>Ga0265320_10001335_pt1 | contig 17963 bp, 16 predicted proteins | sample 4827metaG_FD_202087 | JGI IMG/M metagenome (GOLD analysis project Ga0265320, IMG submission 202087) | Rhizosphere microbial communities from Carex aquatilis grown in University of Washington, Seatle, WA, United States - 4-8-27 metaG | ecosystem: Host-associated > Plants > Roots > Rhizosphere >...
AGCACCGCGGCCCAGAAGAGCATCTTGACGGCGTTCAGACCGGCGTAGTTCATGCCGAGGCCGAGCGCCATCGCAATGCCGATGACGGCATAGAAGCCGTGAGCGAGCGGAGGGTGCACTTCGAGCGATCCTACCCAGTCGGCCGCTTCCGCTATGGCGTAGGCGCAAGAGCCGGCCAATACGGGGACTCCGAGCATGCCGGCTCCGATCAGACCCAGGCCGAAGAGCCAGTAGGCTCCATTGCCGGCCAGTGGACGCAGGGCCTCGGCGGCGTCTCGGGCGCTGGAGATGGTGGTCTTGCCGTGCGCGTGCAGCGTGGCGGCCGCGGTCAGGATGATGAAGTACATCACCAGGTTCGAAAAGAACATGCCTACGAGGACGTCCTTTCGAGAGCGCGCTATCTCCCGGGGGGAAGCACCTTTCCGTTCTTCGACCGTCGCCTTGCCCGCAGCGATGTCCTCCTCTACCTCCTGCGCGGCTTGCCAGAAGAAGAGGTAAGGCGAGATGGTGGTTCCCAGGATACCGACCAGCGTGGCCCAAAATGCGCTGGACCACTCGATATGTGGAATCAGGGTGGCTCGCAAAACGCCGTGCCAGTCCGGGTGCGCCAGGAACGCGGCGGCGATGTAGGCGAACAAGGCGAGAGTGAGCCACTTGAAGATGCGGGCGATGAGGCGATAGCTGGTCCAGAAAAGCAGACAAACAAGAATGATCGCGTATGCAGGGCTCCAATAGAGCGCCCGGGTGCCGGTGAGAAGTCCCGTGACGTCGGCCATGCCACCGAGGTCCGCGGCGATGTTGACGATGTTGGCGACGAACAGCAGCGAACAGGCGCCCCACAGGATCCACCGTGGATAGCGAGCCCGAATCACACCGGCCAGCCCGAGTCCTGTGACAATGCCGAGGCGGGCACACATGATTTGTACAGCAGCCATCAGCGGGAAAGAGAAGAGCGCGGTCCACAACGGCGCGTAGCCGAAAGCGGCGCCGGTGATCGAGTACGTCGAGATGCCGGAGGGGTCGTCATCGGCGGCTCCGGTAATCAATCCCGGGCCGAGATCGGAGAAGAATCTGCGAAAGCGCCCCCGCAGGACAAAGGCGCGCCTGGCAGCCTTGGCGCCCGGAGAGTTATGGCTCGTCGGCCCTCGCTCCATAGCCCGATTCTACCAGCGCGGAGGTTCAGACCGACCGGCTCAAGCCCCTCCTGGAGCCAGGCTGGCGGCGCGGCCGTGTGAGTAGAACATGCACATGACGAGTAGATTCTGCACTCGCGGCAGCGGTTTCCGGTTGGGCGAAGCCTCTCCCACGGTGGCGCGGTGCACGGCAACACGCGTGCAAGTCACGAGAGTCATGCGCGATTCACAACAGATAGCTGCCGAGCATCGTGATCTGGCTGCCCACGCCCATCGGGCCGGAGCGGAACATCACGGAGCTGAAGACCATTTGACCGGCCATGAAAGCTCGAGGCAAGTCCTGGAGCATACCAACGAGGCCTACCTGCATACACAGAAGGAGCATCAGAAGTCCAGCGCCGAGCATGGCGCCAGCGGGACCGCTGACGACGCTCAACAGCGGGAGATCGCGGCACTGGCCTACAAACTTTGGCAGGAAAGGTGCTGCCCGGAAGGCACGGCCGAAGAAGATTGGATTCGCGCCGAAGAGCAACTGCGATCCCGGTAAAACCGGCCCGCACGCAAACTGAGACTGGGATGGTCGGGTGGGCCGGGTTGCGGTAAAAAGGGGCTAAAAATGTGCTTGGCGGATGGAGCCAATTCAAAGCGTCGCCTGACGGAGAACTAGTTATTTGCCCAGTTGCGCAGGCTGATATCCGACGGTAGTATCGAGCACAGGGTTTGATATAGAGGGGCAATGCCAGAGGAGCCCGGGGTGCTGCGAGAGAGCCTTCCCGTTAAGATTGCGCACTACAAACTGTACATTAAAACTGATGACATTGTGTGGCTATGTGTTAGAATAGATTAGCTGTAGCATCGTTAAACAGAGGGCTGTTCCAGAGGGGAAGAAAACCATGAGCAGATTCACGTTGTATGCCACGGGTGTGCTCGCATCCGTTGGAATTGCGTTTGCTGCGCCTATCGCGTGCCCGACAGGCGTCACACTGGCGACGTTGATCGCTTTGCCGACAACGGGGCCAAATGCTGGATGTCAAAGCCAGGATAAGATATTCAGCGGCTTCACCTACACCGGAGGCGGCGCCATCACTGCCGCCGACATCAATGTTGGGCTGGTGTTCCAACAGCCGAGCAGCAACACGGATATCCACGGCTGGAATTTCATTCCCGTCGGTGGATCCTGGAGTACCGGGTTCACGCTTAGCTACACGATTAGCGTAGCGCCCGGCAACCCCAACACTTCGATTTTCGCCTCCAAGGACCAGATTGACACTGGCCTTGTGCCGAATGGGATCGTCCTGACGGACGTCCAGACAGGGGTAGGAACCCTAATGCCGGTGGGAGCATTGGGCCAGGAAACCAAGCAAGTGACGTACTCGGGACTGCAGTCGATCACTACTACATCGACGGCCACCATTCCGACCGGTACGGGACTTCTGAGCCTGGAGCAGGAGTGGTTTGAGAATACTGCGTCCTCCGTCCCGGAGCCGGCGGCTATGTTCCTGCTTGGAACGGGCCTTCTGGGCGTGAGTCTGCTCCGTCGGCGATTGCATAGAGGTTAGGCGGCATGCGACCTCAAGCCTGAACTTGGGGAAGCTGAATCACCAGTCAGAGCTGATCCAGAGGGTAGAAACCATGTGGAGATTCACGTTGTATGCCGCAGGTATGCTCGCATCCGTCGGTATTGTGTTTGCCGCGCCTATCGCTTGCCCGGCAAACGCGACGCTGGCGACATTGATTGCGTTGCCGACTACGGGGCCAAATGCTGGATGCCAAAGCCAGGATAAGATATTCAGCAGCTTCGCTTATTCCGGGGGGGGTGGTGTAGCCGCCACTGACGTACTGGCGGGCCTGGTGCTCCAACAGGCTGGCGGCACGGATATTCACGGCTGGGTTTTCGTTCCTGCCGATGGAACCTGGACTACGGGATTCACGCTTAGCTACACGATTTCCGTAGCGCCCGGCAATCCTGGCCTGGTGATCTTCGCCTCGAAGGACCAGATTGACTCGGGCTTTCTTCCGAATGGGATCGTCATGACGGACGTCCAGACGGGCGTGGGAACCCTGACTACGAAGGGAGGGCTGGGCCTCGAAACCACACAAGTGTTGTACCCGGGTCTGACGTCCGTCACTACCGTAGCGACGGCTGTCATTCCAGCGGGGAATGGACTCCTGAGCTTAGAGCAGGAGTGGTTCGAGGAAACTGTCGCCGCCACCGTCCCCGAGCCGGCAGCTATGTTCCTGGTTGGGGCGGGTCTTGTGGGCTTGAGCCTGCTGCGCCGCCACCAGCGCAGGGGTTAAGCGGACTGTCGCGCGCATTAGCATTGGGTTGGGTAAGCCACGCGCCGAGCAAGCGCGCGCGAAGAACCCTGATAGCGAAGCCATCCGAAGGTCCGGCACCGTTCTAGCCAGAGAGGCGAGAACGGGGCCGGACTCGGGGGCCAGTCCGGGATCCTTAGGGGATTGTCGGGCCTCGCGGAGCCTGGCTCCATGAGCTTCCTAGAGTCTGTACAGGGTGGGCAGGGCCTCGCGGCGGAAGTAGCCGGCGGCGAGTTCTCCTGCACTTCCCTTGTATGGATCTCGGCCACGTCCAGGTCGGCTGCGTCTCATGCCGGGAGCGGCTGGCCATCTGCAATTCGTTCCTGGCCTGAAGAAATGCCGATCGTCAGTAACCCCTCAGCGCGTCCAGCACGGTGGCCTCTCCACATGGCAAACGTGATGCGGAGAACGCGTCCCCAGCACCGCAGAAGCTCTATCCTCCCCATCCCCCTCCCTGCCAACTAGACATTTGCCCAGTTCCGCAAGCCGGCATTCGGGGCTAACATTCGTACAGCAGCACCACTCGGGGGAGGTCAGTTGGCGGCCAGTCAGCTGGTGTATAGCCATCGCCGGGGCGCTTGAGGCGGAGGTACTGAGCCATGGGGGGCTTTGACACATGCTCGCCCAGCCATTCGACCCGCAAGAGGTAACTCGAGTAGCGTTGGCCGCCGGCCGCATCCCGGCGGCCTCTGGGCGTATCCTCATCGTTGATGGGGACGAGCGTGAACGGGTCGCGTTGCCTGCCATGCTTCGTGAGTGCGACTTTGAGACCCAGGTCGCCGCCGACGGACAGGAAGCGCTGAAACGGCTGACTGCCTTTCACCCAGACGCCATCGTCGCGGATTTAGTCATGCCGCGAACAGAAGGCTTCGAACTGCTCCGGCGCCTGAGAGGATGCGGCGATTTCACTCCGACCATCGCCCTCACCGGCACCGGCAGCATCGAGAAGGCGCTTTCCGCCGTCCATGATCTCAAGGCGTTCTGGTTCCTGGAGAAGCCGGTGGAACCGCACGCTTTCAAGATCCTGCTCGAACGCGCGGTCGATTACAGAAGGAGCCTGCGGAAGACCGAAGAGCTCAAGCGCGACTTGAGGCTTCGCGGGGTTCTCGGGGACCTGGTGGGAATCTCCCCAGCGATGCAGCAGATCATCGCGCTTATCAGGCAGGTGGGGCCCACTTCAGCGCCCGTTTTGATTTGCGGAGAGAGTGGCACCGGGAAGGAGTTGGTGGCGCGGGAAATTCATAAGTGCAGCTCTCGCGCTCAAGGGCCGTTCGTCCCGATCAACGCAGCCGCGTTACCGGAGACTCTGATTGAGAGCGAGCTATTTGGCCACGAGAAAGGCGCCTTTACGGGCGCCATGGAGCGCTCGGCCGGCTGCTTCGAACAGGCTCACGGGGGCACGCTGCTACTCGACGAGATCGGCGAGATGCCGCAGTCGACGCAACCAAAGCTGTTGCGCGTTCTCGAGGACTTGCGAGTGCGGCGGATTGGCGGTAAGCGCGAAATCCCCGTAGACGCCCGGGTGCTGGCCTCCACCAGCCAGCAACTCGGAACGCATCTGCGCGAGGCGCTTTACTACCGCTTGAGCGTGTTCCAAGTGTTCATTCCGCCGTTGCGCGAGCACAAAGAAGACATCCCGACGATCGCCGAGGTCATGCTGCGGAACCTGAACCAAAAACATGGCACGCAGGTTACAGGGGTCGATGCCGAAGTGCTGGAAGCCTTTCATCGGTACGATTGGCCCGGCAATGCGCGGGAGTTGCGGAATATCCTGGAGCGGGCCACCATCCTGGCGGGCGAGGGTTTGATCCGGCCGATGGACCTCCCCTCGTGCGTCTTAGGTTCAAGCTCCATTCCGTATGTCCGCCGGCCGCCTGGGCGCGAGGGGTCTGTCATCCTCCGGCCAGGCCAATCACTCATGGAACTCCAGGAGGCTTACATCAAGCTCACCCTGGAGCACGTGCGGGGCAATCGCAAGTGCGCAGCCGACATGTTGGGGATCAGCCTGCGGACGCTGCAGAACCGGATTGCCGGACTGCGCGAGGACGGGTACGCTCGACGAGCGTCTCCGGGCGGAGGCGCCGAAACCGGGCGCCACGTGGGCGAGCATTGGCAGCAGAGGCGGACGGTTGCATGAATGAGGAGTCGGTGAGCGGGCTTCTTTTCCGCGGGTGAGCCGCCCTTGTAAGACGCGGCGAGACCTGGCGGGTTCCGGATTGGGGCCGGCCGAATTGCGCTGAATGCAGGTCAGCCGGTTTAACTGGGAAGGCGTCGAGCCTTGTTCGCGAGAGCGATGGTCCCGCAAGGGCTGCAGCGAAGGAGTTCCATGACCGACAGAGCGGAGAAATCCATCCCGTCGCCGGAGACGACCCCAGCGGTCCTTGCAGTCAGTCCTTTGCCTGCCGACCGCGTCCTGCTTCGAGAGATCCTCGACCAGGGACCCTGGAAGTTGCATGAAGCATCGACTTGCCGTGAAGCTCTGGACTTGTTGCGCGACAACAAGGTGTCGGTGCTTCTCTCGGAGCGCGATCACGCCGACGGCAATTGGGAAGAACTTCTGAACGCCACGGCAAGGCTGCCGACACCACCGCAGCTCATTGTGTTCTCGCGCCTGGCCGACGAGTCCCTTTGGGCGGAAGTGCTCAACATGGGTGGTTTCGACGTTCTATTGACGCCTTTCGAGGCGGAAGAGGTCTTGCGAGTCACCTTCGCCGCCTGGAGCCGCTGGGAATGCGACTTTGGTCCCGCGCCGCCAACGCGGAAATGTGTGCAACAGGCCGCCGGCGACGGCGCTGCCAATCGCCTCGCAGGGACGGTCAGGATTTCGCCCGCTTAACGGCGGCCACCAGGCCAGGATAGGGATTGACGGCCGTCCCCTTCCACCACACCTTCTCCGGTCCCAACTCGAAGATCGCAAAATGCAGGTGCGGCGAGCTCGGATTCGCATTTCCTGTCGATCCCACAAAACCGATGACGTCGCCGTGCTTGACCCGCGTTCCTTCGCGCAACCCATTCACGTACCCGTCCAGGTGCGCGTAGTAGTAGCAATACCTTCCCAGTTCGTCTGCCTGGTAAATGGTGTTGCCGCCCGGTCTGCTCAGGAACAGTTTGAGGATGGTTCCGGATACCACCGCCAGCACGGGCGTCCCTCTCGGCTCCAGAATATCGATCGCCTCATGCAGGTGGCCGTTGTGAACCTCTGCGAACGTATCGCGGAGACTCGCGAGGGCCAGTCCGCCGATAGGCGGAGTCATTTCGAGGATGGACGAGGCGGCTCCCACGGCGAGAGACGCTACCCAGAGCCCGGCGATCGAGACCGAGAGCCTCAACTCTATTCCTCCAGGCTGACCGGTGTGCCCCGTCGAACCATTTGCGACAGAGCGCTCACATCCCAGTTCGTCATCCTGACGCACCCGGCCGACTCGCCGTGCCGGATATGTCCCGGATCGGGCGTCCCATGGATTCCATAGTGTTCCTTCGAGAGGCCGATCCAGGCCACGCCGGCAGGATTGTTCGGGCCCGGCGGAAGCATCGCTTTCGCTTGTTTCGGACTTGAGTTCCAGAAGTGGTCCGGGTCATAGCTGAACCAGGGATAATGCCGGACGCCGGTGACGGTCCAGTCGCCGATCGGCAGCGGATCATGTGTGTCGCCAATCGTCGCCGGATACTGCGCCAATTGCTTGTCGCCGGCGCCATAGGCAATTACGGTGCGTTTCGACTTCGACACCACCACGCGTGACGCCATGCGCCGGACGGCGCGCCGCAGATTCGGCACGGTGATCCGCTCGCCCGGCGTGTTCAGTTCCTTGCCGGGATTCAACTCGGCCAGCAGCGCGGGCGCGCTATGGAACTTCTCGCCCAGTCCCTCTTGCGGCGTCTCGAAGCCCAGCCACTTCATCTTGGCCTTTTCCTGGGTGTCGGCGGGTATTGGTTGGAACGGGCCCTTCACGTCCATGGTGGTTATCGTGTAGGTCAACAGGAGAGGGCCGGCGTCGGCATTGAGCAGGGCCCACATCTCCGCATCGATCGTGCCGGTCGGTTTCAGACCGTGATTCTCCTGATATCCCTTGACTGCGACCGCAAAGTCGTCGCCGTGGACGCCGTCGATTTCGCCCGGCGAGAACCCGGCGCGGTCCAGGAGGATTTGCGCCCGAACCACCCTTGGTCCAGTCGCTCCGGGACCCACCGCGCCGGTTTTCGTGGAGTCCTCTATCTGGCTTGCGACAAGAGTGGGGGCGACCGGCGCGCCCGTGCGCCTTTTCGCTGTTCCCGCCGCACCCGCGCCGACCAGAGCCAGAACCGAAGAAGTCACTGCCAGTAGATGAGTTAGCCGCACACGGGACAGCGGGCACGTTGTGGGCCGTTCCCGGATCCGTGGCGCGGACCGGCGGGCAGGGGCATGGAGCGCCATAACAACCGCTACGGTTCCTGCACTTGACAATGCAGTTTTTGCGCGTTCCGTGGGGGCAACGCTTCGCGAGACGGTGACGTATACCGTCAAGAATCACGTCGTCACAATGACTGGTGAAGTCGACTCTTCAAACGAAGCGGGCGCGGGTGGAACGGGGTGAGGGGGACGGCCTGATGCCGCCCCCCCAAGCACCTATGGAACTGCTTCTGTCGAGACACTGACTTGCGGGCCTACCAAAGCTAGAGCCTGACCGGCGGCCGCGCTGACCAGCGCGACATCGGGGAAAGTGGTCGCGCTCCAGGTGGAGCTGCCGGCCAGCCGGGTGGATACGGTTGTTCCCCCAGCTACGAAGGTCCCCGCGGGAGTCGCCACGATTTGCGCAGCGGAGCCGATCTGCACTTTGGTCTGCCACGATCCACCTACGGGTCTGTAAATGGCGTAGGTGCCCGGAGCGATGACAACCTGCTGGAACAGGGCGACGGCGTTCCCGTTTCCATCGACGGCGACGTCAGCCGCGCCTCCGGCAGTCCCCGCGAGGCCTGGTAAGACGGCGGTGGCGCTCCATGAGCCATTGGACTTCACCGAGTATCGGGCGCTGCCGTTGGTGAGAAAGACGACCACGGCGGTTCCGTCGTTGCCCAGTCCAACCTTCGGCTGGCGCTGACGATAGACGCCGGCCTGGCCTACGGTCACGGGCGCATCCCAGGTCCCGTTGGTCTCGCGGCTGATGCCTACCACCGCTCCCGAGAGGATTCCCGGAACGCCCTCCACAACCACCGCCTGCCCGAAGTGGTTGACGGCCATCCGCGTCCAGCCGAAGCAGGTGCCGGAATTCGAAATCGTCTGCGCCGCGCCGAAGCCGCTCGCGGCGGTTCCCGTGACCGCCTTGAGAGCGCAGGTCACGGTGGTTGGGTTGGTGATCTCTTCCCAAACCAGAGTCGCCCGGCTCTGACCGTCGAATCCGATGCTGGGAGGGCCGACGCTGTAGACGTCGCCATAGACGTTATTCGAAATGGTTATCGTTTTTCCCCAATGGCCGCCGGTAAAAAACGCAGCCTGGGCGGTATTGGGGATGTACGTGTTCGTCGCGCGGAAGCTCCATGCCGCCAGTACGTCCCCGTTCGGCGCCACGGCGATGCTCCCGGTCCCGGTTCCGTACGGGCCGAGGCTCGACAGAGCGATGGGCGCCCCCCACACGCCTCCAGTCTCGACGGCAGCCGACAGCCCGCCGAATAGCACGGCGCCGCCGCCGACTCCATTGGTCGAGACCGAGACTCCAACTCCATTCGCTATCAACTTCGGTGAGCTCCACTGTGCAAACGCAACACTTGAACACGCCAGTGTGAGGACCGCCACCAGAGCCTTACTGCGCGCGAGCCAAGACCCGCTCATGGTTGCTCCTTTTCCGAGTGCATCAGATTCCGAGGGATCGACTTTCGCTGGAACCCACGGATCGCATTACCCCTCAGCCACGTTCAGCCGCCGTACCGAGAGCGGCGGCTATCCCGCGCAAAAATGCCGGTCGGGCCGTCGGCGGACTGCGCGCCCGCAGCTCCGGCCCAGCCGTGCGGTGCGAATATTATCTTGCTTTCGACGCCGCTTGAGTTTGCGGTTCCGCAAAGAGGGTGTTATGCAGCGGCGGAATTAACACTATTTTTACGATAAATAGACGTCTCTGCCGGGGAGGGCGGGCTTCAGCCCGCGCGGAACTTCAGTTCCGCCGCCCGCGCAGCGGGGCTGAAGCCCCGCTCTCCCGCCTAAGGCAGGTACCAGGCCTGGCCCGGGCTGCCATTGCAGTCCCGGATCTCCAGCCGTGCGCCATCGGCGGTGCTGCCGCCGGCGACATCGATGCAGCGGCCAGACTGCGGGTTCACGAGGCGGCTCTGGTTTCGCCAGCGCCACTGCTGGGCTCCGGTGCCGTTGCAATCCCAAAGCTGGATCCTGGTCCCGTTGGCGGTTCCGCCCCAGGTGACGTCCATGCATTTGCCGAGGGCCCGCAGGGTGCCGTCAGCGCTGTTCCAGGCCCAGTTCTGCGCGTTCGTGCCATTGCACGTCCAGAGCTGGATCGCGGCGCCGTTGTTCGTAGCCGCTCCGGCGTCGTCGATGCACTTCCCTGCCTCGCCGCGGACGGGCCCGGCATCGCGGTACTTCGCCTTGACCACCGACGGTGTGTCCAGGTTGTAGCCGGCGTCGATCGACTGGGAGAGGCGCAGGTATTGGCCCTCGGCCCAGTTGAGGGGGGATGCGCTGCCGGTGGGCCGTCCTTGAGCGAAGCAGGAGACGTCCGAGCGGTCCCAGACCTGCTCCGGCATGAAGTATCCGTCGTTGGTCGCGTCGGCCATCGACTGTAGGTAGACACCGGCCGCGCGGCCGCTCGCGAGCTCGTACTCGCCGCGCTCGCCCGAAAGGACCGGCCACAGCCGTCCGTACCGATTGGCTCCGTTGGCGGGCCAGCCGCTGCAGGCGGTATTGCTCTCGCCATAGTTGTCATGGTTGTAGCGGTGGAAGTAGATGTCGCCCGTGGGCAGCGTCACCTGCACCGTGGAGTTGTTGTCCAAAGCCGACGCAGTCGGAGCGAGCGACGCAGAAACGTTGGAGTCGCCGGGCGGGCGCTCGCCGAGCCGGACCAGATCGAGAAACCCGAAGTCGGCGACGTCGCGAGCGTAGAAGCAGCCCTCGTCAAAGCAAAGCTGATCGGTGGTGTCGTTCGGGTTCGCGGTCTTGTCGATGCGTTCGTAATACTGGTGGCCGCCCCAGAAGCCGCTGGTCGTGAACGTCCATCCGGCCACGTTTGACCTCCACGAATCGGCCGTCGACTCCCAACCGGCGGCACTGGCGGCGTCACCGTTCTGGCGCGCGATGTCTGCCGCCGCGAGCAGGCCGGCGATCTCCGCCGCGATCGACGACACCGACTTCCCGCCCTGCTCTTCCCATCGCTCCGTGGTGTCGGGCCCCGCGGCCTGGATGTGGTTCGCCACCGTCCTGATCTTCTGGTACGTGGCGTTGTCGGTGAGACCCGTCATCCAGGCGAGTACGATCGCGAAGGCATCCTGGTCGAGCTGCTCGCAACAGCCGAGTTGGGACGCCGCCGCGCCCGCGATCCCGCTGACCGGACTGTAGCGCGGGAACGAGCCGGGAGGATAGGTCGTCCCGCCGCCGGAGGTGTTGGCCGCGACGTACTGGCTGTTCCACAAGAACTGCGCCATGCGCAGGGGCTGCGCGGAGTCGCCCGCGGCGATCAATCCCGTAGCCTGCTGATAGAGGTCGCGACCCCACACCCGGTGATAACCGTCGTTGAGAGTGTCGCCGTTGGTAAAGTCACCCCACGGCGTTGCGAACCCCGCGACGCTGGCGCCGCGGAACGTCTTGTCCTCGGCGGCGTGCAACGCCATCGCGGCAACGTAGTAGGCGCGGCGGCGTACGGTGTCGCCGGATACGCTGGCGGGCACCGCGCGGAGCCCGTTCACATACCCGTTCCAGCCACCGCGGTAGGCGGCCTCGCGATCGGCGAATCCGGCCGCGAGGGATCCGTTGGCGGCGGCGATGGCGGATGCCGCGTCGCTGCCGTAGCCTAGCGCGACGCTGAACGTGGTGTCGGCACCGAGGCCACCGATCTGACCGCATTCGACGACGTTGCCATTTCCGGCAATATCGTCGAACTGGTTGTCGAGCGCCTTGTCGGCGGCGAGGTCGACGTAGCAGTCGCTGTGCTGATGGGAGTAGCCGACATCGTGCGCGACGAAGCCGTTCGGGGCTGCGACCTTCAGCGCCGAGACGACCGTCGTCGTTGAGCCGAAGAGGGTCTCCGTCCCGCTGGACATGAGCGCGGAGTTCGTCGAGTCCCACCAGGCGTTATCGTTGGCTCCGCCGCCGGCCATGGAGGGGTTCTCGAGCAGGTAGAGCCGGTAGGTTCCGCCATCCAGGGACTGAAAGCGGGTGCGGATGAGCAGCGTGTTCCGGCTCGGGTCGGTGATGTAGGTGCTGGTGATGCTGTACCTGGTTGTCGCGCGTTTGTCGGTGTTGGCGACCGTGTACTCCAGCGCCTTCTCGTCCGGCATCGAGACGACGTGGTTGGTGGCGTCGCGTTCCAGGTCCACGAACGTTGACCCGTCGGTGATGATGTACTGCATGTCCTGCATGTTGGGGACGTCGAGGCGCGGATAGAAGACCTCGGTTGTGATCCCCTTCGCCACGGTGAACCAGACCTTGCTCGTGGTGTCCGCCGAAGTGCCGACAGCCAGCTTGTTCCCCGTGGTCCACGAGGCGGCGTCACCCGGACCGTCGTTTGCGGTGGCGGCAGCGAGACGGCTGGTTTGGGCGCCGGCGGACACCGCCAGCGCCACCAGGGTTGCCAAGGCGATCCTGAAACCCTCGATGTTGCGCTTCGTAGACACTCGCCCGGAGAGAGACACGTGAGCCTCCTTGTCGCCCTTGAGCCGAATGCCGGCTCCGATGGCGTGGAGCAGTTATTCCCTCTGATGCCGGTCGGTCGTCTGCCGATTCGTGTTTTTGTCCCTCGGGTTCGTTCGCGGAGTGGTTTCAGGAGGCAATCAAGCCAGGTTCATCCCTCACGCTGGCGCCGATCGCCACTAAGGATGATAGTTAGTGACGTACTCAGTGTGCACACTAGCGGCGTCATAACCGGAATAGATGACGATCGCATCTCCCGAGGAGTTCGCCGCAGCTGCTTCCGGCGCGAGATAGCTTCCCTGCCCTGAGACAGTGATTGGATTGCCCCAAGCACCCGTAGCCGTGGTTCTAATGGCGGCATGGATCACCGGGGTTGCGCTGTTCTGCAGCCAGACGGCCACCGCCGCGCCACCGGGAGCCAGAGCGAAGTGCACCTGACTGACGCTGGTGTCGCTGCCGGACAGAGCCACAGGCGACGACCACGTGTTGGCGCCAACGGAACCGCTGACCGCAAGCGCTTGCGAATTGGGATAACTGATGAACTCGTAAACCAGCGACACCTGCCCGGCATCGTCGCTCTCCAGATCGAACGGTGTCAGAGCCTGAGGGTTTGCGACAACGGTTTTGAACGTGCTCCAGGCGCCACCCGCGCTGCCCTGGGTGGCCGCAGCGAAGTTGCCGGCGCTATTCACCGCCACCACCACCGCCTCGCCGATGGAATCAAGCGCCACTCGCGCCTGATGCGCAGTGCGATCGGGACCCAGCAACGAGCCCGAGTCTACCCACGAGCTCGTGCCGGGATTCTGCCGGGAGGCATGCAGAGCGTAGGCGCTGAGCGCGCAACCGTACTTGGTGCAGGTGGCGTTGTAGGTTTCCCAAACCACAACCACTGCGCCATCCGCGCCGATTCCGGCCTGATCGGCGATAACATGCACGCCGCTGGTGACGATGCGTTGAGCCGTCCAGGCGCCCCCAGCGGGCCGCTGCACCACCATTACCGAACCACTCGTGGCCCTCGGTCCGCCGCCCACAGTCCAGACCACCGCGGCATCCCCCAGCGAATTCATTACGAAAATCGGACTTGAGGCGCCGGGGATCAGAAGCTGCGACGGATTCCAGTTGGAACCGGACGGGCGATTGGCCGTCCACACGCCGCTTTGATCGCTCCAAACCGCGGTGGCGAATCCTGCCGCGCTGGTCCGAACGGCTGGGTAGACAGAGACCGTCTGGAGCGCCGGGTTGAACTCCGCGACCGGCCCCCAACTGCCGGCGCTCGGCTTCGAGCGTGACCAGAGCTGGTCTTGAGTAGTGCGCTCATCCCAGAGAGCCACCGAGTTGCCATCCGCATCTATGGCCGCGGCTGCCTCCCAGCCCTGACCACCCGTGCTGAGCACAACGGGTGGCGTCCAGGCGCCGTTCTGTGCGCACAGGCGCGCCAGCAGCGTGGCGGCTATGCAAACCAATCGAGTTGTCACACCAATCCTGATCAACATTCTGGGTCCTTATCCTGTTAGTGGTTGTTAGTCCGGCGGCCCGCGTTCGCTTGCCGCGCACTACTCAGCGGAAACTATGTAGCACGCAGTTGCTGATCACAGTTGGGCTGCTTGATGTAAGTACCTCCGCAAGTATACAGAGGATCTTTCTGGCAGATGTTGCCGGCGCGTCAACAGGATGTAAATTGTGAGAATCGGCGGTCTTTCCCCGTTTCCAGGCTACGCGACCGGTGTGTGCTCGAAACCCGGCACAACCAATGTTGTGGGGGTTAACAATCCATCTGGAGCAGTTTTCGGGGTTTTGCAGGAGTGCTTACTTGGCGTATTCGCGGTGAGAGAATGGGGCTCAGGAGCCGGGGACCGCCTATCGAATGGCTTTCCGGGGCTTAAGGACCAAGCGGGGTGATGATTCGGGCGTTAGGAAGTCTGGAGGTGAATTGCTGCGGCTCGGCGCCATCTGAGAAGAAGGCGGACTGGCAGCCTTTTGCCATCACGGATGGACGCCTCATTACTGCATAGGGCTTCCATCACTACCGCGGCCCGGCCAAGCCGGCTTGCGCCAGGAAATCCCGGGCCACATCGGCGACGGGACGATGCCGGCCATCCACCTCGTAGTTCAGCTTGCGCATCTGCTCATCGGAGAACTTTCCGGAGAGCTCGGTGAGAGCTTCGCGTAGCCCCGGATGTGCCTGGATCGACTGGTCCCTTGTCACGAAGGAAGCTTGATATGGCGGGAAGGCGCCCTTGTCGTCCTTGAGGATTTTGAAGTCCATGACTGCGAGCAAGCCGTCGGTGGAATTGCCGGCGGCCATCCCCACCTGCTTCTGCTCGAGGGCCTGGTAGAGGAGTCCCAGGTCCATGGTCTTTACAGCGCCTTTGAGCCGCAGGTTGTAGGTGTGCATCAGGGCCGGAAAGCCATCGGGACGGTCGACGTACTCATAGCCCCCGCCAATCTGCCAAGGCAGCTGAGAGCGCGCCGCATCGCTCAAGGTCTCGAGCTTGGCGGCGCGGGCATCGGCGCCCCGGACCACCATTGCGAAGGTGTTGTTGAAACCGAGCGGCGGCAGCCATACCAGCCGGCGCCTCGCGTATTCCTGCTGGACCCGCTCGAGGGTGGCGGAAGCGTCGCCGGTCGGCAATTTCAGAATCGCCGCCAGCGCGGTGCCGCTGTACTCGGGATAAACGTCGATCTGGCCCGACAGCAGGGCCCGGTGAGCCAGAAGCGTCCCGCCCAGGTCCAGTTGGCGCTCGACAGGCGTTCGCAGCCTGTGTTCGAGATGCTGGGCGACGATCTCGCCCAGCAGCACTTGCTCGGTGAAATTCTTCGAGCCGACGACGATCGGCTTGGTCCCCGAGCATCCGGCCAGCAGGGCCAGTGCAATCAGGCAGGCGACAGCTTTCGTTCGATCCACCCCAGGCCTCCATCGGCCACCACCGCGATGAGAGCGGCCGGAATCGCGCCGGCCAGAATCTCGATCGAATCCACGGTGGCCAAACCGCGAAATATAAAGACACCCAACCCGCCCGCGCCGATTGCGGCGGCGATGGTCGCCGTGCCGATGGTGGTTACAGTCGCCACGCGCACACCGGCCAGAATCGTCGGGGCTGCCAGCGGCAGCTCGACTTCGACCAGCAGCTGGCGGCCGGTCATCCCCATAGCGACTGCGGACTCGCGGACCGCGGGATCCACACCCAGGATCCCCACGAGCGTGTTCCGCAGCACCGGCAGAAGCGCATACAACACCAGGGCTACGATCGCGGTCCGGGTGCCGATTCCGCCGATCAGCGGAATCGGAATCAAGAACCCGAACAGCGCCAGGCTGGGTACAGTTTGCATGATATTCGCGAACGCGAGAGACCAGCGGCGCAAGATCGGATGCCGGGTGGAGAGCACTCCCAGGGTGATCCCGAGTGCGGCCGCGATGGCCATCGAATCGAACACCAGCTCGATGTGCTGGGCGCTAAGCCGCAGGATTTCAGAGGCGAGGCCGGGTCTCATGGTCCTCCATTCTCCAGTCCAGGCACTCCAGGAAAGTGCGGGCCTCGCGGTTGCGGGTGGCGAGAAACTCGGAGGGCGGGGCCAGCAGTTCGAGGCGTCCGGCGCTGAGCAGTCCGATGCGCGTGCCGAGCGCCAGCGCCTCGCGCACGTCGTGCGTGACGAAGATCGCGGTCTTGCCGAGCTTGCGCCGCAGCTCCAGAAACTGCCGCTGCAGTTCGAGGCGCGTCACGGGATCGAGCGCGCCGAACGGCTCGTCGAACAACAGCAGCGGAGGATCGGCGGCCAGTGCGCGCGCCACCCCGACTCTCTGGCGCTGGCCGCCCGAAAGCTCCCGCGGGCGCCGGTTGGCGAACTCACGCGGAGGCAGGCCCACGGCATCCAGCAGCTCCCTCACACGCTCTTCGATTTTCGTTTCGGGCCACCGCTCCAGACGCGGAACCAACCCCACGTTTCGCGCCACAGTGAAGTGCGGGAACAGCCCGACATCCTGGATCACGTACCCGATGCGGCGCCGCAGCCGGATGGGGTCCCACGCCGTGGTTTCCCGGCCATCGACAAGGACCGCTCCGCTCGAGGGCAGGGCGAGCGCATTCACCATTCGGAGTGCGGTCGTCTTGCCAGAGCCGGTGCGGCCCAGCAGAACCAGGGTTTCGCCCGTCGCCACCTCGAGACTCAGGCCGTCGAGAATCTGCCGGGCACCGATGCGATAGCCGACGTTGCGGAAAGCGACGGCCGGGCTCATGCGACCCAGAGATTCCCGAGGTCAGGAACCGGCCGGTCGTAGAGCGATTCGGGCCGGACCAGCCGGAACAACGCATCCGTTTGAGCGCGAACATCCGCAATGGAAGAGACCAGCAGGTTGGTGGTGCGCATCACGCTTCCTCCGGGCTGTTAATCCTATCCTACCGCGGGCGCCGGGGGCCTCTCGGAGCACACGGTGCTCGGAGCCGTCCTTGGCCAGGCTCCTTCACGGAGCGGCCGAGACGTGGAATGAAACGCATGCCGGAGGGCGCCGTGTGCTGGTGGAAGAAGAAACGCCCGGTTCGCAATGCGGACCTGTGGATTGAGCTCGACGAGTTGGCCCGCTTCCACAGAACATCTGGGGCCGGACTACGTTCCGCCGAATCCGCAGGCGGGGCTTTTCGACGGTCTCGGTGTCGTCGAAGACGAGGACGATCCGAGCGATCCGGGCTAAGGCTGGGAAGGGGACGGCGGGAGCGGCCAGTCGTATGATAAAGTGTACATTGAGTACGCAATATGGAGACCACCAAAGTTGGCATGCGGGAGTTTCGTGAGAACCTCGCTGGCTATCTCGAAGCGGGCACGCCGCTGGCGATTATGCGCCACGGCCAGACGCTCGGATTCTACATTCCGGCACAAAAGCGCGATCGCAAGGCCCAGATTGAAGCCATGCGCGCCGCGGCGAAGGAACTGGACGCCATGATTGCCTCCTGGGGCGCGAGTGAGGACGAACTCATGGCGGAGTACAAGCAGATTCGGCGCACCGCTCGCGAAAAGAAGCGGAATGCCAAGTAGGGCGCTGATCGTCGACGCGAACATTCTGGTTCGGGCGGTCTTGGGCAGGAGAGTGCGGGACGTGATCGAAGGCGCCGGCAACGTCTCATTCTTCGTTCCCGAGACCGCGTTCGTCGAGGCCGAAGAACACGTGGCCGCGCTGGCGATCAAACGAGGGGGCGACCCTGAGATTGCGCTCGCGTTCCTGCATTCCATGAGCCACGTCGTCGAATTGATTGGATGCGAAGTCTACGGGCAGTTCGAGGTGGAAGCGCGGGAGCGGCTGGACAAGCGAGATCCGGACGACTGGCCGATTTTGGCGTCCGCGTTGGCACTGGGATGTCCCATTTGGACCGAGGACGCGGATTTCTTCGGATGCGGAGTCGCCACGTGGACAACGGACCGGGTCCAACTGTTCCTGCGGGAATGAGGACCCGGCGGCACGGCCGTCCTCTTTGGAGACCTACTCTATGAAGGCCCATGGCGGGTCGATGGCACGGAGAACCGCTGCCAACACAATCCATGGTGCGGACGGTGGGACTTGAACCCACACGACCTTGCGGCCACTGGCTCCTAAGGCCAGCGCGTCTGCCAATTCCGCCACGTCCGCGGGCGGGCCGACTTCGAGCTTATGATAACATGCGGCTCTGGCCGCGCCGGTTCAGCGGAACGCACGCCACAGCCGG
>Ga0265320_10001338_pt1 | contig 17951 bp, 13 predicted proteins | sample 4827metaG_FD_202087 | JGI IMG/M metagenome (GOLD analysis project Ga0265320, IMG submission 202087) | Rhizosphere microbial communities from Carex aquatilis grown in University of Washington, Seatle, WA, United States - 4-8-27 metaG | ecosystem: Host-associated > Plants > Roots > Rhizosphere >...
TTCTCCCCAAAATAAAATTGCAAGATTTCAGCGCTCACCACGCCGAAACCTTGCAATGTTTCAATACAAAAATCAATACAAATCACAACAAAAAAGCGAGTTTATTTAATTTTTAACGGAGGACTCGTGATGGAAAGAATTGGGCATGGTTACATGCTCAAAGCACTTGTACCACAATCTCAAATCCATTGTTCCGATTGAAAATTAATGCGGGTAGGCCTAGTGCTGCGTTACCAACCGTAGGCGGATCGTAAACGCCCGGCGCTGCCCACCGGCATAGGTCAAATAGTTTGGCGCGTCCACGTTGTTCACCACGGAATCCGGATTACTGTGACCCGTAATGTTGATTGCCGTGATGCGAACTGCCCATTCGTGCCCATGGAACGGAAACCTCTTCTCTAGTCCTAGATTCAGATTAAAATAATCCGGAAATCGCAACCTGTTTGGAGTGCCGACGAGCTGTTGCTGTTCGTTCAACTCGCTAAATGGAAATCCGGTGTGGTACTCGAGGAACCCACTGAGCAGCAAACCCCAAATCGGAATTGGAGTCCATCCCGAACTGACCACGCGGTTGGGCGCATCCCAGAGCAGCGGACCGGCTTGCTGAGGCGCCAGAATCAGGGACACCAATGTCGGGTCGAGAACCTGCGTAGACGTGGCGCGCGAACGCACATAATTCAGCTCAATCTGCGCCTTGTCGCCAAAGGCATGGCGCACCCAGACTTCCCCGGACACATAGCGGTCTTGACGGCCATTCTCGAGCAGCAGCGTACCCGAAGGTTGGGCTACCCAGGCGAATCCATCGCGCGATTCGCGAAGCAAAAACGATGCGCCCACAAATGTGCTGGCAAAAAATCTCTCCTGCCACTCAGCAGTCGAGTTGTAGGACCTCGGCTGCCTGAGCTTGCTGAGCGGCGCAACAAATGTAGTTGTAATTGGCGGCCCGGAAGGAACTGGTGGCGGACAAGCCGGCGGCGTGCATGGAGGTGACGGCGCATTGTAGAATTGATCGATGCGCGATTGATCCGATCCCTGGGCAAAAACAGCCAGGCTCAACGGCTGGTAATGCTCTCCCCAGGCCAGGGTAAATTTCATCCTTCCATCGTCCAGAGGCACCCAATTCATCGCGACGCGGGGCTCGACAATGCTGGTATGAATCAGGCGATCCCAATCCGCGCGAACTCCCACTGAAAATACAAGCGGCTTGATAGGACGCCACACATCCTGCGCGTATCCTCCCAATTGCGTGTTCGCTATACGCAGCGCACCCGGCCCGCTGAACGTGGCGACTTCGGATAGCGATGACGTCGCGTCGGCCCGCTCATAATCGATCTCCGTCCGCGATGCCTGCTGCGAGAAATTCAGGGCGTCCGCATTCACTCCTGCCGAGATCGTGTGCGCCCCGAACCAATTCAATTGTCCCGTAGTCATATTTCCAACCAGCTGCAAACGCCGCGCATTTTGATAAAAACTCTGGAAATAGTTGCCCGAAGTGGTTGAGGGCGTAACTACATACGGCTGATTCCCCTGCGGTACGCCGCTGCTTCCACCGGTATCAGCGGCCGCTCCTACGTCAAACAACGTCTTACCCACCCATATCTGGTCCTTTGCCGACACAAAGTAGCGGTTCGAATGCACATTAGTCGTTGTAGACAGTGGTGAAAACGGGCCCAGCCCTTGGCGAGGGTCAGCCAAGTGATTGTAAAGGAAGCTTCCTTGCAGAATGTTCGTGGGCGACAAATTCACTTGTGCACGGAGCAGATTGTCTTCCGCCCATTGCGTATCGATGTTCTGGCCGCTCGGAAGTTCCCGCACATAACGGAAGGAATGCTGAATGGTTAACGACTCTGAAAACCACGCTCTCCCCTTTGCAATAGGGCCTGAAAACGACGCCCTCGGAAACCAATCGCCGAAATGCGCGCCGGTCTGGAAATTGGCGCCCGGAATGAAATTCGTCACGCCGAACCGATAACGATCGTCTCCCGATTGCGTATCCAGCGATATGATTCCGGCGCTCGCATGCGAATACTGCGCTCCATAGCCTCCGGTCTCAACCGATACGGTTTGCACGGAATCGATATTCAGGCGGGCGCTATAATTTCCATTGGCGGGGTCAGTGATTTCAAATCCATCCAAGAGTACTTCCGTTTGCCCCTGCCGCCCCCCGGCAACGTGCAATCGCCCGTTGGGATCGGCCAATACTTGCGGAATCGTCCTAATGCTTTGCTGGATATCGTGACTCGATGCAACAGGAGTATTCAAAACTTCATGCTGAACCATAGATTCCTGGTGGCTGGTCGTATCGGGATCGATCTGGACAGGCTCCGACTTAACCTCAAGTGTTTCGTGAATTTCCGTTTCATGGTTTAGCATCAACATCACATCGGTTTCGCCCGACTCCAGATTGAGTAGCCGGTCTTCAATGAGGAAAAAACTCGGCTTCGAAAGGGAAATGTGAATTTGTGGCGAAGTTATGTTGTGGATTTCAAACCGGCCTGCAGTATCCGTGTACACCGTTTGGGAACTGGGGGGACCAAGATGTAGCACTACTTCCACGCGCGGAATGGGTTTGCCATCCTCATCCACAACCTGACAGCGTAGATCGAATTTTTGAGGTTGCGATTGCGCTGCTCCCAGGCCGGGGCGGCAATAACTGAAAACCAGCAGCCAAGAGACAAATATCCACCAGAATAGATGCTTCGTTCCTGTGTCGTTATTTGTTTTCATGCCTGTAACGCACACGATTCTACTCTCAATTAATCTTTGCAGTGTTGTGTTTTCATGAGGTTAAAGGTTTCCCCATGCGAATCGGTCACTACATCGTTTAAAGATTCAGTCCAATCGGCGAAGGGCGCTCCCTTTCGAGAGCGCCCCGATGTTGCAACCGCTGGTCTCCGTTATTCAAGTCGGCGCACAGACCCGTCATAAGCGGATTTACTTTATCTTTCTGCCGGCCTTCTTGCCAGACTTCTTAGCCGCCCGCTCCTCGATAACCGCTTGCGCAGCAGCCAATCGCGCAATCGGCACACGGAATGGAGACGCGCTGACGTAATCCAGACCAACCTGGTGGCAGAACTTTACGCTAGGCCCATCTCCGCCGTGCTCGCCGCAAATGCCCAGCTTCAACTTGGGCTTTACGGACCGCCCACGCTCGATGCACCACTTCATCAGTTTACCCACGCCCTTAACATCCAGCGACTGAAATGGATCGTCCGGAAAAATCCCGGCCTTCTTTTCATCCACGTAATCCGGAAGGAATCGCCCGGCATCGTCCCGTGAAAGTCCCATCGTCATCTGTGTGAGGTCATTGGTCCCAAAGGAAAAGAACTGCGCCACTTCGGCAATCTCATCCCCAAGAATTGCCGCGCGCGGGACTTCAATCATCGTTCCAACCATGTATTCAAGTTTTACTCCAGATTTCTTAACAATCTCACCTGCAACGCGATGGGTCGCGTCCGCAAGAATCTGAAGTTCCTTTTTATCCATAACAAGAGGATGCATAATCTCAGGAAACACTTTTGCTCCTGACTTTTTGCACTCCACGGCCGCTTCAACGATCGCTTGAACTTGCATCTCAAGTATCTCTGGATATGTGATCGAGAGCCGGCATCCACGATGTCCAAGCATTGGGTTCGACTCATGCAACTGCTCGACTCGACGAACAATCGTCTCCACATCGACTCCAATCTTGCGAGCCAACTCCTCCTGCTTCTCCCGGTCGTGTGGCACGAACTCATGCAACGGTGGATCGATCAGGCGAATCGTGACAGGGAAACCATCCATCGCCTTAAAGATTCCTATGAAGTCCCGACGCTGATATGGCAGCAACTTGGCCAGGGCCTTGCGCCTTGCCTCGGGAGTCTCGGCGACAATCATTTCCTGGATTGCGAGCTGCCTGTCGACGCTCTTCTCGGGCTGCTCGAAGTCCTTGAAGAACATATGCTCGGTGCGGCACAAACCAATACCTTCAGCGCCCATCTCGCGCGCCTTGCGTGCGTCGTGCGGTGTATCGGCATTCGTCCTGATACCCAGCCGGCGAACGCCGTCAGCCCACCCCATCAACGTCGAAAAGGAAGGCGGCAACTGAGGAGTCGAAAGCTTTACAGCTCCTTCATAGACCACGCCTTCGTTTCCATCGAGCGTAATCCAGTCGCCTTCGTTAATTTTTCTGCCGTTGGCTGTCGCTGTGTTCGTTGAATAATCCACGTCGAGCTTCTCGCAGCCGACGATGCAGCACTTGCCCCATCCTCGGGCAACCACTGCCGCGTGGCTGGTCTTCCCTCCGGTCGCCGTCACGATTCCCTGCGCCACGAACATCCCGCCGACATCCTCTGGACTGGTTTCCCGCCGCACAAGGATCACTTTTTCGCCCTTGGCAGCCATTTTCTCGGCTTCCTCGGCGCTGAACACAGCCTTGCCCGCCGCCGCTCCCGGCACGGCGTTGATGCCCTCCGCGATTTTCCGCTTGGCAAGTTCAGCCTTCGGCACCGATGGATCGATCACGGGATAGAAGAGCCTCTCGATATCCTCAGACTTGATCCGGTCGATAGCCATTTCCTTGGTGATCAAGCCTTCTTTGGCCATGTCCACAGCCATCTTGAACGTCGCAGTCGGCGTGCGCTTGCCAACGCGCGTCTGCAACATGTACAGCGTTCCCTCTTCGACGGTGAATTCCATGTCCTGCATGTCCCGGTAATGCTTTTCCAGAAGCTGTCTTACTTTTTCAAGCTGCTTGTACACCTTGGGCATCAGCCGAGCCATCTCGGTCAAATGCATCGGCGTACGAATGCCGGCGACGACATCTTCGCCTTGGGCATTAATCAGGAAATCGCCGTAAAACGTTTTCTCGCCTGTTGATGGATCCCGCGTAAAGCAGACTCCCGTCCCTGAATTATCCCCGATATTGCCAAACACCATCTGGACGACGTTTACCGCAGTCCCGAGAAGCCCCGTAATCTTCTCGACTCGACGATACGTGACGGCCTTCTCGGCATTCCACGATCCGAACACCGCACCGATGGCACCCCAAAGCTGCTCTTCCGGATCTTCAGGAAAATCCTGCCCAGTTTGCGACTTGAAATATTCCTTGTATTCGCCAACCAGCTCGCGCCACGCCTCGGCTGGGACCTGAGTGTCATCCTTTGTACCGAGTCGTGTCTTCATCGCGCGCAATTTTTCTTCAAGTGCTTCTTTAGGAAGTCCAATCACCACGGCAGAATACATCTGCACAAACCGCCGATAGGCATCCCAGGCAAAGCGTTCGTTCTTCGTGTTGCGCGCCAGGCCTTCGACGGACTTGCTGTTGAGGCCGAGGTTAAGAATCGTCTCCATCATCCCAGGCATCGATCGCGCCGAACCCGACCGCACGCTCACCAGCAGCGGATCGTTGGCATCGCCCAGCTTCTTCTTGGTCGCCCGCTCTAGACGAGCCAGATTGCTTTTCACTTCCGCTCGGAGCGAAGCCGGATATTTGTTGCCATGGGTCAGGTAGTAGTCGCAACATTCAGTCGTGATCGTGAAGCCGCCGGGAACCGGCAACCCGATCTTAGTCATTTCCGCCAGGCCCGCACCCTTGCCGCCCAGCACTTCCTTCATCGTTCCATCGCCCTCAGCCTTGCCCGCGCCATAAAAATAAACGTATTTCACGGATTTCTTTCCCCCTTCGAATGGTTCTTGCGTTTGAATATTGTCGGCGTGCCGACAAATTGAATCTAATCCATTACTTTATATTTACTACGCTTTCTCTCCTGCCACAATTTCCGAAAAATCGGCAATCGTTGAGAACTGCGCCAGCAATTCCGAAAGCATAGTGAGCCTGTTTTTTCGCACTTGCTCTTCTTCGGCCATGACCATAACACTCTTAAAGAATTCGTCCACTGCTGGGCGCAGACCAGCGATGTCCCGAAGCGCCTCGCGATATCGTCCTTCCCTCTTGTGCTGCTCGGCCAACTTCGCCACCGACGCTGCCTGCGAATGCAATTTACGTTCGGCGTCTTCCTGGAACAAGTCCGCACTGACGGCGGGCAACTTCCAGCCCTCCGCCGGTCCAGCCTTCTCCAGGATTTTACGAATCCGTTTGAAGGAGATTGCCAGCGGCTCAAAGTTCTTCGACTTCCTGATCGCCTTCATCGCAGTCGCGCGGTGAACGGCATCCACCAGATCGTCTGTGCCTGCGGCGAAGGCTGCGTTCACTTCATCGTGAGCCAGGACTCCGCCCTCCCTGAGTACGAAGCGTGCGCGTTCGATTAGGAACTCCATGACCTGCCGTTCCACTGCTTCTCCAACATTCATCTTTGGGGACAACGTATTCAGCGTGCGGACCGACCGCGCGATCGCCAGTGAAAGTGAAAGCGGCAATTTGGTCTCGATCAAAATTCTCACGATCCCCATCGCAGCCCGCCGCAGCGCAAATGGATCGCTCGATCCCGTAGGAATCAAACCGGCTGCGAAGCACCCCACCAGAGAGTCCAGCTTGTCGGCAAGAGCCACCGTCTGCCCGGTAATATTTCTGGGAATCGAGTCGTCCATTGCGGCGGGTTTATAATGATCATAGACAGCCCACGCCACATCTTCAGGTTCTCCTTGAGATTTTGCATAAAGACCGCCAACGATTCCCTGAAGCTCGGTGAACTCGCGAACCATGTCCGTGACGAGGTCGCACTTGGCAAGTTCTGCAGCGCGATCCGCAGGGGCAACGCTGGCCTGCGGAATATTGCTCGAGAACCACTGCTCGGCAATCCAGCGGGCAAGCGTGCGAACGCGCTCGACTTTATCGCCGTAACTTCCAAGCTTGGCCTGATAAGTTACCGCATTCAGTTTTGGCAAATTGTCGGCGAGCCGACATTTCTGGTCGGTCTCCCAGAAGAACCGTGCATCTGCAAATCGCGCCCGCAGCACGCGCTCATGCCCTGCACGAATCGCCCCGGCCCGATCCTTATCCAGATTAATGATTGCCAGAAAGTGTGGGGCAAGCGAGCCGTCCTTGCGCTCCAACGCAAAATATTTTTGATGGTCCCGCATCACTGTAATCAGAATTTCATCCGGCAGGTCCAGATAGCTGGGGTCAAACCCGCCCATGATGGCTGTCGGGAATTCATTCAGGTACGTCACCATGTCCATCAAATGCGAATCTTCGTGGATGCGGAAGCCTTTGGACGACGACAATTTTCGAAGTTCCGATTCAATCTTCTTTCGCCGCTCTTCGGGACGCACGAGCACAAAGCTTGACCGCAGTTTCTCCACATAATCCTTTGCGCCGGAGATCGCCACCCTGGGCTTGCCCAGAAATCTGTGCCCCGCTGAAAAGTTTCCAGCCTCGGCATCGCCCAGTGTGACCTTCAAAATCTTCCCGCCAAGCAACGCAACAACCCAGCGAATCGGGCGAATGAAATGCAATCCCGACATGCCGGTCCAATACATACTTCGCGGCCAGGAAATTTCCTTAACTACTTGCGGGAGGATTTCCTCCAGAATGTCTTTGGCAAGCCTGCCGCGAATCGTTTGCTTCGCAGCAAGGTAATCTCCTTTAGGAGTGGATATTACGGAAAGCTCTCCCACGGGAATACCGACCTTTTGCGCGAAGCTTTCGGCCGCTCGTGTCGGCGCGCCGACATTGTCGTAGGAAACAGACTTGGGCGGTCCGGTGACTTCCTTAATCTCATCCGCTTGCTTTACGCGAAGATTCCTGCAAGTAGCCGCCAGCCGGCGTGGCGCAGCGAACGTTTCCACGGACGCACCTTCCATTAGATTGTGCGCCGTGAAGTATTTATCAAGTATTGCTTTAAGCTCTTTGGCTGCGCCCGGCAGCATCCCCGCTGGAATTTCTTCGCACCCGATTTCGAACACGAAATCTGCCGTCTGGTTGATGGACGTGTTCGGGGACTTGCTCGGAGACTTCTTCAGTGGCTTCCTCACTGCTTCACCTCGGCGGCCACTGCGGAATTTGCAGACTCGGTCTGCTGCGCCAGAAAGTCTCCGGCTACACGGCAGGCGATTTGCCGCACTCGCCCGATCAGTTGGGCGCGCTCGGTTGTCGAAATCACGCCGCGCGAATCCAGCAGGTTGAACAGGTGCGAGCACTTCAGGCAATGGTCGTAGGCGGCAAGCAGCGGGAAACGGGTCTTGCTCTTCTCATCCGCGGTTCGATATTTCTCCAGCAACTGCTTCGCTTCCTTCTCATGCAGTTCGAACAGCGTCCGTGTAATCACCGGATCGGCATATTCGAAGTTGTATGCGGAGAATTCCTGTTCTTCGAGCAGCCGGACCTGGCCGTAACTGTGATCCGCCGACCAGCGGACGTTGTACACGCTATCGACTCCCTGCAGGTAGGCGCAAATTCGGTCCAGCCCATAGGTCAATTCCACCGAGACCGGGTCCAGGTCCACACCGCCGCTCTGCTGAAAATAAGTGAACTGCGTAATTTCCAGGCCGTCGAGCAGGACCTGCCAACCCATGCCCCACGCGCCCAGCGTGGGAGACTCCCAGTTATCCTCTTCAAAGCGCACATCGTGCTCGGCAAGTTTCAGGCCGATCGCTGCCAGACTTTTCAGGTACAGGTCCTGCACGTCGGCAGGTGCCGGCTTCAGAATCACCTGTAATTGGTGGTGCTTAAACAGGCGATTCGGATTTTCTCCGTACCGGCCATCGGCGGGTCTGCGAGAGGGCTGTACATAGGCGACCTTATAAGGAGCCGTTCCGACAACGCGAAGGAATGTCTCGGGGTGCATTGTACCGGCCCCGACCTCGACATCGTAGGGCTGCTGAATTACGCATCCATAATCGCCCCAGTAATGCTGTAGCTTGAGAATCAGATCTTGAAATGTAGGGCCTTTCAATATTTTATGTTTTACTTTAGATTTCACTTGTTCAGATTTCCCCTGTCTCAAGCATGTGTCGAGCGATCAATTTCCGTTCCAGATGATGTTCCAGCAAATCCAATGACGCGTTCAGGATTTCACGCGATGGCACCATGCTCGGGTTAGATCGCTGCAACCGATCTAACGTTCCGGCTAAAGCATTCTTTCCAATTGAAAGTGCTACTGGAGATATCGACTTTGCCCATTCCGAGCGGCAATCGCCGCAAATCAGTCCTGTAGACCCCAGCGAAACGTGCCCACTCTCCAGCGCTATTGCCTTCCCGCATCGCACGCACGCGTCCAGGGCGGCCAGCCACCCCCCCAACCGCACAGTCCACAAACAGAAGTAGGCCAGGACGGATGGCGAGGGCCCATATTTCCTGATGGCCCGTGCAGTCAGAAGCAACAATCGAAACTGGGGGTCGGCAACTTCCCGCTCTCCAAGAACAGCTTCGGTAATCTCGCTAAGTAAAGCCAGATAGATCCCAGCCTGATAATCACTCTGAAGATCCAGGAAAGATTCTATCAGTTCGCACCGGTTGATTCGAACCAGGTCTCTGTTCTCACGCTCGAAATACTCGATTCGAATGTAAGAGAGCAGCTCCAGGGTCGAACCGAACCGGCTCTTGGGAAGCCGAGCCCCACGCGCAACGCCCCGCATCCTTCCGAACTGGCGATCGAGAAAGCTGACCAGACGATCGCCTTCGCCCAGCGGAAAGCTGCGCAAAACTATGGCCTCAGACTCCTTGATCGGCATTCATTGTTCACGCAGGCTCATCGTAAGAGCCCACTGTCCCGTCGGCGCGCCGACTTGCCTTTGATCACACCCCGGCGAAACCGCGCAAAAAACCAAGACTTGGTTACTTACCATACCGAGCGGCAGGTTGCAATTAAGAACCTATATATTGATCCGAATTGAGGCAGATTTCCGCCACAAGCCAGAATCCAGATGCCTACCGAAGCGTGCCACATCCCCGACGCTCTTATCAGGCTGCGGAAAAAGTTCTTTTGTCGTCATTCTGAGCGGAGCGAAGAATCTCTCTTGCTTGAACACAAAAGATCAAGAGGAATTCTTCGCGCAAAAGCGGCGCTCAGAATGACAATCTGTGGACTTTTTCCGCAGCCTACACAGGCAACCTCCGGAAAAGTCAATTTCTCCCACAGGAAGCAATCGCACACCCGCAAATGGCGCAGATACAGGAGCCTGCATAGCCCTTTGGAATATGTTTACTTTTGGCCGTGTCCGTAAAAATTATCGGACGTAAGCCGCTGTGATTTTTCATTTGCGCCGCCCCCGTTTTCTCGTAAAGTGTCCCGATGCCCGATCCTTTGCCCATCGTCGACGTCGCAGGCGTTGGCCTCAACGCCACCGACACCGTCATCCGCCTGCCGCACTTCCCTGCTTTCAATTCGAAGGTCGAGTTTCGCGATTCGAAAGTTCTCCCCGGCGGGCAGGTTGCCAGCGCCGTTGTGGCATGCACCAAATGGGGCTTGCGCACAAGATACGTCGGCAAGATTGGTGACGACTCGTTCGGCCAACTTCAGCGGGAGGAGATGGCACGTGCCGGAGTCGAATCCCATTGGATCGTCGCGCCCAATTGCCAGAGCCAGTCCTCTTTCATCTTGGTCGATGAGCCCAGCGGCGAGCGAACGGTCCTGTGGAAGCGCGACCCCCGGCTCGAACTCTTCCCTGAGGAAATTCAGCGGGATTGGGTCGTGCGCTCCCGTCTGCTTCATGTTGATGGACATGACTGCGCCGGGGCAGCATGTGCTGCACGTTGGGCACGTGAAGCAGGCATCCCGGTGACGGCGGATCTCGACAACCTGTATCCGGGGGTGGAAGCGTTACTTGAGAATGTGGATTATCTGATTTCTTCCCAGGAGTTTCCTGCGCGCCTATCGAAAGAACAGAACCTGATGGTGGCTTTGCCCAAGCTTCACCGACGATTCGGGTGTCGCGTGGTGGCGGCAACTTTGGGAGAGGAAGGCGTCCTGGCGTGGGATGGCTCGAAGTTCCACTACTCCCCTGCCTTCGATGTTACGCCCGTCGATACGACGGGGGCTGGGGATATCTTTCATGCGGGATTCGCCTACTCGATCATTCAAGGATGGGAGCTCGCTGGCGCTCTCGAATTCAGCAACGCAGCGGCCAGTCTTGCGTGCATGGCCCCGGGGGCCAGAGGGGGAATTACTCCCATAGAGGAGGTCATGTCCCAAATGAAGCGCGGCTCCCGCCGGAAGGCTGCATATTCTCAGGGTCAACTGGAAGTTAAGGACACGACGCGATGATTCCCCTTCGCGTCGATATCCTTCGAACACGCGTTGCCATATGCAATGGGTTCCTGATCATTATGAATGTGCTGGTCTTCTTCTATGAACTCTCCCTTTCGCCCAAGGCAGGAAAATCACTGGTCTATACTTTTGGGCTGATTCCGCAACACACCCAGTTGCTATTCTCTCCCCACGGCGCGTCGGTCGCTCAGGCCTTACTTCCCATGGTTACGAGCATGTTCCTGCATGGGGGGTGGATGCACTTGCTGGGGAACATGCTCTTTCTTTGGGTGTTTGGAGGAAGCGTCGAGGAGGCGCTCGGGCACTTTCAATATCTAACTTTTTACTTTATTACTGGAATCGGTGCGGCCATTGTCCACACGGCCTTCAATTGGGGATCGAAGATTCCTACCGTTGGCGCCAGCGGCGCAATTTCCGGGGTCATGGGCGCGTTTATCGTTCTCTATCCAACCGCCAAAGTGACTACGCTCATTCCAGCCCTGTTTTTATTCTTCACAATTCGCATCCCGGCTTTTCTGATGCTGGGGTACTGGTTCCTCCTGCAATTCTTCAGCGGAATTGCGTCGGTGGGAGTTGGAAACGAAGGCGGCGTTGCCTGGTGGGCGCACGTCGGGGGCTTCATCCTGGGGGCGATACTTGTGGTCGGTGAACGGAAGCGCGGAAATTAAGAAAGCCTTTCTTTCCTGGCTGTGAGCTTTTCGATGCGGTCCACGCGCGGCGCGTACCCTATCCCGGGGCCTTGTGGGACGCGAATTGTGCCTTGAGGCGTTACTTCAACTTCCGGCTCGATTACGTCTTCGCTCCAATATCTGCGACTGGCGGTTACATCGCCGGGGAGAGAGAAATTTTGCAGCGTCGAAAGGGCGATGTTGTGAGCGCGACCGATTCCGGACTCCAGCATTCCTCCGCACCAGACCGGAATCTGCTTCGATTGACACAAATCGTGAATGCGAATTGCCGGGGTGTAGCCACCCACGCGTCCCAGCTTAATATTGATGATGCGGCAGGCGCCCAGTTCGATGGCGGCGCGGGCATGCTCCTCTTCGTGGATGCACTCGTCGAGGCAGATCGGGGTGACGAGCTTTCGTTGCAGCTCCGCGTGGCTGTAGAGGTCGTCCCAACCGAGGGGCTGCTCGATCATCATTAGGTAGTAAGCTTCGAGGCGCTTCAGGTGCGGCCAGTCCTTCAGCCTGTACGCGGAGTTGGCGTCCACCATCAGGCGGATGTTCGGGAAACGCTGCCGCAGGCGCTCGACCGGCTCGATGTCCTTTCCCGGCTTGATTTTTATCTTGATTCGCTGGTAGCCGGCGGCGAGTTCCCTCTCCACGGTCGCCACAAGCTCATCGAGCGATTCTTTAATGCCTATGGAGACGCCGCAGGAGATCTCCTGATGGACTCCGCCGATCAACTTCCAGAGCGGGACACCCCTTTGTTTTGCCTCGGCGTCCCAAATGGCGGACTCAATTGCGCCTTTGGCCATGTTGTGGCCACGGATTGGGGATAGCAACTCCCAGATTTCGGACGCAGAATCGAAGGTTCGGCCCTTTATGATCGGCCCGATGAAGTCGCGCAGGATGAGCCAGGCGGTTTCGACCGTCTCGGGCGCATAAAATGGTCCTTCGCCGGCGACGGACTCTCCCCAACCGGTCACGCCGTCCACGGTGGCCTCGACCAGGAGCATTCGGCGGTTGGTCAGGCGACCGAAGCTGGTTTCGAACGGCGTTACAAGGGGCATTCGGATTTCGCGCAGGGTTAGATTTTGAATTTTCATGGGTTTTCGGTCGCTGTTCCAATGAATTTCATTTCGAACGGCTGTTTTTCCATGGCTCCAGGATGTAGTCCATGCCCAATTCGCTCGCTATGACGGCTGTAGCGGCGTACTTTTTCGCCAGCCATTGCGTAAATTGCGTTCGAACTCTCGATTGTACTTCGATTACCTTCGCCTGGTTGGACTCTCGGAGTGTATCCAGATTCGCTGGGATGGTTATCCTCACCGCGTTCTTGCCCTGCGACGCCGTTGGGGGCTTTCCCTCCAGCACGCGCCGTACGTGCGACGACCGTAGGTGCCACTCGGCGATCAGGCGGTCTGTTGGGAGGCCGCCATGCAAGGGGCTGGTGGTGATCCCGTAGGCATTCGGCAGGTAACGGCGGACGATTGCGCCCAGAGACATCAGGTTGAAGTAGGCGTTTTTGGTGGCGAGCGGATCGAAGGTCCACTCCACCAGTGAAATGCCGCGCACCAGGGCGTCCTTGCGCTGAAACAACTTGAGTTGACGTCCAATTCCCAGGTCTCGGTACGCGCTGTGCACCGCCGTCATGTGCGAATGCAGGTACGGCTTGCGATTGCGCCATCCGGCAACGGCCAGGGTGAAGCCGACCAGGTCCTTGCCTTCATATGCGCCCAGAACGTGGCCTCCCGTTTCCGTTGCCACTACGAATAGAGGGATTGGAACGATGTCGATGTCGGCTGACTGCCAGACTTCGCGCTCGAGTTCGACGCAGGCTTCAAATTCCTCGATACGGTGGCATTTCCTGACAAGGATTCTGGAACGCTTTGAGCTTTTGGGAGACTTCAATTTCATGCTTTTCCTTCAACTTTGGCGGCACGGTCATGTGATTTCGCCGATTCCCATAATATTTCAAGCTCTGCATTAGAAAGATCCGCTAGGCGCTGTCCGGCGTCCGCGGACTCTTTCTCCATCAATTGAAAGCGGGACTTGAATTTTGTATTCGAATTCTTAAGTGCTACTTCAGGATCGAAGCCGAGGAATCGCGCGAGGTTTACGGCTACGAAGAGGAGGTCTCCCATTTCTTCCTCGCTGCGGCGACGATCAGGCTCCGATAGGGCTAGTCGAAGTTCGGAAGTTTCTTCAATGAGCTTTCCAAATATGCCCTCGACTGTTTCCCAGTCGAAGCCGACGTGAGCGGCTTTCTTGGTTAGCTGGTGCGCCTCCAGGAGCGCGGGCAACGAACGCGGGACGCCATCTAGTGCCGAGGGCGGAGTTTTGGTGGTGTGGGCGGCCTTCTTCTTTTCATCCGCTTTCAGTTGGGCCCAGTTTTTCAGGACTTGATCGGGGGTGTCGGCCTTTACGTTCCCGAAGACATGGGGGTGGCGGCGAATCATTTTGTCCTGGATCGCAGTAATTACGTCCCCGATGTCAAAGCGGCCTGCTTCGCGGGCAATATCTGCGTGGAAAAGGACCTGGAGGAGTAGGTCGCCTAATTCTTCGGCCAATTCGTCGGGGCTGCCGTGCTCTAGGGCGTCCAGGACCTCGTAAGCCTCCTCGATCAGGTAGGTTTTTAGGGTCTGGTGGGTTTGTTCGCGATCCCAGGGGCAGCCTCCTGGGGCTCGAAGACGGGCCTGGATGGCTACGAAGTCTTCGAATAGCTTCCCGTAGCGTTTTTGCGCCTTTATGACGGCTCCGGACTTGGCCAATTGTCGGCGGGCAGACTTTGGACCTTTGGCTTTGGAGGAAGAGGATGGCTTCGATTTCTTTTTTGGCTGGCGCGGGGGCAAGATTTTTGGATTTCTCCTATACGGAAGAAAAACTTTACGGTACGTCTGGGCAAATCACAAGATGGAAAGAGTCTGCCGGCTTGCGCGACCCTTGTGTCACCCCTGACGGGGTTTTGTGAAGGCTTGTCGCTAGTCCCACCGCTTACGCAGTGGGCTACGGTGTTTCGTCCCTTCGGGACTTTTTGATGTCAAGATCTGATTCATTCCGCATGTCAGGGCGGGCTTGTGACTGCTTGCTTGGGGGTGCTAAACTGCTTACAATTCATCGTTGATATTTGTTTGAGGGAGAAGCCGTTGTCTGAATCCAAGAACGAGGAAAGTTTCAAGGTTGTTGACCGGCGGCTGTTTACGCCGGATGGTGAGTTTCGTAAGGACGTTGCGGAGCAGTCGGACCGCGAGCACGAGGCAGCATCGACGGCTGCTACGGCGAAAGCGGCTGCCGCAGCATTGAAAGAACCCACTGCTGCATCAGCCGGCGGAGCTAAGAGCGAAGCTGCTGAGGCATTTCCTGCACCGCTGCCCGCCGCGGATGCTCCCAAGAGGTCGCCGGCATTTGAGAATCTGGTTCGCTCGCTTGCACAGAATGCTGCCATGCTGCTGGGCGGCTATGCCGATCCGCGGACCGGGCAGCCTATGCTGGACCTGGAAGGCGCCAAGGAAATGATCGACATGCTGGACGTTCTCCGGGAAAAGACTCGCGGGAATTTGGCGCCTGAAGAGGACACATTGCTTCTCGACGTGGGCGGCAATCTGAAGTTAGCTTTCATGGAAATGACCAAGGCCGCCACCGCAGCCGCCATGCAGGAAAAGGCCAAGTCCCGATAGGTCCGGATGGTTGTCGAGGGGTCTGCCCTGCCTGCTTCCGCACCCAATTCGATTCTGGAAGTTACTGTGCTGGGCTCCGGCACGTCCATGGGAGTGCCTTCGCTTACCTGTCATTGCCGCGTGTGCAGTTCGACAGACGCGCACGACAATCGCATGCGCCCTTCCATCCTGCTGACTCACAACGGGCAAACGGCGGTGATCGATACCACGCCGGATTTTCGGACACAGGCGCTTCGCGTGGGACTCGACCGGCTGGACGCCATTCTATTCACGCATGCGCATGCCGACCACATACTGGGATTTGACGATATCCGGCCATTTAACCTTCGGCAGCAAGCGGCGTTGCCGGTTTACGCTTCGCGGGAAACGATTGCGATTCTGAAGCACACATTTTCCTATGTTTTTGACGCGGCCCCTACCGTCAGCACGATTCCTCAGGTGACGCTGCATCCGGTGGACGGGCCGTTCGACATAATCGGCATTCGGATTATGCCCATTCCTGCTCTGCACGGGGAGATGGGCGTGTTGGGGTTTCGTTTTGGCTCGGCGGCTTATTTGACCGATTTCAGCGTGCTGCCGGAATCTTCTAAGCCATTGCTGACAGGACTGGACGACTTGATGATCGATGCTTTGCGGGACACGCCGCATCCTATGCACCAGACCGTGGAGCAGGCGCTGGAACTTGTGCGGGAGTTGAAGCCGCGACGGGCGTGGTTCACGCATATCGCGCACGAACTGCCGCATGAGGAAACTAATGCGCGGCTGATCGCTGCGGGGTTCCCGCACGTGGCGCTTGCCTACGATGGGCTGCGATTTGAGGTGCGAATCTGATGTCGCTTGCGGTGATTCGTTCGCTGGAAGAATGGAGCGCGCGCTTCCCTGCCGGGAAGCGGACGGCGCTTTCCGTTGGCAATTTTGACGGGCTGCATCTGGGCCATCAAAAGATTTTGCGGATGGTTTTGGAGCGGGCTCGCTCTGCCGGACAGATTGCCTCTGCCATTACGTTCGATCCGCATCCAATGAAGCTGTTGCGGCCCGAGCAGGCTCCGAAGATGATTCAGACTTTTTCGCAGCGCATGGAGGGGATCGAGAATATTGGGCTCGATGCCGTGCTTGTGCTGCGCTTCGACCGCGAACTTTCGCTGCTGTCTCCTGAAGAATTCATCCAACGAATTCTGGTCGATCGTCTGCATGTCGCGGCAATTCTTGTGGGCGCGAATTTCTGTTTTGGGCATCGCGGCGCGGGAGATGTGCGCTTGCTGTCGGAGTTTGGAAACGAGCATGGATACGAAGTGGAAACCGTCGCTCCCGTGGAAATCGGGGGAGCCGTGGTGTCCAGCACAGCGATTCGGAATGCGATCTCTAACGGGAATGTGGCCGACGCCATTCCGTTGATGGCCCGCCCGTTTTCGCTGGCTGGGGAGATTCGTCCTGGAGCCGGACGAGGGAGGGCCATCCTGTTCCCGACGCTCAATCTTTCTACTGAGCAGGAACTGCTGCCGAAGCTTGGGGTTTATGCGACGGAGAGCGTGGTGGGAGGGAGAGTCTACCGGTCGGTGACTAATATCGGGACGCGTCCGACTTTTAATGGCCAGGGCGTTACTGTGGAAAGCCATTTGTTCGAGTTCGCGGAGCAGATTTCTAGCGGGGCGATGGAAGTCCGGCTGCTTGCGCGGATTCGAGATGAGAAGAAGTTTTCGGGGGCGGATGAACTTCGGGCGCAGATTGCGCGGGATATTGCTGTGGCGCGGGAATTAGTTTTTCCGGCGGGCGTGAGTATGCAGGATACGCGCGCCTAGGGATTTATTTCAAATTTAAAATTGGAGATTTTAAATTTGCAACCTGAGATTTGAGATTTGAAGTTGACAATCTAAGGTCTGGAGACTGCAATTTGAAATCTAAAATTTGAGATTTGAAATTGGCAATTTCAAATTGGAGATGTCAGATTTGAATTTTCTAATTTTAGATTTCAGATTCACTGCGGAGAGAAACTCTACTTCTTGCGGCAGTCCTCGCAGTAGCCGCCTACTTCGGTGCGCGTTACTTTGATTTCCATTCCGCAGTCCCGCTCGATCTGTTTTTTTAGTTTTTCGTAAAGCTCGGATTCGAATTCGCGCATTTTACCGCACTTCAGGCAGGCTACGTGGATGTGGTCGCGGGGGCCGTGGCTTTCGTAGAAATGCTGGTCGCCGCGCAGGTGGAGCAGGTCGAGTTCGTCAATCAGGCCGTTGCGTTTTAGCAAATCCAGGGTTCTGTAAACCGTGACGCGGTGCACTCGCGGGTCGATTTTCTGGGCGCGTTCGAGGATGGCGCCGGCGTCCAGGTGCTGCTCGGCGCTGTCCATTACTTCGAGAAGGACTTTGCGCTGGCGAGTTAGGCGAACGCCGCGCTTTTGCAGGGCTGCCTGGAGGCGTCCCGGGCGTTCGTGGACGTTTATGCGTTCGCCGGAAGAGACGCGATGT
>Ga0265320_10001339_pt1 | contig 17949 bp, 12 predicted proteins | sample 4827metaG_FD_202087 | JGI IMG/M metagenome (GOLD analysis project Ga0265320, IMG submission 202087) | Rhizosphere microbial communities from Carex aquatilis grown in University of Washington, Seatle, WA, United States - 4-8-27 metaG | ecosystem: Host-associated > Plants > Roots > Rhizosphere >...
TTCTGGGGCTTTTCTCCCGGCTCCAAATTCGCCGTACCGTTATTATGGCGATATGGCCGCCGATGTTCCGCCGGGGGCTGAATACATACGCGCTTTCCGAAACGCCAACCGCGAATCGGTGAAAACGTTCGTCATCGGCCGGGACTATGATTACACGAAGGCCCGCCCCAGTGTTCTCTTGACGGAACGAAAATCGAACCCCGAGGGGCAGGGTGAAATGTACTACAGTTCGTCTTACTCTGAGAAGGCTGATGCCGAGGCCCAGGCAGCAACGCGACTGGAACGCCAGTCGGTGGAGCGCAACACCTCCTTCGGCACCGGAAACGCGCCGGACTTGCGCCCCGGTTGCACCTTCACGCTGGCGGACCAGACCGGGGCGGGCCTGGACGGGAGCTACCTCGTTACGTCTGTTCACCACAGCGCGTTTCGCCGTCTGACCAACGGCGTGGCAACGCTTTATTATGGCAACGAGTTTGAGGTGGTCCCGGCCAGCACACATTATCGTCCGTTGCGGAAAACGCCCAAACCCACGGCGCAACCTTGCCGGGCAATCGTCACCGGCCCGGCGGGTGAAGAGATTTATACTGACAAATTCGGCCGGATCAAAGTCCTGTTCAATTGGGACCGTTACGGAGTGAAGGACGAGCATGCGAGCGCGTGGATTCGGGTGACCAGCCCGTGGGCCGGGAAACAGTGGGGCATGATCTTTGTCCCTCGCATCGGGCAGGAAGTGATGGTGAACTTCATCCAGGGCGATCCTGACCAGCCCGTAATCACCGGCAGCTTTTATAACGCAGACAACATGCCTCCGTATGCCTTGCCGGACAATAAAACGCAGAGCGGCGTCAAGACGCGCTCGTCCCTTGGAGGAACGCCTGCCAACTACAATGAAATCCGGTTTGAAGACAAGAAAGGCGCGGAAGAACTCGCCATCCACGCCGAGAAGAATCTGAACCTTGAAGTGGAAAGTGACACGGCCACTTTGGTGGGTCACGACGCGACCGCTTCGGTGGGCCACGACCAGGTGCTCTCGGTGAGCCATGACCTGACCCTCTCGGTCGGTAACAACTTCACGCTCACGTCGAGCCAGGGGATAGGTCTCAATATCGCCAACGATCCCGCCTATGCCCTGAATGTCGGCGGCACGGTCAAGGCCACCGCCTTCATTGGCTCGGGCGCGGGCCTTACTGGATTGCCGACGGTGGGCCTGCCGCCGAACATCGCCTATCTCAATTCCAATCAAACCTTCAATGCCGAGTCCACCTTTGGTGGGCCGGTTAATCTGGACGACACGGTTCAGTTTTATGCCAATGGCTTTCTGAATGACCTGGATATGTTCCTTCGCAACGACACGTTTCACGGTGTGGGATGGTACGGCGTCGGCAAAACTTTTGCCGGCGTGCCGGTCAACGGTCCGGTCGTGTACGGGTTTTCCGGCGGGGCATTGGGTTTCAAGAATTTCACCAGCACCAATCTGGCGCTCACGTGGAATTCCTCCGGCAATGTGGTTATTGACCCGCAGGGCGTGAATTCCGGCACCTGGGATCACGGCTTGACCTTTGGCACGAACGGCGGCCAGGGCATCGGCTCCAGAAGCACCACCGGGGGCAACCAGTTCGGGCTGGATTTCTACACTGCGGGCGCCAGCCGCCTGAGCATAGCGAACAACGGGAATGTCGGCATCGGCACCAACCTGCCAACGGCCTCGCTCGACGTGGCAGGCGACGGTCGGATACGCGGCCTGTTGCGGTCGGGTTCGGAAAGCGGGACGGCGGAAACGCCAAGCCCGGCGGGCATGATTGTGCGCCGGGTCAACTCAACTGGCATTGCCGCCAACTCGGTGGTGGCCGTTGCGCGCACCTACAACAACGGGACCAACATCACCTTGGTGCGGGACGGTACCACCGCCGGTTTTCAGATCCGCTATCCGGCCAATTCCGGCAACCTGACCATCGCCTGCATGGGCATCGACAGCACCGGGACGGCCAGGAACTATTACACGAACATGGCCAGCTCGGCCAGCGCCGGGACGCTGCAAATCTACTCGAACTCCCTCAACCTCGTCCATTTCGAATGCACCTTCGGCATCACTTACAATGCCGGCCAGCACCTCACGCAGGTGACGCTCTCACGCTTTAACACCGACGACTACTGGTCGGGCACGCTGATGTCCACCTATAACCAGTAACTGCGGTTGAACCATGCACCCTGATCCAAATTGATCGGTTTCAGTAAAAAATCAAAAAGACCCAAACCATGAAAAAAAACCGCACCATCGCTGGATGGCTGATGCTTCTGGCGCTCTCGACCCTCAACCTTCAACCCTCAACCTGTTTCGCGCAGGGAACGGCCTTCACCTACCAGGGCCGGCTCAACAGCGGGGCGAATCCCGCCACGGGAATTTACGATTTACGATTTACGATTTACGACGCGGCCGGCGGCGGCAATGCCGGCGGTGTGCTGACCAATGCCGCTGCGTCCGTGACCAACGGCCTGTTCACCGCCACGCTCGATTTCGGATCGGGCGTGTTCGACGGCAATGCGCGCTGGCTGGAAATCGCCGTGCGCACCAACGGCGCGGCTTCGTTCACGCCGCTGACGCCGCGGCAGCCGGTGACGCCGGCGCCCTATGCCATCCTGGCCGGCACGGCCGGCGGTTTGGCCGGCACGTTGCCGGTGAGCCAGGTCAGCGGAGTAATGCCGCTTGCGCAACTTCCTGTTGCTGTGATGACCAACAACGCCACCGGGGTGACCCTGTCCGGCAATCTGTTCGGCAACTTTGGCGGCTCCTTCTTCGGCAACGGCGCCGGGTTGACCGGTTTGAATCCGGCGAATTTGAGCGCCGGCACGGCGGCCATCAACATCAGCGGCAATGCCGCCACTGCAACCGCGGCAATTACTGCCGCGAATCTGACTGGATACGTGACCGACGCCCAGCTCCCGGCCGGCATTGCCCGGCTGAATGAGGCGAATAATTTCACCGGCACCAATGCCTTCGCCGGAATCACGCTGGCCACGAATTTCAACAATGTCTTGGCCGGCACCTTCCTTGGCAATGGCGCCAGCCTTACCAACTTGGCTGCCTGGCAACTCGCCGGCAATGCGGGCACCAGCCCGGCTGGTAATAACTTCCTCGGCACAGCCGATAACCAGCCCCTCGAATTCCGGGTTAACAATGTCCGTGCCCTGCGTTTGGAACCGACGATCAATGACGCCAATCATTCCAACGCCGTCAATGTGATTGCGGGTGCGCCAGTCAATTATGTGGCTCCAGGCGTGGCTGGCGCGACCATTGGAGGTGGTGGCACGGCATTTTATGGACCGGTCACTTTGGCCAGCAACAGTGTCAGCGCCGATTATGCGACGATTGGCGGCGGTTTTGGAAACACCATCCAAAGCAATGCCATTGCCTCCGTGATTGGTGGCGGAGTGAACAACCTGGTCCAAACCAACAGCCGTATGGCCGCCATCGGCGGCGGCCAAAACAACCTGATCCAAACGAACGCCGGATGGGCCACCATTGGTGGCGGCGCCGGCAATGTCATCCAGTCCAATGCTTCCTACGCCACCATACCGGGTGGTTCGCAAAATATTGCGGGCGGAACCTATAGTTTTGCTGCCGGCAAAGGGGCGCGCGCCACCAACAGCGGCGCTTTCGTTTGGTCGGATGCCTCGTTCGGCAACTTCAGCTCTACGACCAGCAATCAGTTCAACGTTCGCGCCAATGGCGGAGTGCGTATCATGACCGGCGGGGCGGGCATGACGCTGGATGGCCAGTCGGTCCTGACGTTAGCTGGCGGCGGTTTCTGGCAGCTCGGCGGCAACTCCGGCACCTCGCCAGATGTGAACTATCTCGGCACAGCGGACGATCAGCCATTAGTGCTGGGCGTCGCCGGCCAGCCGGCCTTGACCTTGGGGGTGAATAGCTCGATAGGCCTGGGCGCCATCACAAACAGTGGCTTTGGTTCCATCTCTCTTGGCCTTGGAACCACAGCTTCCGGCTATACCTCGGTGGCCTTGGGCAACGGAACCACTGCCAGCAGCTACACCTCGACCGCGTTGGGGGGCTATACGACTGCAACCAACACTTACGCGACCGCGATGGGTTCCTTCACTACTGCGGGTGGCAATTCGTCCATCGCCATGGGTTCCTACAGCCGGGCGGTCGGTGACTATTCGACTGCCCTGGGTGAAGAAACCACCGCCAGCGGCATCGGTTCGACGGCGATGGGGGGCTATACTGCCGCAACCAACCAGTTTTCCACCGCGATTGGATGTACCACCACAGCCGGTGGTTTTGCCTCTACCGCAATCGGCATCGGCTCGGTTGCGACCGGGTCAAGCAGTCTGGCAGCGGGTATGGGTGCCAATGCCCTGCATGACAACTCCTTCGTCTGGGGCGGGAGCGGAGGTACTGTAGCCAGCACGGGTCCGGGCCAGTTCATTGTCCAGGCCCCCGGCGGCGTGGGCATTAACAAGAACAACCCAGCCTCGGCGCTGGATGTGGAAGGCACGGTGACCGCGACAACCTTCAACCCGACCAGTGATCGGAACGCAAAGGAGAAATTCACCCCCATTCAGGCGCGCGAGGTGCTGGAAAAAGTCGCCACCTTGCCCATCCTGGAATGGAGCTTCAAGAACGAACCGGCCACCCGCCATGTCGGTCCCATGGCGCAGGACTTCCACGGTGCTTTTGGATTGGGTATTGACGACAAACACATCGCCACCGTGGATGCTGACGGCGTGGCGTTGGCGGCCATCCAGGGCCTGGACCAGAAGCTGGAACAGAAGGAAACGGAGATCGCGGAGTTGAAAGCCCGGCTGGAAAAGCTGGAACAATTGGTGAACGCAATCAACGGAGGTGCAGAGTGAAAGCGCGAGAATGGAATACAAGTAGCGTCTTGGAGTGCGGCAGCCCGCTGCCGCCTTTGACTCGTGACAAAGATTCCATTGCCTGGCAAAGCGCCAACACGTCGGCGCAGTCCAAAACCTGGCGGCTCGAGCTGGCTCTGCTGCTTTGTTTCATCAGTCTTCATTCATCCTTCTGCCTTCGGGCATTGGGGCAGCAATACTCCATTGATTGGTATAAAATCGCCGGTGGCGGCGGCACGAGCACTGGTGGCGTCTATTCCGTCAACGGCACCATTGGCCAACCCGACGCAGGTGGGCCGATGATCGGTGGCAATTATTCGCTCACCGGCGGATTTTGGGCGTTGATATCCGTGCTGCAGACGCCGGGATTGCCCGATCTAATCATCACTCACGCCGGCAACAGTGTCATCGTTTCGTGGCCAGACACGGGCAGCTACAACTTGCAGCAGAACGCGAACCTCGCATCGGCCAATGGCTGGGCGACGAGCGGTTACACCGTAATTACCGCCAACGGCACCAACAGCATCACGGTGAATAATCCGGCCGGGAATTTGTTTTTCCGGCTGGCGAAATAAATCAACACCCTCAACACAACCGACACGATCATCATTCCAAACCACCAACTCCGTAACCAACCCATGAAAACCAAGATTTTTGCTGTCTATCTTGCTGTTCTGTGCATCGCCTTGTGGCGGCTGCCGGCTGCCGGTGACACCGGCGCGCATTGCTTTGTCGCCGAGTCCGGCACGGGGATCATTTATGACTATGCGACGAACGGCACGAAGACCGTTTTTGCCACCAACATGGGACGGCCTTACGGGCTGGCCTATGATAAGGCGGGCAATCTTTTCGTGGCGAACTTCGACGGCGGTATTTATAAAATCGGGCCGGACGGATCGAACAGTGTTTTCGCCTATCTCTACAATGATCCGGCGGGTCTGGCCGTTGACGCTTCCAGCAACCTTTTCGTGGGTGTGTATGGCAACGGCTATATTTTCGAATATACGCCGGACGGAACGCGGAGCACTTTTGGCCAGGAACCCTGCTATGATGCTTATTATAATTACGGCCGGCCAGTCGGCCTGGCTTTCAGCCCATCCGGAGTTCTATATGCCACGGATGAATATTGGAGATGCCTTTACCGGGGCGTTCCGAATTCGGCTTTTGCCTCCGTGCCGGGCGATCCGTGGGGGCTGGCCTTTGACAGCCGGAGCAACCTGTTTGTCGCGGATTCATCCGCCGGCAAAATTTACAAGTTCAACAACATTGGCGGAATTCCCAGCTCCTCCTATACAACGTACGCCACCAACATGACCCAGCCGACCGGACTGGCCTTCGATAGCAACGACAACCTCTTCGTGGCGGACTACTCCGCGGGCAAGATTTATAAAATAGACACGAACGGAGTGCGAACGACCTTTGCCAGCGGCTTGCTGGCGCCCGTCGCCGTGGCCTTTCAGCTGGTGATACAGTCCGCCGGTCTGCCGCCCCTCATCATTTCGCGCGCGGGCAACAGCGTGCTGGTGTTGTGGAAAAACTCGGGCCCATACACGCTGCAGCAAAATGGCAACGTGGCCGACTCCAATGGCTGGGCGACGAGCGGCAACCCGATCACCACGGCAAACGGCACCAACAGCATCACCATCAGCCCGCCGACGGGAAATCTGTTTTTCCGTTTGTCAAAATAGAGCAAGCCGATCGCGGCGGTTAGGTCAGGCTCGCCTCTTTTTGGCCCGAAATGCTTTGACGGGCACGCCGGGCTTTGTTTTTCTCGACGGAACAGGGATGAATTCATCTGCGCCAGCCGTTTCCGCCCGCATAAAATATCCCCCGGGTTTCCGCCCGCGGCGCGGGATAAACTGGTTCATTCTCGGTCTCATGTATGCGTCCTACTACATGTGCCGTTATAATTTCCGCTTCGCCACGCCAGGCATGGTGCAGGAATTCCATTTCAACACCTTCCAAATTACCGGCATTCTCAGCGCGTGGTCCGTAGCCTATGGCTTCGGCCAGTTGCTCAATGGCCTGCTGACCGACCGCATCGGCGGTCGCGCGGCCATGCTCATCGGCGCGGCCGGCACGATAGTGCTTAATTTCATCTACGGCTTTGCCTCGTTTACCGGGACCTTCTCGACCTTTGCGCTTATCTGGTTGTTGAACGGTTATTTTCAATCGTTTGGCGCGCCGGGCATGATCAAAATCAATGCCGCCTGGTTCAATCGCACCGAACGCGGGACGTTCGCCGGTATTTTTGGTTTCATGATTCAATCCGGCCAGTTCGCAATCAACAACCTGGCGCCGTTTCTTCTGGCCGGGTTCGCCATCGGTGCTTGGACGATCGGCCAGGATGAATGGCGCTGGCTGTTCCGCATTCCCCCGCTGGTCACCGCGGCCATGGCCGTGCTCGTGGTGTTGATCCCGAAGGAAACGCCCGAGCAGGCGGGTTATCCCGGCTTGATTCATGATGAATTGAGCGTGGGTGACACCCGGGTGCGGGTAAGCATCCAGGAATGTTTCGTCACCATTTTCACGCATCCCCTCGTGTGGTTTTACGCCGTGGCGTATGCCTGCACCGGCGCGGTGCGCAACAGCTCCGACCAGCTCGCCGTGCTTTATTTCGTGCAACAACTCAAGCTCGACATCGCTACCAGCCGCGCCGCGCTTTGGACAATGAACCTGATGCCACTCGTCGCAGTCTTTGGCTCGCTGGCTTCCGGAATCATTTCGGACAAATTTTTCAAGGGACACCGCTCGCCGGTGGCGATGGGTCTTTATTTCGGACAATCGGTCGTCATCATCATCGCGGCGGTGATTATTTACTCGGGTTTTGTCGGGCCGACGCCGATGGGGGTTTTCCTCGGCTGCCTGTTCCTTATCCTGATTTCGCTCACGGTCAATTCCACGCATTCGCTCGTCGGCGCCGCCGCACCGATGGATATTGGTGGACGCAAGATGGCCGGTTTCGCTTCCGGCGTGATTGATTCCTTCCAGTATTTCGGCGCGGCCATCGCCTTGCCGGCCATCGGCTGGCTGATAGACAAATATGGCTGGGGCGTGTGGTATCCCACGATGGCCGGCTTCGGCATCATCGGCGGATGCGCCATGATGCTGGTGATGGTCAAACAGCGGCGGCTGGCCACGTCGGGATTCGAAACCTGACAAATCTGCTTGTATCTGGCAGGGCCCAAAACATCCGAAGCCATTTGTTACAACAAATTCTTTGACCGGCGGCGGCGGGTCTGTTTTGCTTCGTAAAGCTGAATGATTCCAGATTTTTTGTACCCAGCCACGATTGCGCTTTGTCTGGTGGCGGTTGTGGTTGCCTATTTCTACAACAACCCCCTGAAGCACGGGCGCTGGTTCATGATGCGCCGTTTCATCAATTGGTTCCCGCTGGGGATGACTTACGCGTTTCTCTGCATGGGTCGCTACAACCTGATTGTCGCCAAGGGCGCCTTGGGAACCTTGATGTCCAAGACCGACCTCGGGATCATTTTCGGAGTGGGTACATGGGTCTATGCGTTGTCTTTCCTGATCAACGGCCCGCTCATTGACAAAAAACTGGGCGGGAAACGTGGAATGATAATTTCCGCCGTCGGCGCTTCGCTGGCCAATGTTGCCCTCGGCGTCCTGACCTGGCTCATCGTCGCTAAAAATCTCAAGGTGAATCTCGTTCTCAGTTTCTCTCTGCTGTATGCGATCAACATGTATTTCCAGAGCTTCGGCTCCATGTCCATTATCAAGGTCAAGGCCTATTGGTTCCACGTGCGCGAACGCGGCGTCTTCGGCGCCATCTTTGGAACGCTGATTTCAATCGGTGTGTATCTGGCGTTCGATTGGGGCGGCGCGATCATTGCAAAGACCAAGGCCGGTGCTTCCGGTCTCTTCCACACGGTTTTTGCGCCCGCCGGGACGCCTTTGGATGCGACCTGGGCGGTGTTTTACATTCCGGCGGCCATTCTGATCATCTGGGCGCTGCTCGATGTGTGGCTCATCAAGGATTCGCCGGAAGAGGCGGATTTTCCGCACTTCGACACGCACGACGCTTCATCCGGCCAGATGCACATCGAATTTTCGACGCTCGACCTGCTCAAGCGGGTTTTCACCAGCCGGCTGATGCTGTTGATTGCCTGTGTCGAACTGACCGGCGGGGTTTTTCGCTACAGCATGACGCAGTGGTACACCATTTTTGCCGGTGAAGTGAAACAGCCGGGCGCCGAATTTTTCTCGCAACATTGGGGCTGGCTGTTGTGCGTTTTTGGAATCATCGGAGGATTTGCCGGTGGGTTGATTTCGGACAAACAGTTCCAGTCACGCCGCGGGCCGCCGGCGGCATTGCTGTGCGGTTTCGTTCTGGTCATGGCGGTGGTCATGTCCCTGTTCCTGTTTTCCCAACCCTTTGTGGTGGGTTGGGCGGCGGTGTTCATCGTCATGGCTTCCATCGGCATCACGTCGCTGATGTCTGGGACGGCGGCGACGGATTTCGGTGGGCGCAAGGCAACCGCGACGAGCATGGGCATTGTGAACGGCTTTGCCTATATCGGCAGCGGCATCCAATCCTTCGGCCTTGGTTTCTTGTTGGTGAATAAGGGCTCGAGCTGGCACTGGTTGCCGGTTTTTGTGATTCCCTTTGCCATCATCGGAACGTTCATCGCCATCAAGATCTGGCATGACTTGCCTGCTGCCACCCGCAAATACATTGACGATTTTGAGCAAGAAACAGTGTAAAACCGGCAAAAACCAGTCTTGACCGCTCTGCCCCAGGGGTTTAAACTGAATTCGTAATGTTGAAAAACGCCCTACAAGTCGTCAAACTGGTCGTCGTCGTAGTTAGCGACGCCGTTGGCGCTTGTTGAATGGTCTGATTTGACAAGAACCCACGGCTGCAAAACGGCTGTGGGTTTTTTGTTTGAACCTGCGCCGTCAGCCATAACCGAAACATGAAACTGGATAATTGGATTTTTGGATGATTGGATAGGTGGGAAAACGCCCGAAGCGTTGGCTCATCAATCCATCAATCCACCCATCCATCAGTCCAAGACAACGCCATGAGCAAGACAACTGAAATCGCTGGATCGAAGAAAAAAACTAACTCCGCGCGCGCCGAGGTCGGCCCGACCATGCCCGGTCGCGACATCCTGGTCGAGGCCCTCGAACGCGAAGGCGTGGAAGTCATTTTTGCCTATCCCGGCGGGGCCAGCATGGAAATCCACCAGTCGCTCACCAAATCCAAAATCCGCACCATCCTGCCGCGCCACGAGCAGGGCGGCAGTTTTGCGGCGGAGGGTTACGCCCGGGCGACCGGCAAGGCCGGCGTGTGCATGAGCACCAGCGGTCCCGGTGCGACGAATCTCGTCACTGCCATCGCCGATGCCTATCTGGACTCCTGCCCGCTCGTTGCCATCACCGGCCAGGTCAATCAGAACATGATCGGCCGCGGCGCGTTCCAGGAAACCGACATCATCGGCGTGACGTTGCCCATCGTGAAACACAGTTATCTCGTCACGGACGTGAACGACATCCCACGCATCGTGAAGGAGGCGTTTTACATCGCGCAGAGCGGCCGGCCCGGTCCGGTGGTGATTGACGTGCCGAAAAACATCCAGCAGGCCAAGACCCAGCCGGTGTGGCCGACGCTCGAACAGATCAAGAAAGGCCTGCGCGGCTACAACCAGCCCGATTTGCGCGCCGATGAGGTGGCCTTGAACGAAATCATGGGCTTGATTGAAAAGGCCGAGCGGCCGGTGATTTATTGCGGCGGCGGCATCATCAGCAGCGGTGCGGCAGCCGAATTGAAAAAATTTGCCGAGGCCACGAACATTCCCGTGACCACAACGATCATGGGTATCGGCGGTTTTCCGGAAACGCATCCGCTCTCGCTCCGCTGGCTCGGTATGCACGGCGCGGCCTACGCGAACTGGGCCGTCAGCGGCGAGTACAAACAGCGCAAGGATCCGAACGAGCCGATGGTGAAGCTCAAGGATGGCGCGGACCTGCTGCTCGCGTTCGGCGTGCGGTTTGACGACCGCGTGACCGGCAAGTTTGAGGAATTTTGCAAATACGGCACGATTGTTCATGTGGACATTGACGCTTCCGAGTTGAACAAGAACCGCCGGGCCAACCTCGCCGTGGTGGGCGACATCAAGGACGCGTTGACGCGGCTCAATGCGATGATTGCCAAGCGTCCGCTCAACAAAAAGCACGCCTCCTGGCTCGATCAAATCGCCGAGTGGAAACTAAAGGCGCCCTTTGCCTACACCATCACGCAGGAAATTGCCACCAGCGACCACATGAAAGATCATCTTGGCGGCCATGAAGACCAGATCATCCTGCAGCAGATGGTGGTCGAGGCGCTTTATGAATTGACCGAGGGCGAGGCCATCATCACCACCGGCGTGGGCCAGCACCAGATGTGGGCCGGCCAGTGGTACAAATACAAATACCCGCGCCAGTTCATCACCAGCGGCGGATTGGGCTCCATGGGTTATGGCTATCCTGCCGCGCTCGGCGTCAAGGTCGCCCATCCGGACAAGGAAGTGGTGGACATTGATGGCGATGGGTCATTCCTGATGAATGTCCAGGAGCTGGCCACCGCGCACGTCGAGAAAATCAATGCCAAGGCCATCATTCTGAACAACCAGCACCTCGGCATGGTGGTGCAATGGGAGGACAAGTTCTACGCGGGCAACCGCGGCCACACCTACCTCGGCGATCCGGACAAACGCGAGGAGATCTATCCCGACTACGTGCGCGTCTGCAATTCCTTCAACGTGAAGTGCGAGCGGGTGATGTTCAAGAAGGACCTGCGCCCCGCCATCCAGCGGATGCTCGACGCGAAGGAGCCGTACGTGCTCGACGTGGTGGTGCCCTACACCGAACACGTCATCCCATTCGTTCCGGCCGGCCGGACCGTGGCCGACATGATCTGGAAGGCGTAAACCTCCTCCGTAAATTCAAGCAACCGGGCGAATATTCTTTTATTCGCCCGGTTATTTCTTATGGCGTCAGGTGGGGTGGGTTGACCGAACTGCTGAGGGAGCAACAGGGCGGCACGCCCACGGCGGTTTCAGTGTAAATGCCGTTCGCCGGACAGCCGGGGATGCCGCCGGCCCGGTTCAGTTTGATGTACGGTGTCAGGTCGCTGGGGTAATTGATGGCGTCGCCGTTTTTCCTGCCGCTTTCCAGGGCGAACTCGCTGGCCGCGCCGTCAATTTTGGCTAGGTTGCTGATGCAGGCGTTGGCTTGCGCCCGGGCCCGGGCGCCCGCGAAGTTGGGAAGGGCAATCGCCGCCAGCAAACCGATGATGGCCACGACGATCATGATTTCCACCAGGGTGAATCCAGAGCCGGGCAGGTGTTGGGTCGTTTTCATTTGGTACAATCTTTCCCTTCAGCGGCGTGAACGCTGCGGCAGGCGGGTTAGGATGATGACGGACAAGGTTCACGAATTGCCTGTCGCAAACCGCTTCATTCCATGAAACGCCGGTGGCGCCATTTGGTTTCGGCTTGAGAAAAAATTCTTAATGGAACAACGAAGGCGCGAAGGCGCGAAGAAAACATTTTGAAACCGATTGCCATCGTTCAGGCGAATCAGTCTCGAAGCTGAAATGAGGAACCCGAAACTAAAACAAGCCGCCGATAATTGAGGATGGATTCGTCCAAAAAAGGCGAGGCTCCCGTCGGGACTGACCCGGTCAAATTTTTCCAAAATGGCTTGAGCCAGCTCATCGAATAATGGTTCAACAGCTTAATTCACCCAGCTGAGGACGTTGTCTTTATTGGCTCCTTGATTGGCCGGGATGCCGGGAGCGACGGATTTGTCCGAACCTGCGGACCAGACCATCACCTTGCCATGGAATTGGAAATTGTCGGGGGTACCGTCCGGGTTGACCAGTCCATTGAAACCCGGATTCGCGTTTGTGCCGCCAGCACCGGACACGGTTGCTCGACGATAAAATGCATCCCGGCAGCGGTCGTCATAACTCAAATCCACGGTTATAATGTACGGCGTTCCCCAAGGGTCGCGATAAACCAGATCCGGTCCCACTCCGGGCAGATTGGTGTCGCTGACCATGTTGGCAGAGAGGAACGGCCGCTGCTGCGTATTCTTGGAATGATTCAAATTGGCCGTCGGACCGGCGGTTGGATAATTGGTGATGTCCATCAGGATCGCAATTACCTCGGAGTTGTTCGTCCCATAGCTTCCCGGACCAAGGGCTGATGTCAAGAGCACGTCGCCATAGGTGAAATCTTGCGTGCTGGCTGTGTCCCGAACACCGGTGGAAACGGGAAACTGGCCGTATTGCGAATCATAGCCCTCGATGGCGGTCACGACGTCGGAGATTTCCTTCCTGGCCCGGGTTTTTAAGGCCTTGTTTTTGATCTGTGTCAGCACAACCAACAGCATGGCCGCCAGAATACCGATGATGGCAATGACGGTAAGTATTTCGACGAGGGTGAAACCTGATGATTTCCGGGTTTGCATTTTCATAATATAGCCGAGTGACACCAGCGTTGATGATGATCGGACGAAATATCTGCAAATTTTCCAGACCGCCAACCAAAATTAATTGGTTCGCGGCGTCGTCAAACAGACAATCCAATTGCAATAAAAAGAACTCTTTTTTGTCGCAACGTCCAGTGTCTCCGGGCCGTCAAAATTCAAAACCACTGATGCTGACGGTAACGCTGGCGGCGTTCGAAGCCGCACTTCGATTGTAATACAGTGTCTGGGGTTCAATGATCGGGAGGCTGAAGGGAGTGGCCAGATAATCCTGCGTGTTGAGATAACCGGCGAATCCGACCACGCCCTGATTGGGCCGCGACCGGAGCCAGCCTTCTCCCCGTCCACCGCCTGCTCCGAGGTTGAGGGTAAAATCGCCGATGGCTTTTACGGCTTTTTGCGGAAGCGCGGCGGAACAATTGACGGCGGTGGCAATGGCGGCGGTGCCGCTGTTGAGAACAGCGACGGCATTGCGGGCGACGGTTTTGCCCACCTGATTAAACGGATAGAAATTACATCCTGCATCATTTTGGATTGCCCCAACAAACGCCTTGAACGGATAATCGAGCGGCAGGGTTGGATTGTCGGAAGACAGGGACAACAGACCGGCGACCTGGCCGGGGAGGTGGGCAATAAGCCAGATGTAGTACCATTGATCGGGTGCTTCCGTGCCGGCATCCAGCCCGTTGGCGCCTAGGTGGGTGATGTCAATGGTCACGGCCGCGTTGTGGACCCAAAGCGGATTATTGCCGTTATCTTGCAGGATGATTTCCTTTGCCGTCACGTCCACTTTGCCGTCGGGATTGGTGGGGTTGTTGGCAATCACCAATCCTCTGGCACAATCTCTGATGATGTTATTGATCATAGGTCCTCCGGGTTAAACTGGCGGCCAGCGCCTTCAGGCTTTTCCGCCCGAAGCAGCCAATCGCTGAAATTTTCCTTCGGCCAACCCCTTTTCCGCGCGCTTGGATTCCGCCCATTGTTCCACCGATGGCTTGTCTCCGGGATTCGGTTTGGCGATGCCGCGAAAGGCATCAATTTGTTTGTAAACATCGGCGCGAGTAAGCTTTTTGGAACTGGCCATGCGGGCAGGTTGCCACAGGTCGATGCCGGGAGCGAGCCAAAACAAAGAGGTGGTCGGTGGCTGGTTTTCTGTGGCGGATGATCACGAATTAATTTTTGCGTGCAGGTTCGTTTTTTGCCAGACTGGCTCATGCTCGAAAACTCCATCCGTCGGATGCCGCGCCCGCAGGACATCATTCCCCTGTCCACCCAGCAACTGCGCGATACGTTCCATATCACCAATCTTTTTGCGCCGGGCGAATTGCGCGGCACATTCACGGATCTCGACCGGCTGGTGGTCGGCGGCATCATGCCGGTCAAGCCGGTGGAGCTGGCGAACCACCGGGAAACCGGCCGCGCATTCTTCCTCGAACGTCGCGAGTTCGGCGCCATCAACGTCGGCGGGGCGGGGTCGGTGCATGCGGACGGCAAAACCTTTTCCCTCGACCGGCTGGATTGTGTTTATCTGCCGATGGGCACCAAGGCGGTCACGTTCGAAAGCCAGGATGCGAAAAACCCGGCGAAATTTTATTTTCTGAGCTGTCCGGCGCACGCGGCGCATCCCATTGCCACGATGAAGCCGAAGGACGCGTCGCCGGTGCCGCTGGGTGCGCAGGTGACGGCGAACAAACGAACCATTTACAAATACATCCACCCGGGCGGCATCCAGAGCTGCCAGTTGGTGATGGGCTTCACGGAGCTGGCGGAAGGCAGTGTCTGGAACTCGTTCCCGCCGCACACGCACTGGCGGCGCACGGAGATATATTTTTATTTCGATCTCGGCGATAACGTGCTGACGCATTTCCTGGGCGAGCCGCAGCAAACGCGACACCTGTTTTTGCATAATGAAGAGGTGGCGCTGTCGCCGGACTGGTCCATTCACTGTGGTTGCGGCACGGGAAATTACAGGTTCATCTGGGGCATGGCCGGCGAGAACCAGGTATTTGACGACATGGATGGCGTGAAGCCGGCGGAGCTGCGCTAAATTCAATCACGGGCGGGCATGCTTGGTGCCAGGATGTTCCCCTTATACGGCAAATCAAATGAAACGCCTCATTTACTCTCTGGTTGTTGCTGGATTTGTTGCGGCAGCAGGTTCGCCCAGGTTGCTGGCGGCCGTTACCAAAACGGGGCCCCTGCTGATCACCATCCAGGCCGGACAGCCCGGCGCGAAAATCAATCCGGCCATGTGGGGCATCTTCTTTGAGGACATCAATTTCGGAGCCGATGGCGGACTTTATGCGGAAATGGTCAAGAATCGGGGGTTTGAATTTCCCGATCCGTTGATGGGGTGGATCAAGATCAGCCCTTCGCTGGCCAGGGGCGAAGTATCCGTACGTGATGGCTCGCCGTTCAACACCAACAATCCCCATTACGTCCACCTCCAGTCCGAAGGCACCGCGCCTTTCGGCATCTCCAATGAAGGCTTTCGCGGCATGGGGGTCCGCGCCGGCGAGGCTTACGATTTCTCGGCGCAAATCCGCGATCAGGGCGGCGCGCCGGTCCTGCAAGTGCAACTGTTCGGGGGCGATGGCACATTGCTGGACTCCGTCACCATGACGGGCTTCATCCGTGACTGGAAAAAATATACCGTCACGCTGCATCCCCGGGACACGGATGCGAAGGCGCGGCTGGCTGTGGTGCTGGAAGGCAAAGGCACCGTGGATCTGGACTTCATTTCACTGTTTCCCGAACACACCTGGAAAGATCGTCCCGGAGGATTGCGCGCGGACATGGTGCAAATGCTGGCGGATCTTCATCCCGGCTTCCTGCGTTTTCCCGGCGGTTGCATTGTGGAAGGTAGTGTGCTGGAACGGCGTTACCAGTGGAAGAACACCCTGGGGCCGGTTGAAGATCGCAAGCTGCTCATCAACCGCTGGAACTATGAATTCGCGCACCGGCCCACGCCCGATTATTACCAGTCCTTCGGCCTGGGCTTCTTCGAGTATTTCCAATTGTGCGAAGACATCGCGGCGGAGCCGCTGCCGATTCTGAACTGCGGCATGGCCTGCCAGTTCAACTCGGGCGAGCTTTGTCCGCTCGACCAGTTGGATGCCTACATCCAGGATGCGCTGGACCTGATCGAATTTGCCAACGGCCCGGCCACCAGTTTGTGGGGGGCGAAGCGCGCGGCCCTCGGACACCCTGAACCGTTCAACTTGCAAATGCTCGGGGTGGGAAACGAGCAGTGGGGAGAACAGTACATCGAGCGGTACGCGCGCTTCGCCAAAGTTCTCAAGGAAAAACATCCTGAAATTGCACTCGTTTCCGCCGCCGGGCCCGATCCGGCGGACGACCGCTTCAAGTTCGCCTGGTCAAAACTGCGCGAACTGCACGCCGACATCATTGATGAACATTGCTATGCCAAACCGGATTGGTTCTTCAACAACACTCATCGCTACGATGATTACGATCGCGCCGGGCCGAAGGTTTTCATGGGCGAATACGCGGCGCAAAGTGTCGGTATCGTCAGCACCAAGAACCGGAACAACCTCGAATGCGCGCTCGCCGAGGCCGCCTACATGACCGGCCTGGAACGCAATGCGGACGTGGTGCGCCTGGCGTCGTACGCGCCGTTGTTCGCCAATGTGGATGCCTGGCAATGGACCCCCGATCTGATCTGGGTGGACAGCCTGCGGGTTTACAAAACACCCAACTATTACGTGCAACAACTTTTCAGTCGCAACCGGGCAGACGTCGTCCTGCCGACGCAACTCGGCGGAATCGGGGAGCCGGGCTCTTCGGGACAACCGCTCTACGTCACGGCCACGCGCGACGATAAAACACGCGAAATCATCCTCAAGGCCGTCAATCGGGAACACACCGCGGTGGACGCGGATATTAATCTTGTGGGGGCAAGTGGCGTCAAGCCTGAGTGCGACAGCATCGTGCTTTCCGGGGCTGATCCGGATGGCGTTAATTCCTTCGATGAACCGGCCAGGATTTCGCCGGTTGAAACCAGGCTGAACGGAGCGGCTTCGCGTTTTGGCCACAGTTTTCCGCCTTGTTCCCTGACTGTGTTGCGAATAGGACTGCAATAACCTTAAGGCCCTGGCATTGCCTGGTTTGAACATCCAAAACCGGCCGGCTGAAATTTTATCGGTAGGCGTGCCATGCGTTTTCAGTTTCAATGGCGGCACACCATGATTTGTTCCTCTGCCTTGGTCGAGCCGGTGAAAAAGGAATCGCTTTCCAGCCGATTTCCAGGGGCCGTGATCGTCGGCGGCGCGCTTTTGTTTGTGGCTTCACTCCCGCGCCCGACGGCGGCCGCACCAACGATGGAGGCCGTTTCCGTGGCGTCGCCCGGGTTTGCATCGCAACTGGCGACGTCCGGTTCCCGTCAGGTCCGCGCCCACGACCCATCCGCGATTGTCAAAGACAAGGATGTGTATTGGATTTTTTACACCGGTCGCGGTGTTCCCTCTTATCATTCCCAAGACCTGTTAAAATGGGAAGCCGGTCCCGAGGTATTCACCAACGCGCCGGACTGGGTTGCCCAGTCGGTCCCGGCCA
>Ga0265320_10001340_pt1 | contig 17943 bp, 15 predicted proteins | sample 4827metaG_FD_202087 | JGI IMG/M metagenome (GOLD analysis project Ga0265320, IMG submission 202087) | Rhizosphere microbial communities from Carex aquatilis grown in University of Washington, Seatle, WA, United States - 4-8-27 metaG | ecosystem: Host-associated > Plants > Roots > Rhizosphere >...
TTTCGGTTTTTCCCCATGGCTTGAAAATCATTGTTCCCTCATTGGGGAAAACCTGAATCATCCCCTGCTTTTCCTTATGGCAAAAACCATCCTCGTCACCGGTTCCTCCGGCCTCATCGGCTCGGAGGTCTGCGTCTATTTCGCCGCCCAAGGCTACACCGTCCACGGCGTCGACAACAACCAGCGCGCCGTCTTCTTCGGGCCGCAGGGCGACACCCGCTGGAACCAGAGCCGCCTCGCCACCGAGCTCAAGGGCTTCGTCCATCACGAGCTCGATATCCGCGACCGTCCCGGCGTGCTCGCCCTGGTTAAAACGGTGAAGCCATCCGTCATCGTCCACACCGCCGCGCAACCCTCGCACGACCGCGCCGCCGCCATCCCATTCGACGATTTCGACACCAACGCCGTCGGTACGCTCAACTTCCTCGAGGCCGCCCGCCAGGCCTGCCCAGAATCGCCTTTTGTGCACATGAGCACGAACAAAGTTTACGGCGACGCCCCCAATTCGATCAAACTCACCGAGCTCGCCACCCGCTGGGACTATGCCGATCCCGCCTATGCCCACGGCATTCCCGAAACCTTCACGATCGACCAATCCAAACACTCGCTCTTCGGCGCCTCAAAGGTCGCCTCCGATGTGATGGTGCAGGAATACGGCCGCTACTTTGGGATGCCCACCTGCGCGCTGCGCGGTGGCTGCCTCACGGGCCCGAATCACACCGGCGTCGAATTGCACGGCTTTCTTTCCTATCTGGTGAAATGCAATCTCGAGGGCCGCGAGTACCGCGTCTTCGGCTACAAGGGCAAACAGGTCCGCGACAACATCCACTCCCTCGACGTCGCGCGTTTTATGGCGGCATTTGTCGAAAACCCGCGTGCCGGCGAAGTCTACAATCTCGGCGGCGGCAAAGCGAACAGCACGTCCATCCTGGAAGCCTTCAAGATCGTGGAGAAATTCTCCGGCAAGGCGCAGGTCCACACCTACGTCGAGGAGAACCGCGCCGGCGATCACATCTGCTATTACTCCGACCTGCGGAAAATGCGCAGCCACTATCCGAAGTGGGATATCACCCAATCGCTGGAAGAAACCATCCGCCAGATCGTCGAGGCCTGGAAGACGCGGAAGAAATCGGCGTAATTTCGGGTACCAATGAATTTCGGACCGTAGGGCCGCCGCTGGTCGGCGCGCCGCGGCCGGCGACAAGCGGCGGCCCTACGCAATAACCCAAAAATTTTCGGGAATTTCTGTCAGGCCGGCGCAGCCGGTGTCTCTGCGGCCGAGACCGGCGCCGCAGTTGCCGGCGTGGCAGATGCTCCCGCCGCAACCTTCGGCTTCGGCACGCCGACGAGCACGCCAAGCTGTTCCTGGATCTTCATGAAGAAGGCCTGGTCCAGATTACCCACGGGCACCTCGTACATCTGGTGCGAGGGCATGTGCTCGAAAATCTGCCGCAACCCGTCTTCCGTCTTTCCGCGCAGCTTGATGAGCCGCTTGCGTTCCAGCATGAGCGCGAGAAATTGCAGCATCGGCGTGTTGGTCTCGTTCGGTGGATTGGCCGGATCGGCCAGCGTCAGAAACAACGTCTCCGCCGTCAGTTTCAGATTCCGGTCGGCGTTCTCCTGCAACAGGCGTGGTTTGAAGACCACCACCCAGCGGCAATAAACCGTCGCCGGCAGCACCGATTGCCCTGCGCCTGCCGCGCCGGAGCCTGACGGAGGCGGGTCTTCGCTCTCCAGCAGATCGCGGCGGCCGGTCAGGCCGTTCTCCTCGCGCACGAGGTAGCAGACCACGCGGTCATGCTCGGCAAACTCACGGCCGGAGACGCAGCACTTTGTAGCAATTGGGTGAAGATTTAGCTCCATGGCTCTTTCTTGTTTACGCTCCGGCCCCCGAGACGCTAGCAAAATTATACCAAATGCCCGGACGACTTATTGCCATCGGCGACATCCACGGTTGTCACCAGGAATTCGAAGACTTGCTCGAAAAACTCGAGCCGGGGAAAGACGACCGTGTTGTCCTCTTGGGCGATCTGGTGAACCGCGGTCCCAACAGCTACAAAGTCGTCCAACTGGCGCGCGAACATGCCACCGCCTCCCTCCTCGGCAACCACGAACTGCGGCTCCTCAATTACCGCAAAACCGACGACCCGAGCCATCTCAAGAAATACGACTACGAAACCCTGGAGCAACTGAACGGCAAGTGCTGGGACTATATCGAGGCGATGCCCCTCACCTATGCGGACGACGAGCTTGGCGTGGTGTTTGTCCACGGCGGATTTCTTCCCGACCGCCCCTGGCAGAAGCAGCCCGCGCGGATTGTCACCCGCATCCAAGTCGTCGGCAAAGACGGCGAGCCGCTCAAACGCGCCGAGTCGCCCGATTCCCCCCATTGGTCCACCCTCTGGGCCGGCCCGCCCTTTGTGGTGTACGGCCACACGCCCCGCCCGGAGATCGAGCGCACCAAGTGGACCCTTGGCATCGACACCGGTTGCGTGCTCGGAGATTACCTCACCGCCTACATTCTCCCCGAGAAGAAAATCGTGCAGGTCCGGGCCAGAGAGCGGTATTTCCGCGGATGAGTTTAGGCAGGGAGCGACCGCTGGGTGCGCCGTAAAGACGTTCGCGGACGGCCCAGCGGTCCTTCCCTACCAGTAAATACCATCCCGCGAGGAACGATTATTGAACCCCTACGGATTTTGTGGCCATTTTCGCCGCCTGCGATTTACTGCTTTTCTACTCACTACCCGCTACTCGCTACCCACTACTGTTCCGTCCCCATGTCCGATCTCCCCACCCCGCTCAGCGTTCGTGAAGTCAAATCCCTTCCCCGTGATGGCGGCGACACCTTTGCCAGTGTCCTGCTCATCCGCCGCATCGCCAGCAAGACGGCCAAGAACGGCAATCCGTTCCTCGTGGTCGAGCTCGGCGACAAAACCGGCAGCCTCAACGCCAACGTCTTTGGCGACAGCCCCAGTTTTGAGCTTTTCTCGACACTAAAGGAGGGAGGCATCGTCCGCATCGAAGCTCGCGTTGACTATTATCAGGACCGACTTTCGCCCCGCCTGCTCCGCGCCGAGGCACTTTCCGCCGACCAACTCGCCGGCTCGCCGTTGCTCGCCAATCTTGTCGAAACCGCGCCCGAAGATGCCGACGCCCTCTGGGCCGAATTTCAGCAGCACATCGCCGCGATCCAACACCCCGAAATCCGCGCCACCGCGCAGGCCGTCTTCGACGAGATCGGCGAGCAATTCCGCAACGCCCCGGCCGCCGTCGCCATGCATCATGCCTACCGTCACGGTTTGCTGGAGCACACCTGCCACATGGCCCGCGCCTGTCGCGCCCTGCTTCCGCTCTACCCCGAGGTTGACGCCGACCTCGCTCTCGCCGGCGTGCTCGTGCATGACACCGGCAAAGTCATCGAATACGAAGGCGACCTCGCCACCACCCGCAGCCGCAAAGGCATTCTCCAGGGCCATGTCGTGCTCGGCTATCAACTCGTCCGCAAGGCGGGCCTGAAGGCGAAACTTGCGCCCGACCTGCTGGAGCGACTCGAGCATATCGTGCTCAGCCACCAGGGCGAACTCGAGTGGGGCGCCGCGGTGATCGCCGCCACACCCGAAGCCGTGTTCGTCGCCAAGATCGACGATCTCGACGCCAAGATGGGCATGGTCCAGCGCCTTCTCCGCCAAGGCTCCGAAAATGGCGAGTTCTCCGAAAAACATTTCGGCCTGAACGCCCAGCTTTTGCTCACCAAGCCGCAGAAGTGAGACCTTCGCGGCCTGCCGCTCCGGCAAGCGGGAATATCAGCCGCGATACGAAGCGGCCTGATGCAAGGGGGAATCGGTCGGGAACTGCGGTCCGCCCTCCGCCGTTTCGATGTTTCTCGAATGAGTCGCCCCGAGCAGATTATCCATTCGGTCCACGCTGGACCGCAGACTCTCCACCTGTTGGTCCATGGAAAAGGCGGTGCTGGCCGTCTCTTCCGCCGCAGCCGCCATGCTCTGGGCGATTTCACGCTGGTCCGAGACGGCACGGTCGATCGTCCCGATACTCGTCGCCTGCTCCATGAAACTCGCGCTGATCTTGGCCACGATCTCGCTGATCTCGTGGATGCTGAGCGAAACACTCTTGAACCGGGACGACAGTTCGTCCGACTTCACCATCGCGGTCGCCGTGTCCTTGGCCGAGTGGCCGATCAGATCGGCGGTTTCCTTGGACGCATCGGCGCAGCGGCCGGCGAGCCGCCCAACTTCCTCGGCCACGACGGCAAATCCCGCACCGGCCTCCCCGGCGCGGGCGGCTTCGACGGCGGCATTCAAGGCGAGCAGATTGGTCTGAAACGAGAGATCGTTGATCCGCGCGATGATCTTGTTGATCTTGTGGGCCGAATCGCGCGCCGAGTTCATCACGGTATCAAGTTCCTTGATCGTGCCCAGCCCGGCTTCGACCGAATCGCGAACCCGCACGGTGGTGGCGGTGGCCTGGACGGCCTGGTCCTTGTTGGCCCCGGCGGCCGCCGTGACCTTGCCGAGGCTCGTGCTGATCTGGTCGATCGCCGCGGCATAGTGCATGGCGTCCTTGGAGATCTGTTCCCCCGAGGCGGCCATCTGGGTGGACGCGGATTTCACGTCATCCGAAGCCAGCGCGATGTTTTGCGTCACCAGCACGAGGCTGCGCCGGGTGCTGCGTGTGATCAGGAGGCTGATCCCCAGGCTCAAGCCGATTCCCGCCAGCAGGAACGCACCGGTGGTATAAGCCTGGCGCTGCCGATCCCGGGCGGCGTCCATCAAGGTCTTGTCGCCAAAAGAAAAGGCAAAATCATAAACCTCGGCATAGGATTGAAAATGCCGGTTGATCATGGCCGCCAGCGTCCCGGCCTTGGGCACAAATGCGGGCAGCTTGGTGCGCTCGAGCTGCGTGCAGGCCACATCGGTCTGGTAGGTGTAATAGGCGGCGTCATCCTCGGTCTTTCTCGTGATGGATTTGAAAGAGCCCCGGATCTCGGGCTGAAATTTCAACATATAATACTCGTTTTCCGTCGAAACCAAAAACTGGCGGCGGACAATTGCCAGTTCGTCCACCTGCAGTCCGCCATTCGCCATGCCGTGCAGAATCAGACTGGTGACGAGCGCTTCTTCCAGGTGGATTTTTTCCATCGCCATGATCGCATCAAACACGTTCAGCCCGGCCGGCGTGTGGATCAACAGGCGGTGGCTTTCACTCACGCCCAGCTCGCTGTAGGCGAGTTTCTGGTAAATATAGAAGACGGCCCCGACGGATAATCTGTTCTCCAGTGCGCCTCCCCGGGCTTCCGGTGTCTGACTGGTGAAAAACGAACGGATACTTTTGTTTTTTTCCAAAAAAACCGCGGCCTGGGGCGAGGCATCCAGCCGATCCAGCTTGGCCATGAATTCGGTCACCGCGCGGTCCGTGACCGCCATCCGCGCCCGATAATCGCTCAGCAGACCCGCATCATCGTGATGAATCTGATACCGCATTGCTGCGTCGCGCTCCAAACCGATCACGTCGGCCAGCGCGCAAAACTCACCCACTTCTTTCTGGAATACTTTCAGCGCCCGGGCGTCCTGGGCAAATTTCGTATACTCGGAATAATGCGTGCGCAAAGTCATCGCCCCCACGATAATCAAACCGATGGTCGGGAGGATGGTGAGAAAAAGCAGCCGCTGGGGTATGCTCAGCCGAAATATTCGATTCTGCCACATGCTTAGGAGTAAGATCCTTCTCGGCACTTTTCTTTAACTATTGATGCTAAAATCTTAGAGTCCGAATTCGTGGTCATGAAACCGGCATTATGACCGCTTCTCGCAATAAGCGCGATGCAGTTGCTCATAAACGATTTAACCGTAAAATGGTCATTCCGACTCGAACAGCCTCCAATAAGAAACCGATCAGGCATCGCGAGATAACGTCGAGACTTGGCCCGATCATTGCCGATTCCATCCGAATCGAACGGGGCCGACCGGTCACCAATCGATGCTCAGTCTTCATCAATCCGCGCCGAGCCGCCTCACGCCCGATTCGCTAAAGTGGCGCCCTCAATCCACCCCCTTATGGCCACCCTCACCGATCGCGTTCCGCAAAACATCACTGGCAAATACTACGTCGACAGCTCCTGCATCGACTGCGACCAATGTCGCGCCATTGCCCCCGATTACTTCGGCCGCACCGAAGACGGGATGTCGTTTCTCAGCAAGCAACCGGTAACACCGGAGGAGGTCACCTTGGTTGATGAAGCCATGACCTCCTGCGCCACCTGCTCCATCGGCAACGACGGCGAGTAAGAGCGGTCACGAGCGGTGTTAATCCCACCGTCTTCACCTTTTGGTTATAGGTACTCGTATTTTGCCGGGTGATACCGGCAAGAGAGTCGAGGGAAATTCGAGTTTTTTTGGCTCAGAGGTTTCGATCAGTTTCTCCAATGCGACTGGTTCAAGGCTGATGTCGATGTGAGCGAGCGAAACAGGACGTTTTTCCAACGCTGTGATTTCGGTCATGGGCGGGTCAGCGGTGACCATCATCCCCAACGTGGTTGAGGTATGCTCATCATAAAGCGCCTCCGGCATGCTGTCGCCAGGATAGTCGCAGGTCGTTCCAACGCGAAACAACGACGAAGTCCGCTCCGGGTGATTGTCACCGTACAACTGCCAGAGCGTGATAAATGCCGCCGAGCTAACGGCGACGCCCGCACCGTATTTCAGCAGATGCTGCATGTAGGGCTGCTCGTAGCCCGGTCTCGCCCGCCGCACCGCAATCCGATAGCGCCCGCAAATTGAATTTTTTGGCGAACGCAACAGCGCCAACCGCTGGTCGACCGAAAGACTTTCAATATTGTGCACAGTCTGCTGGCACTTGCTGCAAAACCGCTCAGTTTCATCGCCGGTCATCGACTCCCATAACTTGGGACAAAAGAATGTGGGGAGCGTGATCATCGGGCGATTGAGGGGAACCAACGTTGTGGACTCATATCCACTACAACGTCCCGCCCGCCATTTTCTTAGGCCAATGACGGTGAGGATTGAGCCTCTTTCGTAGGGCCGCCGCTTGTCGGCGTGCCGCGGCTCGGCGACAAGCGCCGGCCCTACAGTCGCAAAGCGACTCGAAACTGGTTTTAAGCCGTATTTTCTATCCCGCTTTCAGGCCTTCGTTGGCGTGGTTGCCATGAAGGCCTCAACTTCGGCCAGCGTCGGAACGTTGTCCGCGATCGGCAGGCGCGTGCAGAGCAACGCGGCGAGCGCGGAGGCGAAACGGACGATCCGTTCGTCGGGCCAGCCTTTGACGATGCCAAACACGACTCCGGCCCGGAAGGTGTCGCCCGCTCCGAGCGTACTGACTGCCTCCACCCGGTAGGGCTCGATGGCGACGACGGGCGTTCCCCGCCGGGCACAGAGAATGAGACCGCTGCCCGCCGTGAAAATGGTCAGGCCCGTAGAATTTTCAGCGTACTGGGCGAGCAGATCAACCGTCGCGATCCCGGCATAGGCGCTTCGCCGGTATTCGCCCGAAACGATATTCGCCGCAGCATGACGGTGGAGGAACCCATCGTGCGGGCAATCGAGCGTGACGTACGGTTTGCCCGCTTCCACCGCGAGTCTGCCGGTCGTGTCGGTGGCCGAACGGAAATACGGATCAATCGCCACGACTTGGGCTGCGCGAATCGCCGCCGCATCCGGCTCGCTCCAACGGTGCGGTTCATGGGAGAAATAGGCACCGAACGTCCCGAACACCGTGCGATAACGGTCGTCGACGAGAATGAGATCGCGCAAGCCGGCAAAGTTCGGGTCGCGGACAATCCCGCTCGTATCGATCCCATACTGCTCGGCGTAGCGACCCAGGACGTCAGCCGTTTCGGTTCCCCAATGGGGTCCCCCGATCGCCGTCGAAAGTCCAAGACCGGAGAGCAGCATGGCGGCATTCATCACTTCCCCGCCGGGACAGAGAAAACTCTTCTGGATTTCCCCGTAGCCATCGATTTCCGGAAACTTCCCCGCCAGCTTGTGAATCGTCGAAAGCACGGTTTGCCCGTATAAATAAACAGCGAGTTTCCTCATCCCCGGAAATTCCCACACCCGCACTCATTGGTCAAGGCGCAGCGCTCGCGGCCGGTCTTACTCCAGTCGTTCACGCCAAACAGGACCGTCGCGACGTTTATGGATGACCGCGAACACGACGATTTTCTCGCCATCGATCAGGTAGAGTACTCGGTGAGGGAATTTGCGGAGCAAGGCACGTCGGGCCCCGGTTTCCACGTCAACGACGACCTGCGACGTCGGCTGCGACTCAATCCGGGCAAACACAACGCCCACGGCCAACAAGAATTCCTCCGTCGCCCGAACACTCCTTTCGCGATACCATGCCACAGCCTGAGCAACATCGGCTTCGGCCTCTGGCGTAAGGACGACTTTCACCGTTACAATCCGTGCCGTTTGCGAATTTCCGCCTCGGCCGCAGCCCACGAGACCACTGAGCCGGGATTCTGCCGATAAGCAGCCACCCGTTCATCAATCAGTCTTTTTTCCTCGGGTAAGAGCGGCGCCGCTGCATCAATGTCATCCAGCCGTGCCCGAACTGCTTCGCGCTCCTCCGCCGTGAGTCGGGGCAATTGGGCCAAGATTTCCGTCGTGCTCATACGAGTATGTTTGATACGCAGAAATGCTCAGCCTGCAAGCCTCATGCCGTGTGGATAAGAAATGACTTAATCACTCCGGGTTCAACCTCAGCAGCTACCGCGAAACCTATCAACAGACTGAGTTCCGACCCACGTTCTTATAACTTTTGAAACCCGCCCCTTTCGTTCGACCTCTTCTTAATCGTCAGGTTTCGCACGACTCAATGTGATGCTGAGCCAAATTTGATATCCCGGCCCTTCCTTCACCAGCACCGCTGAACGCCATCCATCGCTGCCAGTGAAACGCTCTACGACAGGTGCAATGGCAAAGATAGTTACGATCGTCCCTTGGGGTTCATACAACTCACAATGCCGTTTGATATCGGCATCGACCCACTCGGTAGCTTCACGAGCCAAAATCCCGCTCCCTTCGACGGTGTAAGAATAAAGATAAACATCTCCACTTCGGTCGACTTCGAACATCTCCTCCCACGCGGTAAGTGCTACGATCCCATGCTCGGCCAGCGCCGGTGCAACTTCTGCAATCGATGCGGACTTCCACTCACGATCCACCGAGACCTGAGCATAGACAGGCCCAACGACATCTTTACCTTGGATAACATACCATGGATGGAAGCTTTCTGACTCTTCAGGTGCGTCTTCGTCGCACAGCATGAAAAGCACGACTACGCGCTCGTAGGCCGTATGACTGTAGATCGCCGGCTCAGGAAATTCGCCGTAGGTAAAAATAACAAGGGAACTCACTTTCTTTGGCTGACAGTTGATTTATCTGATGTTTCTACGACTTAGCAAAGTCGTGGAAATACAGCAGCAAAATTTCGGAAGGACAATGCCTGATTTTTCGAGCTCTGCTTTTGTCGATTGCGACAAAGAATCGTGGCGGCCCGCTCACACCAAACTCATCGCATCCACATCAAGAACCTGTGTGATGCCTTCGGGCCAGGTGAATTCTTTTTGCAGGCGGACCAGTTCGGGGACGACCTTGGTGGCACTGGCGCAGAAGTACCAGACTTGGAAACGGTATTCGTCCTTGGCTTTTTCGATTGGTGACGCCGAGGGGCCGCGAATCTCCACGGCGGCGCCGAGTGTTTTCTCGACCTGCTTCACCCAGTGCTCGGCATAGAACATAATTTTCTCCGGATTGGGTCCGCGGAAAAGATGATGGATGAGATGGCGGTACGGCGGGTAGGCAAAAGTTTTTCGCATGAGCAGCTCGGCGTCGGCGAAGCCGTCGAAGTCGGAACGCTTGGCAAACTGGATCGCATCGGCCTTCGGCGTGAAGGTCTGCACCACCACCTCGCCCGCCCGGTCGCCGCGTCCGGCCCGGCCGGCCACTTGGACAAGAAGTTGGAACGTGCGCTCGTTGGCGCGAAAATCCGGGACGTGCATCGAGAGATCGGCGTCGACGAGCCCGACGAGCGTCACGTTGGGAAAATCCAAGCCCTTGCCGATCATCTGCGTGCCGATGAGCACGTCGATTTTCCCGGCGCGAAACTCCGACAGGATTTCCCGGAAGCGGTGTTTTTTCGACATCGTGTCGGTGTCCATCCGCTCCAAGCGCGCGCGGGGCAGCACACGCCGCACGGCTTCCTCGACGCGCTGCGTGCCGAGTCCGCGCCAGCGGATGTCGGGCGCAGAACACGCCGGACACGTCAGCGGTGCGCTGCGCTGGTGGGCGCACATATGGCATTTGAGCGTCTCGTCCGAGCGGTGGTAGGTCATCGACACGCTGCAGTGCGGACACTGCTCCACGTGGCCGCACTTCCGGCATTGCATGCTCGATGAGTAGCCTCGGCGGTTGATGAACAGGATCGTCTGCTCGCGCCGCTCGAAACGGCCCTGCATGTGGTCGACCAAGAGGCGCGAAAGCGTCACCAACCCGCGCTGCCGCATGATCTCGATGCGCATATCCACGATCTGGATATCGGGCATTTTTTTGTCGTCCACGCGCTTGGTCAGCAGATTGATTTTGTATTTTCCGGCGCGAACATTGAGGACGGATTCCAACGAAGGCGTGGCTGAACCGAGCAGGCAGACGGTGTGGGCGAGCTTGGCGCGATAGACAGCGACATCGCGGCCGTGGTAACGCGGGGTCTCATCCTGCTTGTACGCGGGCTCGTGTTCCTCATCGACCACGATCAGCCGCAGGTCGCGCACAGGGGCAAACACGGCCGAACGCGCACCGACCACCACCCTCGCCTTTCCCGACGCAAGCGCGGTCCAGCCGTCGAGCCGCTCCCCTTCGCCGAGATGACTGTGCCACACAACGGTCCGATGACCTGCCGCTTCAAAGCGTCCGCGCAACCGCGCCACGGTTTGCGGTGTGAGCGCCACCTCGGGCACGAGGTAGATCGCACTGCCGCCGGCGGCTAGCACTTCCTCGACCGCACGCAGGTAAACCTCGGTCTTGCCCGAGCCGGTCACACCATGCAGCAGGTGCACGGCGAATTTTCGTTTCTCCAGGCTCTCGTGGACCGATTGCACGACGGCGGCCTGCTCGTCGTTCAGTTTCGGCGGCTGGGCGGTCACGAGTTCGCCGCCCGTCCAGTTGTCGGCGTAGGCCACGCGATCGACATGACGCAGTTCCTCGTGCAAGAGCCCGCGTTTGATGAGCGCGGTGGCCACGGCCGCGGTCGCGCCCAGCCGCGAGAGCACGAGTGATTTTTTCACCGGGCGGAACTGCTGCTTCAGGAATTCATAGAGTTTGGCCTGTTGCGGGGCTTTTTTGCCCAGTTGGGCCAGTTCGTCGGCGGTGGCGGGCCGGGCGACGCCCAAGTATTTGTCCTGCTTTAAGCGGGCACCGTCGCGCACGGCACCGGGAATCATCGCTTCCAGCACCGACTCCATCCGGGCCGCGTAATAGCCATGCATCCAGCGGGCGAGCTGGAGGAGATCAGGCGTCAACGCCGGGTAATCGTGCAGCACCTCAGTGACGTTCTTTAACCTGGCCACGGGCACATCGGATATGGCGTTGGTTTCGAGCACGAGTGCCAGGTGTTGCCGGTTCAAAATGGGGACACGCACCAGCGAACCGGCCAGGACCTCGCTTTGCAGCGATTCCGGCACGCGGTAGTGCAGCAGCTTGTCAAAGCCCGCCAAGGGTTGGACGCCCACGATCATTTTGCCCAATGTGAGATCGGGTGACCGGACGAAGCAATGTGTTTTGTGGCGGGATAAGTCAGCTCAGGGAATTGATGGAACCGCTAATGGGTTTCGCCAAACGGCGAAACTTTAATACCCCCTCCGACTAATCGTCTCCGGTGTGGGTTCCGGGGAGTCTGCTAATCGCAGACAAGGAACTCCGCCTGCGATTAGCAGGCCCCAGAAACCCATCGGCGGAGACGATCAGTCGAAGCCTCACCTTCAAGGATTCATCCCTTGATGAATCCCATTAGCGGTCAAACCCTGCGGGGCTTGGAGATGGACCTATGTTACAGGTTGACACCCCGGAAAACCAACCGTGACACTCCGCCTGTGAGCGTCGAAGCATCCCGCGAAAAATTCCAATCCTACCTCTCGGAGAAAGGCCTGCGTGTGACCAACCAACGTCTGGCGATCTTCGACGCCGCTTTCGCCCAAAAGGAGCATTTTACCGCCGAGGGGTTGCTGGATCACGCCCGCCGGATCGATGATTCCGTGTCCCGCGCCACGGTTTACCGGACCCTGCCGCTCATGACCGAGAGCCACCTGCTCCGCGAAGTCGACATCGGCTCGGGCGAGAAATATTATCTGCCCGCAACCACGGGTGGTTCCCAGGTGGCCCAGGTGGTCTGCGTCGATTGCGACAAGATTTCCGAAATCAGCGCCCCCTTCATGGAATGGTACGGCAGCACGGTGTCGCTGAAACTCGGGCTCAAGCCCGTTTCGCAGCGGTTGCAGGTCAGCGCGCAGTGCATCGCGTTTCGCTCCACCGGCCGCTGCCCGAACCGCACAAAGAAGAAATAGCATGGCCCGCCAACCCAAACACGATCCCGCGTTCGACATTGCTTTCTTTGAAGCGATCCACACCCGCGTTCCCAGCTATGTGGACGTCATCGAGCTGCTTGGCGGTCTCTACACCAAGACCGGCCGCATCGCCGACGGCCTGCGCATGGACCGGAAACTCGTGCGCCTTCAGCCCGATAACGCCACGGCCCACTACAATCTCGCGTGCAGCCTCGCCCTCAGCAAACGCCGGCCCGACGCCATCCGCGCACTGCGCAAAGCCATTACGCTCGGCTACACCGACCGTGACTGGATGTTGCAGGACCCCGATCTGGAGTGCCTGAAGAACAATCCTGATTTCAAGAAGCTGCTCAGCAAGCTTACGGTCAAGAGCTAGCCCGTCCCGCGCCATGGGAACCTATCTTGTCACCGGCGCCGCCGGGTTCATTGCCGCCCGCACCGCCGGACTGTTGCTGGACGCCGGGCACGCGGTGGTAGGGCTCGATAATTTCAACGATTACTACGACGTGCGTCTGAAACAGCACCGGCTGGACGCTTTGACCGGGCGCAAGGGATTCACTTTTTCCCGCGCCGATATCGAGGACGAAGCGGCATTGGCGCCGCTGTTTGCCCAGCATCGCTTCGATGCCGTGATCAACCTCGCCGCCCGCGCCGGCGTTCGCGCCAGCATCGAGCAACCCCGGCCGTATTTCGCGACCAATGTCGATGGCACGCTCAATCTGCTCGAGCTCATGCGCCGGCATGGGGTGAAGAAATTTGTCCTCGCCTCGTCCTCTTCGCTCTACGCCGGGCAGGCCATGCCCTTCTCCGAGGATCTGGCGGTGAACACCCCGCTCTCGCCCTACGCCGCCTCCAAGAAGGCCGCCGAAATGCTGGCCTACAGCTACCATCACCTGCACGGCATCGACTGCTCCATTCTCCGCTATTTCACCGTCTATGGTCCGGCCAGCCGGCCCGACATGGGGCTGCTCCGCTTCACCAGTTGGATCGATCGCGGGCAGCCGATCGAGCTTTTCGGTGACGGCTCGCAGACACGGGATTTCACCTACGTCGATGATATCGCCCGCGGCACCATCGCGTCGCTCAAGCCGCTCGGCTATGAAGTAATCAATCTCGGCGGCGGTCTGAATTCCATCACCATCGCCAGCATCATCAGCCGGCTGGGAAAGCTGCTTGGCAAGAAAGCCGTGCTCGACCGGAAACCCTTTCATCCCGCCGACCTGAAGGAAACCTGGGCCGACATCGCGAAAGCGGAGCGATTGCTCGGTTGGCAACCGCGCGTCAGTCTGGACGAAGGACTGAAGCAGAGTGTCGATTGGTATCGCGCGAATGCGGCGTGGTTGCGCGATGTGAAGTTGTGAGGCAGGTATTCCGGTAGGGCCGTCGCTTGCCGACGCGCCGCGACACGGCCACAAGGGCCGGCCCTACAAAAGCGATAATACCTCGTCAGCGAATCCTACCGCGCCGGGCCCCAACGCGTGGTCAGCGGGTAATAGATGAACAGCGGCCGGCCGACCACATCCTTCTCCGGGACGAAGCCCCAGTAGCGGCTGTCGAGACTTTCGTAGGAATTGTCACCCATAGCAAAATAGTTATGCTCGGGAATCGTCAATCGATTGCCCGAAGCCAGCCGACCCCGATTTTCGTACCCGCGATACAGTCCTTCCCGACGGGCGTTTTTGTCGAAAGCGACCGCACCGGTGATAGGCTGTCCATTGTTCAAAAGAAAGGGAGATTTCACTTCCAAAACATCGCCGGGCGTGCCGACGAGCCGTTTGATATAGTACTGTTTTACCTGATTCCCCGATCCCTGAGGTTTTTCCATGTATGGGCTGCGAATATTGTCCGTCTTGAAAACAAAGCCTTGGCCCACCTTGGGCGGAAAGAAATTATAGGTGATCCGGTCGACGAACAGCAGATCACCGGTCAAGATGTCGAAGGAGATGATCTTTTCCCCTTTTCTCACTTTCTTCCCGAGAGATAACCAGTAGACGGTCTGCTCGTATTTTTGCCCATCCTGCACCAAGGTGACCACGCCCCGTTTGCGTTCTCCTCCCTCCTGCAAAAATTGACTTGCCGTCGGAGCATAATGGCCGGGAGCAAAATCACCAAATCCACTTTCGAGCACCTTATTGAAATTGAAATCGAGAGGGACATCCAACTTTGTCACCTCATCACCCACCGAAAAATAATATTCGAGCTTCTGGGTGGGAATCAGATGCAAGGTGCGTCCCTCAACCAAGGTCACCACCGGATTAATATTGGGTGTCACCGCCATGTAGACCTCGCCATCAGCCTGAGCGACGACCTCGTAACGCGAAGCTCCGAAAGCCAAAAACCGTCCGACCCGCGCCAGCAGACCGGGCTCCTCGCCGGGTTTAAAAACCTCATGGGTCATCCCGTAATAGGTCGGCCACATGGAATTTGTGGGGATCTTGAAAGGCTGGATGAAATACGCCCGCAGCCCGAGGATCACGATCGCCGCCACGAGGAAGAACTCCACGTTCTCGACCATGGAATTTGCGGGATACTGGCGACCGCCGCAGGCAAGCAACGCTTTTTCCAAACGCTCTATACCTTCCTGAATTGCACCCGCCTTCGACCCATCCTTGATCAAACCCTTCAATTTATCCCGGGCATATTCCAATTGCTGCAATTGGGCTGGAATCAGCAGATCGCGCCGGAAATTAAAGACGCGTTCCGCCACTTCGAGCCAGTTGGCGGCGTGGCGGCGCATTTTCTTTTCCTCTGACATCAGAAAATCAAACACAGGGAAACGGGGTTAGGTATTGTTCTTTAAAACCTGGATGAAGGCGTCGGGCGGGATGGAGACCTTGCCGATCAGCTTCATCTTCTTTTTGCCTTCCTTCTGCTTGTCGAGCAATTTGCGTTTGCGGCTGATGTCACCGCCATAGCATTTGGCCGTCACATCCTTCCGCATTTCGCGGACATTGTCGCGGGCGATGACCTTGCCGCCGATGGCGGCCTGCACCGCGATCTTGAACATCTGGGAGGGAATAATCTCGGCCAGTTTTTCGCACAGCTTCCGGCCCTGACCCTCGGCCTTGGACCGGTGGACGATGCCGGCAAAGGCATCGACCGGGTCGCCGTTGACCCAGATCTCCATCTTCACGAGGTCCGAGACCACATAGTCGCCGAACTCGTAATCCATCGAACCGTAGCCGCGCGTGATGCTTTTCAGGCGGTCGTTGAAATCCATGAGAATCTCGTTCAACGGCAATGTGCAGTTCAACATGACGCGCGTGGCGTCAAGCGTGGCCGTATGATCGCAGGTGCCGCGCTTCTCCATAATGAGGCTCAGGATGTCACCCATGAACTCGTTCGGGATGTGGATCGAAGCCTTGATGGTTGGCTCGGAGATTTCCAAGATCGAGGCCGGATCGGGCAGGTCGACGGGATTGTCGACCACGACCATCTCACCGCCGTGTTTCTTCACCTGGTATACGACGCTTGGAAAAGTTGAAATGATATCCACGTCGTACTCGCGGCGGATGCGCTCCTGGACGACCTCCATGTGCAACAAGCCGAGAAATCCGCAGCGGAAGCCAAAACCGAGCGCCACCGAAGTCTCAGCCGAATAGATCAACGCCGAATCGTTCAGCCGCAATTTTCCGAGAGCGACCTTGAGCTTTTCGTAGTCGTTCGACTCGAGCGGATACAGGCCGCAATAAACCATCGGGCGCACTTCCTTGTAGCCCGGCAGCATGTCCGCCGCGGGCTTATTGGCGTGCGTAATGGTATCGCCAATCTTGATTTCGTCGGTGCTCTTGATGTTGCTGACGATGTAGCCGACGTCGCCCGGCCCCAGCATTGGAACCTTTTCCATGCCCGGCCGGAAGACGCCGACTTCCTTCACCTCGGAACGCTGACCGGTGCTCATGCACATCATCATTTCCCCGGCCTTCATGGAGCCCGAAAAAACACGCACGTGGGAAATCACGCCGCGATACGCGTCGTACTTGGAATCGAACACCAGGAGCCGCGTAGTCGGATAATTGGTCCAGCGCGGCGGCGGAATGCGCGTCACGACCGCCTCCAGGATATCCTGAATGCCAATGCCGGATTTGCCGCTGGCGAGAATGGCCTCCTCCCCGGGAATCGTGAGGATGTCCTCAAGTTGCTTGATGCACAGTTCCAGATTCGCACTCGGCAGATCAATCTTGTTGATGACCGGAATGACCTTGAGACCCTGGGCAAACGCGAGGTGTGCATTCGCCACGGTCTGAGCCTCCACACCCTGCGCGGCGTCGATGAGGAGCAACGCGCCTTCGCAGGCTGCGAGTGTCCGGGAAACTTCGTAGGAAAAATCCACATGCCCCGGCGTATCGGTGAGGTGAAGCTTGTAGATTTGCCCGTCTTTCGCCGGATAGGACATCGCGACCGGATGCATCTTGATCGTGATGCCGCGTTCCTTTTCCAGATCCATCGCGTCCAGATGCTGGTCGGTCATCTGCCGCATCGAAACGGTGCTCGTATATTCGAGCAGGCGGTCGGACAGCGTCGTCTTGCCGTGGTCAACGTGGGCAATGATGCAAAAATTACGGGTGAAGGGCGCGGAAGACATCAGGCGACGACCTCCGCAAGCTCGGCAAAGCTCTTCACCTGCCACGATTTTTCGGTGCGCCGGGCCATACCGGCGAGGATCGCACCCGGGCCGCACTCCCAAAAGACGGAAGCACCCGCCGCAACCGCACTCCGCACGCAATCTTCCCACAGCACCGACGAAACCACCTGGCGAATGAGAGCATCGCGAATCTCGGCAGGCTCGGAAACGGCCTGACCGGTGGTGTTGGTGAAAACGGTGAAGGCAGGACGGTTGAAAATGACACCCTTCAGAAATTCCGCAAAAGCCACGCGGGCCGGCTCCATCAGGCGGCTGTGGTAGGCACCGGCGACCTTCAGCGCCATGACCTTCTTGAGGCCATTCTCCGCGGCCGCGGCGACAAGTGCATCCACCTTGGCCTTCTCACCAGTCACGATGATTTGGCCGGGCGCATTGAAGTTAGCCGCTTCGATCCCGAATTTTTCGCAGACTGAATAAACTTTGGCGCGATCTTCCCCGATGATGGCCGCCATGCCGCCCACGGTTTGCTCGCAGGCCAATTGCATCAGACGTCCTCGCTCCGCCACGACCTTCAACCCGGTCGCGAAATCAAACACTCCGGCGGCAGTCAGCGCCGTGATTTCGCCGAGACTCAGGCCTAGGGCGAACTTCACCTCCGGCAATTTCCCGGCCTCTTTGAGCGCGGCGACAACCGCCAGACCATGGACAAACAAAGCCGGTTGGCAGACCTTGGTCTGGGTCAGCTCCGACTCGGGACCCTCAAAGC
>Ga0265320_10001342_pt1 | contig 17935 bp, 17 predicted proteins | sample 4827metaG_FD_202087 | JGI IMG/M metagenome (GOLD analysis project Ga0265320, IMG submission 202087) | Rhizosphere microbial communities from Carex aquatilis grown in University of Washington, Seatle, WA, United States - 4-8-27 metaG | ecosystem: Host-associated > Plants > Roots > Rhizosphere >...
ACGGGGGTCACGTGCTCCAGCTCGGTCGTTCGGAGATGTTCAGGAAGATGGGGCGCTTCTTGAACGAGCTCGGTGTCTTGAGCCGCCGTGCGGCTCGCTGAGAAATGAAGTAGCGTTTTTGTCGATGAGCGAGGTCACCCTGTTCGACGAGGTCGGTGGTGAGCCGATCCTGCGGAGCATCGTGAACCGGTTCGTCGATCGCGTCTTCGACGACGCGATGATCGGGTTCTTCTTCCAGAAGGCCGATCGCGCACGCATCAAGGACAAGGAGTACGAATTCGCCGCGCGGCATCTCGGCGGCGGCGTCGAGTACACCGGTCGGCCCCTCGCGGAGGCCCACGCCGCGCACGCGATCATGGGCGGGCAATTCATGCGCCGCTTGCAGATCCTGAAAGAGACCCTCGACGAGTTCGGCGTGCCGCCTCGTGTGCGCGAGCACTGGATCAAAAATACCGAGGCGCTCCGCGCGCAAGTCACGAAGGACGCCGGAAGCGCGTGCGACCCCACGCTCGTGAAGCGGTTGAGAGTTCAGTGACGTGGGTTCGGGTCGTCGTGGCATCGGCGTGGGTCGTCGGGTGCGCGACCGCGGGCTCGACGTGGATGGACACGCCGATGACTGCGGTGGACGACGACTCGGTCGGCAGCGCCGTCATCCTGCCACCCGCGGGCTCGAGCGAGGCGGATCCGTCGCGGTTTCGCACCCGCATCATCGGCGGCGAACGCGAACCCCCTACGGTTCACAGCGAGCGCGTTCACGGCGAAGAACTGCACGGGCGCGTGCTCGGCACGTTCCGCAACACGTACTACGACTTTCCGACGGAGACCGATTTCGCAGGCGCGCCGGTCACGATCAAGGACGGCGCGTGCGGCGCGATCGCCGACGTGCCGCGCGGCTTCTACGAGGCCTTGTGCGTACAGGGAAGCGGCATCTTGAAGAGCGGGCGGCCGGTGAGCTTCGAAAAGCGCGACTGCAATTGCGCCGAAGTATGCCCGCGCACCGGTCAGAAAATTTGCTTCGAGGCGCTCGATCGTGACCGATTTCCATGGGGAAGGGGGGCGCTCGGTACGGCGATCACGCCGCTGGTCACCGTCGCCGTCGACGACACCCTCGTCCCGATGGGAACGGCGGTCTACATCCCGGAATTCGACGGCCTTCCGACCGACGCGTCGCGCACGACGACCCACGACGGGTGCTTCATTGCGCAAGATCGCGGGCTTCGCGTGAAGGGCCAGCACATCGACGTGTTCACCGGACAATCCGCGATCACCGCGCTCTGGAACCAGCTCGTGCCGAGCAACAAGGGCGTCACCGTCGTGCTCGACAGCCCCCGGTGTGCACCGCCATCGGTCATCAGCAACGCCCAGGTGAGTACGCCCGGGCCGCTGCCCGCTTCGCCGACTCCACGTCGACACCCACGCTGAAAGCACCTCGATTTTTTCGCGCGCGTCAGTTCGCCGCGCCGTGGCACTTCTTGTATTTTTTGCCGCTGCCGCAGGGACACGGGTCGTTGCGTCCGGCACGCGGCCCTTCGTGGACCACGGGCTTGTTCGGCACCATCTGGCCGTCGACGTAGTACCAGCGGTCTTCGAAGCGCTCGAACGATGCGCGCTCGTGATGCGTCTGCGGCACATTGTTCAATCGGAAGCGCGCGATGAACTCGACCGTCCCTTTGTCTTCGTTTGCACCGCCGCCCTCGGTCGACACGACGTCGAGGCCTTCCCACTTGGCGCTGCTCGACCAGGCTTCGGTGGCTTTCCGATCAACGTCTTTTCGAGGATGTGATCGACCTTACCGAGGACGTACGCGGCGTACCGCGAGCGCATGAGCGCCTCGGGCGTCGGAGCCGGAGCCCCGTCGATGATCGGGCCGCAACAGGTTTCAGTCGATTCGCCTAGACCACAGACACACGTCACTTCTTGTTTCTCCCGGTCGAAGGCGCACCTTCTATCACGACCGCGCGGTGCCGAGCGCCCGGAGCAGTTTTTCCCGGATACCGCCGAAGGCGCCGTTCGACAAAAGGGCAATCACGTCGCCCGGCCGAGCCTCGGCCGAGAGCTCGCTCACGATGGGGTCGATCGCGTCGAACGCCCGCGCTTTCTTTCCGAGCCGCGTCAGATCTTCGGAAAGACGCGCTGTGTCGAGACGTTCACTCTCCGAGAGCCCCGCGCGGCCGAGCGGCGCGAGCAGGATCACGTCCGCGTCGCCGAAGCTCCGCGCGTACTCGGCCTGGTGCATGGCGCGACACGCCGTGGCGCTCCGGGGTTCGAACACCGCGAACAGACGACCCTCCGCGAAGCGAGCGCGGAGCGCCGCCAAGGTCTCGCGAACGGCGGTCGGGTGGTGGGCAAAGTCGTCGATGACGACGACGCCGCCCGGCTCGCCGACCACCTCTTGCCGGCGCCGCACCCCGCGGAACTCGGCGAGCGGTTTCATCACCTCGCGCAGCTTGACGCCGTAGCCCTCGACGGTCGCGGCGAGCGCTGCGAGCGCGTTCGCGACGTTGTGTCGCCCGCCGAGCGGCACCACCAGACGTCCCGCCGCGACGCCGCCGAGATAGAGATCGAATGCCGTCCCACGCCGGTCGGTGAGCGCCGGAGCACCGAGCCACCGCGGCGCGACACCGTGCGTCTCTTGGCCTTCGAGGGCGTACCAGGCCACGTCGGCGCGCGCCGACGCCTGGACGGCCTCGACGACGGCAGGATCCGCGGCGTTCGCGACGACCAGGCCGCTCTCGGGAACCGTCGCGACGAATTTCCGGAACGCGTCGGCGTAGCTGTCCCACGACGGGTAGATGTCGACGTGGTCGTGCTCGATCGACGTCACGATCGCGACCTCCGCGCGGTAGTGCAGAAATTTCGCCGATTTTTCGAAGAACGCCGTGTCGTATTCATCGCCCTCGAGAACGAACGGCGGCGTTGTCGCGGACGGTGCGTCGCCCGCGAGCGGTAACTTGCGTCGCCGAGCGGCGCGAAAGCTCCGTTCGAAATTCGACGGCACTCCGCCGACCAAGAACCCCGGCTCGCGACCGGCCCCTTCGAGGAGCCATGCGGCAAGCGAGGTGGTCGTGGTCTTGCCGTGCGTCCCCGCGACGACGAGGGGACGCGTTCCTTCCAGCGCGAATCGTTGCAGCGCCCCGGCGATATGCGTGTACGGAAGCCCGCCGTCGATCGCCGCGCGCGCCTCCGGGTTGTCCTTGCGGCACACGTTTCCGATGACGACGAGGTCCGGTCGCGGGTCGAGGTGCGCCGGGTCGAAGCCCCGGAGGCAGTGCACGCCCCAGCTCTCGAGCAAGGGGCCCATCGGCGGGTCGAACGCGACGTCGCTGCCGCTCACTTGGTGCCCGAGCTCGCCGAGAAGGCCCGCGAGCGAGCCCATTCCCGTGCCGGAAACCGCTACGATGTGGATCCGCATCAGCCCGCCTCCTTTACCACCGCCCGCGGGAGCTTTCTCGCCCGGACGCCTCCTGACACCGGCGCCCCCTCGGTACTACCCTCCCATCCCGACTCCGATGAAGATCATCGACAAGCTCGCTCGCGAAACCCCCGCTTACTCGTTCGAGTTCTTCCCGCCGAAGGACGAAGCGGGCGTCGAGCAGCTCTTTCGCACGGTGAAAGAGCTCGCGCCGTACTCGCCGACGTACGTCTCGGTCACCTGGGGCGCCGGCGGCAGCACGCGACGATTGACGATGGATCTGGTCCACCGCATCAAACGCGATTCGGGCATCGAGGCGATGGCGCACCTCACGTGCGTCGGCGTCACCCAGGCCGACATCGTCGAAACCCTCGATCGGTTCCGCGACCTCGGCATCGAGAACGTGCTCCCGCTGCGCGGCGATCCACCGCGCGGCGAAACGTCGTTCACGAAGACGGAGGGCGGGTTCGGCTACGCGTCCGAGCTCGTCCAATTCATCCGCTCGCGCCACGACTTTTGCCTCGCCGGCGCGTGCTACCCGGAAAAGCATCCGGAAGCCGCGAACGCCGGCGCCGATCTGCGAAACTTGAAGCAAAAGGTCGACGCAGGCGTCGATTTCCTCGTCACCCAGCTGTTCTTCGACAACGCCGACTACTTCGCGTTCGTCGAGCGCGCGCGGAAGGCGGGCATCGACTCCAAGATCGTCGCGGGGATCTGGCCGATCACCAACTCCGCGCAGATCAAGCGCATCTCCGAGATGTGCGGCTCGAAAATCCCCAAGGACCTCGTGGATCGGCTCGAAGCCGCCAAGGGCGACCCCGAACGGGTTCGCGCGATCGGCGTCGCGCATGCGACCGCTCAATGCCGCGAGCTCATCGCCAAAGGCGCGCCGGGCATCCATTTTTACACGCTCAATCGCTCTCACGCGACGGTCGAGATCCTCGAGGCGCTACGCAAGTAGACGCTTCTCCATCACGAACCAGTTTCGTCCGAAGCGATCGTTCGTGAGCGTCGCGGCAAGGACGAAGCCGTGGCGCTCGTAGAACGGACGGGCCTGGTAGTCCGCGGTCTCGAGCCGCAGCTTGTGGCAACCGAGGGAGCGGCAGCGCGCCTCGAACTCGGCGAGGAGCTTCGACCCGATCCCCGCGTGCACCTGGTCTTTCGTGACGAGGAGCTGTTTCAATTCGCCGACGCCGCCGGCCGCGACGCCGCGGGCGGCTCCGACGGTGCGCTCGCCGATCTGGCACTTCAAGACGACGTCGCTGCTCGTCCATCGAATGCCGAGCGCCGCGTCGTGCGGAGGCCACTCCGTCGCCATGAACGAGTCGGCTTCGGTCTGGGAAAAGTCGGAGATCGTCATTTTCGTCGAGCTCGGTGTGGTCTGCACGGCAATTGGCTAGCACATGCCGCCTTCGCGCGGCCGTGGTCCGCCGGCGCGCGGCGCGGTAGTCTCCGCGGGTCCGCTCACCCGAAGCCGGAGAGAAACGTCATGAGTGATGCCCTTTCGATAGATCCGAAATCGTCCGCGCTGCTCGTCATGGATCTCCAGAACATGATGGTCGGCTTCGTCCCCGATGCGAATCCGCTCCTCGCCGCGAACGCGAAGCTCATCGACGCCGCGCGCGCCCACTCGCTCCGCGTGATCTACGTCGTGCTCGGTTTCCGCGCCGGCCATCCCGAGATCGGAGCCACGAACCCGGTGTTCGGGCAGGTCAAGACCGGTGGCCTGTTCGTCGAGGGGTCGAACGAGGCGCAGATCCATTCGACGGTCACGCCGAAGGGCGGCGACCTCGTCGTCACCAAGCATCGGGTCGGCGCATTTGCCGGGACCGACCTCGAACTCATCTTGCGCGCCAACAAGATCGACACCCTGGTGCTCACCGGGATCGCGACGAGCGGCATCGTTCTGTCGACGGTTCGCCATGCCGCCGATCACGACTATCGCGTCGTGGTGGCCCGCGATTGCTGTGCCGATCGCGACGACGAGGTGCACCGCGTGCTGATGGACAAGGTGTTTGCGCGGCAAGCCACCGTGACCAACTCGGAAGCGATCATCGCCGCGATCGGCTGAACGATTGCGGGCTTCGGGTCGGTTCCCCATATTCGCCTTCGTGAGCACGAACGACGGCTCATGCACTCGGAGAACGACCCATGCTCTACACGCGCTTCGGCAACACCGGTCTCGTAGTTTCTCGGCTCGCGTTCGGCGCGATGACGTTCGGAAGCGGCAATCTACCGACGATCTACAAGGTCGACGACAAGGGCGCCGATTCTCTCGTCGGGCGCGCGCTCGACGCCGGCATCAACTTTTTCGACACCGCCGACGTCGATCTCTACATCGTGCACCGGATCGACCCGATGACGCCGATGGAAGAAACCCTTCGAGCCCTGGATGATCTCGTGCGCCGCGGTCTGGTGCGCTACGTCGGGTTCTCGAACTGGCCGGCCTGGCAAGCGGCCAAGGCCGTCGGGTTGCAGCGCGAGCACGGGTGGGCGCGCTTCGTCGGGGCGCAGATGTACTACTCGCTCGTCGGTCGCGACATCGAGCATGAGGTGTTGCCCTTTGCGGCGGATGCCGGCGTGGGGACGATGATCTGGGGGCCGCTCGCCGGCGGCTTCCTGTCCGGCAAGTACACGCGCGAAAACCTGAAAGCAGACGACAATCGCTTGTCCGGGTTCGACTTCCTTCCGTTCGACAAAGAGAACGGGTTTCGGCTCGTCGAATCGATGCGGCAAGTCGCGACCGCGCACGAAGCCTCCGTCGCGCAAGTGGCGATCGCGTGGCTCCTCGCGAAAAAAGGCGTGAGCACGGTGATCCTCGGCGCGACCAAGCCGTCGCAGCTCGACGACAACCTCGGCGCGACCGCCGTGTGGCTCTCCGAGGCGGAGCTACACCTGCTCGACGAGGTGAGCCCGCACACCGACTACTACCCCTCCTGGTTCACCGCGCGCCTCCGCGACGCCGCGATCGACAAGGCCCTCGCCCTGACGTCGGGGTAACCCCGCCCGCGTCGAGCAGGACCCCTAAACCCACATCGGCGCCTCGTCGTTCGGGGTGCCCTCGTGGAAGTCGGCGCGGTAACGTCGGTTCATGGGGCAAGATCGATCCGACTGCACGTCGCGGCGCTTTGCGTCGCTCGCCATCGTCCCGCGCTCGTCGGCGTCACGCTTGCCGGCCGGGCCGGCCCTCACGCTGGGCGCGCTGCTGCTCGGCGCGGTCGCGGTCTCGGCGTGCTCGAGCAGTAGTAGCTCGGGATCCGGCCAGGACGGTGGCCAGAGCCAGAACGGCGGCGCAGGCACCGGAGGGTCGAGCGGGACGGGGACCGGCGGTTCCGCGGCCGCGAGCGGCGGAGGCGGTGCGACGTCGAGTGGCGGTACCGCGTCGTCGAGCGGCGGCACGTCGAGCAACGGCGGCACGTCGAGCAACGGCGGCACGTCGAGCAACGGCGGCACGTCGAGCAATGGCGGCACGTCGGGGAGCGGTGGTGCGTCGAGCGGCGGCGCGAGTAGCGGCGGCACCGCGAACGGAGACAGCGGCACCGCCGACGGCTGCTCGGGAGCGCGCCCCGACGCGACCAACACCGGCGTCCCTGCGGGCACGTCGCTGACCGTCGTGAACCAGGACGTCACCGTCACCGCCGATGGAACGACGATCGACGCGGAGGACATCCACGGATTTCTCGTGATCCAGGCGAGCCACGTCACCGTGAAGCGCACGATGGTGCGCGGCGGGGTCGCGACGCAAAACGGAGACGGCATCCGCGTCGATTCGGGGACGGATATCCTCATCGAGGACACCGAGGTCGCGCTCGCGCATCCTTCCGCGTATCTCGACGGCGTGGGCGGTCAGAACTTCACCGTGCGACGCGCCAACATTCACGGCGGCGTCGACGGGATGAAGCTCGGCTCGAACAGCACCGTGGAGTGCAGCTACATCCACGACATGACGTCGTTCGACTCCGATCCGAACCAGGGCGGCGGACCGACGCACAACGACGCGATTCAGATCCTGTCCGGGACGGACATTCACGTGCTCGGCAACGCCCTCGTCGCGGCCATGGACCAGAACTCGGCGATTCAGGTGACCCAGGACTTCGGAACGGTGACCGCACTGACCATCGACTCGAACTACGCCGATGGCGGGGGTTGTACCTTCAATTTCTCCCACAAAGGCGGTTCGAGCCTCACCGGCGTGACCGTCACGAACAATCGATTCGGCCGGAACTCGTTCTACGATTGCCCGATCCTGAAGAGCACACAAACGACGCTGACGCAGTCGGGCAACGTCTGGGACGACGACGGAACGCCCGTACCGGTGCAAACCCACGATTGATGACTATGCTCTGGTGGGCGAGGGCAGCGTGTTTTTGACGTTGATGGTCATCGGTCTGGTCGGGCTCGTCGTCATGGCGATTCCTGCGTTTGCGCATGGCCATGCGGCGCTGTCCGGTCACGGCGTGGCGCACGGCGGAATCGCCCACGGCATCGGCCATGCCGCGTCGACGCCGCTCGGGTCCCGAGGTGCACTATCTCAAATCGTGCCCGCCGATCCCGGGCATGGCAGCCGCCTTCGATTCATTCCTTCGCCGCGCGCGGTGTTCAGTGTCCTCGCGCTCTACGGCGCGTTCGGCAACGTCGGCGTTCACGCATTGCACCTCGGTCAACTCACGTCCGGGTTCGCCGCGTTCGTGCCGGCGCTCGCCTTCGAATTGCTTCTGATGCGCCCGCTCTGGAACGCCGTCTTCCGGCTCCACGCCAACGCGAGCTCGCCGTTCGAGCAGCTCATCCTATCGGAAGCCGAAGCGGTGGTGCCTTTCCGGAACGGTCGCGGCGTGGTCTCGACCGTCCGCGACGGCCGCCGCGTGCAGCTCGCGGCGCGGCTCCGCGCCGACCAGGAAACGGCGTCGGTTCGCGTCGGAGATCGACTGTTGATCGAAGACGTAGACGCCGCTCACGAGCGTGTCACGGTGTCGGTGCCCGAGGGGTGACGGCTCGCGCGCCGCTTTTTGGGTCCGCAGCAAAAAAAAGACAGGAACGTCATGATTGAACCCTCTCTGATCATCGCGGCCGCGGCCGTTCTGTTCGTCCTCGTGCTCACGTCGGCGATCATCACGACGTTTTTGAAGAGCGTGGACGCCGGCGAAATCTTGCTCGCGAGTCGCGGTCGGAATCTGAAGATCTATCGCGGGCCGAGCAAGGCGCTCATCGTGCCCGTCGTCACTCAAGTGCGGATCATCCCGGCGCAAGCGATCAACGTCGACATCGAGATCACCGATCAGACCGCGGACGTGGACGCGACTGGTCGCTCCGCGCCGGTGAAGGTCACCGTGCGCGCCTCGGCGATCGTCAGCGTCGGCGAGGACGAAGCGATGGTGAACACCGCCGCGAACAAGTTTTTCTCCAAGTCGGCGAGCGAGCAGCTCTCGACGCTCACGGACGTGCTCTCGTCCGCGGGCCGGCGCGCGATCAACCTACTCAAACACGATCAGCTCTTCAACGCGCGCTCGGCGGCCGCGACGGCGGCAATGGTCCAGGCGGCCCGCTCGGAGCTCGCGCTCCCGCACGGCGAAGACGACGAGCTCGCGGTGATCATCAAGGACGCCTGTTCGCGCGAGCTCATGGATCTCGGGCTGTCGTTCAACAGCCTCAACATCAAGGCCGTGCTCAGCGAGGTCGCCGAGGCGCGCCGGCGTGAGTCGGCCGCTCGCGCGAAAGCCGACGCCGACGTCGTGCAAGCTCAGGAAGAGCAGCGCGCGCGGATTGCGCAGCTCGAAGCGGCGCAGAAAATCAACGACCAGGAAAAGGCACTCAACATGCAGATCGCCTCGAACGGCGCGTCGATCGCGCGGGCCGAGGCGGAAAAGCAAGCTGCGGTCCGCCAGCAGCGCGAAGCCGAGCTCGGTGCGAGTCAGATCACGCAAGCCCGCGCCGACGCCGAGCAGAACGTCATTCAGCAGGAAGCCGAGGGACGCGCACAAGCCGCGCGCATTCGAGCCGTCGCCACCGCAGAAGCCGAGGCGATTCGCATGAAGGCGCTCGCCCTCGTCGAAGCGGGCGGCGCGTACCTCGACCTCCGCAGGCTCGAGATGGCTCCCGAACTCACCGCGCAGGTCGCGTCCGCGCTCGCGAATAGCCAGTTCGTCAATTTCGGCACGACGGGCGGCGCGGGCGGCGACCACGGCGCGGTCACGTCGGGCACCGACGACGTCCTTCGCGTCGTGCAGACGTTGATGGCCGCACAGGTGATCACCGGCGGAAGTGGCGGCGCGATCGCGAACGCCGCCAAGGACGGTTCGGTCGCGCAGGGCCCGCGAACCGCGCCGCCGCCGCTCCGTCGCGGTTGACCGCGCTCGTTCGCGCGAGGGATGGTCACGCCCGATGACGCCCTCGGTCTACGCCATCGACTTCGGCACGAGTAACTCGCTCCTCGCCGCGGCCGGCGAGCACGGCAGCAAGAGCCTTCGATCGTACATACCCATCACACTGCTCCTCGGAGAAAGACGGTCACACCCGTGCCGTCGACTTCGACGTCCGCTGCCGCGCACGCCCACCTTCCCTTACGGCGGGAACCGTACACCGTTTTTGTCGATCAGCGAGTGCGATCGCGCACGGCGACGACCTGTCGTCCGAGCTACGGCGGTGCCCGCTCGAGTTGACCCTCCGCAGGTTTTTGCCCCCCATGGGTGAGGGTGCCACGGCGACTATTCGAGGTTCTGCGGCTTCCAGTCGGGGTTCGCCTTTTCCGGAAAAACGACGAGCCGGCGTCCGGCGAAGTTGAGCACCAGACCGATCAGGGTCGCGCCCGCCTTGGCGATCGCGATGTTGAGGCCGATCGCGACGAAGAACTTCGTGGAGATCAGATCGACGATGCTGACGAAGCCCACGACGCCGAGGAACAGGACCATTTCCATGCCCGAGTTCCACCGGGCCGATCGCTTGAAGAGCAGCTTGATGGAGAGCCAGTAGTTCACGAACGCGGCGAGGAAAAACGCCGTGAGCGCCGCCGCCGTCACGCCGAGAGGGCGATACAGCATGACGAACAAGAGCAAGTTCACCAGCGCGGAGAAGCCACCGATGAAGATGTAGAAGAAGAACTGGATGCCCCAGGGCGCCTTGTGGAGGTTGTACTTGAGGATGCAGTACAGCGCGCGAAAGCCGTCCTTGACGCCGATCTTCTTGCCCTCGGCGTACGTGCGACCCTTGTACGAGATCCCCATCTCGTAAATGCGAAGCCGCTGCTGCGAGATCTTCGCGACGACCTCGGGCTCGAAGCCGAAGCGATTTTCTTCGATCTTGATGCCCTGGATCACCTCGCGACGGAACACCTTGTAACAGGTCTCCATGTCGGTGAGATTCAGGTCGGTCAGCATGTTCGAGAGCAGCGTCAAGAAGCGGTTGCCGAGCGAGTGCCAGAAATAGAGCACGCGGTGGTAACCGGACGACAAGAACCGCGAGCCCAAGACGACGTCGGCTTCGCCGTTCCGAAGCGGCACGATCAGCCGCTTCAGATCCATCGGGTCGTATTCGAGGTCGGCGTCCTGGATCGCGACGAAGTCCCCCGATGCGCGGGCGATCCCCGTGCGCAGTGCGGCGCCTTTCCCCTGGTTCTGCTCGTGGTGCAAGACCACGAGCCCCGAGATGCGTTCGCCGAGCTTCTTACCGATCGCGAGGCTCGCGTCGGTCGAGCAGTCGTCGACGATGATGAGCTCGAGCTCGAGCTCCGCTCCCGCGATGGCGAGAACCTTCTCGACGCACAGCTCGAGGGTCTTCTCTTCGTTGAAGCACGGGATGATCAGGCTGAGCCGGGAACGGCCTTCTGCGGCTACGGTCAAGCCCTGATCCGTCATGGTGACCGGCGCCGACTGCCTGCGTGATGAACCCGGTTGCTTCTCTCTTGCAGCACAAAATCCCTCGAATGAAGCGGCCCGACGGCGTTTTGAATCGCACGACTCTTCGTCCGCGTCACGCAAAATTGCTCCGGCAACCGTGCCTGTCGCTCGCGTTCGGCATCGTCGGCGTCTCGCCAGTGCCGTACGGCCGCCGTCGAACTCCGGTTTCGAGAATGTGACGCCGCGTGTGCGACGTTCGTCACTTCTCTTCCAGAAACGCGCGGATCAGGTGGTGGGCCAAGGAGTACGGCGGGGGCGTCGCGAACCCGACGGGGTTTCTCACCTCGTCGCGTGAAAACCAGCGAGCGTCCTCGAGCTCTTCGCGGTCGACGTGGATCTCGTCGGAGGCCGCTTCGGCGCGAAAGCCGAGCATGAGGGACGACGGAAACGGCCAGGGTTGCGAGCGAAAATACCGGAGATCGCCGACGTCGAGGCCGAGCTCTTCCTTCACTTCGCGAATGGCGGCATCTTCGACCGATTCGCCCGGTTCGATGAACCCGGCGTTCACCGCGTAGAACCCTTTCGGCCAGCCCGGTTGTCGCGCAAGCACGCATTTGTCGCCGCGGCAAACGATGACCATGACCGCCGGATCGGTGCGCGGGAAGTGCTTGTAGTCTTCTGCCTCGCAGAACCGGACGTGACCGCCTTCGCGCGGCTTCGTCGGTTGCCCGCAGGAGCTGCAGAAGTGATGGCGACGGTGCCAGTTCAACATGCCGCGCGCGTAGACCAACACGTCCGCCTCGAGCGCAGGGAGGAGGCCGCCGACGAACCTCAGATCGGCCAGCGCCGCGAGCCCGGCCAAGGTCGGATGTTCGAGCGGCTCGGGAAGGTTCGAGAGATCGAGCGCGAAGCAGTTCTTGTCTCCCACGATCCCGAGCCACACGATTTCGCTCGCGGCGTCGATGAGTGTCGCGGCTCGGTCGCCGGGGACGAGGACGGCTCGGACCTCTGCGCCGGTCGCGACGAAGTTTTGGTCGCGGTAGACCGGAACGAACAAGGTCTTCGGCGAGTCGAGCGCCGCCATCAATCGGTCGGTATCTCGGCGAAGATGCGCGGCGCGATCGAGGCGTTCTGTCACTTCGGCGATCACGGATGCTCCGCCGCTTGTACCATGCCTCTCCGATGAGCCTTGGGAGTTACGTCGAGCACACGCTACTTCGACCGGACGCCATGCCGGCTGACGTCGAGCGACATTGTGAGGACGCGGCACGCCACGCGCTCTTCGCCGTTTGCATTTCGCCGCTGTTCGTCGCCAGCGCCAAAATGTGGCTTCGTGGCACGAACGTTCGGCTCGTGACGGTCGCGGGTTTTCCACACGGCACGGAAGTGTCCGAAGTGAAGGCGGAAGCGGCTCGCCGCTCCGTCGAAGACGGCGCCGACGAAGTGGACATGGTGATGCCGCTCGGGCTCGCGCGCGCGGCGCGTTGGGACGCGGTCGAGCGCGACGTGGCCGTCGTTCGAGACGCCATTCCGCGAGCGACGCTGAAGGTCATCCTGGAAACCGGTTACTTCGACCACGACGCGATTCTCCGCGCCGCGCACGCCGCGGTGTCCGGAGGCGCCGACTTCGTCAAAACGTCGACCGGCTACGGCCCTCGCGGCGCGACGCTCGAAGACGTGACCGTGCTCGCCCGGGCCGTGGGCGACAAGGCCGGCGTGAAAGCGGCGGGCGGCATTCGAACCGCAGCCTTCGCTCGCCTCCTCATCGGCGCCGGCGCGTCGCGGATCGGAACGTCGAACGGCGTCGCGCTCGTCGAAGAGCCCTGAACGGCGCGCGGCGGGTCCCCACCGTGGCGGCCGCGACCGGTTCGCGTGCCCCCTATTTCCTCACGTCGACGATCGTCGGTTTTCCGTCGCGCGGTTTGCCGCTCACGCCGTGCCATCCGTCGGGCAAGGCTGGATCGACCCAGCGAAAGAGGCGCGCCGCGTCCGACGGCGAAAGCTCGATGTTTCCCGGGCCGTGCTCGATGCCGAATCGATCGTGCCAGTAGGCGCCGAAGAGGGATTGCCCCGATTCGAGCCCGAGCGCCCACGGTGCGTCGTAGATCGACACGCCGTCGGCGAGCGTCGCCGGATCGGCGCCGACGAACGTCACTTGCTTGGACACGACGGCGAACTCTCCGCGCCGGGTCGCGGCGTCGCTCTCCGGCGCACCGAGACGATCTTTTCCGACGCTCACCAACGTGACGAAGACCGGTTTTTTGCCTTCGTACGCGACGAGCGTGCCGGTGATGACGCTCACGTCGATCCATTTCTGATCGCCGTCGACGAAGGCCGGAAAATCGTGGCGCTCGCGCACCAACGTGACGTCGCGTTCGCGAACCCACTCGTGCTCGTTCTTCGCCCAGAACGTGACGCCGCCGATCGTGCGAAAGCGCCCGGTGAGCGCGACGCGCTCGTGATAGTCGAGCGCCGCTTTCGGCGCAGGCTCGTCACCCGTGAGCGACCAGAGCCGTACGCCGCGCTTCACGACGAACGCCATCGGCAACTCCGTGCGTTCGCCGAGCTCTACTCCGGCAAAACGGCTCGTCGCGGCGGTCTCGAGATCGGCCGTGTCGACGAAGTGTCCGTCGGTCATCATCGCGAGGTGCAGCGCCGTTCCGTTCGGATCGGTCGCGTTCCACGAGCCCACGACCGCGAGTCCGCTTCGCGCGCGAAGGGGCGACAGCGGGCGGACGCGGGCGTCGCTCGCCGGGTCGACTTCGTAGATGCTCGTGTCGCGCGTCGTCCGCGCGTACGTGTACGGCAGCGCCTCGCCGAATTTCGGTTTCAGCGACATCGCCGTCAGCGTCGGGTGCGTGAGATCCGTCGTCGCCGTCGACTCCGCGCACACGAACCCCACCGGGCGGATCGCGTACCAACCGCCGCTGCAGCCGACTCGCGTGAACGGTTGCTCGGCGCGCGCGACGGTTTCGCCGGCATGCAGATAGCCGAGCACGGTGCCGCGGTGCGACGGTCGATCGACGATCGGCGCCCGGTTCGCGATGGCGCCGAGCCTCGGTCCGCCTTCCGCCGGAACCGGCACGACCGGAATGGGCACGTCCTCGTCGTCGGGCTTTTCGAGCCGAACCTCGTTCGAACGGCGCGAACAGCCGCTCAGCGCGACGAGCGCGACGAGCGCGACGACCATCCCGCCGACCCGCGCTCCCACGCCTCTTGCCCGCACGACCACGGTTCCGGCGTGGCACGATCGACGCGCATTGGCCCAATTTCCGGGCCCTATCGACCTCACCCGCGGCGGAAATGGCGACGGAGCAGCGGGAAGTCTTTTCGCGCGCTCCGCGGTGACCTACGTTCGGTTCCCATCGTGACGACGTCGAGGATCGCCGGCCTACTCGTTCTCTGTGCGCTTCCGTTTTTCGCGGAGAGCGCGCTCGCCGACAAGGCCGAGTGGGCCGACAAATGGGAAGGCAGCTACGACCCCGGTCGTGCACTCCGTCGATCGGACGTTGCCATCGGCCTTTCCCTCGGCGTCGCGCTCGGCGGCGTGTCCGGGTATCCGAACGACGTCCAGAAGTTGAACGATCCCGCGTACGAGGCGAATCTGGGGGCCGCGGCCGGGGGCGCCGGCGCGGTCTGGCTCGGCGGCGCGCTCCGGGATTGGTTCGTCGTCGGCATCGGGTACGCGTCCTCGACGACGACCGGTCACGGCTACACCTCGGTCGCCCGGGACTTCATCTTGCACATCGAAGGATTCCCCCTCTTCGCGAAGGGCGGGGCTTGGCAAAATCTCGCGCTCATCGGCGATTTCGGGGGCGGCGCGCAAAAGATCACCAAGCAAGACCTCACCTCCGCCGACGGCGGTGCAATGGCCTTCGTCGCTTTCGGCGTGCTCTACGAGCCGCTCCGGCTCGGCGATCACTTCTCGGGTGGGCCGGTTCTCGAAGTGACGGAGCAGTTCAGCGATTCATTGAACGCGACGCTCGTCACCGGCGGGTTTCAGATCGCGTTCTACGGTGGTCCGAGCTGACGAACGACTTCGGTACGATCCGCTCGTGACGGAATTGCCGTCGCCGCGTTTCATTGTGACCGCTTCGGCCAAGACGCTCTAACATCGTAAGCCATTACGCAGTACGAGTAAGAAGGCACGATGTCGCTCCAGCTGGGGCAGGTAATCGACGGTAAGTATCGGATCCTTCGCGTCATTGGCGAGGGAGGGATGGGTGCCGTCTACGAAGGGGAGAACCTTCGGATACGCCGTCGCGTGGCGATCAAGCTTCTCCACGGCGGTGTCGCGTCGAACACCGAGATGGTCCAGCGCTTCGAGCGCGAAGCGCAGGTCGCCGGCACCGTCGGCAACGACCACATTCTCGAGATCCTCGATCTCGGAGCGCTGCCGAGCGGCGAGCGCTACATGGTCATGGAGTATCTCGACGGCGAGACGCTCACCGAGCGCATCAAGGCGCGCGGCCGTCTGGCCCCGTCGGAGGCCGTCGTCCTCATCCGCCAGGTGTTGCGCGGCCTCCAGGCGGCGCACGTCGCCGGCATCGTCCACCGCGATCTGAAACCGGACAACATCTTCATTCTGAAGGAAAAAGCCGGGCAGCGCGACTACGTCAAGATCATCGATTTCGGGATCTCGAAATTCGCCGAGCAACAAGGCGGCGTGAGCTCGCGCATGACGCGGACCGGTGCGCTCATGGGCACGCCGCACTACATGGCGCCGGAGCAAGCGACCGGAAGCACCGATATCGATCGCCGCACCGACGTCTACGCCATCGGCATCATTCTCTATGAGATGGTGACGGGCCGCCTACCGTTCGAAGCGGAGACCTTCAATCAGCTGCTCTTCGAAATTGCGCTCGCGAAATTGATCCCCGCGAGGCAGGTCGTGCCCGACCTCGACCCCGGTATCGACTCGATCATCATGAAAGCGACGGCGCGCGACCCAGTGCATCGCTTTCAATCGGCGCAAGACTTCATCGCGGCGCTCGACGAATGGGAGCGGAGCGGCAGCGCCGTTTCCGTCCCTCCCGAGCAGAGCATCGAAGCGATCGTCGCGGCCACGGTGCCGCGGGCCTCGGCCGGTCGTGGCCTGAACACCCCGGTCGGCGCACCGATCACCGCCGGCGGCGGGCGCGTTTCCGAACCGCCTTCGGCGACGCCGGCAACGGCCGTGTCCGCGGCGCCCGTGCAGCCGACGGTGAACACCTGGGCGAACACGCCGGCGACGGTTCCGCGCAAAACGGGCTCGGGGCTCGTTCTCGGAGCGACCGCGCTCGGGATGGTGCTCCTTTTGGGCGGGGGCATTGCTGCTTACGTGCTCACGCGTCCTGCGCATTCCGCCGACCCGGGAGCGAGTCTTTCGAGCGCGACCGTCGCCGCAGAGCCGCCCGCGGCAGTGACGGCCAGCGCGAAAGGCAGCGCGGAACCCGTGCCGGCGCCGGCCGCGAGCGAACAACCCGCCGCGTCCACTCGAGCGGTCGCACCCGCGCCGGACGTTTCCGTCGCGAAACCCAACGGGGTTCCAGTCCCGACGCATCCGGCACATCGCCCTCGTGAAGTGGGTGAGTCCGAAAAGCCCAAGGGACATCGCGACCTCAACTTCGGTTACTGAAAATCGTCGCGGCTGATCGCGGGCAACGCGACTGATCGCGGCTAACGCGGCCAACGCGGCCAACGCGACTGATGCGCTCGCGCGGTGACGCGTTCGCGTGACATCCGAAGCGCGCGTGCTCGACGAGAAAGGGTTCCCTGTCGACGACAGGCGCTCTACGCTCGCGCGTCATGGGAGTTGGACGAGGTTCGAAGCGAGTGCGATGGTGGGTCCTCAGCGCGGCGCTGCTGCGCGGTCTCGCGATCGCGTCGCCCGCCGCCGCGCAGACCGACGAGGCGCGCTCGGGCGCGCGCGCCGCGGCGACGCAGGGCGCGCAAGCCTTTACCGAGCACCGCTGGGCGGACGCGATCGATCTCTTCACTCGCGCCGAGTCGCTCGTGCACTCGCCGGTGCATTTGCTGTACATGGCGCGGTCCTTCGAGAAGCTGAATGCTCTCGTGAAGGCGCGCGAGGCATACATCAAGATCACGAACGAAGATCTTCCCGCGAACTCGCCTCAACCGTTCAAGGACGCGAAGGCAAACGCACAGAAGGAGCTCGAGGCGCTCGATCCGCGCATGCCTTACGTGAGTGTGGTGGTGCAAGGCGCCGGGCCGAAACCGGTGATCGTCACCATGGATGCCGTGCAGGTTCCGCCGGCGCTCCTCGGCGTTCCGCGCCCGGTCGACCCGGGCGATCATCGCTTCGAAGCGACCGCCGAAGGCATGGATAGCGCCGTCAGTAGCGTCGCGGTGCGCGAGGGTCGCAGCGAAACCGTCGTGCTCACGTTGCACGCCTCCGCCAACGCAGTGCCCGAGGCGATCGCACCGGCGACGGCGCCGCTCGCCGTGTCGCCGACGCCGCTCGTGCCGCCCGCCGCGCCGCCTGAAGCGGATCAATCGCACGCGCTTCCGCCGCTCATGTGGGTGGGGTTCGGCGTTGGCGCGGTCGGCCTCGGACTCGGCACGGTGTTCGCCCTTCAAGCGAAGAGCAAGACCGACGACGGAAACGGTAAATGCGATCAAGCGGGCCCTGACGGCCAGAAGAACTGGTGCACCGCGAGCGAGGGCGCTGCCGCGAGTTCGCTCTACGGCGATG
>Ga0265320_10001343_pt1 | contig 17931 bp, 11 predicted proteins | sample 4827metaG_FD_202087 | JGI IMG/M metagenome (GOLD analysis project Ga0265320, IMG submission 202087) | Rhizosphere microbial communities from Carex aquatilis grown in University of Washington, Seatle, WA, United States - 4-8-27 metaG | ecosystem: Host-associated > Plants > Roots > Rhizosphere >...
CGGCGGAAACGTTTCTTCGCAACCCTGTTTTTAGTCGACGCCGCGACGGAGGGAAATCGGCGGGCTGATTTTTTCACAGCTTCTCAGGGAGCGGACCACCATGCAAGACTGGTTCTGAGAGGCGGTGACGAGTGAAGGTGATTCTGTTCGGTGCCACCGGCATGGTCGGCCAGGGCGTGTTGCGGGAGTGCCTGCTCGATCCCGGTGTCGAAAGTGCCCTCGCCATCGGCCGCGCCGCCACCGGCCAGCGCCACCAGAAGCTTCAGGAGATCATCCAAGGAGACCTTTTCAACCTCGCGCCGGTCGAGGCCAGGCTCTCGGGCTACGACGCCTGCTTCTTCTGCCTGGGAGTCTCCGCCGCAAGGATGAGCGAGCAACAGTATCGCCGCGTGACCTACGACCTCACCATCTCGACGGCGGAAATCCTGGTCCGGCTCAACCCCGCGATGACGTTTATCTACGTATCGGGCGCCGGTACCGATAGCAGTGAGCGCGGGCGCATGATGTGGGCGCGTGTGAAAGGCGAGACCGAGAACGCCTTGCTTCGGATGCCTTTCAAGGCCGCCTACATGTTCCGCCCCGCCTATATCCAGCCACTCCGCGGGATCCGGCCGAAGACGGCCTGGTACAGAGCCGCTTACGCAGTGATAGCGCCGCTGTATCCGCTCTGGAAGTTACTCCTGCCTAAGTACGTGACGACAACGGAATGCATAGGCCGCGCCATGATCGAGGTCGCCCGCCGGGGCGCTCCCAAGCCTGTGCTCTCGAGCCAGGATATCGCCGCAATCTGCCCCGCCAATAACACTTTCAGATAGGAATTGGTTTTCCAGTTACTGATTTATACTAACTCTGGAACCCCGCAGACCAGAGGGGCGGGGCCGAGGAGGTGTCTATGTCGACAAGCGCAACTGCGCGGGAGAGAGCGATCCCCATCAGCGCGACCAGGCTGTTGATCAACAACCGGTGGACCGAAGCGGCGTCGGGCCGCACGTTTCCCACGATCAACCCCGCCACGGGCGAGGAAATCTGCCGCGTCGCAGAGGCCGACAAGGAGGATGTGGATCGATCGGTGAAAGCGGCTCGCCAGGCGTTCGAGCGCGGGCCGTGGAGAAAAATGGCGGCGTCCGAGCGCGGCAGGCTGCTGAACAAACTGGCGGACCTGATCGAAAAGCACGCCGACGAACTGGCCAGCCTGGAAAGCCTCGATAACGGCAAGCCCTATCGCGTGGCCCTCGCCGCGGACCTGCCGCTCACCATCGCCTGCTACCGCTACTTCGCGGGTTGGGCGGACAAGATTCAGGGACGAACCATTCCCGTCGCCGGTAACTACTTCTGCTACACGCGCCTCGAGCCGGTGGGTGTGGTGAGCCAGGTGATCCCTTGGAACTTCCCTCTGCTCATGCAGGCCTGGAAGCTCGCGCCCGCCCTCGCCACCGGCAATACCGTGGTCCTCAAGCCCGCCGAGCAGACTCCGCTCACCGCCCTGCGCGTCGGCGAGTTGATCGTCGAGGCCGGGTTCCCGGAAGGGGTGGTCAACATTCTGCCCGGCTATGGTCCCACCGCCGGTCAGGCCCTCGCCCGCCATCCGGACGTGGACAAGATCGCATTCACCGGATCGACTGAGGTCGGCCACCTGATCATGGAAGCGGCCGCGCAGACCAACTTGAAGCGCGTCACGCTTGAGCTGGGCGGCAAGAGCCCCAACATCGTGTTCGCCGACGCGGACATGGACCGGGCCGTCGAGGGCTCGCACTTCGCCCTGTTCTTCAACCAGGGCCAGTGCTGCTGCGCCGGATCGCGCCTGTTCGTCGAGCGCAAGGCATACGACGAATTCGTCGAGCGCAGCGTCGATCGCGCTAAGCGCCGCACCGTCGGCGACCCCTTCGATGCGAACACCGAGCAGGGTCCCCAGGTCGACGACGCGCAGTTCGACAAGGTGATGAGTTACATCGCATCCGGCAAGGAGCAGGGCGCCAAGTTACTCTGCGGCGGAGCGCGGGTCGGCGACCGCGGCTACTTTATCGAGCCAACGGTGTTCGCCGACGTCCGCGATGAAATGAAAATCGCCCAGGAAGAAATCTTCGGACCCGTCTTGTCGATCATCCCGTTCGACACTCTCGATGAGGTGATCGAACGCGGCAACAAGACCATGTACGGACTCGCGGCGGCGGTATGGACCAGGGACATCACCAAAGCGACGTCCGTAGCCAACGGCCTCCGCGCGGGCACGGTCTGGGTGAACTGCTACGACGTGTTCGACGCCGCGGCTCCCTTCGGCGGCTTCAAGCAGTCCGGCCTCGGCCGCGAGCTTGGCGAGTACGGCTTGCAGCAGTACACCGAGGTGAAGACCGTCACGATGGCGCTGGCCTAGGGCCTCGACCGTGTGACGCGTTTCGTCCGCTCGCTCACGCGCGCCGTTCGGAACCGAGCCGCGACCGCGAGGGAGCGGAGCAAACACCCTAGGGCGCGAAGTACCCGTTGATATCCAGAATCACGTGCGTCTGGTTGGTCACGAAGACGTTGATCGCGCCACCTGTTCCAGCCGGGACCACGGCCGCGTTCGCCACCACGGACCCATCGAAGGAGTTCAGGGTGGAAACCCCCGGCTGGCTCACGCCGGCTGGCCACGCCGTCAGGTAGTAGAGCGGCCCCGCGGGCACTACGGTCACGTTGAGGGAATACCCCGCCGCGGTGGCCGGAATGCCGCAGGCGCTTGCCGGGATTACGAACTGCCGTGTTGTGCCCGCGCCCATGATCGGTCCACCGAAGGAACCAGATGCATTGCGCGTGTCCGCGACGCGGCAGGGCGCCACCGTGTACAGCGACAGAGCATTCGGGCTTCCCGGCAGACCGAAATAGCCGTTGATGTCCAGGATCACGTTCGTGGGATTCGTGACGAAAACCGAGATCGACTCGTTGGTCCCGGCCGGAACGATCGCGGCATTCGCCACAATCTTGCCTTGCCACGAATTCAGTGTCGAGACCTGCGGCCTCGGCTGTCCGGTCGGCCATGTCGTGAGGTAGCCCAGGTATCCCGCGGGCACCACCGTGGCGTTCAATGAGTAAGCCATCGCCGCTGCTGGAACGCTGCACGAACTGAGAGGGATGGGGAAGTCGCGGCTGTCATTGCCCTGCATGCCAGGCCCGCCAAACTGACCCGTCGCGCCCCTGGTGTCCGCAACGCGGCAAGGCGTCTTCGGATAGAACGAGTACGAAATCCTGGTGGGATTGACGGTGGGCGCCGCGAAGTAACCGTTGATGTCCAGGATGAGTTGGGTGGGATCGCTAGCGAAAATGTCGACCGAGCCGCCGGTGCCTGCCGGCACGATCGCCGCGTTCGCCACCACGGTGCCGCCGAAGGAGTTCAGGGTTGAAACCAACGGCTTCCCCTGTCCCGAGGGCCACAGCGTCAGATACGAGAGAGGCCCTGATGGCACCACGGTCACATTGAGAGAGTAGGCCTGAGCGTCGGCAGGTATTGCGCAGGGGCTCTGGCGGATCGCGAACGTCCGGGTGGCGTGGATTCCCGCTAGTGCCGGCCCGCCCAATACGCCATCGGCGTTGCGCGTATCCACAACGCGGCACGGCGTGAGAGGAACAAATTGCAGCCCGGCTGCCGGACCGCCTGTCGTGAAGGACCACAAGGCCGAACTCGACGTCCCGCCACTGTTCCGCGCCACAACCTTCCAATAGTAGATTGAGTTCTGATTCAGAGGTCCCGGGCCATAGCTGGTCCCTGTGATCGTCGCCACAATCGGCAGCGAAGCGAGCGTGCCGAAGTAAACATCATAGGACGTGGCGCCGTCCGCGGCATCCCAGGTAAGGGCCGGCGATGTCGAAACGCCGGTAGTGGTATTGGTTGGGGACGTCAGGATCGGCACTTCCGGCTGTCCCAACGCGGGGTACACTCCAAAGGCTGCAACCAAGAGAACGAAGCGCCACGTTTTGCGCACCTTGCTACCTCCTGTTCGATCGGACGCTCTCGCAGCGCCGCGTCCTGACTTCCAGGCGGTAAGTCGGGCCAATCGGGCAACAGCCACTATACCAGTCCCGTCCGGTGATCGGGCGCCGCGCCGAACGCCCGCGTGCGCGACACAGGAGTGCAAGCGTCTGGTGGGATTCGCAGACGACCGCGGCCTCACGTTCGGAATGAAATAGGGCGCGCCACTCGGGGTTCGTTACCGAGCCGCGACCGCCAGGGAGCGGACCCTGCGTCAGAACAGCGCCATGGGCTCGTCCTGCTCCTCGATTGCGTACCGAAGAGCGCGCCTCAGGTTTCCATGCCGTGCGCTGCGCTTTCGATCGGGCCGTCGCACGCGTCACAGGTCTATCCTGGAGCTGATGGTCTCGGACTTCCGTATCGCGACGCGCATTTTCACGGCGGCGGTCTGGTTGATCGTCTCCACCGCCTGTCTTCACGCGCAGGCAGGCGGCTGCGAAGCCCTGCCCGCTGCCGGGCCTGAAGATATCAACGCCCTGGCCACCGCCGGCCTTGCCCTTTCACGCGCCGAGCAGTACGACGCCGCGGCGCTTTGCTACCGCAAGGTCCTGGCTATCGACCCCAAGATTCCCCAGATCCAGCTCAACCTCGGCCTGGCCGAGTTCAAGAGCGGGCATTTCCGCGAAGCGACGGCGCCGTTCCAGACCGCCCTCGATCTGGACCCGCAGAACATGCAGGCGCGCACTCTGCTGGGCATGACCTACTACGGCAGCCGTATGTTCAAGGACGCCGCCGCGAGCCTCGAGATCGCGCTCGCCGCCGACCCGGAGAACACCAAGCTTCACTACTACTTCGCCGAGAGCCTGCTGTCTTCCGGCGAGTACCAACGTTCGTTGAAGGAGTTCGAGTGGCTCGAGCGCCACGACCCCGATGCCGCCGCCACGCACGTACTGATAGCGCAGGCATTGGACGGCCTCTCCCGTCCGGAGGAAGCGATCCTGGAACTCAAGGCGGCGATCGCGAAATCTCCGGCCGAGCCCAACGCGCATTTCGGCATCGGCTTCATCTACTGGACCCAGCAAAAAGACGACGACGCCGAACGCGAGTTTCGGCTTGAACTGGACCACGATCCAGCCAATGCGCAGGCGTGGGCCTGGCTGGCCGACGTCCTGATCCGCCGGAACGACTTTGAGAAGGCGAGGCCGCTCATCGACAAGGCGCTGTCCATCGACCCGCGCGTCCGGATCGCGCATCTCGATCTCGGAATCTGCTTTGCGCAGGACAAACAGTACGACCGCGCCATTGACGAGCTCAAGGAAGCGATACGCCTCGACGACGCGAAAACCGATGCCCATTTTCGTCTGGCGCGCGTCTACAAGGAGGCGGGCAAACCTGCCGAATCCGCCGCCGAGTTGGCCATTGTCCGTCGATTGCGCGACCAGAAGAACGAGGACAACCTGCAGAAGGTGACCAGCCCCCCGCCCGAGTTCCAGCCCGACAAGTAGCGAAGTGCGTCGCAGAACATTCGCGACGCACTACACGGACTCGCTGCCGGCGCTTGCCTATCGCTGTTTTCCGGAGCGGAGCTTCGCGATAACCTGCGCCCTGATGGCGGCCTTTCCCTCTTCGATCACGTAGAACTGATCGGCCCGGACGCCATGGAACTCCTGCCGGAGCCCCGTCGGCCAGGTCACTTCGACGCTGTCGATGCGCGTGCTCGGCCCTAGCCCGAAGTGCGCGCGCAGATCGCTTTGCGAAACGTAGCTGCCGCCCGCGGCAATCTCGCGCATTTGAGAAATGCCGCCGGCCTTCAACCGGATGCGCGCGCCCAGGGCATCCCGGTTGCTGCGCGTGCCCACCAGTTTGAAGCTCACGAAGTGGTTGCTTCCCCCGCCGCGGTTTCGCAAGATCGACGGCGGGTCGTCGTTATTGCCCACGACAATGTCCTCGTGGCCGTCGTTGAACAGATCGGCAAAGGCCGCGCCGCGCCCCAGGTGGGGCACCGAAAAACCGTTCCCGTGGGCTTGCGCCTCCGCGGTCACGTCGGTAAACGTGCCGTTCCGATTGTTATGGAAAAGCAGGCTGATCTGCTTGTAATGACCCTTTACCGTCGAGCTTTCCACGCCCTGATACACGTGCCCGTTGGCGATGAACAGGTCCACCCAGCCGTCGTTGTCGAAGTCGGTGAAGCCGCCTCCGAAGCTCAGGAAGCGCGCGGTGATGGTGGCGATGCCGGCCTTGCGGCTGACTTCCTCGAACGTCCCGCCTCCGGTATTGCGCCACAAATGGTGGGGCACGTCGGCGAAGTCGGATACGTAGAGGTCCAGCAATCCGTCGTTGTCGTAGTCGTCCACCGAGAGGCACATGGCCGCCATCGTGCCGCCGTCCTCGTTCAACCCCACGCCCGCCGCCAGTCCGGACTCGGTGAAGGTGCCATCGTGATTGTTGTGATAGAGGTAGATCTCCATGCCATCGTTGGCGACAAACAGATCGGGCCAGCCGTCGTTGTCGTAGTCGGATGCAATCACCGATAAGTTCTTGCCGTTGGGCTGATAGATCTTCGCGGCCTTGGTGACGTCGGTGAACGTGCCGTCGCCGTTGTTGTGATACAGCACCGCCGGGCTGCCGCGATACTGGCCGGGCGGGCAACTCGATTCCGCGCCGGCGATCATGCAGGTCTGCTTCACTTCCGGGCCGAAGTCCACGTAGCCGCCGACGTACAGGTCCAGCTTCCCGTCGCGGTCGTAGTCGAAAAACGTAGCGCCCAGGTGCAGGCGCGTGCCGAAGTCGGTGCCGTCTACGTGCGCCTTTGCGGTGACGTCGCTGAAGGTGCCGTTCCCGTTGTTGTGATACAGCACGTTCTTGCCGTACTGCATGACGTAGAGGTCGGGGTAGCCGTCGTTATCGTAGTCGCCAACCACGCAGCCCAGTCCATAGCCGGTGCCCGGCACGCCGGCCTTTTCAGTCACGTCCGTGAACGTGCCGTCGCCGTTGTTCCGGTACAAAGCATTGCGAGCCTCGAGACCCCGCCCGTAGAGATCGCGCGCGCTGACCAGATAGATGTCCGGCCATCCGTCCCCGTCGAAGTCGAACACGCAGACCCCCGGACCGGCTTCGTCCATGATATTGGCGACGCCCTTGTTGCCTTTGAGGTGGACAAAGTGAACGCCCGCCTGCTTCGCGACGTCGTCGAAGCGCGGAGTGGAACTCTCGTCAGCGCTGGCGCCGCCAAACGCCGTGGCCAAAAGCGACATCCCCACCACAACGCAGGCCGGGATCAGCAACCGGGCCGGTGACACCATTCTCTTTCGGATTGCATACAAGCCAGCACCCATCGACTAAGACACCGCTCTCGAAGCACGTTAGGGAAACGTTTCCCCGAGCCGCGCCCCGGCCGCGCATCGGCCAATTATCTCACGCGCGGGCAGTTTCGAGTATCTCCTGCCGGCACACACGGCCTCGTGCCCGAGTTACACATGTTGACCACGCATGGGAATGTCTATCCCAAGTTAGTAGCCACAATGGAAACGTTTCCTGGGACTGCCCCGCAAGTTACCTCAGAATATGACATGAGTTATATCAACTCTGGGTGGAAACGTTGATCCGGAACCGCCAGCAACGCCGGAGGGCAGCGACGGTCGCTGATGCGAGCAGGCTCTTGCGGCCTGAACGGCTATGCGTCGAGCGCATCATGGAAACGTATCCAGCCACAGTCGCCGATTACCAGCGGCTGATGCCTCGGCTCCCAGGTTCGCCATGAATCGTCCCGGCCTCGAGGATCGTGCGAGCGGAGGGACTTGCGCGTACCCTCGAACACTTCGTAACAATCCCCGCAATCGCCTTAAAACACAGCGTTGGTACAGTACCATACCGTAATCCTCTACTAAAGAAGTATTAGCCTCCCTACAATCAGTCCGGCCTCTCACGACGCCACAGAAGCGCCGGGGAGGCGAGGGAATTCTCGCTTAAGGAGAGAAATGTGAAGTACCTCAGAGTAAGTCCGTTACTGCTGCTGTGCCTTCTCATGCTGGCCTTCGCGTTCCAGGCCGCAGCGCAGGAGGCAACAATCGCCGGAACCATTACAGACCCCTCCGGGTCGGCGATTCCCGGCGCTAAGATCACCATCACGAACACTGACACCAACACGGCCCGCCAGGTTGTCAGCAACGAGGCGGGCCAATACACCGCCCCAAGCCTTGGAATCGGCAAGTACACCGTCAAGGTCGAAGCCGCTGGTTTCAAGAGCGCCGAGCAGAATGACATCGCCCTGAACGTGGGCGCTCACGCTCGTGTCGATGTCCAGCTAAAGATCGGTGAGTCCAAAGAGACCGTCACCGTGGAAGCCACAGCCACCCGGATCCAATCGGATTCCAGTGAAGTCAGCGAAATCGTTACGGGCCAGCAGATGACGCAGTTGGCCACCAATGGACGCAACCTGGTTAACCTGGCGGCGCTGACCCCCGGCGTATCCTCCACGGTGGGGGATTTCAACGGCCCCAGCGCACAGGGCAGCGGCTTCACCATCAGTTTCAACGGCCAGCGTCCTGACCACAACGTCTGGATGGTAGACGGCGGTGAGAATTACGACCGCGGCTCGGGCGGAAAATTCAACATCATGCCGTCCATCGACTCCGTGGCCGAGTTTCGGGCGCTCACCTCGAACTACTCTGCCGACTACGGACTCAATTCCGGCGCGACCCTCAGCCTGGTCTTCAAGTCCGGCACCAAGGATTTCCACGGCGCCGCCTGGGAGTTCGTCCGCAATGACGCCCTGGACGCCGCGAACTTCTTCACCAACAAAGCCGGAGCGAAACCCGCGGAACTGCGCTACAACGTGTTTGGATTCAACATCGGCGGTCCTGTGGTCCTGCCTTTCTACAACAAGGACCGCAACAAGACCTTCTTCTTCGCCAACATAGAGTGGCGGCGCTACATCGCCGGCGGCTCGAGCACGGTTCAGACGCCCAACGCCGCGATGGAGGGTGGCGTATTCCCATCCACCATCACGGTGCCCAGCGCCCTGAACTCCACCGAGCTCGCCCGCTTCACCTCGCTGGGTCTGACCCCCGGCAGCGCCTTCCCCAACAACACCATTCCGTCCAGCCTGATCAGCCCGTTGGCCAAGTCGATTATCGGGCTTGGAATCTACCCGACGCCCAATACCACCCAGGGCGGATTCCCGGCGTTTACCGGCGGAGCTAACGCCCCCACCTACGTGGGCGAACAGATCATGCGTATTGACCACCACTTCAATGACAAGTTCTGGATCTTTGGACACTACGTGTGGGAACAGCTCAGCCAGACCTACGGGACCAGCCTCTGGAGCGGCTCCAACCTCCCCACCGTTGGCGACGTGTTTGCCAACCCGTCCTGGAGCGGAGTCGTTCACGGCACCTACACCATCAGCCCGACCATCATCAACGAGGTGGCGTTCAACTACGGCGCCAATAACATCAACGTCACGCCCACCGGGATTTTCGCGCGCAGCAGCGCCGTCAATCCGCCCGAGTTGTTCCCGGGCAACGCGATGAACCGCCTGCCGGCCATCAATATCAGCAGCGGCCTCGCTGACGTCTACGATGCCTCCAACTATCCCTGGGCCAATACCTATCGGAGCTACCAGCTTCGCGAGGATCTCTCCTGGACCCACGGCCGCCACAGCATGAAGTTCGGCGGCCAGTATATGTTAAACGCCAAGACCCAGGAGCTGTTTGGCCACACGCAAGGCAACTACACTTTTGACGGCAGCTACACCGGACAGGGCTTCGCCGACTTCCTGCTGGGCTACGCCGCCAGCTATAACGAGCTGGCCGTTCAGGACACCGGAGACTGGCACAGCAAGACCGTTGCGTTCTACGGGCAGGACGACTGGCGCGTGAACAATCGCCTCACCCTCAACCTCGGCTTGCGCTGGGAAGGCATTCCCCACACAAACGAGATCAACAACCGCATGTCCAACTTCTACCCGCAACTGTACAACCGGGCAAACACCGCGATTCTGCTCCCCGACAGCAACGTCAGCCCCAACAGCCCGGGTCTGGCTCCCGGCGTTGGAGCGGCTTCTGTTCTCCAGCTGTACCAGAATGGGATGGCCATCACCGGACAGAACGGCGCTCCCACCGATATCGTCAAGAACCACTGGAACAACTGGGGCCCCCGAATTGGCTTTGCCTATGACGTCACCGGCCAGGGCAAGACCGTGATTCGCGGCGGATTCGCCATCATGTACGAACGCGTTCAGGGGAACGACGTGTACAACATGGGTGCGAACGCCCCCTTCAGTGCGGCCCCGACCGTGAACAACGTGTATCTGAGCAACCCGCTGCAGAGCGTTCTCACGGGTCAGACCGCTACCGCGCCGATCACCACTACGGGGATCACCGGCGAGGACGAGTTCAACTACAAGAACCCCACCACCTATCAATGGAGCATGGGCGTTCAGCACGAGGTCTGGCACGGAGCCGTGCTCCAGGCGTCGTATGTCGGCAACGTCGGGACCCATCAGAGCGAAGCGATTGATATCAACGCCCCGTTCTACCTCAGCTCCAATCTCGCCCAGCGCATTCTGGTTACCGAGAACAAACTGAACGTCGATCAGATCCGACCTTACCCGGGCTACGGACAGATCCTGATGTACGACGACGGCGGCCGTTCCAAGTACAACGCGTTGCAGGCCGAATTCCGCATGCAGGCCACCAAGGGCCTCACCGTGCAATTCGCCTACACCTACTCGCACACCTATGACACCAGCACCGGCATATCCGTCAACGGGAACGCCGGCGACCTGGACACGCTGTCCAATCCGTACAACCGCGCCTACGATTGGGGCCTCAGTTCCTATGACCGTCCCAACGTTTTCATCGCTGATTACGTCTACGACCTTCCTCTCTTCCAACACGCCAGTTCCGCGCTGAAGACGGTTGCGGGCGGCTGGAAGCTGTCGGGCGTCGTGACCGCGGAGTCGGGCATCGCATACACGGAGACACTGCCCGGAAACACCCTGGGCATGGGCGGCAACGTCACCAACCGGCCGGACCTGACGGGGTCGATTTCCTATCCGAAGGCGTTTAACAGTAAAGGCGACTTCGTCTGGTACAGCGCCTCGGCGTTCGGCACTCCCACCCCGGGGGTCTTCGGCAGCGAGGGCAAGGGCGTTATCCGCGGACCTGGACGGCAGAACTGGGACGTCTCTCTGTTCAAAGACTTCGCCATCAAGGAGAAGGCCACCCTCGAGCTTCGTTTTGAGACATTCAATACCTTCAACCACACCCAGTGGAACGGGTTGAATACGACACTCGGTAGCGGCGCCGGCGTCATCACTTCGGCGTTCGATCCGCGCACCATACAGCTCGGAGCTAAGTTCCTCTTTTAGTCTCGTTGTGATTTGAGACTAGCCGCCCGCGCCGTCCCACAGGCGCGGGCGGTTCTTGTCCCGCCCGAGAGCTCCGGCCGGATCCGGCTGGAAGCGCCCGTTCTGTCTGCCTTCACCAGTAGAGGTGCTATAATGCCCCACGTATTCAGTCTCGTTTTTTTGGGGAGTTCGAGGATGGATGGGGCGCACCTCCACGAAGAGACGCACGTCTCCTTTGGCGATGCTGAACAGGCGGCTATCCGCCATCAGCTAGAGCGGATGCTGGCGAACCCGCTGTTTAAATACAGTAAGCGCTATCCGAATCTCCTCCGCTATGTTGTGGAAAAGACGCTCGATGGTCACACCGCGGATTTGAAGGAACGGTCCCTTGGGGTGGCGGTATTCGGCCGCGAACCGGACTACGACACCAATGTCGATCCGGTAGTGCGAGCCACCGCCGGTGAAATCCGCAAGCGCATCGCGCAGTATTATCACGAGCCTGGGCACGCGACGGAAGTCCGAATTGATTTGTCGCCGCGGTCCTATATTCCGGAATTCGAGATACCTTCTCCTGTTCCGCCGGCTCCCGTGGCGATTCTGCAAACGGCGCCGCCATCCGCCAGTCAGCCGGCGTTTCGCTGGCGCGGGCTTGCCGCCGGTGCCGCGATCGGACTGCTGGTTGCGGCGATCGTCTGGCTCACACCATGGGCCAGGCAAAGCGACCTCGAGCGCTTCTGGAAACCGGTCCTCGATTCCTCAAATACCGTTCTGCTGTGTATCGGGCAGCGCGAGTTCCTGGGCTCGTCCCCTGAACCGGGACAGATCGTGCACGGGGACCTGCCCAGCGCTCCCATCACGCCCATCACGCTTTTTCAGTTGTATTATTTGGGCAGTCAGAATTTGTCACTGCCCGACGTCAGCACCATCGGAAGGCTCACCGGACTCCTCCAGACCAAAGGGAAGTCGTTCCATATCCGCGGCCAACTCTCCACGGATTTCGCCGAGCTGCGGGATGGGCCGGTGCTCCTCGTTGGAGCCTTCGACAACGACTGGACCCTGCGGCTGACCGGACCCATGCGGTTCACCTTCGAGCGCGACCATGACACGTTCTGGATTAGAGACCGCCAGAATCCATCCAGGCGCGATCGCGTCGTGGACTACCGCACACCTTACCTGAGCCTCGGCGACGACTACGCCCTGATATCCCGCACGCTGGACCCGACCACCGCCCGTATGGTCGTGGTCGTCGGAGGGCTCACCGGCTATGGCACCATCGCGGCGGGTGAGTTTCTGACTGACCCCACATACCTCGAATCGCTGGCCAAACGCGCACCCAGGGGCTGGGAGCGCAAGAACATGCAATTGATCCTGGCGACCAAAGTCATTCACGGCACCTCCGGGCCACCGCGAATCCTCGACGCGTACTTCTGGTAGGCAAACCGCGGTTCGAGCCCGCGAGCGCCCACCAGCATGGCTCCCGTTCTTTCAGGGCCCTGCCTTCCGTCCTGCTCTCTGCGTTCTCGCGCACCAGCCCAGAAGGTCGCGACGGAATTCAACACATCATCGACGACTCTCCAACGGATCACGCCTTCGCCGTACGTGACAGGCAAACGAGCGTTTCGAGCTTGTCGCCCTGCATCCTCATGATCGTCAACGTCGCAGTCCGTTGATCTGCCGACAGCTCGGCAAAGAGCGAGGTGTCCACCTTCCGATGTGACATAAGGTCGTATGGTTCCTCGCAATCGTACCCAAACGCATGCTCTTCTTTGAACACCTTCACAAGCCCTACAGCGCACATTCGCGGACCGCCGGGATGGATCTCGGCAACGAGGCCAGCGATGAGTTTGTTTGGAAGCTCGTACCACTTCCATTTAGAGAAGTTGTCTTCGTCCCCCATCCAGGTGGAATTGCGAGCGTCGACCTCGAAAACGACTTCCAGTGATTCGTTACCTTGGCGACAGAACGGCGTTTCGTCCCGTTCATACGGCGTTCCGTTATCCAAGACTGGTGGTCGGAGCATCAACAGATATAGAAACCTCTTGGCATGTGCCGACAGCGCATCTGTCTCACTCTGCAGTCCCATGGTGTACCTCCCCTGCATGTTAGCGCTCGCGTCGGAGTGAGGTTGCCCGTGGGTGGTCAGAGGCTAGCGAGCGCCTGTTGGCCGCGAGTTACACCCGCATGGCCGGGTGAGAGGCTCGGCCACAAACCAGTAAGTGAGCTTGTCCCGCACAGATCGAGCCCCGCCATATCTACTTAGCGACGGTGTCCTACCATTAGGGGAGCGCCGGTCTCAATCAATAGAGCCTGCGCCCCATAGGATGGCGTGGCTGTTTCTGGATCTGGCGCTGCACCTGGCGCTTCTGACGCCAAGAAAGGGAGCACAGTGTGGCTGAAGCCCGCGAAGTATGGGAGCCTTTACTGCTGACTCACCCCCGGGTCTACCCGTTCCAAGAAGATCTGGTGCTGATTATCACGGACGATGCACGGCTGATATTGGACATCCGAACCCGGGAGAGATCTACCGCTCCGGAGGCGGCGGCTCCCACTTCCGGTCTGATCTTCGAGTCTGCCGGTGACGTTCTGGTCGCGGCGTCGTTCAGTTCCTTCGGCTATGGCTTTCGCACCTTCAAACCGGTCTACCAAATTGGCAAGGCGTGCTTCTACGGTGAGGACTATGATCCTATGCAGCAGCTCCGGGCGATCTGGAATGCCGCAACAGATATAGACTCGTCGGACCAGTTTGCGTGGATGAGTGGCCACGAGGAACTTGCCGGACCAGGCATGTTGGAAGCGATGGAGGTTCTGCTCTGCCTACTCACCTGCGGCGATCGTGGGGCTTCAATCCTGTCGGCCAGAGCACTCCGAGCCCTCTTCCGGCATGCTGGGCATGGGTGCTTCAGCCAAACGTCCAGGGGGTTGCTTCGCGCCGGCGGCAAGGAACTGCGCCAGGCCATCGAGAAGGAACGGGAGCCCGAGGTGGTCGCCGCGATGCGTGCGGCGCTCGATGAGTTTGAGTCAAAGGAACCATGGCTGCGAGACAGGGGCTCTTGACCGAGTAGCTCTCCCGGATTGCGTGCTATCGGAAGTTGGACACGCGCCGGCCGGAGATAGCCACGGACTCGCACAACCCGCAATATCGAGGTGCCGTTGATCGCTCCAGCGCCAGTGTCCACCTCGGCGACCGCGCCGGCAGTCAAAAGGCGCTCAATCGCGGCGGCGCCGCCTGTTGCTTTTGCTCTCCCTGTTTCCCCCATGTAGTATCCTGATCTGACTGCACACGTTCAGGAGCGCTATGCCGAAGCACATCATTCAGGTCTGCGGGGATCCGACGGTCGATTGGCTGACCATCCGAAACGAGACCGAGCCGGGCTTGGGGCCGTTCTTCTGGGTGCCCGACCAGCCCGCGCCCGAGGTTGGGCTGAGCGTTCAGCCGGGCGGCTCCGCCCTCATCACTCCGTTGCTCGCGGCGATGATTCCATCCAAGTCCGCGACAGTCCGCGGGGTCAAGCTCGATGCGGCGCTGCTCGAACGCCCCATGAGCGCTATCACCCGCGCCTGGACGGTCTGGCAGAGGCAAGGCAAGAAGGGTGAGCCATCCAGCTTCCGCATCGCCGAGTGGACGGGATATGAAGCCGGCGACTGGGATTACGATGGCCATGCCGCCAAGGGTGTCCCCGACCTGCTGGTCATCGAGGACAGCGGGCTTGGCTTCCGGCACCACCCAGCCGGCTGGCCTAGGGCTCTACGCGGACCTTCGAGGCGCAAGCCGCAGCACATCTTAGTCAAACTCGCGCTGTACGGGGATGGCAAACGCTCCCCAGTTCTACAGAGAATCGTGGATCTCGGCCTCGCCGATCGGACCACGGTGCTGACGGCCGTCAGCGATCTGCGCGCCTGCGCCGTCAAGGTTGCCGAATCGCTCTCCTGGGAGCGGATGCTCGAAGAGGTAGCGGCGGCGGTCCATAGCAAGGCCTGCCCCTTCGCGGACGCCGGCGAGTTGGCTTTCCATCAGGTGATCGTGACCATAGGGACGGCTGGAGCGCTGCTGGTGGGCCGGACCGGCAACACGTTGATCTTCGACCGCGCCGGACAAGAGGGCGACTTCGAGCGGCAGCTTGGCGGCAGCATGATGGGCTACAACACCGCGGTGCTGGGCGCTCTGGGCGCGGCCTGGGCCGTGGCGCCAGGGAAGGTCGACTGGAAGCGAGCCACACTGGACGGCATCGCGCTGGCACGCTATCTTCACCTGGCCGGGTACGCGATCGTCGATGGTTCGCCGCGCGCCCAACTCCAATTCCCCTTCGAGGGCCTTGCCGAGGCATACGCCAAGCGCAACTCTCCGCCACCGGATCGAAAGAAGGAGTTCGCCCGCGTGTGGAACCTCGGGATTTTCGAAGACTCCGCTGGAGGCTTCGCTTTGGGAACATGGACCATTTTGAATCAGGCGCTGCTCCATGGCGGCTGCGCGTCCGCGAGCGATTGCGCCCGGAGCATTGCGCGCAAAGGCCCGCAGGCGGCGCTGCCTGATGTTCCGATCGAAACGATCGGCAAGTGGCGCAGCGCGGACCGGCACGAGATCGAGGGCGTGCGCAGCGTCAAGAATGCCATGCAGGAGTATCTGCAACTGAAGCGGCCGGAGACTCCCCTGGCCGTTGCCGTCTTCGGCCCTCCCGGTGCGGGAAAATCATTCGCGATTAAACAAGTCGCGCTGGACCTGGGACTCGACAAAGACGCGCAGATGACGTTCAACCTGTCCCAGTTCGAGTCCCCGGAGGAGTTGGCAGGCGCGTTCCACCAGATTCGCGATTTACAGCTTCAAGGCAAAACGCCACTGGTGTTCTGGGATGAATTCGACACGCCCTGCGACAACAAGCCGCTGGGATGGCTGCGCTACTTTCTGGCGCCGATCCAGGACGGCCAATTCTCGGACCGCGGACGGACGCATCCCACCGGCGGCGGCATCTATGTATTTGCGGGAGGGACCTGCCGTTCGTTCCAGCAGTTCCGGCACACGACGACCGAGGCCGACCGAGCGGCGAAGAAGCCCGATTTCGTCAGCCGGCTGCGTGCCTACATCGACGTGAAGGGTCCCAATGGGGATCCCAACAACGTAGAGGATGAGCTCTACACGGTCCGGCGCGCTTTCCTGTTCAACGCCTTCCTGGAGCGGCACGCGCCGCAGCTCAAGCAGGGCAAGGAATTCCAGATTGGCGACGGCGTTTTGGACGCGTTCCTGCGCACCACGAAGTACCATCACGGAGCGCGCTCGATGGAGAGCATCGTGACCATGAGCGGCCTAAAGGGGCGGCGTAAGTTCGAACTCTCCAGTCTGCCGCCGGAGCATCTGATGGCCATGCACGTTGACGTCGCGGACTTCACCGGGCTGACACAGTTGGGGCACCGGGAGATGCTGCGGGTGGGGATCACTGGGCACATTGGGCTTGACCCGGCCAAGATGCCGGAGCTCGAACGCGGCATCAAGGAAGCGATCCAGCGAATCGAGCAGGCGTTTCCCAACCGCTATCTGACGGTGTTCTCGCCGCTGGCGGTGGGGGCGGACCGGCTGGTGGCGCGCAAGTTGTTGGAGCGGGAGGCAACGCGGCTGATCGCCGTCCTGCCTGTTCCGGCCGAAGATTATCAGAACGACTTCGGGCCCACCGACGAGCATCACGTCGATTTCGATGGCGCCGAACTGCGGCAGGAGTTCAGGCATTGGCTTTCGCAACGCGCCATCGAAGTGATTACGATGACGCCCTCGGCGACTCGCAACGAGGCGTACGAGAAGGCGGGTTTCTACATCGCGGAGAACAGCGATGTGATGATCGCGGTGTGGGACGGTTTGCCTTCCCAGGGGCGCGGCGGCACGGCGGAGATTGTGGCGAAGGCCCGGTTTTGGCGCAAGCCCATCTGTCACGTGTGGGCGGGGAACTACAAGAAGGATCCTGCCAAGCGTACTGACGTCGGGGCGAAGCACGGTACGGTGGAATACATCAACTTCCCGTAGGGGGCCAAACGGGGCGAGTATGTTGATCGCCATGCCTGTGGAGCGCGATCAGGCGCACATCGGGCCTCTCGGGCTGCGTGTGGATGATACAGTGCCTGCACCACGAATCAGCGGCCTGGCGGCACGTCCCACCGGGGAGCAGCGCCGCAGTTCCCGTCGATAGGGAGACGGCTTATGCGTACCTCATGGAAATGCGTTGAGTGTAAGAGCGTTCATGACATAGAAGAACCCGAGAGCACGGCACATGCAAGACCGGGCTTCATGCTGCAGAGAAGGTGCCCGAAGTGCGGCGGGAGCGCGTTCCGTGTCAGGCTTGAGGACCAAATCCACGCTTTCAATCTAAAGCTTGCCGTTCTCGCCTTGGTGGTGGGCGCCGGCGTCCTCATTGTCTACGCGGTGAGATCCCTGCTGCCCAAATAGGCCGCATCTCCTTCGCCACGATCGCGCGAAAAACCGCCTGGCAAATCCGGCCGCCACGGCCATCGCAATGAGAATCGCCGCGGCGACCGCGCAACCTGATCTTTCTGGCTGGGATGCCGAGCAGTAGAGCAGTGGCTCGTGCCGGCGCGGCCGGAGGTCAGGGCACTGATTATGGCCGGCGGCCAGACCGGCGCCGAACACGGCATCGGCTAT
>Ga0265320_10001345_pt1 | contig 17924 bp, 23 predicted proteins | sample 4827metaG_FD_202087 | JGI IMG/M metagenome (GOLD analysis project Ga0265320, IMG submission 202087) | Rhizosphere microbial communities from Carex aquatilis grown in University of Washington, Seatle, WA, United States - 4-8-27 metaG | ecosystem: Host-associated > Plants > Roots > Rhizosphere >...
TACTGCTCATGCGCGGACGCGTCTCCTGGCAAGCCGTTGTTCAGCGATTGTAATTTCCTTCTCGTCACCAATAGGCCCGTTGACGCCCGCTACTTCAATCCCCGCGTCTCGCGCCTGCTTATCGGCCTTTCTCGCCGCTCTGCTGGCGGCTTCAGCTAGCTCTCGAACGCTTATCGTGGCAGGTGTTTTAGATTTGGTAGCCATTCGCAAAATCTGACATTTTCGGGCGCAAATGTCACGAATCCTGACATTCCGCCGATTTCGCCTACAACCGCATCAGGTATCTGTGCACGCCGTCCAGCACCAACTCGCCCTTCTGATTGTGGACCGTGGCGCGCATTGCGACGATGCCGGTCGTTTTCTGGCGCAGCAGTTCGCTGATCGCCAGCGCCGGATAGAGCGTGTCGCCCGGAAACACGCCCTTGAGGAATTTGGCGTTGACCTCGATGAAGCCGACCAGCTTCTCGCCCACCACATGCGGAAAAAGCCCGGCACCCGCCGCCGTGAAGCTCAGCACCTGCAGCCCGTGCGCCAGCGGCGCCGGATAGCCCAGCCGCTTGCAGTATTCGACGTCGTAATGGATCGGATGGTTGTCCAGACTGACGGTCTGGAAAGCGGCGAAATTGGCGTCGGTGATCGTCCGCGACGGCAGTGCGAAGACCTCGCCGACCTTAAGATCGTCGAAGCCGCGCAGCGGCACGACGCGATGCTCGGAAGGGTCGAAACTCATCCCCCTTCTATCGCGAAAATCGCGCGGCCTGTCGACAGGCCGTTCAGCGGCGGCGGTTGGCGTCGATGTCGGCGCGGACCTGGTCGAGCGAGCGCACGGCGAAGGCCTGCAACCCTTCCAGGACGGACAGTCCTCCGGCACAGGTCGGCGCATGGGCCGCACACGCATTCTGCGCACCGGCCTGGATGTCACTACCACCGCGGATCAAATCGGCGATCGATCCGGACGATATCGCCGCGCCCGGCCGGCCGAAGCCCAGGTCGGGCTCATGCGGCATCAAAAAGGAGACCAGACCGATCCAGAAAATCGCACGCAAGATCATCGCAACCACCACCCTTTGCGGACGCTGATGCACGGATCATGCGCGAGGGGTTTTGCGGGGGACTGAAACGATTCGGTAAAGTTCGAAACAATCCGGTTAATTCAGGACGTTGCCGGTAATTCGGCAAACAGATTTCTTGCCGATTGGCGACGAATTGATTCAAGCTTTGTGCGCATTCGAGACGAATTTTGTTCGAGTTCGAGACAAACTTGTCGCGAGTTTGAATCGCATTTGAATCGAATTGTCCACAATCGGGACGGCCGTCACGTCTCGCGCCAGGCAAGCGGATGCGCCGCAAGAACACGGTCGAGCGTGACGAGCCGAAGGCCCTCGACCTGGCACTGCGCCAGCAGCAACCGGTCGAAAGGGTCTTTTGTTGGGGGCACCGGCGCAAGCTCGGCAAGCACATGGCTGAAGGTGATGGGAAGCGGATCGATTTCGAGCTGATCCAATTGCGCCGGGATCCGGTCGAGTTCGACTGAAAGCGCCAACTTTCCGGATCGTACCTTGATCGCGATTTCCCACAGGCTCGCCGCGCTTGCGTGCGCCACAATGCCGTCGGCGGAAAGGCCACGTCGTATCTCGTCCGGGAGCCTGCTCTGCTCGCGCAAAATGAGCAGGATGAGTATGTTGGTGTCGAGCAACAATCTCATTTCGCGTCGGGCGGTTCCGGCGTAATCAGAAAATCCTCCGGCAGCGGATCGTCGAAATCCGGCGCGACATAGGTAAAGACTTTGTCGATGCCATGCTCGCGCTGATAGCGCGCCAGCGCCTCAAAATTGAGGCCGCCCTTTTTCTTCTTGTGCTCGGCCAGGTCGGCCACCGGCTCGCCGTTGCGCGTGATCACGACCCGCTCGCCGGCCTCGACCAGACGAATGAGTTCGCTCAAGCGATCCTTCGCTTCCTTGACGGATACCGTGACCATCTCGAAAAGGTAGCCACCGGTAGCTACCGTGTCAAGAAAGCCGATACCGCGCGTCGTCGCGGATCACCCGCCCCTCGCGCTCCAGCTTGATCAGATGCGCCAGCACCGAGCGCGACGCTGCGGGATGCAGCCGCGCATCCACATCGGCATACATGTGCGCGACCATCGCCGGGATCGTGTCGCGACCCACCGCGATCGACGCCAGCACCTGCCGCTCGCGGTCCAGCCGGTGTTCGCGATAGGCGGCGAGAAACGGCTGGGGGTCGCTCACCGGCGCGCCGTGGGTGGGATAGAGCGTGCGGTCGCCGCGGCGCTGAAGCTTTTCGACGCTCGCGATATAGGCCGCCATGTCGCCGTCGGGCGGCGTCACCACCGTGGTCGACCAGCCCATGACGTGATCGCCGGTGAACAGCGCCTTCTCCTCGGCCAGCGCGAAGCACATATGGTTCGAGGTATGCCCCGGCGTGTGCACGCATTCGAAGGTGAAACCGTCGCCCGCCAGGATGTCGCCGTCCTTGACCCGCACGTCCGGCGCGAAGTCCATGTCGCCGCCGGCTTCCACTTTTGGCCCCCCATCTTCCGATGCGGCATCGCGGCCCGAGCCGTGCGGCCCGAAACCATAGGTCTTGGCGCCCGACCATTCCTTGAGCGGCTTGGCCGCCGGCGAATGATCGGCGTGGGTGTGGGTGACCAGGATATGCGTCACGCGCCGTCCGTTGAGCGCCCGCTTCAACGCCTCGACATGCTCCGGCAGATCGGGACCGGGATCGATCACCGCGACGTCCTTGGTGCCGACGATGTACACGCCGGTGCCGGTGAAGGTGAATGGGCCGGGGTTGTTTGCGACCACGCGCGCGATCGTCGGCGTGACTTGCACGCGCTCGCCATGGCGCGGCTCGAAGGCGCGGATGAAGGGGATTGCCATCACTCGCTCCTGTCGCCGTCGCCGCGCGTTGCGATCCGCTCCTTGCGTACGATGGACGCGGGATGGGAGCGGTGCAGGATGCGCGCGATGGTCTTGGGCCCGCGGCGGGCGAAATGTTCCAGCATGCGCGAAAACCAGCGCACGCGATGGCGCACACGCTGGATGGCGCGCCGCATGGTGCGCGAATTCTCGATCAGCAGCGCCAATCCCGCGGTCAGTGGCAACAAGCCGATCAACGGCACCGGCACCGGCGTGACGCACAGCACGGCGCCGAACAGCGTCAGCACCCAACCGAGAGAAAGAAGGAGGAACCTGCGCAAAACCATTTCGCCATGGGGCCGCATCCATAGATGGGGCAGAGCGGCGGCGCCCGCAACCGCTTGCCGGCGAAATACTACCCCCGGCCGGTCTCGTCCGTCAGCAGCCGGGCCAATTCCGCGAAGGCCGCTTCGGCCGGCGCGCGCGGCAGGGCTGCGATGGGCACGGCCGTGAAACGCCGCAAGCTGGCGACGGTCTCTTCCAGCGGCACGCCGCCCTGGGCGCTCTCATTCACCACGACGGCGGCGACCTTGAGATTCGCACGCGCGATCACGTCGAGTGCGGTCAGCGTATGGCTCAGCGTACCCAGATAGGAACCGGCGACCAGGATCAGCGGCAGTTGCAGCGCCTTCGCCCAGTCGAGCACGGTGTGCGTATCGTCGAGCGGCACCATGACGCCGCCGACGCCCTCGATGAACAGCGTGCCGTCGCGCGCCGCGACGGCATCGCGGCAAAAGGCCACCAGGGCATCGAAATCGATGGCGCGCCCCTCGCGCGCCGCGGCCATGTCGGGCGACAGCGGCGCCTTGAATCGCCATGGCGATAGCCGCGCGATGGCATCGGGCGTCGCCGCTTCGCCGAGCGCGTCCAGGAGAACTGCCGGATCGCTGCCCATGGCCGACGCCGCATCGAAGCCGCTGACCAGCGGCTTCAGCGCCGCCACGGCGCGACCTTGCGCGCGCAGATGGCGGATGAGCCCGGCGGTGACGAAGGTCTTGCCGATGTCGGTGCCCGTGGCGGTGACGAAGAAGGCGCTCATTGGATTCGCTTCTGCCAATTTCCAACTCTCTAACATCGTCATGGCCGGGCTTGTCCCGGCCACCCATGATCACGCCTGCGGCAATCGTGCGTATGGATGGCCGGGACAAGCCCGGCCATGACGTATTTTCTATATCTGAAGAATATTTTTTCGCATCACCCGCGCCAACCGCTCGATCTCTTCATCGAGATGCGCCGCGGCGAAGGCGAGCCTGAGGCGCGCCGTTCCGGCCGGCACGGTCGGCGGGCGGATCGCGGTCACCAAGAAGCCCTCCGCCTCCAGCCGCGCCGACGCTTCGAGGGTCGCGCCCTCATCGCCCAGCACGATCGGCACGATTGGGCTTTGCGCCAGCGGCAGGTTCAGCAGGCGCGTGAAGCGCTGCGCCTTTTCCAGCGGCTTTCGCCCCAGCCCTGGATCGGCGGCGAGCACGTCCAGCGCGGCGATGGCGGCGGCGACGCTCGCCGGCGGCAATGCGGTCGAATAGATCAGCGTACGCGCCCGCGTCTCCATCAGGTCGATCACCGCGCGCGAGGCGCACAGATAGCCGCCATACGACCCCAGGGCCTTGGACAGCGTGCCCATCTGCAGATCCACGCCGTGCGCGTCGGCAGCGACCACGCCGATGCCGTGCGCGTCGTCGCTCATCAGCCAGGTATCGTTCGCGCGCGCCAGCACGGCAAGCTCCGCCAGCGGCGCGACGTCGCCGTCCATCGAGAACACATGATCGGTGACGATCAGCGCGCGCCCGTGGCGCCCGCGTTCCGCCGAGAGAATCGCCGCCGCGTGCGCGACGTCGTTGTGGCGGAAGGTGACGACATCGGCGCGCGACAGCCGTGCCCCCGCCCACAGGCAGGAATGCGCCAATTCATCGACCAGCAGAAGATCGCCCTCGCCCACCAGCGCCGGCACGATCCCGGTATTGGCGAGATAGCCCGAACCGAACACGCAGGCGCCTTCCGTCCCCTTCAGCCGCGCCAACCGCGTCTCCAATTCCGCGTAGAGCGGATGATTGCCCGTGACCAGCCGCGACGCCCCGGCGCCCGCGCCGTAACGGTCGATCGCGGCGATGGCGGCGGCCTTCACGGCGGCGTGTTGCGCCAGGCTAAGATAATCGTTGCAGGAAAAGGACAGCAGCCGCCGGCCGCCGCGGCTGACCCACACCCCGTCCTCGCGCGCCGTCTGCGCCAACACGCGCCGGCGCTTGGCGGCTTCGATCTGCGCGAGTTTGGCGTTGGCATAGGCGTCGAGCGAGGACATGTCTCTCCAGTCGGCGCAAAATGTGTTGCGGCCGAAAAACTTCTTGTCATGGCCCGCAACAGCGGGCCATCCAGGTGACGCAGCCATATATTTCGGAATTCCGGGCGCACCAACTGGGTGGCCCGCTCTCCGGCGGGCCATGACAATCTTTCCTATAACGATTGCGTCTGTACGGGGAGTAAGAAAAAACCATGACCACCAATCCCCCCTGGTACACGACCGGCCTGCCGCACCTCTGGCTGCCCTACACCCAGATGAAGACGGCGAACCCGCCGCTCGCCGCCGCGCGCACGCACGGCACGCGCATCACCCTGGCCGACGGGCGCGAGCTGGTCGACGGCATCGCGAGCTGGTGGACGGCGGTGCACGGCTATAACCACCCTCACATTATCGGCGCGATACAGGCACAGGCGGCGGTCATGCCGCACGTCATGTTGGGCGGGCTGGTTCACGAACAGGCCGCGACGCTGGCGCGCCGGCTCTGCGCCATCGCGCCCGGCGGCATGGAGCGCGTGTTCTTCTCCGATTCCGGATCGGTCGCGGTCGAGGTCGCGATGAAGATGGCGGCGCAATATTGGCTCAACCGCAACATCCGGGGTCGCACGAAATTCCTCGCCTTTCGCGGCGGCTATCACGGCGACACCTTCGGCACGATGGCGGTGTGCGATCCGGAGGAGGGCATGCACAGCCTGTTCGCCGGCGTGTTGCCGCAGCATCACATCGTCGATCTGCCGCGCGACGAGACGTCCATCGCGGCGCTCGATGCGACCCTTGATCGCCACGCCCACGAACTCGCCGCCATCCTGGTCGAACCCTTGGTGCAAGGCGCCGGCGGCATGCTGTTCCACGATCCCGCCGTACTGCGCCGCCTGCGCGCGGCGGCCGACAAATACGACTTGCTGCTCATCTTCGACGAGATCTTCGTCGGCTTCGGCCGCACCGCGCAGCTGTTCGCCTGCGAAGCGGCGGGCGTCGCGCCCGACATCCTGACCGTCGGCAAGGCGCTCACCGGCGGCGCGCTGCCGCTGGCCGCGACCTTGGCGACGCGGAAGGTGTTCGACGCCTTCTGGTCCGACGATCCGTCGCATGCGCTGATGCATGGCCCCACCTATATGGGCAACGCGCTCGCCTGCGCCGCGGCCAATGCCTCGCTCGATCTGTTCGAACGGCACAACCGCCTGCTGCAGGCCAACGAGATCGGCGCCGCGCTGACCAAGGGGCTCGGCCCCTGCCTCGGCATGAAACGTGTCACGGACGTGCGCGTGCGCGGCGCCATCGGCGTCGTCGAACTCGACCGCATCGACGATCTGAACGCGCTCAAGGCGCGCCTCGTCGCGCAGGGCGTATGGGTGCGCCCGTTCCGCAATATCGTGTATCTCACCCCGGCGCTCACCATCGGCGAGGAGGACCTCGCCACGCTCTGCCGCGCCGTCGTGGCCGTGCTCGGCGAGCGCTAGCCGAACGCCCGCCGCACATGCGCGCGCAAGTCGCGCAGCCGTTCGCGGCGCTCCTCCTCGCCAAGCGCGTAGATGTCGGCGGCGACGAAGGCCGGCAGGACGTCGAAGCCGCAGAACTTCAAGATCCCGCGCTCGATGTGATGCAGCGGATGCTCGGCCCCCTCGGCGCGGAATTTCTCGGACTTGGTCTCCGCCACCACCGCCAGCATGGCGCGGCGGCCCGACAGATCGGCGCCGCCATAAGCGAAGCCGGCGGACAGGACGCGGTCGACCCAGCCCTTCATCTGTGCCGGCAGCGACCACCACCACAGCGGAAATTGCAGCACGACATTGTCCGCGCGCGTCAAAAGCGCCTGGCTGCGGCGGACGTCGGCGCCGGCACTTCCCGTCTTGGCCTGATGGGCCTGTTCGGTCATCACCGCGAAGGCATCCTGGTCGGCGCGCAGCGGAAACTGATTTTGGCGGATGACGGGGTCGAAATCCTCCGTATACAGATCGAGAACGTCGACGCCGTGCCCCAGCGCGGCGAATTCTGCGGCGAGCGCCTGCGTCATCGCCGCGCTGAAGGAATTGGGCGAGGGATGCGCGGCGACGATGAGCGATTGCATGCGGCGACCTGTGCTGGCGGACGCGCCACAATGCGCCGCCGCGCGGCGCCGCGCTCCCCGCTTTGCGCCAAGGGGGATATGCGCGTACCGCGCTCGTGCTGGGACGCGCCGATGCATAATTTGATCGGTTGACTTCGCGCGCGGTGCAGCCCCGTTGCGCGCGTCGCGCAGCGCGCATGGTCTTCCGCTGCGGCATTTGACCGAGCAAAGACGGGCGCCTACGGTCCCGCCGATTTTGCCGGGAGACGCATCATGAAGCTCTACAATTCCATCGGACCCAACCCGCATATCGTGCGCATGTTCATCGCGGAGAAGGGCCTCGACATCCCCAAGCACGAGGTCAATCTCGTCGCCGGCGAGAACCGCCAGCCCGACCACCTCAAGCGCAATCCGCACGGCCAGATGCCCTGCCTGGAGCTCGACAACGGACAATTCATTTCGGAGATCACCGCGATCTGCGAATATCTCGAAGACAAGCATCCGAAGCCGGCGCTGATCGGCGCCACGCCCGAAGAAAAGGCGGAGACGCGGATGTGGACGCGCCGCGTCGATCTCAACATCTGCGAACCGCTCGCCGCCGGCTTTCGCTACGGCGAAGGCGAGAAGCTGTTCGCCGGCCGCATCCTCACCGTGCCGGAAGCGTCGGCGGGCCTGAAGAAGGTGGCGCAGAACCGTCTGGCCTGGCTCGACGGCCAACTCGCGGGCAAGGAGTTCCTGTGCGGGAACCGCTTCACCCTCGCCGACATCCTGCTCTATGGCTTCCTGGAATTCGGCGGCTCGGTCGGCCAGCCGCTCGATCCGCAGAACAAGAACGTCGCGGCCTGGTTCGCGCGCGTCAAGGCGCGGCCCTCGGCAAAGGCCTGATATCGTACACAGAACCGCGACATAGGCGCCGCCGTTAAGCATGGCATGAGATTCCCCCACATCTGCGCGGGAAGTCATGCTTAACATTTCCTTATGGACGAGGACGAAAGCGACGGCGTCGAGCGGCACACCGCGCGGAACATCTGGGCGATTTGCATCGCGCTGGTGCTCGGCCCGGCGCTGATGGCGTGGATCGTGCGCCTGAGCGCGCTCGGCCTGCAATGCGCCCCCGGACCCGATCCGTGCCGCGGCATGACGCTGGGCGGGGGATTGCGCGACGCGCTGGGACTGACCTGGGAGATCAACGCGAACACCGCGCTGCTGCTCGCGATCGCGTTCATCGCCACCATCGCCGCTCTCTTCGCGCGCCGCCCGCTGATGGCGGCGCTGACCTTCCTGCTTCTGCCGCTCGTCGCGCTGATCCTGCCGATGGCGGTGGTGTTCGTCTCGATGTATCCGGGCTGCACCGTGAGCGAGTCCGGCATCGGCAGCTGCACGCTGTGGGGCGCCGAAATGGGGATGAGCTTTCATACCGCGGCCAGCGTGCAATGGCAGATCTACGGCTTCGTGCCCTACACCTTCGCGGTGGCATTGATGCTGGGCGTGGTCGGGCTGTTCCTCATGCGGCCAAGGCCCATGGGCCATGCGACCGCCAATCCGCACCGTTTCCCCGACAGCCGCTTCGAAGGACGCGACTAGAAGCGGCCGATAGCGCCCAGTTCAGACATAGGGCCGCGAGTCGACGGCGGCGAGCAGGCCCTTGATCGTGCGATAGAGAAAATAGACGAACGCCAGGAGGATGATCGGAAGTCCGATCAGCACGGGGCTCAGCACCACCCCCACCGCGAACAGCGCCAGCCAGATCCAAAAGGCATGGATCGCATTCTGGAAATGGCTGTACCAGACCGTCCCCGCCGCCTCGTCGCGCTTGATATAGGCCAGGACCACGCCGACCAGGCCGGCCCCGCCGGCCGTCACCACGCTGCCCAGATAAAGGCCGTAGACGATGATCGTCAGGGTTCGCGTATCGGTTGCGGCCGCCGCGGCGGAAGGCGCGGACGGCTGCGGTCCAAGGTCGGACATGGGCAATTCTCCGGGATTTAAGACCCTTTAAGCCCCAGAAAGTGGGGCGACGGCCCCCCGCCGTCAAGGTTGCGTCCGATTTCGCACCTGATGCGTTCACCGTCATAGAGGGATGGTCTAATCTCTCGGCCCCGCCCCTTTCTGAAAAGGACCCCACCCCATGAAGATGTTCGCCAAGATCGCCGCTGGCGCGGCCTTCGCCACGGCGCTGATCGTCGCCTCAGCGGCCCAGGCGTCGGACCAGACCGAACTCCTCGCCCAGGCCAATCGCACCGTCAATCACCTGCGCTCCGATCCCGCCTTCGCCCAGGCGGCCGGCATGATCCACAATGCCCGCGCCGTGCTGATCGTGCCCAGGCTGATCAAGGGCGGCTTCATCTTCGGCGCCGAGGGCGGCGACGGCGTGCTCCTGCGGCGCAGCGGACGCACCTGGAGCTCCCCGGCCTTCTACACCCTCGCCTCGGCGTCCTTCGGCCTGCAGATCGGTCTGCAGCAGGCCGAGCTCGTCTTCATCATCATGTCGGAGCGCGCGCTGCGCGGCATCCAGCAGGGCGAGACCAAGCTCGGCGCCGGCGCCGGCCTGACGGTCGTGACGCTGAGCTCGGCGGCCGAAGGCGCCACCACCGTGCGCGGCGGCGACATCGTGGTGTGGAGTTCGGGCACCGGCGCTTACGGCGGCCTGACCTTCAACGGCTCGGTGGTCAAGGCGAAGGACGACTGGAACGAGGAGTTCTACGGCCCCAACGCCACGGTGTCCGGCATCCTCGCCAACCGCGTCTCCAACCGCGACACGCGCAGCCTGCAGCGCAACATCGCGACCGTCTGGTGAGACCATGAGATCCAAACGCCTAGAATTGCTGGCCGGCGTCGCCCTTGGGGCGGCGCTGCTGGCGCCCTTGCCCGTGCTGGCCGCCGATGCAGCCGGCGAGATCGTCACGGCGGCGACCCATGCCGACCTCGCCGCCAAGGCCACTGACCTCGCGGGAACGCGGATGCATCTGCATCACGCGCTGAACTGCCTGGTCGGACCCGGCGGCAGCGGCTTCGATCCCAAGAACCTCAATCCCTGCGCCCATGCCGGCAACGGCGCGATTCCCGATACCGCCGACGCGACCAAGAAGGCGGCGCTCGGCGGCGCGGCCGACAGGGCCCGCGCCGGTCTCGCCGCGCCCGATCTGGCGACGGCGCAAAAGGACGCGGCGCAGACCGCCGCCGCGCTGAAGGCGATCCCGTAGGCCTTCCTCCGGGGAGGCGAAGCCTAGACCGGATTGAGCGCGCCGCTGGAGAGCAGCATCGTGAACAGCCGGCGCAGGTTCTGCGCCTGCGGCTCCAGCGAGCGAATATATTCGGCATGCCGGTTGAGGTCGGGGCGCGCGCGCAGGCCGCCGGGCACTTCGAGCACCCAGCCGTTCGCGACCAGCTTGGCGACCTTGCGGCGCACCGTCTCGCGCGGCAATCCCGTGGCGCGCGCCAGCGCCATCCGGCTGATCAACAGCGTGTGTTCGGGCGGAATGGTCGTGTTGTAGCTGCCATAGATCTCGCGCAGCTTGGGATCGTGCATCGCCTTCTCGGAATTGCGGTTGGAGATGGTGAGGAAGATCAGCGCCGCCTCGAGATCGTTTTCGTAGACCTGCGCGATGTTCTCGGCCGAGCGCAGGATGAATTCCGTGACGTAGAACGCGATCAGCCGCGAATAAGGATGATCGCGCACCGTCGGTCCCGGTTCGGGCAGCGGTTCCTTGTCAAGCACGCTGTCGGCGCGCCTCGCACGGCGCCCCCGCCTTTCGGCCATGATCGTCCCCCCAAAGCTTACGCAACCCATCGCCGTCGCGAGGATGAAGAGCCATTACACCGTCGGGCGCCGCAGGTGAACTCCGGGGAACCTGGTTTTGATCTTCGGTCCGGCCTCGTGCGGGGCGCCGAGCGCGCCTTCATTGCGCGGCGTTCACCCAAGCCGTCGGAACGCCCGGACGTGAAGAGGGCAGCGGCTAGCCCGCGTTGAGCGCGCCGCTGGAGAGCAGCATCGTAAACAGGCGCCGCAGGTTCTGCGCCTGGGGCTCCAGCGTGCGGACATATTTGGGATAGCGATTGAGATCGGGCCGCGCCCGCAAGCCGCCCGGCATGTCGATCACCCAGCCCTTTTCGATCAGCTTGGCGACCTTGCGGCGCACCGTCTCGCGCGGCAATCCGCTGGCGCGCGCCAGCGCCATGCGGCTGATCAGGAGCGAATGCTCGGGCGGGATGGTGGTGCGGTAACTCGCATAGCCGTCGCGCAGCTTGGGATCGCTCATCACCTTTTCCGAATTGCGGTTGGAGATCATCAGGAAGAGGATCGCCGCCTCGTAATCGTGATCGAAGACCTCGCTCACGCTTTCCGCAGAGCGCAGGATGAACTCGGCGACGAAATGGGCGATCAGCCGCGAATAGGGATGATCGCGCGCCGTCGATTGCGGCTCGGGCAGTTCGGGCTCCGGGTAGTTCAACGCGACCGCCCGATTCGCGCGGCGCGACCGTCTTTCCGTCATGTCATGCCCCTTCAGGATTCTTCCCATTTGATCCATGTGACGCCGCCGAGCCGGGCGCTTCGCCTGAGCTGGTGCGCGCCCGTCTCAATCGAGCGCGACCCCCAGCGTCTTCAGTCCGCGAAACAGTTCGCGCAGCTTTTCGAGATTGAAGGCTTCCATCTTTTCGTTGCCGCCCAGGCCGAGCGGGTTATCGGGCAGGAAGATGAGCCCGCCCGCCTGCTCCGCCAGCGCCTTGCGCTCGATGAGGCCGGCGACGCGTCGGCGCACCGTCTCGAGCGGGATGTTCAGTGCACGGCTGACGGCGTTGCGGCTGACGCCGATCGGCGCCGGCGCGATCGCGCCCGGCCGGATCGGAGAGCCCGCCGCGTTCATGTTCGCAATGGTGAAGAGCAGAAGCAGATCGAGAACATCGACCGGCGCCGTGCGCAGCACCTCGGTCGCGACCGTCATGATGTACAGGATCGAAAGACGCGCGGCCCAGCGCGCCTCATCGGCGACCGACATCGGCAACTCCACGCTATGGCGAACCAATTCGGAGCGACCTCTGTTCCCGCCAATAAAGCGGTAGAACCCCGCAAGACAAATGCATGTCGAGCGCAGGGCGTACCAAGACGCCAAAGAGCGCGTCCACCGCAAACATACCCAATATGAGTATTGGACAAGTCTGTACCGTTTTTGACGGAACGGATCGGATCGCCACTATTTGGAGCAAATCGCGGTTTCACGCGTTTGCCATACGGAGCGTGGAGGGAACCGTGCAAGCAGAGCCCAGACGATATGCCGCCACGGCCGCAGCAATGCCGGCCTGGATTCCCAAACCCTATCTGCTCCTGACCCTCGCGGCGCTATGGGCCGCGGCCAGCGCCCTTCACGTCCTGCTCTGACGACGCCGCCGCGTTGGCGTCCGCCTTTCGTCCCGGACGGTCGCCGCGCGCGATTGCCTCGCTGGTCTCGCGGCGCCATTGCGCGGTCAGTCGCGTGCGCGGCACGGGATAGCGGACCGACAGGAAATCGGCGACGCGGATGCGATCGGTGCGAAAGCTGCGAAAGGCGTTGCGCAATTCGCACCAGGCGACCACCACCCGCGTGGTATCCCAATACGACACGGCGATCGGCCACACGATCCGCTCCGTCGCGCGGCCCTCGCCGTCGCCATAGGCGATGGCGATCTTGGTCTGGGCATGGATTGCTGCGCGCACGCGCACCACGTCGATGGCATCGCGCTCGATCGGTTTCCAAGTGGGCGATACCAGCGTCGAATCGAGCGCCAGCGGCTTCAAATGCGCCGGCACGACGGCGCCGATCTTGGCGACGAGATCGCGCGCGGCGCGCACCAGGCTTTCGTCGCCGCGGCCCATCACCCATTGCGCCCCCAGCATCGCCGCCTCGATCTCGTCCGCGGTCAGCATCAGCGGCGGCATGTCGAAGCCGTCTTCGAGGATATAGCCGATGCCGGCCTCGCCGCGGATCGGCACCCGTTCCGCCAGAAGCTGCGCGATGTCGCGATAGACCGTGCGCAGCGAGGTCTCCAGTTCCTCGGCGATGTCGCCGGCACGGATCGGATGGCGCTTGGAGCGCCGAAGGATCTGGATGATCTGAAAGAGCCGTTCCGCGCGCCGCATGGATCAGGCCGCGATCTTTTCGACCGGCACCAGCCGCGCGCTGCAGGTTGCGGTCGCCACGAGTTGGCCATCGGCGTCGCTCAAGCCGGCCTGGAGGAACGCGATGGTCTTGCCGCGGCTGACGATCCGGCCCTCTCCGATGAAGCGGCCGCGTCGCGCCGGCGCGACGAACTGCACGTTGAGGCTGACCGTCGCGGTGAAGAAACGTCCGCCCGTCGCCAGCATCACGGTCGGGCCCATGGTGTCGTCCAGCATCGCGGTGACGAAGCCGCCCTGCACGAAGCCCGCGGGATTGAGGAATTCGCGCCTGGCCTCGAAGGCCAGCCGCGCCCAGCCCTGCGCCGCGTCGTAGTCGAGCAGCGACCAGCCCAGATGGCACGCGCAGGGCGGCAGGTCGTAATTGTCGAACACGCTTGCGATCATGGCGCGACCCCGGTTTTGCCAGCATACTCTACTGCCATCCTCCTGACAGCATCCTGTCAGCAGGATGGCGGTTGGGGAAAGCTCGGGTTTTGAGGCCGGCGTCAGTCGGCGGCGCCGTCGCGCCCTTCGCCGGTCAGGGAGCCGACCCAGTCCATCAGCGCGAACAGCACGCCCGAGACGATGAAGGTCATGTGCAGGCCGATCATCCAGGCCATCTTGCGCTCGTCGAACCCGCCCGGCTCGGTCAACGTCATGAAGGCGCGCAGCAGCGAGATCGCGCTGATCGCCACGATCGAGCCGATCAGCTTCATCTTCAGGCCCGAGAAATCGAGCGTGCCCATCCAGTGCGGCCGGTCCTCGCTGTCGCCGGTGTCGATCTTGGAGACGAAGTTCTCGTAGCCCGAGAACACCACGATCAGCACCAGGTTCATCGCCAGCGACAGGTCGATGAGCGACAGCACCACCAGGATCACCTCCTCCGTCGTCTGGTGCATGATCGACGGCAACGCGGTCAGGAGTTCCTGGAAGAACGTCACCAGCAGCATGAGCAGCGAGACGATCAGCCCCAGATAGACCGGCGCCAGCAGCCAGCGCGCGTTGAACAGAAGCGTTTCGAGCGCCCTTTCGAGCCGATTGCGCCGATGCATGCGGGTCCCCCTGCCGGTGGGCCGCTATAACGCATGACGGCGCCCTTCGACAAACCGGTTGCCTCGGCGGCGCCGGCGGCTAAGTCTTGGCCGTCATGGCCTTTCTTTCCCGCCTCGCGCGCGCATTGCGCCGTTTCGCGACCGAACCTGCCTATCGCAGCGAGTGGCGGCTGCGCCTGGCCGCGCCGGCAGGCGCGCTGCAGCCCTACAACCGCACCCAGCCGGACCGTTACCCCGTCATCTTCCGCCGCGCCGCCGAAGCGCTGGACGACGGCCCCGACCGCCGCATCCTGTCCTTCGGCTGCTCCACCGGCGAGGAGGTCTTCTCGCTGCGCCGCTATTTTCCGCAGAGCCTCATCGAAGGCATCGACATCAATCCCGGCAATATCGCGATCTGCGAGCGCCGGCTGCGTCGGGTGCCCGATCCGCGCGTTCGATTCCGGATCGCCGCGACGACCCAGCACGTGCCGGACGCGGCCTATGACGCGATCTTCTGCATGGCGGTGCTGCGCCATGGCGCGCTGAGCAAGCCCGGTGTCACGCGCGCCGATCCGTTTCTGTCCTTCGCGCAATTCGCGCGCCTGACGGATGACTTCGCGCGCTGCCTGAAGTCGGGCGGCCTTCTCGTCCTGCGGCACAGCAATTTCCGCTTCGCCGATGCGCCCGCCTATGCGCGGTTCGAGCCGCTGCCGCCGGTTCCCTTGAACAACAGCGGCAGCCGCACGCCGCTGTTCGGTCCCGACGACCGCTTGATGCCCGGCGCGATCTACGAAGAGGCGCTGTTCCGCAAGCGCGCCTGCTGAAAAACGGGTATCGGGCCGCCCCAACCGCGCGCCCGGCGCCGATTCTTCTGATACGCTTCGAGCAGGAGATCGCATTGCCCCTGCCGCCCGATAACGCACGCCGCGCCGTCTATTTCGACGCCTTGCTGCCCGGCCGTTCCCTCCGGGATCGGTTCGCGCTCGTGGCCGAAGCCGGGTTCGCTGGCGTGGAATTGCGGGACCCTGAAGACGAAGGCCTGCGCGACGAACTTCGGGACGCCGCGGCCGAAACCGGCATCGCCATCCACAGCGTCGGGCCGCGCGGAATTTGGCAGAAGTCGCTGTGCAGCAGCACCCCTTCGGAGGCCGTGCATGCGCTGCGCGCGGTGGTGCATGCCCTGCACACTGCCAAACATGTCGGCGCGGAGACGTTGCTGATCACGACGGGCCACTTCGACCCAAGCCTGGCCAGGGCCGAAGTGCTGGCGCGCCTGCACAAGATCGTCAGCGACGAGATTCTGCCGGCGGCGCAAAGCCTCGATATCGGTCTCGTGATCGAAAACACCCACAATATGCCCTTCGCCGACGCGCCGGCCTATGCGCAATTCATCGACGCCTTCAATTCGCCCCGCGTTCGCGCGCTGCTCGACATCGGCAATGTCCGTTCGGGTTTGGCGGCGGAATGGATCGACGTCCTGGGTCCGCGCATCCAAAAGATGCACGCCAAGGACTTCACCGTTCGCCGTTCCGACGGAAAGTTCACGATCCGAAATGTCGGCGAAGGCGTTGTCGACTGGCCCAGCGTGTGCCGCGCGCTCGAACGCATCGGATTCAACGGCTGGATCACCTCGGCGGAGCCCCGGGCGCATTTCGTCGGCCGCGCCGTGGACCGCATCGCCCGCAATCGCGCCTGGATGGACCGGGCGCGGCGCGTTCCGCAGCTCGGTGCCGCGGTCCACGCATCGCAGGAAGCGCTGACCCGCGCCTTCCTCAAGCACACGAACCTGCGTTCCCGGCAGTATCTCGCCTGGCGGGCTGCCTGACACGTGTCAGCAGCGTGCAGGTTTTCGCGTCAGGGACGGTGCACAAGCGCCCGCGCGCGCCTATATTATTGCCATGGCGCACAACAACGGCATGGTTCCGCGAAAGGGCGGGAAGGGCTCGCGTTCCCTTAAGGGGATGTCGGAAGCCGCCGCCAAGTTCCAGCACGCGGTCGAGGCCGTGCCGCTGAATCTCGCGCCGGCCGGCGATGCGTACGACCCGGCGCCGCCCCCAATCGGGAACTTGCCGCTTCATGGCGCGACCGGCGCGGAGCTCGCCGGTTTCGTGCCGCACCGCCCGGCGCGGCCGCAGAAGTCCGAAGGCGGCAAGCTGTTCAAGCTGGTCAGCGAGTACCAGCCGGCCGGCGACCAGCCGACCGCGATCAAGGATCTCGTCGAGGGCCTGAACAACCCCAACATCGTCAACCACGGTGCGATCGGCGAGCGCGACCAGGTGCTGCTCGGCGTCACCGGTTCGGGCAAGACCTTCACCATGGCCAAGGTGATCGAGGCAGTGCAGCGCCCCGCCCTCATCCTCGCCCCCAACAAGACGCTGGCCGCCCAGCTCTACAGCGAGTTCAAATCCTTCTTCCCGGAGAACGCGGTCGAGTATTTCGTCTCGTATTACGACTACTACCAGCCGGAAGCCTATATCCCGCGCACCGACACCTATATCGAAAAAGACTCCTCGGTGAACGAGGAGATCGACCGCATGCGCCATTCGGCGACGCGCGCGATCCTGGAGCGCGACGACGTGATCATCGTCGCCTCGGTCTCCTGCATCTACGGCATCGGCGCGGTGGAAACCTATAGCGGCACCGCCGTCACCATCGCCAAGGGCAAGAAGCTCGACCGCATGGAGATGCAGCAGCAGCTCAGCGCGCTGCAATACCGCCGCAACGACAACAATTTCGTGCGCGGCGCCTTTCGCGTGCGCGGCGACACGGTCGACATCTTTCCGGCGCATTACGAAGACCGCGCCTGGCGCGTCGAGCTGTTCGGCGACGTGGTCGACTCCATCACCGAATTCGATCCGCTGACCGGCCGCCCCTATGGCGCGCTCGACACGATCAAGATCTACGCGAACTCGCACTACGTCACGCCGCGCCCGACGCTTCAACAAGCGCTCAAAGGCATCAAGGACGAGTTGGTCGTCCGCCTCGCCGAATTCCGCGCCACCGGCAAGCTGCTGGAAGCCCAGCGCCTGGAACAGCGCACCAATTTCGACATCGAGATGATCGAGGCGACCGGCAGTTGCGCCGGCATCGAGAACTATTCGCGCTGGCTCACGGGCCGCAAGCCCGGCGAGCCGCCGCCGACCCTGTTCGAATACATCCCCGACAACGCGCTGGTCTTCGCCGACGAGAGCCACGTCACCGTGCCGCAGATCGGCGCGATGTACAAAGGCGACTACCGCCGCAAGTTCACCCTCGCCGAATACGGCTTTCGCCTGCCCAGCTGCATCGACAACCGCCCGCTCAAATTCGAGGAGTGGGACGCGATGCGCCCCGCCACCGTCTATGTCAGCGCCACGCCCGGCCCGTGGGAGATGGAGTGCACCGGCGGCGTCTTCACCGAACAGGTGATCCGCCCGACAGGCCTCATCGACCCGCCGGTCGAAATTCGACCGGTGGAACACCAGGTGGACGACCTGATC
>Ga0265320_10001347_pt1 | contig 17896 bp, 10 predicted proteins | sample 4827metaG_FD_202087 | JGI IMG/M metagenome (GOLD analysis project Ga0265320, IMG submission 202087) | Rhizosphere microbial communities from Carex aquatilis grown in University of Washington, Seatle, WA, United States - 4-8-27 metaG | ecosystem: Host-associated > Plants > Roots > Rhizosphere >...
GTCTGCGTGATGCGCGTGCGGCCCGTGTGCGGCAGCGGCCCGCGCGCCAGCACCGCGCCCGCCGGATCGCTCAAGGTCAATTCTCCGGTGTGCCGGTCGAGGGAAAGCGAAATCAGCGGATGCCGCACGACGAAAGCGTCCGGCGTTTCCGTCAGTTGCAACGGCGAAGCCGCCGCGCCCTGGACCACGGCTTGAGCGGGGTTCAACGCGGCCGAAGGTTCCAGCCGCACCATGCGCTCGTAAAGGGAGTTGCCCTTTTCATCCACGCAGCGTAGCGCCAGCGTAAAGAAATCGCCGGATAAGTTGTCGGGCAATTTGACCGGAATCTTCACCTGCTCCGTCGCGTGCGCCGCGGCCTGGAGAGGCACCCGGCCTTCGGCGAGGATGGAGCGGTTGTCGCGCACAGTCCACTCGAGCGTGTAATGTTCGAGGCTGCGAAAATCGAAACGGTTTTCCACCGGGAGCGTCACTTCATTCGCGCCCGGCTGCACGGGCGCACTGGTCGTGGCGATTTGCACAGGCGAATAAACTTTGCGTACTTCGAAATAATCCGGCTGCGGAGTGCGGTCGGAATAGACGATGCCGTCCATGCCGTCGAGTTGGTTGGTGTCGTAATAATGATGCGCGTCGAGCCAGACGTAGGGATTGGCTTCACGCTCATCGGCGGATTTTTCGCTGGTGCGCAGGATGCCCTGGTCCTGGAACATCCACACCGCGCCGCCGGCCAGGCGCGGGCTGGCCTGCATGATGGCCCATTCGCTTTGAATGCGGTCGGTGGCCAGGCCGAGCGCGTGGGCATACTCCGTGAATATCACCGGGCGCGAGAGTTGCGTCGCGTAGGAGCGAACGGTGTTCACCTCGGGATAGTGCGGGGCGTAAATGTCCACGAAATCCGGCAACTCACGATAACTGCGGCCGAAATAGGAGCCGACTTGCGGGAAGCAAATCGGGCGCGAGGGATCGAGTTCCTTCACGCGCGCGCCGGTGGCGAGGGTCAGCGGGGTGTTGTTGTTTTCATTGCCCACGCTCCAGACGATGACACTCGGGTGATTCTCATCGCGCAGGACGGTGGCCCGCGCGCGGGTGAGCAAAATGTCCTGGTAACTCGGGTCAGTGAGGTGGTTGTCGCCGAAGCCGAAGGGCACTTCATCCATCACGTAAACGCCCATTTCGTCGCACAGCTCAATGAAACGCGGATGCGGCGGGTAGTGCGAAGTGCGGATGAAATTTGCGTTGGCGCCCTTGATCATTTCCAGGTCGTGACGCATTAACTCCTCCGTGGCCACGCGGCCCGCGACCGGCCAGATGTCGTGATGGTCCACGCCGCGCAGCTTCACCGGCTGGCCGTTGAGGCAGAGGATGCCGTCGATGATCGAAATTTGGCGCAGGCCGATTTTCTCGTTCAACGTCTGCGCGGGCTGGCCGGGCCGCTCGAGCACGAGTTCGAGCCCGTACAAATTCGGCGTCTCGGCGGTCCACAACTCGGGCTGCGCCACCTCGATGGCCGTTTCGCCCTGCGCGCCGTTCAACGGCACCGTGAAGTCCTGCACGAGTGCGCCGCCGGGCGCGCGCAACTTTCCGTGGACGGTCGCGCCCGCGGGATCACCGGCCAGGAGCGTGGTGAGTTGCAGCTTCGCGCCGCCGGCGGGCGTCAACGTCGTCCGCGCGGTATAGTGCTGAAAATGCGTGGGCGGCACGGCCATGAGCGTGACTTCGCGGTAGATGCCCGAGAGTGCCCAGCAATCGTTGGTGTCAAACTCCCAGCCCTTCGGATGCGTTGTGACGCGCACGGCGAGCACGTTGTCGGCGGCGGTCTTGAGGGCGTCGGTGATGTCGAAAGTGACGGGATTATAGCTGCTGGCCCACTCGCCCACCCGCGTGCCGTTGACCCAGACTTCGAGCCCGTAGAGCGCGCCATCAAAACGCAGCATCACACGTTGGCCGCGCCAGGCGGCGGGCACCTGGAAAGTGCGGCGGTAGTAGCCCGCGCCCTCATCCACTTTGGCGTATTTCGGCTCCGCGAAACCCTCCAGTTCCCAATGCGAGGGCACGGGAATAGAAGCCCAGGCCTTGTCGTCAAAGGCGGCGGCGGAAAATGCGGCGTCCGCCTCGGTCACCGGACCGGCGACGTAGCGGAATTTCCAGGGGCCGTCGAGCGACTGGCGCGCGGCGGCATCACGCACCGGCACGATTTCCACCGGCTGGGCCCGCGCCAAGCTGGCTGCGGTAAACGCGAGGAGGGCAGCGAGCAGACGAAGAGATAAAGTCTTGGCGGAACAGAATTTCATGGGAGAGAGGGGTGCGGCACAAGAACCGCAACAGGAAGTCTGCCGAATAACCCACCCGCCAATCAAGACGAGAAGCTCATGGGCAGTCGGCAATTTGCGGTTTGGTACAGGGAAGGCTTTCTAAGCCGTCCACAGACCCTTGGAGAGGCTTCCATGACAACAAGCTCAACTCGCCTTGCCTTCTGCATTCCACCTTCTACCTTCTCCATTCTACCTTCTTCTGCAATGTCCTACCAAGGCCCCGCGCTCGACTTGCTGCCCTTTTTCGCCGACGTGAAAGCCGCGGCGACAGCCGCCGGCTTCGCGATTGAGACTTTCGGCGAGGCAGCCGGCTGGCCGTTGCTCCTGTTGCGGCGCGACGCTGCCGATCCCGCGGCGCCGACGCTTTATATCTCTTCCGGTATTCATGGCGACGAACCCGCCGGGCCGCTGGCGATTTTGGAATTGCTCCGCGAAGGCGCGCTCGATGCTCGTTATCACTGGCTGTTATTCCCCGCGCTGAATCCCGGCGGACTGGCGGCCAAAACGCGGGAAAATCCGGCGGGCGTGGATGTGAATCGCGATTATTGCAACAGCCAGTCGCCCGAGGCCCGGCAGCATACCGCGTGGCTCGTGCGCGAGGAAATGGCCCGCCGCCGTTACGCCCTGGCCATCTGCCTCCACGAGGATTGGGAGACTTCCGGCTATTATTTGTACGAACTCAACGGCACCACCGGGCCGCTTTATGGCAACGCCATTTTGGCGGCGGTGGAATCCATTTGCGGCGTGGACCGTTCGCCCATCATCGAAGGCATGGAAGCAAAAAACGGCCTCATCACCCGCCCAGTGGATGACCTGCGCAACCGGCCCGTTTTCCCCGAGGCCATCTACCTCGCGCTCAAGCACACGGACCACTGCCTGACGCTCGAAGCGCCCTCCGCGCAGGATTTGCCCCGCCGCGTCGCGGCGCATGTGATGGGCGTCAAAGCGGCGATTGCGGAATGGGAGAAAGAAACAAAGAAGTAACCGCAGATGGCGCAGATACGCGCAGATTCAAAATCAAAACAGCAGGACTCTTCACGACCGTCATGCCTTCGCGGCTAATCCTGCTTTCGCTTTCATCTGCGTTAATCTGCGAAATCTGCGGTTAAACGCTACTTCTTCACCCCGCTGGCCAGCAGGGTCTCGAAGTGCGGTTCTTTTTCCTCGCGGGCGACGATTTCTACTTCCACTTGGGCAAAGCCGGCTTTGCGCAGCCATTGATAGAGGGTGTTTTCCGTAAAGCCGAGCCAGCGGTCGGCGTAAAGTTCGCGGGCTTTTTCGAACGTGTGCTCCTTGAGGTCGAGGACGAGGACTTTACCACCGGGTTTTAAAATGCGGTAAGCCTCAGCCAGCGCCTGCGGCGGATGCTCGGCATGGTGGAGCGCCTGGCTCAAAAGCGCGAGGTGCACGCTGGCTGCCGGGAGCGGGACATTTTCGATGTCGCCGAGCTTGTATTCCAGATTCGCGATGCCGTGGCGGCGCGCCAGTTCGCTGCCGAACTCGACCATTTTTTCCGAGTTGTCGATGCAGTGGACGAACTCCGCCTGCCGCGCGAGCAATTGCGAGAGCACGCCCTCGCCCGCGCCGAGGTCAGCAATACGGATGGTTGGCGTGAGCCGGAGCAGTAAATGGCCGAGGGCTTCCCACGAGCGGCCGGGGCAGTAATTTTTTCCCAGGCGGCCCGCGACGGTATTAAAATATTCCTCGGCCCGGCGGCGGCGCTTATCCAGAATGCGCTGCAAATTCGCGCGGTCGTCCTTGACGGCGGGCCGGTCGGCCACGGAGTGCGCGGCGGCCTCGACGAGGTGGCGCTGCGCCTCAGGCAATTCCGGATTGCAGATGTAGAAAGTCTTTTTGCCCTCCTTGCGATCAGTCACCAAGCCGCCCTGTCGCAGCAGCGCAAGGTGCGAGGAAATGCGCGACTGGCCCATGCCGAGAATTTCCTGCAACTCGGCGACCGACAATTCCTCCCGCGCGAGCAGGCACGCGAGGCGCAGGCGCGTCGGGTCGGCCACGAGCTTGAGCAATTCCCAAGGGTCAGTCATCGGGCGGTGACGCTAAACCAAATCTCGCGCCGTTTCGAGTTTTGAGTTTGATGTATTTTCGACCCATGCCCATCCCGTCCGCCACTCCCGGCCGCGCGCCGCGCGCCGCCTCCCGGAAAGCCCTGCTCGCGCTGGCGCTGGGCACGGTGTTGCTGACGCTGCTGGTGGCGGAATTCGGGTTGCGCGTCGTGGCCTGGCTGGCCAACCGCCGCGAAACGGCCGCGCTCGCCAACCTTGGCCATGCGGATGTCGCGCCCCCGCCGCCGGGCGCCACGGTGAAGCTCGGCCAGATGCTGCGCGCGAGCGCGGACGCGCGGGTGATTTTTGAATTCATTCCGAACCAGCAGGTGATTTTTCAAAACGCGAACGTGACTATCAACGCCGATGGTTATCGCGGCGCCTTGGTACCCCGCCCGCGCAGCCCCGGCGACTTTCGCATCCTGGGGTTGGGGGATTCGGTGATGTTCGGTTGGGGCGTGGGTAACGACGAGACGTACCTTGCGCGCACCGCGGCTACGCTCAACGCGGCTTATCCGGCGACCCGGTGGGAAACCGTCAACACCGCCGTGCCGGGCTACAACACCGCGATGGAAGCGGCGGCCTTCGAGAACCGCTGGCGCGCGTGGAAACCGGATGTGGTGATCGTGCATTTCATCGGCAACGATTTGACGCTGCCGAATTTCCTCCTCGCGCCGCGCAGCCCGTGGTCGCCGGGCCGTTCACTCTTGTGGGAATTTGCGGAAAATGTCGTGCGCGGGCGGCCGCGTTTTGCGGACCCGTTTCTCGAAGAGGCCCCGCATGCGGAAAACTCCGCCGGTTTCGTCGGCGATCCGGAGCAGGTGCCGCCGGAGTATCGCGCCTTGGTCGGCTGGCCGGCGGTCCTCGGTGGCATTCGCACTTTGCAAAATCTCGCGCAAACGGACGGATTTCGCCTGGTGGTTTTTGGTTCGTACCGTCTGCCGCGGCAACTCCGCGACCTCTGCGACGAATTGAAAATCCCGTGTTTCGATGCGGAAACGCGGCTCGATGAGGAAGCGGCGCGCCTGCACCTGGCCGATGCCCGGCATCCGCCCCTCACGCTTTCGGAGCAAGATCCCCACCCCTCGGTGCTCGGGCAGCAAATTCATGCGGAAGTCTTGCTCGACGGCCTCGTGCACGCGGGCTTGCTGCCGGGCGTGACTTCGCCGCCAGCGGTGACCACGGTCCAACCGAACGCACCAACCAAAAACTAAGCGCTGGGGGACGATTCGGACGCAGGCGTCGCGACCGGCGGCTCGACGGCGGCAGCGGACGTTGCCGCAGGCTCGCCCACGGGCGTGCCGAGCAACGGCCCCGCTTCGTCGCCGCCGGGAATCTCCGGGGCTTCGCCGGACAAGAGCGCGGCTTCACCTTCGTCGGTGTCCTCGGTTTCGCCGAGTTCGTCGGATTCTTCGCCAGTCGCAGGCGTGGCACCGCCCTCGGCGGCCTTGACCTTCGGCGGTTCCACGACGGGCAGCGCAAACAATTTGCCGTCGCCGTACTCGACGACGTAGCCCGAACTCACCAGCCACTTCACATTAATAACCAATTCGCGGAATTGCTGCTGTTGTTCGGGAGAGAGATGCGACGCGGCAGGCACGGCGGGAGCGGGTTCGCTCTTCGGCGCTTCTGTGGCAGCGACCGGAGCCGTACCATTTTCGCCCACCGGCGCAGCCGCCGTTTCGGGCGCGACCGGCGCAGGCGTTTCTCCCGATGTCGCCACCGGAGCCTCGGCCACGGGCGCGGGAACTTCCGCGACCGGCGCAGGCACCGCCGCGATCGCAGCGGGAGCCGCCGCCACCGGCGTGGGCGGCAGGGGCAAACCCAAAAATTCGTGCGCCAGGCGGGAAACCACGATCATCGGGTGCTGTTCCAGGAACGAGATCAACTTGTTCACGTGGTCGGCCAGCACGGTTTGCGGATCGCGGAAGCGGCGCTTGACGGCGCACACGTACGAAACGCCCTTCGAGCCCTTCTTATACAAATTGAACTTCATGCGCCGCAACCGGCCGCGCAAATTGTTCGCGGTGTCGAGCGGGAAGCGCCGCTGCTGGTCGAGCACGGCCTCCACGGAACGGCGGATGTCGCCCTGCGGAAACTGGTCCATCATCTTGCCGGGGTAACGCGCCGTCTCCAGCGCCCGCACGATGAGGTCCTTCTTATGCTGGAGCAAAAACTGGCGGGCGGCGTCCACGGTTTCAAAAAACTCCGGCGCGCCGGCGATGGGCTCCTTGAGCTTGTAGCGCGTGGCCTTTTTCATCTTTTCGAGCCAGGCGGCGATGGCCTCGGGCTCCTTCACCAATTCCACCCGCGAGGCAAAGCGTTCGTAGGGCGTGCGGCCCAGGCGGCGCGCATGGTGCTCGCGGAGCAACTGGGGATAGCGGTGGTAATTCGGCGGCCCGATCAATTCTCCCGTGAGGCCGCATTTGCTGATGCCCACGAAATTGCCCTTGGGCGGTTCCACGTCCACGGTCTCGGTGTCGCAGAATTTTTCGAGGTGTTGGTCAAAGACGTGGTTGACGGCATCTTCCTCGGTCTCGAACGGCAGGTGATCGGGCTGGGCGATAAAAACCTGCCCGGGCTTGCCGTCGCGGTCGGGCGGCGGCTGGAGCACAACCACAAAACGCTCCGGTTTGCCCAAAATGAGATGGGCCACCTCGAACAATTCATAAGTGCGGCAGGAGGTGCGGATGGCCTTGGTCAGCGCGCGAAAGGCATTGTCGTCCGGGTAAAACAGCACGCTGAGCGTGGGCTGGAACGGCGGAGGCGTATCGCGCCGGCCACGGGGGCCATCCTGGCGCATGCCGCGATCAAAACGGGGACCACCGCGGTCGCCGCCACGATCCATGGGCGGGCCGGAGAAGCCGGGGCCGTTGTCGCCCGCCGGACGGGCGCGATTTTCGAAGCCGCCACCGGGACCCGCGGGCGGGCGGGCGGGCCGACGGTCGCGCCGGGGCGGACCATCACGGCCTCCGGGCGGGCCGCCACGGTCGCGGCCGTCGTCCCGGCCGCCCCGGCCGCCGACTTTGCGGACGAGGGCTTCCGTGCTGGGCGTTGCGCTCCAGTCCGGGCCAAACGAAATGTTTTTGAGCACGCTCAAGTCAAGGCTGGCCTGACTCGGGTCGTGGGAACCGGTGGGTTCCGGCGCCGGCAAGGGCGCGGAGGTGTCTTGGTCCGTCATGTAATCTGCTTTGGGGGGCCGCTGGGCCGTCACTCTTCAGTGGCAGGGTTGCAGTACAAATGCCCCCTCTTCGGTCTGAATCGCTCCGGGTTTCCGACCAGAGTGAGGCATCCCCCGGCGGTCATCAAGCGTGGAATTGCAATCTTTCGGCGGGCCTAAGGGCGGGGTTGGAGCACCTTTTAGCCGCAAATTTCAGCAAGTGGATAGCGACGACCATCCCCGCCTTGTTGAAGTCAGCGGGCTTCATCAGGCGTAAACGACGGCACCACCGTAGTCCAGGTCCGTGCGGCGATTATCGATCCAAACCTGAACTTTATTGTCAGTTTTCCGTGCCTGCGGGTGTTACTATGAAAACACCAAATGACTCCAGACCACGAGCTCTTGCGCGAGTATGCCGAAACCGGCGACGAGGCCGCCTTTGCCGAAGTGGTGCAACGCTACCTGCGCCTGGTCTACAGCACCGCCTTCCGTCTGTTGGCTGGTGACGCTCATCTGGCCGAAGACGTAGCGCAAGGAGTGTTCACCGACTTGGCACGGAAGGCCCGTGTGTTGTCCGGGCATGAAACTTTGGCGGGATGGCTGCACACCAGCACGCGTTATCTCTCCCATAAAACGCTGCGTAGCCAATGGCGCCGCCAGGTGCGTGAACAAAAAGCTGTCGCCATGCATGAACCCAACCCAGTTCAGGAAATAAGTTTGGAACAACTGCGGCCCGTTCTGGATGAGGCGGTGGGCCAACTCGGAGAAACTGATCGCGATGCCGTGCTTTTGCGCTTTTTCCAAGGCAAAAGCTACCGCGAAGTGGCCGCGATTCTCCATCTGGATGAAAATACGGTAAACAAGCGAGTTGAACGCGCCTTGGAAAAAATGCGCCGGCATTTCGCCCGGCAGGGCGTGACGACCACGGGGGCTCTCCTGGCCACAGCGATTACCGTTCAGGCTGCCACGCCCTTGCCGGCCGGTTTAACGGCCAAGGTTACAGGCGCCTCCTTGGCCGGCTCGACAAGCGCGGGCGGATTGGCGCACGCCGTTTGGAAAATCTTTTTTATGACCATGAAAATCAAAACCATCCTTGTCGCCGCCGTGGCCGTCTCGGCCGCCGCCTTCATCGTTTCCCAAAACCGCGAGATTGCCCAACTGCAGGCGCGGCTCGACGAGCGGAATTCCACCGTCAAGAAGCTCGGGCCCCGGTCGGCGCCATCCGCATCCATGGGACAAAGTGCATCGGTCGCCGAGGCATCCAACCTCGACGAAATTCAGGCGGCGCTGGCGGAAGTCATTGTGGAGATGAAAAGCGGCGCGTATTCGGACGCATCGAAGCAGGCTTTCTACCAATTCCTCGACCAGCTGGATAATCAAAGCATGGCCGCGGCGCTGGCCTACGCCGACCATGAAGGCGGCTCCGAACGCGACTTGTTGATGAGGGAAATCCTCGACCGCTGGGTGCGCACAGACCCGGCCGCCGCACTTGCATATGCACAAACAATTGAAGGAACCCGGGCCCGCCAAATCGCAGTGCGCCAGATTCTTGAAGCATGGGCGCAAAAAGATCCAAGCACAGCCTGGGCCTGGGTGCAGCAGCTTCCACACGGCTCGGCTCGCGACGAGATGATGTCGCAATTCTTGGATATCTTGGCCCAGACCAACCCGGAAGTTGCGGTGCAATTAGCCGGGCCGGATGCGTCGCCCGTAACTTTGGCCTCCCTCATGGCCAGCTGGGCGAAAAAGGACCCCCATGCGGCGATTAAACAAACACTTGCGCTGCCGGCGGGCGACCAACGTACGATGTCACTGATGTCGCTTGGTGCCACTCTGAGCAAATCCGACGCCCAGGCGGCGTTTAATTGGGCCAATGCGTTGCCAAACGACTCCGACAAATCCGCGGCTATGACCGGGATCCTCCCAGTGATGGAACCAACCCAGGCGATGGGCTTTATCGCCACGCTGCCCAATGCCGGCCAAAATCAATTTGGCCCCGCGCTGGGAGTTATGCACAAATGGGTGGATGCCGACCCTGCCGCCGCTGAGGAATGGCTCAAAACATTGCCGCCCAGTTTTGCCCAACAGAACGCGGTCAGAGCTTATGTCAGTGTGCTGTCCCCGATAAATCCAGCGGCGGCAGCGCCTTGGGCCGAGTCTCTTACCGATGAACAGACACGGACCAACACCATTGACCGGGTCATTCGCGATTGGACGAGAACTGATCCAACGGCAGCGACAAGCTGGCTGAATCAGACGAGTTTGTCCGACGACGCAAAAAAACAAATCTTGGGCCATGCGAATATCGGCCAGTGAAGGGCTGGCCGATTTAGATTAGGTCTAAAATCAATCCGTGGACGAACCCTTGCGCCCACCCTACCGCACGGTCACGGTCACACGTCCAATGGTATAACTCCCACCCGAACTGCCACCAGCGACAACGCGCATGTTCGGGACTGCGACGCCGTAGCTTGCAAAATCGTAGGCGGGGAAATCGTCATCCGGCACCGCCTCGGCCGGCAAATCAGCGGCGAGGTCGTCCAGTTTGGCGGTGAGTTCAGCAACCGCCTCACCATGGCGTTGCAAAGTGGTGTCTTGGGCGGCCAGGGCGGCGGCCAAGGTCGCGGATTCGCTGGCAGCGAGCCCGTTCAGCGGGTCACCCTTTAGCAATAGAAACAACAGGGCCAGCACCGCGAGCCCGCGCACGCACCAGATGGGAAATTCCCGATTCAGCGCGAACCACGGTCCGTCCTCAGAGGCAATCTGCCGCTGGCATTCCACAAAGCGCGCGAGATCTCCCCGCAGCAGCGCGTCAAACCGGCGTTGCTGGAAAACCATTTTGAAAGTTTGAAATGTATACATTTCCATAAACCCCCACGCCAGCAGCCAGAGCAGCACATCCGCCCAGAAAAATTCCGGCCTCAGGCGCCCACCGCCCAATTCCACCACGACAAAAAAGGCGAGGATCAGCAACAACGGCACCGTCATGCGCACGGTGCTGAAATGCGCGGCCCACTGGCCGGCGTCGAGCCAACGACCCTGCGCGTAGTTTCCGCCGGCGGCCCATTCGCTCAGGTAAAATTGCTGCGCGGACAAGGCCTTGCGCCGCGGCAGCAGGAGCGCGCGGTGCGCTGGGCCTTCCTTCGCCAGGCGCTGGTCCAGCGCGAGGACAAACCGGTCCGCCACGTCCGTTAGTTCGGCGGCCTTGCGCCGATTCCACGGCGTGCGCGCGGTAATGCTTTTGATGCGGCCCTCAATCAATGCGGCCATGGCCGCGGCCACCTGCTCCACGTCGGTGATGCGGTAGGCCGCAAACAGCCGGCCCACCAGGGACTCCACGAGTTCATTGCGAATCAAGGCCGGCATGACATGTTTCCTGTTTATGGACCGTCTAGCCTTAAAATAGATTCTTTGCGAAACAGCGTCCACCTAAAATCAACGACTAGTCCGCCGGGTCACCGCGCGAGAATAATACCGTCTGCTCAATGCAACCAGCCCGGCCGTCAGCGTTACCCCAAAGGCAAACGCCGCCGGTTCAGGCACCGGCGAAATAAGGAGGGCATGGGTCCGTCCGGTTCCGTCCGTACCCCAGCCCGCGATCTGGCCGTTGTCATTGATGGCTGTCGCGAAAATGTCGTGCCAGGTCCCAAGATTGATAATGGGTAAGCTATCCATGTCGGTGAACGACCCATTCTCATAAAGGAAACCTTGGTCAACCAAACCGCTCATCGAAGTGTATCTGTACTCGCCGACAATTTGGCCCGTGGCATTTATATCATAACCATAGGTATCGGCCGTGGGAGCAGCGCGGCCCAGATCCAAAAGCGTCCCATTGTGATACACGATCAAGTCGTAGGCGCTCGGAAAGCTGAAATCCGCAGCACCCACCACGTCGCCTTGATTATTCATGCCGTAACCATGGGCGGGCCCTCCGCCCGCCAGGGTGCCGAAATTCGTCATTATTCCACTATTGACCACATAGGCAAAATTGGCGCCCCCGCCGGCGAAATTTCCAGAATCGTTAAGGGCGCGCGCGGCCCCCAGCGTATTGAAGAGAGTCCCGACCCCGCCGGAATAAAAAAAGGAATTGGAAAAAGTCGGGCCTTTGCCAACGACTTGGCCGCTGTTGTTGATGGCATAAGCGATCGTGTCGACCCCGACTTGCGGACTGAGGTCAGTTAAATTGCCAGCGGAATAGAGAAAAGCATGATGAAACCCATCTATGCCCGTGATGTAGCCGACGACTTGACCGGAATCGTTGATGCCATTGGCGACACTATTCCCCCCGCCGATATCGGACATCACGCCGCCGGAATAGAGAAAGGCGTGACTTCCAGCACTCACCGAGGTGTAGGAATAACCCGACACCTCGCCCGACGCATTAATGCCAGTAGCAAAACTGGAATAGAGGTTCGAGGAATTGTCCAACGACCCCAAATCCGTCAGGGTGTAGGAAACGACTGCCCTAACCCCAGGCGAGAGCGCGGCCAGCGCACCTCCACTGAGGGCAATGTTGAGCAATAGGCGACGCCAAAAAACAAAGCTCATTTTCGAAAGAGCGAGCCGGAGGTGAGACCTTTTATCAAGGATAAAATATTCTTTCATTATTTTTTATTGAGACGAAATCGCCCGGTTTCTAGCCGACAAACGACCGGTTGACAGCCCCATCGCCCACCACCTAGATTCCCCTGACGGCGTCACCCTGCGCCGCACCTCGGTTTTGTTCTTTGCCCGGTCTCGTCCATCGCAGCATCCCCACGTACCCCATGAATTCGAAATCCCTCAAATACCTCGGCTTCGCCGCCGTCTGGGCCGCCAGCAGCGTCCTTTCCTATTGGGCCGGCTCCCACCACGCGCCGGAAACCGGCAAAGTCGCCACCGGCAAACCCGGCAAGTCTTCCACCGACCATGGCGCGACCATGAGCATCGGCGGCAATGGCGCGCCGGGAGCGGATGGCTCGCCCATCGGCTTGGTGGGCAAGCTGCCGACCTTTCAGGAAATGCTGGCGAATAAGAACAAGCTGGATCCGGCGTTGCTGAAGCTCTGGGCGGACAGCGTGGACCCGAACGACTACGCCGAATTCATCCAATCGCTGCAAGACATGCCGGCCGGGATGCAGCGCGACGCCATGTTCGCCGCCCTCGTCAGCTCCTGGGCCGAAAAAGCGCCGTCTACTTTCCTCCTCGCCCATAGCAACATCACCAACCCGTCGGCCCGCGAGGCGGGCGTAGCCACGGCCTTGAAGTCGTGGGCCAAGGATGACCCGAAGGCCGCCCTGGCCTGGCTGGGCCAGGAAAAAGAAGCGCTGCCGCCGCAGCAAATCAATGCGCGTTACCGGGCCGCGCTCGGCGGCATGGCCGCGACGGATCCGCAGGGCGCGCTGGACATCGTCGCCAGCTTTGGCAACTCGACCTTGGCGGACCGCAATTTGCAGCGCCAGAGTTACCAGGCCGTGGCGAACGCGCTCGCCGATGACGGCAAATTCGAGGACGCCGTGAAATTGTTCTCCACGCTGCCCGACGACGCCAAGACCGCCGCCTCCACCCAGTTGCTCAACCGCTGGGCCCAAAATTCGCCGACAGACGCGGCGAACTACGTGGCCACCCTGACCGACCCGGCCCAACGCGCGCAACTCGGCAACCAGGTCGTCGCGGCGTGGACGCGCAACGACCCGATGGCCGCCGCGGCCTGGGCCGTCCAGTTCGACCAAGCTTCGCTCCAAAACGGCACCGACCAGCCCGGCACGGCGCTGGCGAATTCCATTCGCACGTTGACGCGTTACGACCTCAATAGCGCCGCGCAAATTCTGGGCGCCCTGCCCGCCTCTCCCGCCACTGATCCGGCCGTCGTGAATTTCGCCACCAGCGCCGGGCGCGTGGACCCGGAAACCGCAGTGATGTGGGCCACGTCCCACGTTTCCGACCCCAATCTCACCGGGCGCATCATTGATTCCGTCATTGCGCGCCAAATCGCGAACGACCCGCAAAGCGGGCTTAAATTCGTGCAGGCGAACCCCAACATTTCCGCGGATGAAAAACAGGCGATTTCAGATTGGGTCAACAATCTGGATCCGGCCAACACGCGTCCCCTTAACCGCCTCAACCGCATGGGCGCGGGTTTTGTCAATAATGCCAACCGCCTGGCCCCGTGGGATCCGAATGCTGGCGCAGGCGCGGCTCCAGCCCAACCGGCGGCGGGCGCCAATCGTGGCGGCACGGGCAACGGCGGCGGCTTCGGCGGCGGTGGTGGTGGCCGCGGCGGCGTGGGCGGATAAGCCTGACTCGGAAGGCTGGGATGGTTTATATTTTGAAACAGAAGCCGTGACCATGGGCCGTCGCCAGCGGCGCCTACAAATTATGTCGTTTGGACCGTAGGGTCGCCGCCGGCGGCGTCCCTGGTTTGGGGCGATTTCTTGTCGGAATCGCCTTGCGGCGGGTTCTATTATATAAACCAGCCGATGAACGACGACACCCAACTTCTGCGCCAATACGCCCGTGAAGGCTCCGACCAAGCCTTTCGGGAATTGGTAGAGCGTCACGTCGGGCTCGTCCATGCCACGGCCCGCCGGCTGGTCGCCGGCGACACCCATCTCGCGCAAGACGTTACGCAAATCGTGTTCACCGATTTGGCGCGCAAGGCGGGATCCCTGCCTGCCGACTTAATCTTGGGCGGCTGGCTGCACCGGCACACCTGCTTCACGGCAGCGAAGGCGGTGCGTACGGAACAACGGCGGCGCTCCCGCGACCGGATTTTTATGGAAATCAACGCTCTCGAAGAAAAGTCCGGCCGCGCCACTGCCTGGGAAAACATTGCGCCGGTGCTCGATGAAGCGCTCAACGGCCTCAATGCCACGGACCGCGACGCCATCGTGCTGCGTTATTTGCAGCAACAGGATTTTCAGTGCATTGGCCGTGAACTTGGCCTCAGCGACGACACCGCCCAAAAGCGGGTCGCCCGCGCGTTGGATAAATTGCGCGGATTTTTGACGAAACGGGGGCTCACGCTTTCCACGGCCCTGCTCGCCACCACGCTCGATACCAACGCCGCCGTGCCGGCCCCGTTCGGGCTGGCGGCCAAAGTTTCCGCCACGGCGCTGAGCGGCGCAGGCGCAGCCACGAGTCTTTCTCTAACCTCCCTTAAATCCATGTTTACCTCAAAAATCGCCCTCGCTTCGCTCGCCACTTTGGCGGTCGCCGGTTTTGCCGCCTACGCTTGGCCGCATCAACCGTCCACATCCGGCGCCCTCCCGCCGGCCATCCAATCCCGCGCCTCGGTGTCCCCCGCACCCGAATCTGCGGCTGTTCGCCAGGCCGGCCCGCGGGTGGCGGCCCCAGTCGCGGCGCCGGTCACCGCTGCGGTCAATAATGTCCCTGACGCAACCGAGGCTTCGGTTTCAGCAACAGAAACGGCTTCCGCTTATGTTCCTTCCCCTGATTATTCCGGGACTGCAACCATGGTCACCGAGGGCGTGCTCGTTTTGAATCCTGCCTCGACTGAGGGAACCCTCGATTTTTCCAGTCAAAGCCTCCAGACAGAGGCGGAAGGAACCACAACCCTCACCACAACGGAAAATGGCGTCAGCACCACGCGCACGGTCAACGTTCCCGCTTCGGGGACCTTCACCACGAGTTCCAGCAATGGCGGAGCCACCGTGGTCATCAGCGGCAGCAGTGGCAATCCCGGCACTTTCTCGTCCGGCAGCGCCGTCAGCAACGGTCCCAGCGGGACGATTATGCTGGCCAATCCGGCGGGCACAGCGAGCGGTGTCTTCACGACCAGCAAGTTCAGCAGCAAAAGCGTGAAAAATCCCGATGGCACCATCACGGTGACGACGAACAAAGACGGCGTCATCACCACGCAGACCCTGCCGGCGGGCTCAACTCCAGGCTCGTTTCCCACGCCAGGCGGCCCCGGGCAGATTGTGACCTTCAGGTCGTCGGACCAGACGCCGTAACCCTCGCGCCGAGTTCCTTACTTGGCCTCATCTGCCGAACCCGTTTGGGTTCGGCAGATTTTTTTTTTGACGATTTCGCGCCGGCGGCATCCCTCATCTCCAGAATAAAGAAGATTTTTGTCTTATTTCCGCGGGCGGCGGGCTTATTATAATAAACGCCCCCATGGAAGACGCCGAATTATTGAGAAAATACGCCGAGGAAAAATCGGAATCGGCCTTTAGGGAATTGGTACACCGGCATTTGCCGCTGGTCTACGGGACGGCGCTGCGGATGCTGCAACAGCCATCCGCCGCCCAGGACGTGGCCCAAAATGTCTTTATTCAACTTTCGTGCCAAGCCGCCCGCTTGCGCGGCTGCCAGACGCTGCCGGGCTGGCTGTACCGGACCACCCAGCGCGAAGTGTTCCACCTCCAACGGGGCGAGCATCGCCGACGCCAACGGGAAACCCAAGCCATGAATCTCGCCGAACAAACAAACGATCAGGCCACCCGCTGGGATAATCTCTCCCCTTTGCTCGACGATGCCTTGGGCCGCCTCAAGCGCGTGGACCAGGACGCCCTTTTATTGCGCTTCTTTGACGGCCGCAGTCTGCAGGAAACTGGCCGCGCCCTGGCCTTGAGCGAGGCGGCGGCGCAGAAACGAGTGGCCCGCGCACTCGAAAAAATGCGCGCACATCTTTCCCGACGCGGCCTCACTCTTTCCACTGCGCTGCTAGCCACCTCGCTCGATGTTGGAGCCAAAACGACAGTGCCCTCCGGCTTGGTGACGTCCATCTCGGCCACCGCCATGGCGGCCCCGGCGGCCATCGTGGCTCCTTTGACCTTTTCTCCACTCACCTCAATGATTTCCTCCAAACTCACTCTCATTATCGCGACCGTGCTGGCCTTGGTCGCCCTCGGGATAACTCTCATCTTTCGCCCTCCATCTCCGCTCTTGGTCAAGCAGCAACTGCCCCCTAGCCCGCCGGTTTCGGTGGGGGCTTCAGATTCAACCCCGCAGACACCGCCGCCCGTACCAGTCCCGTCAACTTTAACGGCAAACGCTCCAGCAAGCACCTCAACCCGCATCGCTCCACCCACGTCATCTCCTGCATCTGCAACGACCGATACTACGCCGGGAAATACCGCCATCCCTTGGTCGCGCCTCGATCCAGCGACTGGAAATTTTACGCCCGTGCCTTCCATGACTGGCCGCCTCCCCACGGCACCGGGCGCTTATATCCGCCCCACCCAACCACGTCCGCTGCTATTTCCTTTGGTGGACTATGCCAATGCCGACATACCCACGGTATTGCGCGACACCGCCGCCGCGGCGAACCTCACGGTTGATTTTCCACCGGCGCTGGCGGGCCTCACGTCCGTTACTCTTCACCACGTGGATTGGAAAACGGTGTATGAAGTCGTGCTTCGCCCGCTCGGGTACAAATTCGCCCTCCTGGGAAATAACATCAGCATTGACGCCGACCCCTCCGCCCCGCCGTTGCAATACATGAGCTTTCCTTTTCCCTTCAGTAGTGCGGATAAGATGGTCGCAGGGTTGCAAGATTCCGGCCTCATGCAACAGATTGAAATGTTAACGATCGATCAAAACGACACCGGCCGCATACTCATCATCATTGGCAATCCCGCCGCCAAACGGCAAATTCAGGAAGTCCTTGACCAACTGCAATTGTAGCGGCGCGGGAAACGACGGACGGAAATCATTCCACATTCTGCACCTGCTCGCGGATGCGCTCGAGTTCGTTCTTGGCCTCGAGCACGCGGCGGGTGATGTCCACGTGCTGGGCCTTGCTGCCGACGGTGTTGATTTCACGATGAATTTCCTGGCAGAGGAAATCGAGCTTGCGGCCCACGGACCCTTCCTCGCCTAGCGTTTTTTCAAATTCGGTGAGGTGGCTGGCGAGCCGCGTGAGTTCCTCGGTGATGTCGCAGCGGTCGGCAAAAAGGGCGATTTCGCGCAAGATGCGCTCGTCGTTTAAATCAACTTCCAGGCCGATTTGCCGCAGGCGCGCGTGCAGAGTGTCGCGATAACGCGCAACCGAGGCTGGGGCGAGCGGCGCAATTTCCCCGCGCAACGTGGCCAGAAGTTTGAGGCGGCCGCTCATATCCGCGCGCAACGTTTCGCCCTCGCGTTTGCGCAGGGCGGTTAATTGCCCGAGTGCGGCGGCGGCGGCCTTTTGCACCGCGGGCCAGGCGTCGTCGGCGGGAGGTAGGGGCGTTTCCTTGCGACTGCCCAGGGCGAGGCGCAAAAGGAGTGCGGCATCGGGCTCGAAGGGCACGTCCAAATGGTCTGCCAACACGCGCAACTGCTCAAAACTTTCGCGTACGGTCGCCAAATCCCAAGCCTGCGTGGCGGGGGCGGCGCCCGGGGCGGCAGGTTCACGCAGGCTCACCGTCAGGCGCACATGG
>Ga0265320_10001348_pt1 | contig 17896 bp, 19 predicted proteins | sample 4827metaG_FD_202087 | JGI IMG/M metagenome (GOLD analysis project Ga0265320, IMG submission 202087) | Rhizosphere microbial communities from Carex aquatilis grown in University of Washington, Seatle, WA, United States - 4-8-27 metaG | ecosystem: Host-associated > Plants > Roots > Rhizosphere >...
CATTTCTCAGCGAGCCGCACGGCGGCTCAAGACACCGAGCTCGTTCAAGAAGCGCCCCATCTTCCTGAACATCTCCGAACGACCGAGCTGGAGCACGTGACCCCCGTGCATGGTGTCGAAGCGACAATGAAAGTGCTCGGCGAGCCGCTTGGCTTGGGCGACGGGCGTGATCTGGTCGCGGTCGGCGCCGATGACGAATATCGACGAGCCGGCAATCACCGGTTCGCGATGGATCGGGCTCGCGATCCGGTAAACGGCTTCGAGGGCTCGATGCTGGATCTCCGCTTCGCGTCGCAGCGAGCCGAGGTGCCCGTTCAAGAGCGCGACGTCGGCAACGGAAACGAGCGGGATGATCGGAATAGCGAACGCGAGCTTCGGTTCGACGGTCGCGGCGAGGGCCGTCGTGTAGCCGCCGAGGCTCATTCCCGAGACGCCGACCTGCGGGTGACCCCGCTCGAGCGCCCACCGGGTGAAGTCCCGGAGATCGCCCATCGCCTGGCGAAAGCCTTCGTTCGTGATGCGCGGATCGGACCCGGGGAACGGCGGAAGCCCGCTGAACGGGCCCTCGGCGCGCGGACCGTGAAACGGCAAGACGAAGAGCGCGACGTCGAGGCCGATGCGCGAAAAAAATGGGACCGGCCAGATACGCCGCTCGGCGCTGTGCACGCCACCGAGATACCCATGAATCAGAACGATGAGCGGACGCGGCGGACCCTTTTTGACGAAGAGCCGCGCCGTAGCCGTCGCGTTCTTCGTCGCGGCGTCGAAACGCTCCTGCACGTCGGGGATGAAGGTCCGGTAGTCGCTCGGCCAGTTCACGTCGATCACCGACTGCCCGCGCCGGTCGGTCCTGACGACGCGCTCGGACACCCAGATATTTCGTGGCTCGCGAAAAAAGACTTCGCTGGAGTGCCCGACGTCGTAACGGCGCTCGAGACGGCGCAGGAGTGCCACGCGGACGTCGTGACGAAGTCCGTTTGCCTCGCGCTGGTCGCTCGTGCGGGCGAGGGCCGTGCGCCTGACCGCGAGATCGACCGCCGCGGCGGCCGCGCCGAATAGCCGGCGAGGAGCTGCTCGCATTTCCGCGCGGAACATAGTGCAACCGGCGGGAGCCGCCACAGTTAATTCACCGGTGAAAGCCTCCGGGGCGGGGCGGGGCGCCCACGACTTCGCCCTGACATTTCGCCGCGATCAGCAAGGAACTTGTCCCGCGTCGCCGACTGCCGGAAAACACACGACATGATACGGACGCTCCGCTTTCCGCTCTTCCTTGGTCTGATCCTCTCCGGGTGCATGAAGCCGACGAAGCCCGATCCTCTCGCCGACGTGACGGGCTTCTGCGAAGCATGGGCCGAACAAGCGTGCAACGCAGACGTCGTGAGCCACTGTTCGGCCGCGAGCACGAATGCCTGCGTCGCGAAGCAACAGAGCTTCTGCGAGACGCTCGTCCCCGCCGACAAGTACTCCGAGCAAGGCGCACTCGACTGTCTCGACGCGGTCGGTAAAGCATACGAAGACACCGTGCTCACCGCCGACGAGCGCGACACCGTCCTTCATCTCGCTACGCCTTGCGACAAAGTACTGTCGGGGCCGGGGAACGAAGGCGACACCTGCGCCGTCGAGAGCGACTGCGACACCAACACCGGGCTCACCTGTGTGAAGAAGTCGCCGACGGCGAAGGGATTCTGTTTCGTGCCGAAGACGGTCGGCGGCGGCCTCGATTGCAGCGCCGACAGCGACGTCTGCGACACCGGCTTTTATTGCAGCTCGGATTCGCACTGCATCTCGGCGAACAGCGCCGGGCAGACGTGCTCGGCCGACCTTCCGTGCGACCAGAGTTCTCGTTGTTTGACCACGAGCGGCGCGGCCATCGGCTCGAGCGACGGTGGCAGCGACAGCGGCACTTGCCAGGCACGAGGCGCGCTCGGAGAAGCGTGCAGCACCGACGACGACTGCACGTCCAGTATCTGCGCCGGGGCCAGTTCGACCGCAAAAGGCGCGTGTAGTCAGAACATCGTGCTCTCTTTCACCGACCCGGTTTGCGATGAGTTGCGGTGAGGCGCGGCGCGCCGATCTGACGACTCGGCGCGCGTGAGCTTCTGATAGACTCCGGCGCAATGCGACGCGTCGGGATCGCTTTTCTGGGGCTCTTCTCTCTCGTGGCCGTGACCGCGGGGTGCGACTCGAAACCCGCGCCGAACCCGTTCGAGGAGAAGAAGGACACGGTCGAGCCGCCCGCGTTGAGCGCGCCGCCGAAGCCCGCCGGGCCGCCGGAGTTCAGCGTCGCGGCCGAGGGGCCCAAGGTCGGCTGGACGTACATCATGCTCGACAAGCCCGACGGCAAGCAGAAGCTCGCCGGACAGATCGGCGACAACAAGGAGTACGTCTCCGGCAAAGACGTCAAGGTGACGGCGGATCGGCAAGCGAAGCTCGCGTACGTGGCGGCGATGCTCGACGCGCTCGACGTCGGCGGAGCAACGAGCATCACGGTCGCGACCGATACGCGCACGGAGTTTTCGAAGACCGTGAAGTTCACGCCGCGAAGTGCCGGAAAATCGGCCCCGTCGTGCAGCGTCGTGGCGAAAGTGCTGACCGAACGTCGCAACGCCGTCTGGAGCCTCGCGGGTGGAACGGCCGTCAGAAGCCCGAAGGGGCTCGCGGGCCCCGACATGGCGATGACGGAAATGGACCTCACGAACGCCGCTCATCGCTGCAAAGATTCCGATTTCGTCTTCGTGTCGGCAGACGACGACGTCGAGTGGGGTCTCGCGTACGACCTCGCCGCGTCCACGCAGACGCTCGAAAAGGCCAAGCTCGAGCGGGTCATCCTGCTCGAGCCCGCGCCCGTTGCGGGCCGCCCCGTGAAGCTCGAGTAAATCGGCGACGGGCGGTCTACGCTGCTTGACCCGGAGACCGCGCGGCAGCACGTTTCCCGGCCCGAAAGGTCGTGCGGTGGCTTCCCGAAAGACGTCGAAGAAGAAGGTTCGTAAAAAGGCCGCACCCGTCGCGTCGACTCGAACGGACGACGACGAGCGTCCCGAAGGCGAAGAGCCGAGCGACGAGGGCAGCGACGAACCCGCGGACGAGGGCGGCGACGAACCGGCACCCGTCGATGCCGAGGAACCAGGGGACGAACCGGACGCGGCCGCCGACGGTGACGTCGAGCCGGAGATCGACGACGACGCCGAAGCGGTCGACGTCGACGTCTCGAACGTCCGTCCCGCGAAGTCTCGGGCCGGCTCGGGAGCGATCTCGCGCGCCGACCCGCTCGCGCTCTACATGAGCGAGATCCAGAAGCACTCCTTGCTCACCCCCGACGAGGAGCATCGGCTCGCCGTCGACTATTCGAAGAGCGGCAGCGTCGACGCCGCCGCGCGGCTCGTGACAGCGAACCTCCGGCTCGTCGTGAAGCTCGCGTACGAATATCGACGCGCGTACAGAAACATCATGGATCTGATCCAGGAGGGGAACATCGGCCTCATGCAGGCCGTGAAGCGCTACGACCCCTACCGCGGCGTGAAATTGTCGAGCTACGCGGCGTGGTGGATCCGCGCGTACATGCTGCGGTTCATCTTGAACAACTGGCGCCTCGTGAAAATCGGTACCACGCAGGCCCAGCGCCGGCTCTTCTTCAACTTGAACAAAGAAAAAGCGCGGCTCTCGGCGATGGGGATCGAACCGAGTCACGCCGCGCTCGCGTCGAGCCTGAAGGTCGACGAAAAAGACGTCATCGAAATGGACCGCCGGCTTTCGCGCGGCGATGCGTCGCTCGACGCGCCCGTCGGCGACGGCGACGGACGTCAAACGACGCGCATGGAGCTCTTGCCCGCCGTCGGAAAAGGCCCCGACGACATCGCCGAAGGCGCGGAATTGTCGGAGCTCGTCCACGATCGTCTCGCCGAGTTTCGAAAGACTTTGGCCGGCAAAGACTTGCAGATTTTCGACAAGCGCCTCGTCGCCGACGAACCCCTCACCTTGCAGGAGCTCGGCGACGAGTTCGGCGTCTCGCGCGAACGCGTGCGCCAGCTCGAAGTGCGCCTCACCGGCAAGCTGCGCGAATATCTGAAGACCTCCCTCGGCGACGCGGTGGAAGTAGGCGGCTAGTGCAGCGGCCCGATGGACTCGGAGCACGCGGTTGAGCGGCACGCTCTACGTCGTCTCCACTCCCATCGGTAATCTCGGAGACGTCTCGGGTCGCGCCGCGGAAACCCTGAAGCTCGTCGAACGCGTGGCGGCCGAGGACACGCGCCGCACGCGCGCGCTCCTCACGCACCTCGGCATCGATCGCAAGCTCTTGACGAAGCTCGACGCGAACGTCCCCGAGCGCATCGTCGAACAGCTCGTCGAACACCTCGACGCGGGGGAAAATGTCGCGCTGGTCACCGACGCGGGCACGCCCTCCGTGAGTGATCCGGGAAGCGCGCTGGTGCGTCGCGCCGCCGAGCGAGGCATCACGGTCGTCGCGATCCCCGGCCCTTCGGCGGTCACGGCAGCCGTGTCGGTGAGCGGCTTGGTCGATGGACCTTTTCTTTTTTTGGGGTTCCTTTCGCGGCGCGGCGAGAAGCGGAAACGAGCGATCCGCCGCATCGCCGCATCGCCGGAGCCCGTCGTGCTCTTCGAAGCCCCTGCGCGGATCCGCGCGACGCTCGGCGAGCTCGCCCAAGCCATGCCGGCGCGAAGGGCGTGCGTCCTCCGCGAGCTCACCAAGGTTCACGAGGAAGCCGTGCGGGGCACGCTCGTCGAGCTCGCCGCGCGTGACGTCACCGAGCGCGGCGAGTTCACGCTCGTCGTCGAAGGCAAAGGAGACGTCGACGTCGAAACCGACGTCGACATCGACAGACTGATCGGCGAGCGACTCGACGCGGGCGATTCGCCGCGCACGGTCGCCGATTCCGTCTCGGCGCTCGTCGAAGCGTCGCGTCGCGAAATCTACGCGCGGGTGCTCGAGCTCGTTCGCGCCCGCGACCCGGACTAAGAGACCGGCTTTCCGGCGAGGCGGAGCCGTTCGTGGCGGCGCGTGATCGCTTGCCCGAAGCGGCGTTTTTCCAACTCGGTCTCGGGGCTGAGCGGCGGAATGGGACGCGGGCGGCCGTCGTCGTCGGTCGCGACGAAGGTCAGATACGCCTTGGTCGTGTAGCGGCGTTCCCGCGTCCGCGGGTGCTCGGTCTCGACGCGGCAGCCGACTTCCATGCTCGTCCGTGCGGCGAAATTCACCTGCGCCTGGAGCACGACGATGTCCCCGACGCGAATGGGCACCAGAAAGTCGAGACGATCGATGGAGGCGGTCACCACGCTTCCTGCGCAGTGGCGGATCGCTGCCACGGCCGCACAAACGTCGATCCATTGGACCAACGTGCCCCCGAAGAGAACGCCCCCGACGCCGTTGGTGTGCGTCGGCATCACGATCTGAGTCATCTCGACACGTGACGAGGAGGGCGTTCGGGGTTGCATGGGCGAACTTTATCGCCCCTCCCCCGCCTCGGGCGGGAGTTCCGAGCCAGCCCCCCGGGTTCCCGGGTTCGGGTCGTCCCGCGCCTGTGGTAAGAGGCGGCCCACGTGTTCGACGCGCTGAAAAAAGGGTTCCGGGAAGCTCAAAACCGCCTGGCGGGCCTCGACGAGCTCGACTCGAAGAATATCCAGCCCGCGCTCCGCGAGGTGCGGCTGTCGTTGCTGGAGGCCGACGTCGAGCTCGGCGTCGTGAAGCGCTTCCTGGCGCGCGTCGAAGAGAAGGCCGTCGGTCGCACCGTTCAAACGACGGTGAAGCACGCGGGAGAAAAGCTCCGCGTCTCGGCGAGCGACCAATTCGTGAAGGTCTGCCACGACGAGCTCATCGAGATGATGAGCCACGAGGGCGACGCGATCCGGTTCGCCGCCAATGGTCGCACCGGGATCATGATGGTCGGCCTTCAGGGCTCCGGTAAGACGACGACCACCGCGAAGCTGGCGCGCCTCCTCACCAAGGAAGGCAAGAAGCCGCTCCTCGTCGCGGCGGACATGCAGCGCCCCGCCGCCGTCGAGCAGCTCAAGGTGCTCGGCGAACAAGTCGACGTTCCGGTGTTCAACATCGCGGACGCGTCGCCGCTCGAGATTTGCAAGGCCGCCGACGCGGAAGCGAAGCGCCTCGGTCGCGACGTCATCGTCTACGACACCGCGGGCCGTCTCGCGATCGACGAACTCCTGATGAAGGAGCTCGGCGACATCCAGAAAGAAGTGCATCCCGGAAACGTCTTTCTCGTCATCGACGCGATGATCGGACAAGACGCGGTGAAGACGGCGGCGGCGTTCAACGAACGCCTGGGAATCACCGGAGTCGTCCTCACGAAGCTCGACGGCGACGCCCGCGGCGGCGCGGCGCTCAGCGTGAAGGAAGTGACCGGCGCGCCGATCCTGTTCGCGGGTGTCGGCGAAGGGACCGACAAGCTCGAGGAGTTCCGGCCCGAAGGCATGGCCGGCCGCATCCTCGGCATGGGCGACGTCGTCGGCCTGATGAAGGACTTCGAAGACGTCGTCGACCAGAAGAAGGCCGAAGAAGACGCCGCGCGGATGCTCTCGGGCCAATTTTCGCTCGAGGATTTTCTCACGCAGGTGAAGACCATCCAGAAGATGGGGTCGCTGAAGGACCTCGTCGAACGGATGCCGGGCCTCGGCGGCATGATGCCGCCCGGCGTGGACCTCGACGATCGCGAGCTCGTGCGCATCGAAGCGATGATTCAGTCGATGACGCCCTCCGAGCGCACCGACCCGAACTCGCTCATTCGCGAGCCACGTCGCGTGACGCGCATCGCGCGCGGTTCGGGAACGCCGGAGCAAGCGGTCACCGAGCTCGTCCAGAAGTTCCTCTTCATGCAGCAGATGATGACCGGCATGGGCGGGGACATGGGGGGCATGCTGGGAAAGATCCCGGGGCTCAAGAACCTCGCGATGGCGCGCAACATGCGGCGCGCGATGAAGAGCGGAAAATTTCCGGCCGGCGCGGGAATGCCGGGGATGCCCCCTGGTTTTCCCGGAATGCCGGCAGGCTTCCCGGGAATGGCGGGGATGGGCTTTCCAGGGCTCGGTGCGGGCGGCGATGCTGGCAGCGTCGCGGCGCCGCGGATGCGGCAACTGTCGAAGTCGGAAAAAAACGCGAAAAAAAACCAGCGCAAGCGCGAGCGCGATTCGCGTAAGAAGAACCGAGGCAAATGAAGGCATCGTCGTTCCTCGGGACATTTCCGGTCGTTCTCGCTCTGCTCGGTCTCCCGGCGTGCAGCACACCGCAAAGCGACCCCGACGTGACGGCCGCGCTCGCGCCGTTCGTACTCACCGCGTTGCCCGACGACGCACAGACGACGTTCGCGGACTTCGGCGGCAAACTGCACCTGGTCGGCTGGTCGTCGAGCGCGGAAGGCGTCGCGCCGCCGGGCTCGGTGATCAACCTGAAGCTCTACTGGAAGGTCGTGAGCCCGCTCGAGCCCGGGTGGGGACTCTTCACGCACCTCATCGACGACCACGGACGCCGGGTTCGTAACTTCGACGACGCCGGGCCATTTCGTAAGTGGCTCTTGAGCAAACCGAACGAAGGCCTCGCGCTCGTGCAACCGGACACGCTGATCGTCGATGAAGAGACGCTCGAAATGCCGAAGGCGAACGAGCTGACGCCCGAGGTCTCGCTCATCGTCGGGGCGTAGAAAGACGACGGCCAGCCCCAATCACCGGGCTTTCGTCTTCCGGTCGTGAGCGGCACTTCGGACAATCACGACGCGGTACTGCTTGCTCACTACAAGACGGGGGTGGTGCGTCCTGGGCTTGCCATGGCTCGGCAATTTCACGGTCATCCGTGAGGGGAACGCCGAAGCGCTTATCGGAGGGAATCATGCGTTGGAATATCGTGAAGCTCGTGTTCATTGCGGGGGCGGCAGCGCCGCTCGGCGCTTGCGTCGGTGGCTCGAAAGACGCGCCGCCGCCCGACCAAGCGGAGTCGCTCAAGAGCTTCGTGCTCGATACGGAGCCGGCCGACGTCGGCACCAAGGTGAACATCAACTACGACAACAAGGTGACCTTGCTCGGCGCGAAGGTGGAGCCGAGCGGCCCGGTGAAGACCGGCGACAAGGTGAAGGTCACGATGTACTGGAAGGTGCAAAAGGAGATCGGCGAAGAGGGCTGGCGTCTCTTCACGCACGTCGTCGACGGCTCCGGTGAGCGCGTCCTCAACATCGACAACGTCGGTCCGCTCCGGCGCATGGTCGGCCAAGATCAGGCGCTTTCACCCAGCGCGTGGAAGTCCGGCAAGACGTACGTGGACGAGCAAGAGTTCGTCATTCCGAAGAAGGTGCGCACCTCGACCATTCAGGTGACGACGGGCATCTGGAAGGGCGAAGACCGACTCGCGATCCTGAGCGGCCCGCACGATCACGGAAATCGCGGCACCGCGGCGACGATCTCCATCGCCGCCGGCGGCGAGACGCCGATCTCCACGCGCGTGCCGGAGATCCGCGTCGACAAGCTCGCCAAGGGCGAGAAGATCGTCATCGACGGCAAGCTCGACGAAACCCTCTGGGCAACGGCGCCCACGACGGGGGCGTTCGTCGACGTGCGCACCGGTCGTCCGAGCACGGACTCGCCGGTCGGCGGCGCCCTGCGGCTCCTCTGGGACGACACCAACGTGTATTTCGGCTTCGACGTGAAGGACAAGGACATCGAAGGCGGCTTCAAGAAAGACCAGAAGGACCCGCACCTCTGGACGAAGCACACCGTCGAAATCATGGTCGACCCCGACGGAGACGGCGACAACAAGGACTACTACGAGATCCAGATCAACCCGCAGAACCTGGTCTTCGACTCGCAGTACGACAACTACAACCAGCCGAAGAAAGAGCCCGACGGGCCCTTCGGACACGAAGAGTGGTCGGCGCACGTGAAGAGCGCGGTCACGTTACAGGGCACGATGGACAAGCCCGACGACGTGGACCAGGGCTACACCGTCGAAGCCGCCATTCCGTGGAAGTCGTTCGAGAAGGCGCAAAAGACGCCGCCCGAACCGGGAACGACCTGGCGCATGAACTTCTACGCGATGGAGAACAACTCCGGCGTCTCGTGGTCGCCCATCCTCGGACAAGGGAACTTCCACCGCGCCTCGCGCTTCGGTCGCGTGCTCTTCGCCGTCAAAGGCTGGTCGCCCGCCGTTCCCGGCACGTCTGCGATTGCCAGCGCGGCGTCCGCGGCGCCCGGCGCGCCCGCCGCGTCCGGCGCGGCACCGACTCCCGCAGCCGCCACCGCAAAACTAGGTCGCCCTGTCAGCGTACCGCTCACGACGCCGCGCCCGCCCGGCTCGGCGCCTTAGGCGTCGGGGAGCTGCGGTAGAGCTGCGAGCTAAGGGCGAGCACGAGGGAAAAAGGGGCTGCCTCGCGGTGGCTCCGCGTGCACCAGTTCTGTTCGTCGCACGGCCACGCGTCGCAGCTTGAGGGGGCGAAGGACGTAGGGGGTAAAGCGAGGCACTAGAGCCCGTATTTCTTGGTCAGCGCCGCTTCTAGATCCGCGCACGACTTCTCTTGGTCCGCCGCGCGACGGAGATCGGACTCGGCGCGGGCGAGGACGTCGACCGCGGCGGAGGGAATTGGATCCGTCGAGCCGGTGGCGGCGCGACGGACGGCGTGCAGGTTCTCGAGCGCCTCCACTTGGATCCCGTAGGCGGCTGCGCAGGCGTCGCGCGCGGCGCAGACGTCGTTCGCCGAGCACGACGTCGCGGAGACGACTTCGAGGAGCGGCGCTTTGGCTTCGTTCGGAGCGTCGCGAAGCGCGCGGACGGCGTGGACGACCTGGCCCGCCTCGCCGCGCACGGCCTCGGCGCTCTCGCCGTGAGCACGGCACCCGGACAGCGCGACGAAGAGGATCGCCCCGGCGCGTTTCAATCGGCGGTCTGCGGCGCCGGACCCATCTGGATCCGTTCGCCGAGGTACGAACCGATGAGCGTGAAGAGCACGCCGAGCGCGGACATGAGGACGTACATGAACGCGGGCATCGCCTTCACGGTCTGACTCTGGAAGAGCAAGAACGCGGTCGGCATCGCGACGAGGAACGTCGCGACGACCGGCTCGATGAAGGTGCGACCCGGCGAGATGAGGCCGACCAGCATGCCTCCGAGGAACCAAACCGGAATCGAGATGAGCATCCCGGCCGAGCCCTCGAAGTCGAACACGGGAATGACCATGGGCAGCCCCATGACGATCGCGGCCGTGAGCACGGCGACGATGACGAGCGAGATGCCGAACCAGGCGGGGCTGAACCCTTCCTGCTGGTAGCGGCGCTCGAGCTCTTCCTGCCGCGAAAGGACCCGCTTCAGGTCCTCGATCTTTGCGCCGCACGAGACGCATCGATTGTTGGGCAGGGGCAGGCTGTTCTTGAAGCCACAGGACGGGCAGACGACTTGCTTCGGCTGAGCCATGGGAAGTTCCGAGTGAACTCCGAGGGTAGCTCGCTCCCGAGCAAGACCCCAACTAAATCAATCGCGACGAAAAGCGCGAACATTCGACGTTTTTTCGGGGTAGGGAGGGAACCCACGACCCGTTCCGAGTGTCAGATCGATCGTGACGGAAGGTCATTCGCAAGCGGCCTCCATCGATCCCGAGCTCGAAGCGTTGCCCGAACCGCGGCGCCCGTGGCGGCGAACGACGCTCGGCGTGATGGTCGTGACGGCGGTCCTTTCGCTGTGGATGGCGTGGTCGCTGCGGGCACCGGCGCGTTTTGCAGCGTGGCTCGGCCCGCCCCGCGAGCTCGGCGCCCTGACGCATGTTCAGTCCGATTCGAGTCTCGAGAACGCCTGGGTTCACGGCACGGGCGCACTCGGCCCCACATCCGTCGAATACAGCCGCCCCCTCGACCACGACCGATATCGCGTCGCGCCGCTGGAAGACGACGCGAGGGTCTGGGTCGAGCTCCGCATTCCGGAAGAAATCGAACCCGAGCACTACGTCGCGCCGAACTCGTTCGTGGGGCGCTTCGTGCCACTCGACGCAGCGGGATTACGACACGGCGCCCTCGCGAGCGCGATCGCGAGCGCCCTCGGAAAGCCCCCGCCGAGCGACGCCTGGGTGCTCGTCGACGGCGAGGCGCCGGCCACGACACGCTGGGCGGTCGGGCTCGTCGCGCTGTTTCTTGCGTTCGCGGTGTTCAACGTCTGGGGCGTGATCCGACTCGCGAGCAACGCCAAGGCGCATTGAGCGAAACGCCGAAGGGCGGATTGCCGAGAGCGCGTTTGCCGGAATCTGACAGAGTGCGCGCCGTGAGTCGCCGCCAGTCTTCGTCCCGGTCGTCGCGGACGTCGGCATCGACGACGTCGGACGTCGTCGTCATCGGCGGCGGCGTCATGGGAACGGCGTGCGCGTGGAAGCTCGCCGAGCGTGGGCTCGACGTGGTGGTGCTCGAGAAGAGCGTCCCCGGCGCAGAAGCGTCGACAGCCGCCGCGGGGATCCTCGGCGCGCACGCCGAAGCGCACGGCCCGGGACCCATGGCGGATCTCCTCCTCGCGGGGCTCGAACGACACGCCGCATGGTCGGAAGCGCTCGCCGGGGTGACCGGCATCGACGTCGAGTTTCGAAAGTCCGGCGTCCTCCGGCTCGCCCGCGACGCGACCGACCTGAAGCGGCTCGCCCGGGAAGCCTCGTGGATGCGCGCGCCGAAGCGGCGTTTCGAGGCGGTCGACGAAAAGGCGCTCGCGCGTCTCGAACCGGCGCTCGCGAAGGCCGCGGGGGGCGTGCATTTTCCGACCGATGCGCGCATCGATCCGAAGCGACTCTTTCGAGCCGTTCACATCGCCGCGCAGCGCGCCGGGGTGCGATTCGTCACCGGCGCGATCGTCGATCGCGTGCTCGTCGAAAACGACCGCGCGCTCGGCGTCGCGGTGGAGGGCGGCGTCGACTACCGGTCGCCGCGCGTCATCGTCGCCGCCGGGAGTTGGTCGACGCACGTGCGCGGTGCGGCGCTCGCGAAGGACGCGGTGATCCCCGCGCGCGGACAGATCCTCGAGCTCTCGACGCCCGCGCCGCTCGTCCACCGCGTCGTGTTCGGTCCGAATTGTTACCTCGTGCCCCGCGACGACGGCCGAGTCCTCGTCGGATCGACCCTGGAATTCGTGGGCTACCGGCGTGAAGTGACCGCCGTGGCCGTGCGCGATCTCCTGACCGCCGCCATCGCGCTCGTGCCGGGGCTCGCGAACGCGGCGCTCGTGTCGAGCTGGTCCAACTTTCGCCCCTACTCGAAGGACGAGCTTCCGATCATCGGGCGGAGTTCGGTGAGCGGGCTGTTCCTCGCGACGGGCCACTACCGGAACGGCATCCTGCTGGCCCCGATCACCGCGGAGATCGTAAGTGCGCTCGCGACCGGCGAAAAACCCCCGGTCGATCCCACGCCGTTCGAAGCCGCGCGCCTCGAGTCCTAGAAATTCGGGTCGCTCGATACTAGGGTGCCCCCCTCGCTCGGGCCGACCCGACCCGGTTTTTCCATGGCCATCACCTACAGAGCTGCGGGCGTCGACGCCGACCTCGGCGACGAGCTGGTCGAACGCATCAAGCCGATCGCGAAGCGCACGTATCTCGATACGGTCGTGGACGGCGTCGGTGGTTTCGCGGCGCTCTCGGCGATTCCGAGCGGCATCGAAGATCCGCTGCTCGTGAGCGGCACCGACGGCGTGGGCACGAAGCTCAAGGTCGCGTTCGCGACGGGCCGTCACGGCACCATCGGGCAAGACCTCGTCGCGATGTGCGTGAACGACGTCGTCACCACCGGCGCGCGTCCGCTTTTTTTCCTCGACTACTTCGCGTGCGGCAAACTCGACGTGACCGTCGCCGAGCAAGTCATCTCCGGCATCGGGGACGGCTGTCAGCTCGCGACCTGCGCGCTCCTCGGCGGTGAAACGGCGGAGCTTCCCGGAATGTATCCCGAGGGCGAATACGACCTCGCCGGGTTCGCGGTCGGTGTCGTCGCACGACGCGCGGTGCTCGGCCGTCTGCGCGTGCTTCCCGGCGACGTGCTCGTCGCGGTCGGCTCGAGCGGCCTCCACTCGAACGGCTACTCGCTCGCGCGCCGCGTGCTCGAGGTCGAAATGAAACTGCGGTTCGACGCGCACGTCGCGGAGCTCGGCAAAACGCTCGCCGACGAGCTCCTCACCCCGACGCGGATCTACGCGAAAGCGGTGAGCGCGCTCCTCGCCGAGGTCGGCCTCGGCTTGCACGCGCTCTGTCACGTGACGGGCGGCGGCGTACCGGGGAACTTGCCGCGCGTGCTCCCCGACGGCGTCGCGGCGCGGATCCGCCTCGATCACGAGCGCGCGCCCATCTTCGGCCTGCTCGCGAAGGGGGGTCCCGTCGACGAAGACGAGATGCGAACGACGTTCAACCTCGGCATCGGGCTCATCGCCGTCGTCGCGAAGGACGCGGGCGATCGCGCCGTGCGCGCCCTCGCCGCCGCGGGCGAGAAGGCGTGGATCGCCGGCGACGTCATCTCCACCGGGGGCACCGAGCCCGCGCGAGTCGACGTAGTGGGTTAGCGGGCGGATGTCGCGGAACGTGAATCTCGGCGTGCTCGTGTCGGGCGCCGGAACGAATCTTCAAGCGATCCTCGACGCGATCTCCGAACGGAAGCTCGCCGCGTCGGTGCGCCTCGTCGTGTCGAACAAGCCCGGCGTGCTCGCCCTCGAGCGCGCCCACGAAGCCCGAGTGCCGACGAAGGTCGTCTCGCACCGCGACTACGCCGATCGTGAGGCTTTCGATGGGGCACTCGTGGAGGCGCTGGTCGGCGCAGGGGTGGACTGGGTCGTCCTCGCCGGGTTCATGCGCTTGCTCACGGGGAAGCTCCTCCGCGCGTTCCCGAATCGCGTGCTCAACATTCACCCGTCGCTCCTTCCCGCCTTTCCCGGAGTGGACGCGCAACGACAAGCCTTCGACTACGGCGCGAAAGTCACCGGTTGCACGGTGCACCTCGTCGACGAAGGGACCGACACTGGACCCATCGTCGCGCAGCGTGCGGTGCCCGTCCTCGTCGACGACGACGTCGAATCGCTGACGGCGCGGATCCTCGTCGAGGAACACCGCCTGCTCGTCGAGGTGCTCGCCGCGATCGCCGAAGGCCGGCTCGACGTCACGCCGGGCATCGACGGCAAGCGAACTCGAGCCCACTTGAGGCGCGCATGACGTCGCGGCACTACGACGTGGTCGTTCTCGGACGCACGCTCGGCGCTTTGTCGGCGGCGGCACTCCTCGCGCGTCGCGACTTTCGCGTCCTGGTCGTCGGTCAGGCCCAGCGCCCGCCGTCATATCGCTTCGAAAATCGGACCCTCCGGCGCCGCGCGTTCACGTTTCTGGGCGCCTCGTGCCCGGCGTGGCGACGGCTCCTGCACGAGCTCGCCCAGACCCAGAGCTTCAAGCGCAAAGTGCGGGCGCTGGATCCGATGTTCGCCGTGCTCGGCGACGGCTTCCGTCTCGAAGTGCCGCCCAGCCTCGAGCTCTTCGCGCGCGAAATCGACCGCGAATTTCCCGAGGTGCGACAAGTCGTCGACGAGATGTACTCGACGTTCGCGACCGTGAACGCCGTCGCCGACACGGCGTTCGAACGCGACGCGGTCTGGCCGCCCGGCACGTTCTGGGAGCGCATCGAGACGAACCGCATCGCGGCGACCCTGCCGCTCGGCGAGAGCGACGCCGAAGCCGTGCTCGGCAAATTTCCGGTCGGCCATCCCTATCGCGACGTCACGATGTGGCCGGCGCTCTTCGCTTCCGATCTCGCGCCGTTCGGCAGCCCGCTCCCGTCGTTCGCCCTCGCCCGATTGCACGGCGCGTGGACCCGCGGCGTGCACGCCCTGCCGCGCGGCGAGGACGACCTCGAGGGCTTTCTCATCGAGCGGATCCTCGCGCACGGCGGTGAATGCCGCCTCGATGCGCGAGCGACGTCGGTCGTCGTCCGCGGTCGCGCGGTGTCCGGCATCGTCGAAGACGGGCACGACACGCCGACCAGCGCCGACTCGGTCATCGTCGACATGCCCGGCGAAGAGCTCGCCGAGCTCGCCCGCGGCGAGGGCATCACGAAAAGCGCGGAGCGCGATTGGCCGCGCGTGACGGCGCTCGCTGGCCGCTTCGTCGTGAGCCTCGTCGTGAAAACCAAGGGATTGCCGGAGCCGCTCGCCGAAGAGTCGCTGGTGATGCCGAAGAAAGCGTCGCGGCCCGATCCGCGACGGCTCGTCGTCAGACTTCAACGCTCCGATCGGCACGATCCCGATCATCCCGACGAGACGCTCCTCGTCGCCGAAGCGTTGATTCCAAAACGCGGCTCGCTCACCTTGCTCGAAGCGCGGCAATCGATCCTCGGCACGCTCTCGGAGCAGCTCCCGTTTCTCGACGAAAACCTGGTGCTCGTCGATTCGCCCCACGACGGCTTGCCGCTCTACGACCACACCTCGGGCGCGCGCCGCGAAATCGATCGGATCCATCTCACCGAGAGCGCGCCGACGCCGGAAGCGATGCAGCGGCTCTGGTCGTCGGAGCCGCCCGGGTTTTTCCGTCTCGCGGGCGAACCGATCCGCGGCCCGATCCAGGGCACGTTCCTCGTCGGAACGACGGTGCTTCCTGCGCTCGGCCAGGAAGGGCAGCTCATCGCCGCGCTCGGCGCCGCACGACTCATCACCAAGAAGGACGGCTCGCGACAGAAGATGCGTCGCGAGATGTGGACGAAAATCGAAACAGGCTGATGCCGTGAGAGTCATTGCAGGAAAACTTCGCGGACGGCCGCTCAAGGCGCCGCGCGGACTCGACACCCGACCGACGAGCGATCGCGCGCGCGAAGCGATCTTCCAGATCCTGGGCAACCTCGACGGCCTTCGCGTCGTGGACTGCTACGCGGGTACCGGAGCGATGGGCATCGAAGCGCTGTCGCGCGGTGCGCTGCACGCCGTGTTCATCGAACCCGATCGCGCCGCGCTCCACACGATCAAGGACAACCTCGACAAGCTCGGTCAGAAGGCCCACGCGACGGTGCTCGAAGTGCCCGTCGAGAAGGCGCGAAGCCGACTCGAGAAGCTCGCGCCGTTCGATCTCGTGCTGTCCGATCCGCCGTGGCGCATTGCACAACTCGGAGCCGTCGCGGTCGCGCGTCTCTTCGCCGGACTCCTCGCCAAAGACGCCCGCGTGCTCCTCGGACACCCAGCCGCCCAGCCCGTGACTCTGTCCGAAGACAGTGGCCTCGAGCTCGCCGATCGACGGAAATGGGGCGGCTCGGGAATGTCGTTTTTCGAAATACCGAACAAAAACGAATAATTGCCGCAAACATTCCGCAGAGCTTTGCTCGCGCGGCCTTTGTTATAGTAGCCGGTCTAATCTGAGACCCTCGCGTATCCACAGGGGAAAACGGGAATGCCTGAAACGAGCCTACCACCACCACCCAAGAATCACGGTGGCGGTGCGTTCATCGGCGCGGTGATCTTGATGCTGCTCGCGATGGGCGGACTTCTCTATTGGAAGTTTGCGGGGAAGGACGGCCCGCCGCCTCTGCCCTCTTCGACGCCAAGCGCCAATACGGCGCCGAGCTTCGAGGAGCCCCCTCCCCCTCCGCCCCCGGATGAACCGGACGCGGGCACGAAGGCGACTTCGCCTAAGAAACACCTCATCGCGTCGGGAAATGGCGGCGGCTGTGGAGGCACCTGCAAAGGTGAAGTCCCAGCGGCGCTCAGGTCTGCGCTGAGCGGCGCCGCTGGAAGTGTGCGAGGCTGTTACGAGCGTGCACTGCGTCAAAACCAAATGCTGCAAGGCAAAATGGTCGTCGCGGTGCGCGTCGGCGCGCACGGTGGCTCGACGTGCAGCGCGAACATCGTGAGCGATTCGCTGGGAGATCCGTCGGTGACCTCGTGCGTGCTTCAAAAGTTTCGCGCCGGCCAGTTCCCGCCCCCAGCCGGTGGTTGCGTCGACGTCCAGGTTCCTATCTCATTCCTGCCGAAGACCGGAAAATGAGAGTCCTTCGAACCCTCGCCCCGTTTGCGCTGTGCTTCGCCGTCGTGGCCGGCTGCGGCGAAGACGGGCAAGGGTTCGGCGCGAACGACTGCCCGGTGTTGCCGCTCTTCCATTTCAAACAGACCGGCACCGCGACCAACCCGACGTACATCGAAGTCGGCCCTGACGGCGGTGCGCTCTCGGCCTCGGCGAAGGCCGCACTCGCGCAGGCCGAGGCAAACCATTGCCTCACGCCCGCGGGAGCGGCGACGAGCCTAGGCCAGGGCGCCGGTGGAGCGCCGAGCGCGGGCGGCGGATCGTCGGTTGGCGGAACGTCGAGCAGCGCGTCCCTCGGAAACTGAACCGAGGGGCGAGCACGACGCCGAGTCGTCGGAGCACGACGCGTCGATGTTCGGCGTGCTCCTCACCGTCGCGTACGACGGAACGCGCTTCGCGGGATACGCGCGCCAGCCTTCGACCCGCACGGTCGCCGGCGAGCTCGACGGCGCGATTCGCGCGCTCGACCCGAAGGCGTCACTCGTGCGTGGCGCGAGCCGCACCGACAGCGGCGTTCACGCTCATGGCCAGCGCGTCTCGTTCGACACCAGGCTCGACATTCCGCCGCGAGGTTGGGCACTCGCTCTCGCGCAGCACCTGAGCGACGAGATCAGCATCGTCGCGACGTCGCGCGTGCACGCCGGTTACGACCCGCGCGATCACGCGATGAGAAAGACGTACCGCTACTTCATCCTGCATTCCGAGGTGCGCGATCCCTTCTGGCACCATCGCGCGTGGCGAACGAGTGAGAGGTTAAACCACGATGCGATGGTGGCCGAGGCGCGAACACTCGTGGGCACTCACGACTTTCGCGCCTTCAGAAGTTCGACCGACTCACGCGTCGACACGGTGCGCACACTCGTTCGCGCCGAGTTTCTTTCTTACGCGGTGGA
>Ga0265320_10001350_pt1 | contig 17886 bp, 17 predicted proteins | sample 4827metaG_FD_202087 | JGI IMG/M metagenome (GOLD analysis project Ga0265320, IMG submission 202087) | Rhizosphere microbial communities from Carex aquatilis grown in University of Washington, Seatle, WA, United States - 4-8-27 metaG | ecosystem: Host-associated > Plants > Roots > Rhizosphere >...
GATGGTTTTCAAAAGGAACTGGACCATCTGCGGGCCGCGCTGCACAACGCCCAACCGTTCGCCCTCCAGCACATCCTCGAACGCGGCCGCGACTACCGCGTAAAGCTGAGACCGCTGGGAGACAAGGGATGAGAGCGAAAGGATGAAGGATGAGGGATGAAGGATGAAGCCATCTCAATCTAAATTTTACTTCTGAAATTTCCGACTTATTTGTTTCAAACCTCATCTTTCGTCCCTACCGCCCCTCAGTCCGTTCCGGATTTCAAAATTCGTAATTCATAATTCAAAATTACGCGTTTCACTCTTCACCCTTTACCCTTCCCTCTTCAGTTGTGAAAGACCCCCTTCCCATCACGCCCTTCACCCAACCGGTCCGTGGCTCGGTGGAGTTACCCGGATCCAAGAGCATTACAAATCGCGCGCTGATTTTGGCGGCGCTGTGCCGCGACCCGGTGACGTTGCGCGGCGCCCTTTTTTCCCGCGACACGGAAATCATGGTCAAGGCCCTGCGGTCGCTGGGATTTAAAATTGCGACGAGCACGAAGGCGAAGACGATCCGCATCGAAGGCCACGGGGGCATGATCCCCGAGGCGAAGGCGTCCCTTGACGTCGGCAACGCGGGCACGGCGGCGCGCTTTCTGCCGGCAGTGTTGTGTTTGAAGAAACGCGGGGAATTTACGCTGACAGGCGACGAAGCCATGAACCGCCGCCCGATGAAAGGCCTGCTCGACGCCCTCCGGCGGCTCGGTGCCGACATCGAATTCAAAGGGCAGCCGGACCACTATCCTTTTATTTTGCGCACTCACGGGCTGCCGGGCGGCGGGGTGGAGGTGGATGCCTCGGCCTCCTCGCAAATATTGTCGGCCATGATGATTGCGGCAGCGTGGGCCAAAGGGCATCTCGAGCTGCACCGCATGGGGCAATTGGTCTCCGAACCCTTCGTCCTGATGACGGCCAAGATGATCCCGCGCTTCAATCGGGGTTTCGTGCCGGACATAGATGCCCCGGGATTCAACGAGTTCTACCACGTCGAGCCGGACGCCACCGCGGCGAGCTATTTCGTGGCGCTCCCGCTCGCGGCTCCCGGCGCGGCACCGGGCTACCAAATCATGGGCCTCGGCGAAAATACTGACCTGCAGGGCGACATCGGTTTCCTGACGGTGGCCCAGGCCGTCGGACTTCACGTCGCAAAGAAAGCTTACCACACAGAGATCTCCGCCGGGTCAACCCGGCATGGCGTGACACAGAATTTCAATCCTTTCTCGGACACGTTCCTCACGCTGGCCGCGATTGCGCCGCTATTGGATGGGCCGACGCGCATCTTCGGCATCGCGCATACGCGCAAACAGGAAACCGACCGCATCCGCGCCATGGCGACCGAGTTGAAAAAGCTCGGCCAGGGCGTCGAGGAATTTGAGGATGGATTGGCGATCACGCCCAATCTTAAAAAGCTGAAAGTCCTCGCCGCCAAGGCGGTGAAGGTGAAAAAACTGCTGAGCATCGAAACCTACGAGGATCACCGCGTGGCGATGAGCTTCGGCATTCTTGGCTCCCACGACCTCCTGGGAACAGGCAAACCCTGGCTCCAAATCGAAAACCCCGAATGCTGCGGAAAAACCTTCCCCGATTTCTTCGACGTGCTGGAACAGTTGCGGAAGGATTCAAGTAAGTAGCGCGGTGCTTAAGCCGGCGCTACGACGAAAATCGAATTGGATTCATTCGTTGCCCAATCGCTCGAGAAATACCTCCGGAATCTCAATTGTGAACCCGCTGCCAAATTCAACCAAAAAAAGCACGGTCTGGATGGAGAACCCGGATGTCAATGCCTGGTCCTCGGTTTCAATTGTACGGTATCCACAAATCGATCCCGGTTCCCGGGGATGGAATTTTGCCTGGGCGTCGCCGGTGATCCGAACCGCATCACCATAGTTAAATTTAAGGTCTTTGTCAGACATGACGCGAAAGATGGAGTTACTCCAGGTGTTAAACGAAATCCGGCGACCAAGCTTGTCAGCGATGCCGCAAAAATGCCGCTGGCATTTCCGCGGCACTGCCATCTGCGAATTCGATCAGGAAAAGAACTGAATTAACGGGGAAACCCACGGCATGGGCTTGAAATTCATCCTCAACCACCCGCCGGGAAATCACCCATGCCGATGCCGATGGTCGAAACCCTGCCGGCGCATTTTCAGCGATTACGACATTCTCGTTGCGGGCAAATATTGAATCAATCTCATCCATGGAGACGCAAGTGATGGTTCTATTAAGGCTCCACGAGGCTGTTTGCCAAGGAAATTGGGCAAAATGCCAACAAATTGCCCGAGCAATATCGGAGCGCGGAGCTTCAGGCCGCCTTCAGAAGTATGGTAGATCCGGAAGGGCGGTCCCGCATTTGCGGGATCGTTGCTACTCCACCCGCGACGCCCAGCTGTGGCTGCCAACTCGGATTGCCTTTGACACTTAACCGACCCCGCCTAGCCTGAGGACATGGGCATGATGGTTATTTTCGCGCTGGCGGCGCTCGCCTTTTTCGGCGGCTCCGTGGTCATCGTGGGTCTGGCGGCGACACTGGTCTTCCACACTCTCGGGCTTTTCTTTGGCACGGCGTTCTTTTTGCTGATCACCTGCATCTTCTGCGGCTCAATTGCGTGGGCATGGCGAGACGCCAAGGCGCGGGGCAAGCCCGGCTGGGCGGCGGCGATGCTGGTGGCGGTGGCTTTCTGGCCGGCCGGCCTGCTCCTGTGGATTCTCTTTCGTCCGGAAAAGAAAACCATCCTCATGGTGTCCAAAACCGCTCCTGCCCCGGCCTCGCTGCCGCCGGTGACCAACTGATTCCGGTGAATACCACCGACTCGACAACCGCCGGAGATCAGGCGCCACTGATTGACCCGGTGGAATTGCCGCGCTGGATTTTGCACCAGGATGACGATGTCGTGGTGCTGAATAAACCCGGGTGGGTGGTCTGCCATCCGTCGAAGAACGGGCCCTGGTCCTCCCTGGTTGGAGCATTACGCGAGCATCTGCACGCGGCACATTGCACATTGTCACGCGGCTGGACCGGGAAACCAGCGGCGTGGTGGTGGTGGCGCTCCATCCGCTGGCGGCACGGCGATACCAGATGGCCATGCAAAACCGGCGGGTGGAAAAAACGTACCTGGCCTTTTTGAATGATGAATTGCACGAAGAAAAGGTGGTGGAAGCGCCGCTTGTGCGCGATGCCGGCAATGCGATCGCGGTCAAGCGGCGGGTGGCATTAGCCGGGGAACCCGGGGCGGAATCCGCGCAGACCCGGTTTGAGCCGATCATCGCAACGCGTGGATTAACGCTGGCCCGCGTATTTCCGTTGACCGGTCGGACGCATCAAATCCGCGTGCATGCCGCGCACCTCGGACATGCGATTGTGGGTGACAAGCTATATGGGCCGGACGAAACGCTGTATCTCGAATTTGCCAAGCAAGGGTGGACCGCGCGGCACGCGGCCGCGCTCCCCATGCGGCGCCAGGCGCTGCATGCCAGCCGACTACGATTTCTGGAGGAAGGGCTGGGAGAGTTTATGGCACCGCCGCCGGCGGATTTGGTGGAGTTCGCGCGGGAGAAGATGGGGTTGGATCTGGCGAGGGCGTGGCCAGTGGGCAATTTAAACGGGAATGGCGCCGCGATTGAATGAATGCGCTGGCGATTGTACCAAATTGGCAATGCAATGGGTTTTCGACATGGCGGGCATCGTCAGTTTCCCAACCGGCCGAAATAAATTTCCGTCACATGCTCAAAGCGCACCTTGCCATCCTGCTGATGCTCGTCGAACAAGCGTCGCAGCGCCGCGACCATCGGCTCATGCCGGGGATGCCCGGGTTGCGGTGCGTAAGACGACGACAGCATCCGGCCAAGGAGACCGGAAAAATCGAATTCCTGGGTGACGCCCGGGACGACACGGTGAATAACCGGCTGGGGCGCAAAGAAAGCGGCGAGTTCCGCCGAATCTTTGGAAAAAAGCATTCGCTTATCCGCAGCGGCATCCGTGCGGAAATCGAGAATGATTTGCTCGTAGGCTCCATAGACTCCGGAGGCATGGTCCTTGCGGTCGTTCCAGACTAGCACCACCCAGCCGGATGGCCGGAGCAGGCGTTGAAACTCCCGCCGCGCCTCCGCCGGCTTAAACCAGTGGAAGGCCTGGCCAGCCACGACGAAGTCCGCTGTTTGCGGATCGAGGGTGGTCGCCTCCGCGGTGCCAGCTACACTGGTGAAGTCGGGCCGGGCAGCCAGCAACTGTTCGCCCGCCGCGCGCATTTCCGCATTGGGTTCGACTCCGAACACGCGGTACCCCTGGTCGAGAAAGAGTTCGCTCAAAAAACCCGTGCCCGAACCGACATCCACAATGACATGGGTGGGCTGCAAGCCCATTTCCGACCGCAGCAAGTCAATCACCGCCGCAGGGTAGCGCGGGCGAAACCGGACATAATCGGCGACGCGGGTGCTGAATCGCCTGGTTGGGTCGGTGCTCATGCCACGAATATGGGCGGACGCAGCTTAATTGGCGGCTTTGGCCGCCGTCGGCAACACGTCCGCCGAACCCTGGGCGCGGATGTCATTGTCGGTCAGAACGCCCTCAGTCGAATCTTTCATGGCCTGGCGCGGGAAAATGAACAGCTCGACGTCCCGGCCCGCAAATTCAAATCGCAGATACTCGTCCTTGGAATCATTCAGCACCTGCACGAGGTGCGCCAGATTCTTGATTGCGATACCGTTCACGCTCTTCACCACCCACGAAACCGGGCTCTGGATGTAACCGACATCGAGCTTGTGCGGGAAGAACGGCGCGGTGACGACGACCAGTTCCTCACCGGCGAATGCCGGTTTGTCGCCCCGACGCAACGCCAGCGGGCTGCCAATGGTGCTGAGCAAAGTTTGGAAGTTGAGCGCGTTCTGCGCGGACGTTGCGCCCAGACGGCCGACAAATTCCTGCGTGGCCTTGGTAAATACCATTGGGCCGAAGACGTAATAGGAAGGATAGTTGTCGCCAAGGAAAGGAATGAGCATGGGGCGGAATTTCCCCACCGGCAGTTGGATGTTTTGTTCCTTGCCGTCGCGGATAATGGTCAGGGGCACTTTGGCGTCCTGGGCAATTTTTTGCACAAAGAACCGGTAGCTAACCCGGACATCGTTGCCAAGGTTGATCATGCCCTCGTCATCAATGGGCCGGTCCCCTATCTTGGATATCACGTCCCATTTCTTAAGCGGATAGTCGGGATTGTCGTTGAAGGGGCCGGCGACCATGACGCCATGCTGGGCCGGGCCAAGCTTGAGGTATTGGCGCATGGCGCTGTTTTCCAGCTTTTGGGTTTCGTCGTACATGGCCCATTTGCCGTCGTAATGCCCGTCAGCGATGTCCTTGAGAAACAGTTCAATTTCCTCACCGGGAATGATGTAGCCGATGTTATCCGCCGCGCTGAGCTTGCTGAAGGCCAGGCCGACCATCTGGTCATTGACCACGGCAGGCCCGCCGCTGTTGCCCGGATTGATGGCGGCGTCAATTTGAATGCGCAAACCGGCGACGCCTTCGTTGTAGCTGGCAAATTCGATGCGGGAAATAATGCCCTTGGTGACGGACAAGCTGGTCCCGCCCGTCGGAAAGCCGTAAACGATAACGGAATCCTTGGGGTCGGGAATCTTGGTCGCCCGCGGGAGCGGCGGATGGGTGTCAAAGAAGGCCGGGTCATCCAGGGTCAGAATGGCGAGGTCAATGCCAGTGGCCAGGATCTCAACCTTCGCCGAAACCTTTTCGCCCGAATGGGCCGCCTGCACTTGAATTTGGCTGGCATAGTGCACCACATGGGCATTGGTCAGAATACGTTTGCCATCAATGACCACCCCGCTGCCGCTGATTTGCGTTGGCGTGGCTTTGGTCCAAGGCCGCCCAAAATCGGGGTTGCGAACAGTGGAGAAAATTTTCACCACTGAGTTTTCCACGGCGCTCGAGGCAGCGGCCGCAGGCACGGTGGCGGTCGAGGTGGCGGACGGGACGGTGGGGTTTGCGTCGTCGGCCGGTGGCGTTGCCGCTTGAAGGAGGTTCCCGCAAAACAAGGCTCCGGCCAGCCAGCCCAACCTGTGCGACCCGGGTGAGCCATGAAGATTTCGGAGGAGGGCTTGCATATGCGGGCGGGGAGTGAAAGAGCCGGGCCCAGGTCACTTTGCCGTTTTATTCAGGGTGGCGAGGACGTCCGGCGAAGCTTGGGAGCGGATATCGTTGTCGGTAAGAATTTCGTCCGTCGAGTCTTTCATGGCCTGGCGCGGGAAGACGAAAGTTTCGAGGCCGGTGCCGGCGAATTCAAATTTCAGATATTCGTCCTTCGAGTCATTGAGGACTTGGACCAGGTGAGCCAAGTTTTTGATCGTCACGCCATTGACGCTCTTCACGACCCAGGCGACCGGCTGCTTCTCATAGCCGAGGTCCAACTTGTGCGAAAAGAAGGGCGAGGCAATAACCACCAGTTGTTCGCCCGGGAAGGCCGGTTGATCGCCACGGCGAGTGACCAGCGGGCTGCCGATATAGCTCAAATAGCTCATCGTGCCGGAGCTGCCAAGACTGTCCATAAATTCCTCGGTGGCGGCGGAAAACACCATGGGGCCAAAAATGTAATACGAGGGATTTTTGCCGTTGAGGCCGGGAATCAGCGCCGGGTGCTCGGGCGAGACCGGCACTTGTACCGCCAGTTCCTTGCCGTCGCGCACGACGGTCAGCGGCACCTTGCCGTCCTTGGCGATTTTCTGAACATAATATTCAAACGCCAGGCGCAAGTCGCTGCCCACGGTAATCATGCCTTCGTCATCCACGGGGGTGTCGCCAATTTTGGTAACAATGTCCCATTTCTTCAGCGGGTAGTCCGGGTCCTTGCTGAAGGGCTGGTTCAGGATGATGCCATGGACGTTTTTGTCAATTTTCAGGTAGGGACGCAGAGCGGGATTCTCCAGGGTCTGCAAATCGTCATACATGCCGGGCTTGCCTTTGTAATCGCCGCTGGCACTGCTGTTCAAAAACAGGTCAATTTCCTCGTTGGGGATGATGTACCCGATATTGTCCGCGCCGCCGAGGCGGCTGAAGGCCAGACCAATCATCTGGTTGTTGGCGACGGCCGGGCCGCCGCTATTGCCGGGGTTGATGGGTGCGTCCACTTGGATGCGCAGGCCCGCCGTAAAGCCATTGTAATTGGTGAATTCAATGCGCGAAACAATGCCCTTGGTGATGGAGAGGTTGTTGCCGCCAGTGGGATAGCCGTAAACCAACACCGAGTCCTTGTTGTCGGGCAGTTTGGAGGCGCGCGCTAACGGGGGATGATTGTCAAAAAACGTCGGGTCATCCACCTTGAGCAAGGCCAGGTCAATGCCCGGCGCAACCGCGATCACGGTGGCGGAAACTTTTTCGCCCGAGCCATTGGCTTGCAGTTGAATCTGGCTCGCATACAGCACCATGTGGGCGTTGGTGAGAACGCGATTGCCGTCAATGATGACGCCACTACCGGAGATTTCCCGCGGCGCGCCCTTCGTCCAGGGCTTAAAAACGTCGGGATAGCGCATCGTGGCGAAAATCTTGACGACGGATTTCTCGACGCCGTCGGCCGGTTGGGCGGGGGAAGCGGCGGATGCGGCCGGGGCGTCTGCCGCTCCGAGGTGAGCGGGGCTCGCAAAAACGCCAGCCGCGAGCAACGCGGCCAGGACCGCAAAATATTTCCGATGATATGAAATAGGGGAAGTCATGGCAAGAGGTGGATTTGCCATCATTAACGGAGCGGATGGCTAAAAGGACGGCCAGTCACGCAGTTTTTAACCCGTTTGGCGAACTAATTTCTTTGGGGTGACGGGACCGAAATTCGTCAAATCGTCACCGGCGCAGGCTTGCGCTTGGGACGGGAGACCGCTTTTATCGGCGTTTACCCCGCACCCTGTGACCCAACCCAACTCCGGAAAACCTGGCGGCGTGGCACTTTTCATCCAAGAGTGCTTGCGCAAGCCCAAGCAAATGGGCGCCGTTGTGCCCAGTTCCCAAGGCCTTTCGCGCGCCATGGCCCATTGGCTCCCAGCCGACCCGGGTGAGTTCGTCATTGAACTCGGGCCCGGCTCCGGACCGGTAACGGAGGCCTTGTTGAAACGGGGATTGCCGCCGGACCGGCTGTTGGCCATTGAAAAGTCCCCCCGCCTGGCAGCGCTGCTGCGGCAGCGTTTTCCCGCGATTCGCGTGGTGGAGGGGGACGCTGGGCAGATGGATGAAATCTTGTTCGAGCAGACAGGCGTGCGCCACGCTGGCGCGGTGGTATCGAGTCTGCCGTTGCGGTCCTTTCCCCGCGCTTTGGAGGAATTGGTGACCCGGAAGATCCACGAGGTACTCAAACCGGGCGGCTGCTGGGTGCAATTTACCTACCATACATACAAGCGCAAAATTAACGGCTCCGAGCCGTTTGATTTCGATTCGACGAAGTATATTTTCTGGAATTTGCCGCCAGCCCGGGTGCTGCGCTACAAGAAGAAGCACGCCTGAATGAAAGCCGCGCTGCATGCCGGATGGTGGGGTTGCTGCCTGCTGGTGGCGGGCTGCGCCACCCCGCACGCCACCGAACCGGCGGCGGCAGACCGGGGCCATGCGCCAGCGGCCCGGCAGTTCATCGTGACGTTGGGCGCGGCGGATGTGGATCGCGCGGCGCAAGTCATTCGTTTTAGCCTGCCCAATTCTGCTATGCCAGTCGGCTACCTGCGCGACGCCGGCAACAATCTGGTTCCCCTGCAAATCGAACCGGGCAACCGCGCGGTTTTCTTCGTGGCCATGCAGAAAGCCGGCGAAACGCTGGTGTTTACCACGGCGCCGCTGGCGCCAAGCCCCACAGAGAACACCGTTCAGGTCGTCCACGAAGACGGCCGCCTCGCCTTGACGGTCGAAGGCAAACCAGCCTTATATTATCAGATGGATTTGGCCAAACCGCCGCGCGACGGCATTGCGGACAAGATTTTGCGCGGCGCTTTTCTGTATCCCCTATTCACCCCGCAAGGCGTGCAAATGTCGGACACCTATCCCGTGGATCATCCGCATGACCATGGCATCTGGACGGCGTGGACGGACACCCAATTCCAAGGGCGCACCCCCGATTTCTGGAACCCGCATCTCCCCAATGGCGGCACCGTGGAATTTGCGGGACTCGACAATTCCTGGAACGGCACTGTGAACGGGGGCTTTCAATCGCGCCACCGTTACATTGACCGCACGGCCACTCCTCCCATCGCGGCCCTCAACGAAAGCTGGGCGGTGACGCTGTATGGCGCCGGGGGCGTACCGGCACGAATATTCGACCTCGACGTGACTCAGACCACCGCCACGGATGATCCGCTCATCTTGCTGCAGTACCGCTATGGCGGCTTGGGCGTTCGCGGGCACATCCAGTGGCTCGACAAATCCAACCTGACAATCCTGACCTCCGAAGGCATTGCCGACCGCGCGCAGGCGGATGCCAAGCCCGCGCGCTGGTTTTTTATGGGCGGAAAAATTGATGATGCCCCCGCGGGCATCGCGGTACTCGACCATCCTTCCAACTATCGCGCACCCCAACCGGTGCGGATGAATCCCGACCAACCATTCTTTATGTATGCAGCAGTCATCAGCGGGCCGTTTACGATTGCCAAGGACAAACCTTTTCAAATGCGCTACCGCTTCATAGTCCAAGACGGCCTGCCGGATGCAAAATTTCTGGAAGCCTGCTGGCAGGGCTATGCCCACCCGGCCACCGCCACGGTGGAATTGAAATAACCCGTCCATGCCCTACCCGCCTATTACCGCCCGCCAGCGCCAACTGGTACTTCTGGCTGCGATTCTGGGCTGGATGTTTGATGGCTTGGAGATGGGGATTTTTCCACTCATCGCCCGCCCGGCGCTGCAGCAAATGCAAGGCAGCATGCCGGATGAAATTTTCGTGGGCCACTGGATGGGCATCATCACGGCGCTATTTCTGCTCGGCGCGGCGGCGGGTGGCGTGGTGTTTGGCTGGCTGGGCGACCGCATCGGACGCGTCAAATCGTTGAGCGCAAGCATCCTGACCTACTCCCTGTGCACGGGGCTCGTTTATTTTGTGCAGACCCCGGCGCAACTCGGCGCGCTGCGCTTCATCGCCGCGCTGGGCATGGGCGGGGAATGGGCGCTCGGCGTCGCGCTCGTCATGGAAATCTGGACGGGCGCGAGCCGCCCCGTCCTCGCCGGCGTCATCGGCGCCGCGGGCAACGCGGGTTTCCTGCTAAGTTCGCTAGTAGGGTTGACGGCTTCCGTCACGATAACCTCCTGGCGGTGGGTTGCCCTGGTCGGCGCGGCACCCGCGTTGCTGACTTTCTTCATACGCCTCTGCGTGCCGGAATCTCCCTCCTGGCAACATGCGACCGCAGGCGCCCCGGCGCAGCCGCTGCGGGAAATATTCTCGGCCACACTGTGGCGGCGAACCGTCGTCGCCACCATGCTCTGTGGCATCACGCTGCTCGTGACGTGGGGACTTGTGCAATGGCTGCCGTCGTGGGCGGACAGCCTGACCAAGGGGGCAGTTCAAACTGCGAAGGCCTGGACCCAATTCTGGTCAGCTCTTGGCGCGATGGTTGGCTGCGTCTTTGGCGCGTGGCTGGCGGAAATCTGCGGGCGGCGGTGGGCCTATTTTCTCTTGTGCGCCAGCTCGCTGGGCACTTGTCTGGCATTTTTCAGTTTTGAGAATCATTACGGCGCGGTCTTTCTGAGTTACACGTTTCTCGTCGGCGGCCTCACGGCATCATTTTATGGGCTGATCCCACTGTACTTGCCGGAGCTCTTCCCCACCCGCGCCCGGGCGACCGCTCAAGGGCTGTGCTACAACGCCGGCCGAGTGCTGGCCGCAGGCGGTGCGTTGCAAATGGGTGCGCTGATGAAATACTTTCAGGGCGACTACGCCCAAGCTGGCGAAGTCATTTCTTTGATCTACCTCCTCGGCATGGTGGTCATCTGGTTCGCACCGGAAACCAAGGGGAAGCCGTTGCCGGAGTAGTCTTTGGTTTGGAAGATTAAGCACGGAGGACACGGCGGGGATTTTTACCGCTTGCACTTTAGGAACTTTCTCCGTGTTCTCTGTGTTTCCAAAATGATTCCGCCCGTTTCACCAGCCCCCGCTGTCGAGGTTTCCGGCCTCACGAAGAATTACGGCAAGGTCGAAGCTTTGCGGGGCATTGATTTGACTGTGGGTACCGGTGAGATGTTTGCGCTCCTTGGTCCCAACGGCGCCGGCAAGACCTCCCTTTTCTCGATTCTTTGCACGCTGCGCACGCCCACCACCGGTACCGCCCGCGTGCTGGGCCGCGATGTCGTCGTCGAGCGGGACGCCACCCGGCGCGACATCGGCATCGTCTTTCAGGAGCCGGCCATCGAGCGCACCCTGTCCGTGCGCGACAATCTCCGCCTCATGGGCCAGTTGTACGGCCTCGACAAGGCGGCCGTGCGTAAACGCACTGATGAATTGCTCGAGCAATTGCAGCTGACCGACGTGGCCGACCGCCAGGCGCAAAAGCTTTCCGGCGGCCAGCGTCGCCGCGTCGAACTCGCCCGCTCACTGGTGACCGACCCCCGCGTGCTCTTTCTGGACGAGGCCACCCTTGGCTTGGACGTCGAAGCGCGGCGCAGTTTTTGGAAGCAAGTGCGTGGGCTGACCCAATCCGGCCGCACCATCGTTTTCGCCACGCACTATATGGAGGAGGCTGAAGTCGCCGACCGCATCGGCATGATGTCGGACGGCCGAATCGTGGCCCTGGACACCCCGCGCAATCTCAAGTCGCAGCTTGGTGGCGGCGTCATTCACTTGCAAACTGCCGACAATGCCCAAGCGCGCGACTGGCTCGTGCAACGCGGCTACCAGCCCGCCCCGGGGGTCCAACCTATTATGTTTGAGCACAAGGATCCGGCCGCCATTGTACCAGTCATATTGCGGGAACTCCCGGTGGCGGTGGAGCGCGTTGAAATCAGCGCCCCGAGCCTCGAGGATGTTTTTCTCAAGCTGACGGGTCGTGCGCTGGCCGATGAAACCGCCAAAGCGCCTGCGGGCGGCAACAAATGGGGAGGCAAGCCATGAAGGGAATATCCGCCATCATTGCGTTGGACATGAAACGGTTTTTCCAGGAACCGATGCGGTTGATTCCAGGATTGATTCAACCGCTCCTGTATTTGTTTGTGCTCGGTTCCGGATTGGGGGCGAGCATGGGGCGGCTGCCGGCGTCGGGCACCTACCGCAGTTTTATTTTCCCGGGAATCATTTCCCTCGCGCTGCTCTATGCGGCCACTTTTGCGGGCATCACGATTGTCTTCGACCGGCAAATTGGGTTCTTCAAGGCGGTCCTGGTGGCGCCGGTTTCCCGTCCGGCGATTGCTTTCGGCAAAGTTGCGGCCGGAGCCATCCAGGCCTTCATCCAGGGCATTGTACTGCTTTTTCTCACGCCCCTGGTCGGCCTGCATCTCGGCGTAATCGAGATCGTTTTGGCGTTGCTCGCGCTGGTCATGGCGTCCGTAGTCTTTTCCGCGTTGGGGGTTGCCCTTGCCTGTCGCTTCACTTCGACCACGGTATTTCCCATCGTCATAAATACCATCATCATTCCGATGTATTTCCTGTCGGGCGCGTTGTATCCCCTGGGACCCGCGCCCGTTTGGATGCAGAAGGTTGCCCATCTCGACCCTATGGCCTACGTGGTGGATTTGCTGCGCGGCGCGCTGCTCGGCCGCGACCACATGTTCTTCAATCCGTGGACCGGCATCATTTTCCTCAGCGTTTTGACTGGCCTTCTGATCTGGTCATCGGTGCGCGTCTTTGCCAAAGGTGAGGAAACGGATTTGACCGGGGCGTCCAAGTTTCCGTGGCGGAGGTAGGGGCGCAGACTTGCTGCGCCCTTTCTCCGTATCTCGCCTTCACTTATACTCCAAGGCCGAAGCATCTTCCCGGATCGAAAATCAAGGCTTGGCGGAAGATGTGGCGGATCCGGTGGCACCAACTACCCCACCCGCACCCGACGGCGGCTCTGGCTGCGGTGACCGCTGGATGCCGTTGACCGCGACGCCTTCCGGCGAAACCTCGGCTTTGTCGGTTACGCCGAAGGGTCCAAAGTTCAGTCCATAATCGTAGATGAAGCCGCCATTGATTCGAACCGACAGGAATCCGGCCTGTGCCGAGGCTCCTGTTGTGGGATTAAAACTGCCCGTGGCCGGATCAAATCCGCTGCTGCCGCTGCCGATGCCACTAACGTTACTAAAGGTAATCAGGCTGGACGACCCTCTTCCCAGGGGGGAAATACCCGGTTGGACAATAAAGTTTGTAAATGCCGCCGGCACTTGCCCCGGCGCCCGCCGGACCCCGTTGACAAATACCAGGTTCCGGCCGAAAACAATTTCATCAGTTGCAATGACCGGGCCGTACCACCAGGAGTCCACAAAAAGATCACTGCCGCCCGCGCTGGTGACTTCATAGCCAAAAACATGGTCTTTCAAATCGGTAGTCCAGTATTGGGATGATCCCCCTCCCCCACTGCCGCCTCCAAAGGACTTTACGGCCTCGAGAAATTTTACCTTAATTGGCCCCACACTCAGATCATTGTCGGCGGGATTGGCGGGAGCCACCTCCGGCTGCGGCGTCCTGGCCTTTCCATTAACCGCCACGGAATCCGGGGTAATTGTCGCATGGTCGGCATCGCCAAACGGGCCAAAATTCAGGCCGTATACATAGAGATGGCCGTCCCGGATTTCGACTGCTTGCAGACCATTAGAATAAAGCGCACTTGACGCCTTCGCAAAACTCACCAGCGAATTGGTCCGATGATTTCCGCCGGCGGGTTTGAAGGTGACTGGCCCCAGTTCCTCGCTGCCGCCGTTATCCATGAAGTTGACATATTTCGCGGGCCTGACCTGCGGCATCTGGCGTCGGCCGTTGACAAACACGAGGTCCTGCGCGAACACCACCAAATCGCCGGCTTTGACCTGTTCATACCAGCCTGAGTCCACTACGAGCCATTCATCGCCGGGCAAATAGGCAAAGGCATGACTTCCCGCATAGGCCACTAGCGCCGTCCCCTCTTGGGCCGAACCGCCGTCAGGCTCCGCCTGCAGCAATTGCACTGTAACCGGCCCGAGCTTGATCGCAACCACCTCCTTCACGGTCTTGGTGCAGCCCGCGAGTACCAGGGCACCCAAGAAACATGCCGCGCACCGCAGCAAACGGGAAGCCGGATTACGCATCACGTAATCGCATACCAAGCCGCCCCCGTTGTCAATCCACGCGGGGCAACCTGAAATGCCTGGTTGAATTCGTATTCCGTTGCGACGAGACAGCCCACCATCAGGTGCAGCGCGATGAAATACCTCAGCGATTTTTGATATAACGGCGAACATCGTTGTGGCTGCCGACCAGAATCAAATTCGCGCTGCCTCCCGATAGCTCGAAAACTTCCCGCAAATCCCGCCCTACCCGACACTCAAACGCCGAACCACCCAAGCGACGGATTCCCAGCCCGCTGTGCCTGTGCGGCTGCCAAAAACTTCCTTGAGACACGCCACGACCACCGCCACTTCTTGCTGTTGAGTCGGCGACAATGCTCTGGCGGAAGCCCGGAAGCGGGGAGAGAAATCAATCGCTAATGGCGGCATGAAAATCGCCCAGGTAACGTTTCATCCGCCCTGCGCTCCGTTCACGAGCCGCCTCCGCTTTGACCCGCCGGGCAAAATCCGCCAATTCGCGGGCGGTCACACCATATTCGTTTTGTGCATAATCCCTGCCGCGGCCTATTTCGTTCAAAGGCCGCAATGCGATGACCCCGGTGCCACATGCGATGCCAATGTTATCGCCGGCAGCCGCGCGTTTCAACCAGTAGGAAAGGCGGCTGCGGGCCTTCGTTGCGGTCAACGTTGTCATCGTGATACTCTAACCGTCCCCCCGTGTTCGTCAACCATAGGCTGCGAAGTCCCCAACCCAAGAGTTCTCGACTCCCCGTAAAACGGTAAACCGCAAACCGTAAACCGTAAACTTAACCTCCCCGCTTCCAGCTAATTTCGGCACCTGATAGCCCCGCCCAAATTATAGGTTTGACAACCCGTTGCCTAATGCGCTAACCCGTAAAGGTTTACGGGCATAGTCCCCGGCGTCTGCCGTGTTCTACCCCCGCCATCCTGCTCCACCCATGAGTTCCGATTTCAATTCCTCTTCGGGGTCCGGTAACCGCAAGTTCATCAAACCGTCGTTTTCTTATCTCATCGAGAAGAAGCGCGACGGCGGTGAATTTTCTGATGACGAGATTCGTTTCATCGTGGATTCCATCCTCGACGAGGAACTGCCGGACTACCAGCTATCCGCGCTGGCCATGGCCATTTACTTCAAGGGCATGTCCGCCCAGGAAACGGCGACCCTCGCCGAGGAGATGATGCTCTCTGGAGAAGTCGTGGATCTGGCCCGCATTTCCCGCCCCAAGATCGCCAAATATTCAACGGGTGGTGTGGGTGACAAGACTGCGCTCGTGCTGCCTCCGCTGGCGGCCGCCTGCGGCGTGGTCATGCCCTGTGTCAACGGCGTGGACGAAGATTTTGTCATCACCGCAGTGGAGAAGCTCGAAGCCATTCCCGGCTTCCGCGCCGACCTGCCCATCAAACAATTCGTCGAGCAGCTTTTGAAAGTCGGTTGCGCCATTTACGCGCCCAACCCGGACATCGCGACCGTAGACTCCACTCTTTACAAACTCCGCGAGCAAACCGGCACCATTCCGAGCCTCCAGCTTATCACCGCCAGCGTGCTTTCCAAGAAACTCGCGGAAGGCGCCGAAGGCCTCGCGGTTGACGTCAAATGGGGCAATGGCTCCTTCATCAAGGATTTGGAACAGGCCAAACAACTGGCGCGCTCCATCACCCGCGTCGCCCGCGGCATGAAACGCCGCTGCGTGGCCCTTGTCACCGACATGAACCAGCCGCTAGGCGACACCGTTGGCACGGCGCTTGAAGTCGCGGAAGCCATCAAGCTTCTCAAAGGCGAAGGCCCCGAGGATTTGAAGGAACTTGTGCTCAAGATGGGCATGGAAATCGTCCGCCTCGCGGGCGTCGCCGGGTCCACGCTATCCGCCAAGCAGACGGTTGAAAACCGTCTCGCCGACGGGTCGGCGCTTGCCAAGTTCAAGGAAATGGTCGCCGCGCAGGGAGGCAACACCGCCTTCATTGACGATCCCTCCAAATTCACGCCAGCCAAATATATTCGCAAGCTTCCCGCCCCCAAGCGCGGCTACGTCCACACGATCAACGCCGGCATGATTGCCCGGGGCGTGCAAGTGCTCGCAGCCACGAAGAAGGGCAAGCCCGATCCCGCGGTCGGAGTTTCGGAAATCAAGAAAGTCGGCACCCAGGTCAAGCAAGGCGAACCGCTGATGATGATTCATTACAACGACGAGTCCAAGCTCGAGGCGGCGCTGGAGTACCTGCGCTCGGCCTACCGCCTCGCCCCCAAGCGCCCGACCCCGCCAGTACTCGTGGTCGAGCGCGTGGCGTAATTTGCCGATTCCGGCTTTGCCACTTGGCGTTTGGGTATTCTACCGGTTATTCTTGTCAGCATGCACGCTGACGATCGAAAACCGCATCACCTGCCAATCGAGGGCACGCTCGATCTACACACCTTCCACCCGCGGGAAACCGGGGATGCCGTGGACGCCTTTGTTGAGGAAAGTCACGCGCGCGGCTGGCGAGAAATTCGAATTGTCCATGGCAAGGGAACTGGCACGCTGCGGGAGTTGGTCCACGCCCGGCTGAAACGTTCGCCGCACGTGGTGTCGTACCGCTTGGGCAATGAGACGACGGGCGGTTGGGGCGCGACGCTGGTGGAATTAAAGGCAAAATAGAATTAGTACTCTCGTAAGCGATGGGAGTATTGGCCGGGCTTTATGCGTCAATATGGCGCATTCAGTCCGCAGCCCGAAAGCTCGATTAAATGCGCCATATTGGCGCATATACGAAAGGTCAATTTTTCGATATTACGTTACTGCGCAATAGGTTATGAATATAGCGAAGCTTGGCATGTTTCCTGATGATTGGAAGGTGGAAAACCATTCACCAGTCAACCTAAAGGAGATGAACCAACATGAGACTTATACGATATGACTATCCGGCCTCGACCGATTTCGATCGGTTCCTCGGGGCCTTGTTCCCGACAGCCAACCGCTGCGGCGATGCCTGTGGCACCACCGAAAGCGCTGCTTGGACGAGTTCACCCAAAGTGAATCTGTCTGAGACGGCCGAGCATTATGAAGCCAAAGTCGAACTGCCCGGTGTGAAAAAGGAAGATATCAAGGTCGAGTTTGAAAACTCGGTCCTCAGCGTCTCCGCCAAACGCGCGGTGAAAACCGCCGAAAGCGAATCCACCGAGGAATTCAGCCGCAGCTTCACCGTTCCATCGGGCGTTGACTCCGCCAATGTCAAGGCCGCCTATGAAAACGGCGTCCTGACGCTGACGTTCCCGAAGACCCCGGAAGCCAAATTGCGCACGATTGAAGTGCGATAAAGATTTCGGTTTGGAGAACCGAGGATTGGAATCCAGGGGCGCGCTTCGCAAGGGGCGCGCCCCTGTTGCTTTGAATTCCCACCGCAAAGTTTTTTACCATAATATGCGCGGAGAACACGGCGGTGGGAGTACTTTTCCTGATTATCACCACCCCCGTCACTTTTTGACCGCAACCGCCGGCGCTGCGCCGGGTTCAATTGGGAGGAGACCACGGACGACTCAAGCCGACGGTTGGGCGATAAGCGCAAAACATTAAGCGTTGCTTGAAGCTACCGTTTCCATTGACCTTCACCCTGCCACCTGATCCGCCGCCATGAACATCCCGCCCCTTCTCAAC
>Ga0265320_10001353_pt1 | contig 17865 bp, 14 predicted proteins | sample 4827metaG_FD_202087 | JGI IMG/M metagenome (GOLD analysis project Ga0265320, IMG submission 202087) | Rhizosphere microbial communities from Carex aquatilis grown in University of Washington, Seatle, WA, United States - 4-8-27 metaG | ecosystem: Host-associated > Plants > Roots > Rhizosphere >...
CTCGGCGCGGACGAATTGAGGCGGGGCCTCGACGGGCTTCGGGGGCGCCGTGGGAGCGGGGGTCGGCGAGGGTGCGCTCTGCCGTGGGACCGGCACCGCTATCACAGGGGCCTGCACGACCACCTTCACTGGCACCGACGTGGGAACCGCCGTCGGGGCCGGCCTCTCAACGACGGCGGCCTTTGGCGCGGGCTTGCCGGTCATGAGGATTCCGGTGATGACCGCCGAGACCACGATGAGCGCCACCGCGGCGCCGGCTATGAGGACGAGGGTCTGCGTGCGGAGCGGCTCGTTCTGGCGCGACACCCGCCCCTGGCCGCCACCCGGCATCGGGGGAATCATGTCCGCCTGCTCCTGGGCGCGAAGGCGCGCGGCCTTCTTCAGCGCATCGTTGATGAGGCTCATCGTCGAACGCTCAGTTCGTGAGATGCTCCATGTCGCGGACCGCCCGCCGCGCGTCCCAGTAGTTCACCTCGTCGGATTCGCGGATGAACGCGGAAAGCATGGCCTTGTCGCAGAGGTTGTTCACCACCCTGGGGATGCCGCGGCTGGCCTTGTGGATGGCCCTGAGGGCCCAGGGTGTGAAGGAGGGCCGCCCTGTCCCTCCGGCGAGGGTGAGGCGGTGCTGGATGTAGTGCGTCATGTCCCTGTGGGACAGCGGATGGAGCTCGTAGTGGACGAGGATGCGCTGGCGCAGCTGGCGCAGTTCCTCGCGGGCGAGGACCTCCTTGAGCTCGGGCTGGCCCATGAGGACGATCTGTAGGAGCTTCTGCTTGTCGGTCTCGAGGTTCGAGAGGAGGCGCACCTGCTCGAGCACCTCGAACGAGAGGTTCTGGGCCTCGTCGATGATGAGGACGATGTCCCTGCCCCGGTGGATCCTCTCCAGGAGGACCCGGTTCATCTGTGACACGAGGTCCACCTGGCTCCGCGCGAGCTTCGTCTCCCCCAGCTCCCCGAGGATAGCCTTTAGCATCTGCGTCTCGGTGACCCTTGGGTTCAGAATCAGCGCGGTGTCGAAGCGGGCGGGGTCGAGCTCGTTGAGGAAGCGGCGGCAGAGCGTCGTCTTCCCGCAGCCGACCTCGCCGATCAGCACGATGAACCCCTTCCTTTCGCGCACGCCGAACTTGAGATGCTGCAGCGCCTCCTGGTGCGTCGGGCTCAGAAAGAGGAATTTCGGATCCGGCGTGATGTTGAAGGGCATCTCGTTGAATCCGTAGTAGCTCAGATACATAGACGGTTCCGAGTAAGCCGTGCCCTTCCCAAAACGCACGCCAAAACCTGCGCCTGGGCGCAGCGACCAAAAAGAATTGCGAACGCGTGATGGCCCGCTGTTTATCGATGTGAAAGTCCCGTGAAATCGCGCAAAGTCATCCTGAGCCTCTACCTGCTGCTGTTTGCGGGCCTCGGAGTCGCCGGCAGCTACCTTTTCGTGGACGCGCGCCACGAATATGTGCGGCTCGAGCAGGTTGAGACGCTGAACCGCCAGAAGCTGGCGGAGGCGCAGGAGCGCCTGCGCAACCAGGAGCGGGTGCTCGAGCGCCTGCGCACGGATCCCGCGTACGTCGACAAAGTGATCCGCAAGAAGCTGGGCTATGCCAGGCCCGACGAGTTCATCTATCGTTTTGAGGATTGAGGGAGACGACGGATGACGCCGGACACCACCGATCTCATTGGAAAATTCCACAGCGCCGGGCAGGGGCAGGTGTTCGCCTTCTTCGACAGGCTCCGCCCCGAAGCGCGGGCCCGCCTGCTCTCGGAGGCGGCCGAGATCGACCTTGCCGAAATGGACCGGCTCGTGCGCACGCTCGTGGCGGCGGGCAGCACCCAGGCCGTGAACCTGGACGGGCTGGCCCCGGCCCCCTATGAGAGGCTGCCCGAGCACGGGGGCGACGCAGCGTCGTGGGCCAAGGCCAGCGCCGCGGGGGAGGTGGCCCTGCGCGCGGGGCGTGTGGCCGCGTTCACCGTCGCGGGCGGGCAGGGGACCCGGCTCGGCTATGACGGGCCGAAGGGAACGTATCCCGTCACGCCGGTGCGGCACCGCTCCCTGTTCCAGGTCTTCGCCGAGAAGATCACGGCGGCGGGGCGGCGCTACGGGCGGACGCTCCACTGGTTCATCATGACCAGCCACCAGAACCACGCGGCGACCGAGGCGTACCTCCGGGAGAACCGCCACTTCGGCCTCGACCCGGGCCTGATCCACCTCTTCCGGCAGGGGAGGATGCCCGCCGTGGACTTTGGCGGAAAGATCCTCCTGGAGAGCCAGGGATCGCTCGCCCTCTCCCCCGACGGCCACGGAGGATCGCTCCGGGCGCTGGAGAGGAGCGGCTCGCTCGACCTCATGGCGTCGGAGGGCATCGACACGCTCAGCTATTTCCAGGTGGACAACCCCCTCGTGCGCTGCGTCGACCCGGCGTTCATCGGGTGGCACCTCCTGCGGGGCTCGGAGATGTCGAGCAAGACCGTGCCCAAGGCGTACCCCGAGGAGAAGCTCGGCCACTTCTGCACGCGGGGGAGCGGATTGGTCGTGATCGAGTACTCGGACCTGCCGATCGGGCTTCAGATGGAAAGGGACCCCTCCACGGGCGCGCTTCGCTACGAGGCGGGAAGCATCGCCATCCACGTCATCGACCGGGAATTCATCAGGAGGATGGCGCGCGGGACCGGCGCCCTCCCGTTCCACAGGGCCGACAAGAAGATCGCGACCGTGGACGCCGAGGGCTGGGAGGTGCGGCCAACCCGGGCCAACGGCGTGAAGTTCGAGATGTTCGTCTTCGACGCGCTGCCTTCGGCAAGGAACCCTGCCGTCATCGAGACGAACCGCGCCGACGATTTCTCGCCGGTCAAGAACGCCGAGGGCGTCGACTCGGCGGCGACGTGCCGCGCCGACCAGCTCCGGCAGTTCGCCCGCTGGCTCCGGAGGGCCGGGGCGGCTGTCCCGGTGGATTCAACCGGGCTGCCCGAATTCGCCCTAGAGATTTCTCCGCTCTTCGGCTATGACGAGGACTCCTTCATGGAGAGCTGGTCCCGCCTCGCGACAAAGCCCGCGATCGCGGGCGGTCTCTGCCTCTGATCCTCCCCCCGAAATGACCCCCTCCGACCAACTCCAGTCCGCCGTGCTTGCGGGCCAGCTGATGCCGAGCTCGACGGCGAACATTGCCGCGTACCTCGGCGCCGGGCTCCCGGCCTGGGCCGGGTCGAGCATGACCGAGCTCCTTGAGAAGCGGAGCTGGGGGGAGCTGAACGACCGGTTCTACCGGGAGCTTGAGTTCGGGACCGGCGGCATGCGCGGGCGCACCATCAGCCTGGTCACCACGGCCGCGGAGGCCGGGACGCCCGGCCAGTTCGGTTCGCCCGAGCACGCGGCCGTCGGCAGCAACATGATGAACGACTTCACCGTCGCGCGCGCGGTCATCGGGCTGTTCAACTACACCAGGGACTACCTTGCGGGCAGCGCAGCGGGCGTGGCCCCGCGCCTGGTCATCGCGCACGACGTCCGGTTCTACTCCAGGCACTTCTGCGAGCTTGCGGCGTCCATCTGGACGCGGCTCGGCGGCGAGGCGTACATCTTCGACGGGCCGAGGCCGACGCCCCAGCTCAGCTTCAGCGTCCGCCACCTCCGGGCCCACGCGGGCGTCGTCATCACCGCGAGCCACAACCCGCCCCACGACAACGGGTTCAAGGCGTACTTTGTCGACGGCGGCCAGGTCATACCACCCCATGACGCGGGGATCGCCGCCAAGGTGACGGCCGTGCCGCTTGCCTCCGTCTCGCAATACCTGGCGACCGACCTGACCCGGGTCGTCCGGCTCGGCCGCGACATGGACGACGCGTACATGGATGTCGCCTCGTTCGCCATAGTCGACGGGTCCGTCCTTCGCGGCTCGCACCTGAAGGTGGTCTATACGAACATCCATGGAACGGGGGCGATCCACGCCGTGCCCATGCTGATCCACGCGGGCTGCAACCTCGTCCTCGTGGCGGAGCAGATGGCCCACGACCCGAGGTTCCCGACCGTGAAGTCCCCGAACCCGGAGAATGCGGAGGCGCTTGCGCTCGCGGTGGCGACGGCGAACAGGAGGGGCTGCGACGTCGTCATGGCGACCGATCCGGACTGCGACCGCATGGGGGTCGCCGTCCGGGGCCGCTCCGGCGCCATGGAGCTGCTGACCGGCAACCAGATCGGGTCGCTGATCGCGGAGTACCGCCTCCTGAAGTACAAGGAGCTCGGGTGGATCCCGAAGGGGGGCTCGCAGAACGCCTGCATCATCAAGACCTTTGTCACGACCCAGCTCCAGAATGCGATCGGGCGGGCGCACGGCGTGAAGGTGATCGACACGCTGACCGGCTTCAAATGGATCGCCGCGAAGATCGCGGTCTACGAGGAGCGCCTGAAGGCGGCCATGGGCGCCGGGTGGGACTATGACAAGACCCCCTTTGTCGAGCGGGCCCAGCTGCTCCTCGAGCACAGCACGTTCTTCATCTTCGGGACGGAGGAGAGCTACGGCTACCTGCCGAACGACTACGTCCGGGACAAGGACGGCAACGCGGCGTGCCTGATGTTCGCGGAGCTCTGCGCCTGGGTGGCCGCCAAGGGGCTCACGGTCCCAGAGTACCTCGACCAGGTCTACCTCAAGTACGGCTTCTACCTGGAGGACACGATCAACATCTATTACGAGGGCGCGAGCGGGAGCGCCAAGATCAAGCGCATCCTCGACACCTACCGGACCTCGAGGCCGGCCTCGTTCGGCGACGTGCGCGTCGACGCCTTCCAGGACTTCGGGAGGGAGACGATCCTCGACGCCGACGGCGACGAGATCCCGAAGCAGGACCTCTACGTCGTGACGCTGTCAAACGGGTACCGGTTTGCGGCGCGGGGAAGCGGGACCGAGCCCAAGATGAAGTTCTATCTCTTCGCCTCGGACAAGGTCGGCGGGGCGGAGGAGCTTCCGGCCGTGAAGGCGAGGGTCCGCTCCGAGCTCGACCGGCTGAAGAAGCTCATAGAGGAGGACGCGCGCGGGCGCGCGGAGGGATAGGGGCGGACGGCCCCGCGCGCGCATCAAAGCCAAACTATAACATGCCCAACATACCCGGTCTCCGCAGCCCGTACGCAAAGGTCGGCCGCATCGTCTACTTCGGGCGGATGCTCGACAAGATACGCCTGCACGCCGCCGGCAAGCTTCCGCCCGAGTACGTGGCGAACCTTGGCGACGCGAAGCCGGGCATGTTCGACACGCGCTGCTGCGGCTTCCTGCGCGTCAAGTTCGACGACATTGCGAGGCGCACGCTCGAGGGCGGAAGCGACCAGGAGGTTCTGGAATGGGCGGAGAAGCGGGGGGGCCGCCGCACGGACGATGAATGCCAGGTCTGGAGCCATTTCCTGATGAAGCGCGGCTGGCACGACCCCGCCGAGAATGTCCAGCGCCTTCGCCAGCGGATAAGGGAATCGGGGCTGGAGGGAAAGCCGATAGAGACGTACTTCGACTACATCGACTTCGACGAGGGGCGCGATCCCGTCGCCGCCAGGTCCTGGGAGGCCGTCTAGCCTATATCAGGAGGAGGGCGGGCTTCTCGAGCAGGTCCCTCAACGCCGCCAGGTAGGCGGCGCCGACCGCGCCGTCCACGACGCGGTGGTCGACGGAAAGGGTGAGCGCCATCCGCTGGCCGATGGCGATCTGCTCGCCCCTGACGACGGGCTTCCGGACCGTCGTCCCGACGGCCAGGATGGCCGCGTTCGGCGGGTTGATGATCGCGCTGAAGCTCTCGATGCCCATCATCCCGAGGTTGGAGACGCAGAACGTCCCGCCCGTGAATTCCGCGGGGGCGAGCTTCTTCTCCTTGGCGCGCTTGCCGAGCGCCTTCGCCTCGGCGCTGATGGCGAAGATCGTCTTCAGGTGCGCATCGCGGATCACGGGCGTGATCAGGCCGTCGTCGATGGCGACGGCGAACGAGACGTGCGCGGCCGGGTGGTGCCGGATGGCCGCGCCCTCCCACGAGCAGTTGACGGCGGGCACGCGCCGGAGCGCCTCGGCGGAGGCCTTGAGGACGAAGTCGTTGACCGAGAGCTTCACGCCCTCCCTCTCGAGGGCCGCGTTGAGCTGGGTCCTCAGCTCCAGGAGGGGCTCCGCGTCGACCTCGATCTCCAGGTAGAAATGGGGTATCTGGGACTTGGACTCGACCAGGCGCTTGGCGATGATGCCCCTGACGTTGGAGACCGGGACAAGCCTCTCCTCCTGCACGGGCCCCTTGGCCCCGATGGTGGCGGCGCCTGCGGATCCCGCCGGGGAGCCCCTTGCGGCGCCGCCGGCGGCGGCGAGGACGTCCGCCCTGACGATGCGCCCCCCCGGGCCGCTCCCGGTTATGGCCGCGGGGTCGATCCCCCTGTCGGCCGCGAGCTTCCGCGCGAGGGGCGAGATCCTGACGCGCCCCGCGGGCTGGGCCGGCGCGGCGGCCGCCCGGGCGGGGGCGGGCGCCGGGGCGGGGGCGGCAAGGGGAGGCGCCTGGCTCGGCGCGGGGGCCGCGGCCTCCGGGGCGGGCCCGGGCGCCGGGGCCTCCACCTTCTCCCCGGGCTTGCCAATGGCGCAGAGCGCCGCGCCAAGCGGGACCTGCGCTCCGGCCTTGACGAAGACGGCGAGGAGGGTCCCGGCAAAGAAGCTCTCGAGCTCCATCGTCGCCTTGTCGGTCTCGATCTCGGCCAGCATGTCGCCGGCCTTGACCGCGTCGCCCTCCTTCTTGAGCCACCTGACCAGCGTGCCGACGGTCATGGTGTCGCTCAGCTTGGGCATCTCGATGATGTTGGCCATGGGAGTGTCTCTCGCCGCGCGGTCAGGCCATCGCCTCGATGGCCGCCTTCAGGATCCTCTGCGGGTTCGGCAGCTGCTCCGCCTCGACCGGCGGGCTGTAGATCGAGGGCGCGTCGACGGTCGTGAGCCTGGCCACGGGGCCGTCCAGCTCGTCAAACGCCTCGCTCTGTATCATGTACGCGAGCTGGGCGCCCACGCCGCAGAAGGGCCTCTGCTCCTCGACGACGAGGACGCGGTGGGTCTTGCGGACGGAGGCGAGGACAGCGTCCATGTCCAGGGGGCGGATCGAGCGAAGGTCCACGACCTCCGCGGAGATGCCGTGCTCCTCGTGGAGAAGGCGGGCCGCCGCGAGCGACTGGATCGCGGCGCGGCCGTAGGTGACGAGGGTCAGGTCGCTTCCCTCCCTCTTTATGTCAGCCTTGCCAAGCGGGACCAGGTAGTCGTCGGCGGGAACCTCGCCCTTGTCCCCGTAGAGCAGCGTGTTCTCGAGGTACATCACGGGGTCGTTGTCGCGGATCGCGGACTTGAGGAGGCCCTTCGCGTCATACGGGGTCGAGGGCACGACAACCTTAACGCCCGGGTGGCTGGCGAGCACGTTCTCGGGGGTGTGGGAGTGCGTGGCGCCCACGTTCGTGCCGCCGTTCGCCGGGCCCCGGATGACGATTGGGCAGTGGATCTGCCCGCCGGACATGTAGCGGATGTTGGCGGCGTTGTTGAGGATCTGGTCGAACGCGACCGAGTAGAACGACCAGAACATCAGCTCGATGACCGGCCGGATGCCCAGCATCGAGGCCCCGACTCCCAATCCGATGAACCCCGCCTCGCTGATGGGCGTGTCCACGATGCGCTTCGGCCCGAACCTCTCGAGGAGGCCCTCGGTGACCTTGTAGGCGCCGTTGAACTGCGCGACCTCCTCGCCCAGGACGACGACGTTGGGATCCCTGGTCAGCTCCTCGGCAAGCGCCTGCCGTATCGCCTCGCGGTATTGGATTACGGGCATCGGTCAGTTGAAGAAGAGCCGGCCGCCCGACTTGCGTTCGCCCGGATTGTCGGCCTCCCAGTAGACGTCCCTCTGAAGGTCCGCCACGGTCGGGAAAGGGCTCGCCTCGGCGAAGTCGGCCGAGATGTCGGCCTCGCCGCGGACCTCGGCGTCGATCCTCTCGGCCGCCGGCTCGTCGAGGACCCCCTCGGCGACAAGCTCGTCCTAAAACACCTGGATCGGGTCCTTGTTCTTCCTGTACTCCTCGATCTCGGCCTTGGCGCGGTAGGTGTTGTCGGGATCCGCGACCGAATGGCCCCGGTACCGGTAGGTGTCGATCTCGACGATCGCCGGCCTGCACTTCTCGCGGGCCTGCTCGAGGAACGGGGCCATGAAGGCGCGCACCTCGTAGAGGTCGTGCCCGTTGCATTCGCCCCAGGCCATCCCGTAGGCCTCGGCCCTTCGCGACAGGTCGCCGGCGGAGGAGCGCGCCTGGCTCGTTCCCATCGAGTACCCGTTGTTCTCGATCACGAAGACGACCGGCAGCTCCCAGAGGGCCGCGAGGTTGTACGCCTCGTGGACGGCGCCCTGGTTGACGGCCCCGTCGCCCATGAAGGTCATGCAGGCCCCCTTGAGCCCCTTGTACTTGAGGCCGTAGGCGAGCCCCGCGCCAAGGGGCACCTGTCCGCCCACGATGCCGTGTCCGCCCCAGTAGTTGCGCGACGGATCGAAGAAGTGCATGGAGCCGCCCTTGCCCTTGGAGCAGCCGGTCACCTTGCCATACAGCTCGGCCATGAGCGGGTTCATCTCCATCCCGACCGCGAGCGCGTGGCCGTGGTCGCGGTAGGCCGTGATCACGTGGTCGTCCTTGCCCATGAGCGAGCAGCAGCCGACGGCCACCGCCTCCTGCCCGATGTAGAGGTGGAGGAACCCGCCGATCTTCTTGGCTTGGTAGGCCCGGAGGCTTCGTTCCTCGAACCTCCTGATGCGCAGCATCATGCGGTAGAGGCCGATCTTCTGCTCCGCCGAGAGGGCCGCATTCGCGGGCGCTCCGGCAAAGCTCGGTTTGCCGGTCCCAGGGTGGGTCCGGACTTCGGCGGCGGCACTTGGTTTCTTGGTCACAGGGAGTGGAACGGTCGAGCTTTCAGGCGGACACGCTGGAGATCAAGAGCACTTTTTTCAATCCGGCGGCGTAATTTCCTCCACCGCGACCCGCACGGGTTTTCCCGGCCGGCAGTCGGCGCTCAGCGCCACGAAGCGGTCCCGGTAACGGTCGTAGGTCGGCCACAGGGCCGCCCGGTCGGTCTCGGGAACCGGCAGGCTTTCCACGGACCTCCGGGAGAAGAATCCGAAGCGTCCCTCGGAGATGTCCGGCGGGAGCCCGGGCACGGGCCGGCGGCACCGGAACAGGAACATGAGCCAGTGCGATTCACCCTCGTAGGCCTTTTCGGCGATCATGGCGAAGAGATGCAGGTCCGGGACCCCGATCTCGAACCCCGTCTCCTCCCGCGTCTCGCGCACGGCGCACTCAAAGGGCGACTCGCCGGTCGCCATCTCGAGCTTGCCGCCGATCGGGCTCCAAACCCCCTTGTTGGGCGCCTTCGCCCGCAGGAGCAGCAGGTGCTCGCCCGCGGCGTTCTCAAGGAAGACGAGTACGGCGATCCTATAGCGCATTGCGCAGCAGATTATATTAGCCACCGGCCAGCAAGACCATGCTTGGCCTCGGGGCGGAGGGGATCCCGGCGCGCCGGACGGCTGGGTCCCCTCGGCGCGGCCCGCGACTACAGAAAGGGCGCCCGGTACGCTTCCCTGCGCTTTGTGCCAGCCCGACGATTCTTCATTCCGTTGCGCGAGAAGCCATAGGGACCGTGACTTCTCGCGGGCGCAAGGGCGGACCGCCTTGCCCGCGGTGGCCGTCAACGACCAGCCGGGTTGCGCCGCCAATCGCGGACACGCTGCAAGCAGGTCCAGAGGCTTCCGCAGGGGTCTGACCAGCGTTGGATCAGAGAATGAGGTCCGGGGGCACGTTGGCGAGCGCCTCCTCCATCGTCGTGAGCCCCATCTTGACCTTGAGCATCGAGTCCTGGTGGAGGGTCTTCATCCCCGTCTTCATCGCTATGCGCTTCAGCTCCGCGACCTCGACCTCCTTGTTGATGCCCTCCGTGAGTGCCTCGCAGTTCACCATGAGCTCGTGGATGCCCACGCGCCCCTTGTAGCCGTTCCCGTTGCAGACGGGGCACCCCTGGGGGTTGGGCTTGAAGATCTGCCCGCTCCAGCCGATCGCCTTCTCAAGGATCTGCTTCTCGCGGCCCTCGGGCTCGTACGGCTTCTTGCAGTTCTTGCAGACCCGCCGCAGGAGGCGCTGCGCGCACACGCAGACAAGCGATGCCGAGATGTTGAAGGGCTCGATCCCCATCTCGGAGAGGCGCGTGACGGTCGAGGGCGCGTCATTGGTGTGGAGCGTCGAAACAAGGAGGTGCCCGGTGAGCGCAGCCTCCGAGGCGATGCCGGCCGTCTCCTCGTCGCGGATCTCGCCGACGAGGATCACGTCCGGGTCCATGCGCAGATAGCAGCGCAGCGCCCGCGCGAACGTGAGCCCGATCTGCCGGTTCATCTGCATCTGGTTGAGACCGGGAAGCGTGTACTCGATCGGGTCCTCGGCCGTCTGGATGTTCACGTCGGGCGTGTTCACCTCGGCCAGCGCCGAGTACAGGGTCATCGACTTTCCCGACCCGGTCGGGCCGCAGTGAAGGATCATCCCGTAGGGCTGGCGGATGCACTCGCGGTACCTGGCGAGGTTCTCCTCCGAGAAGCCGAGCGCCGGAAGGGGAAGCGTCGACTTCTGCTTGTCCAGGATACGCATGACGACCTTCTCGCCGTAGTTCATGGGCCCGGTCGCCACGCGCAGATCGATGTCGATGTTCTTCTTCGTGAACTTCTTGAAGACAATGCGCCCGTCCTGCGGCAGGCGCCTCTCCGAGATGTCCAGGTTGCACATGATCTTGAGCCGGGTGACCAGCGCGGTGGCGACCTGCTTCGGGAGGCGCAGCTTCTCCTGGCAGAGCCCGTCGATCCGGTAGCGGACGAGAAGATCCTTCTCCATCGGCTCGATGTGGATGTCCGAGGCGCCCGAGATGTAGGCGTCCTCGACGATGCGGTTCGCGAGCTGGATGATGGGCGCGGAGTCCTCGCTCTCGAGGTCGGCGGCCTTCAGGTCGCCGCCCTCGGCGTCGGCCTCGTAGGCGTCGCTGATCACCTTCGTGACGGAGCCGATGTCGATGTCGTCGCCCGTCGCCGCCCTCGAGTCCTTGAAGAACTTCTTCACCAGCGCCTCGAAGAGGGTCCCCGACACGACGCGGACCTCGTCGATGCTCAGGTCCGTCGCCTGGGTGAACGACTCGCGCTTCGCGTAGTCGAGCGGATTGGTCATGACGACCGCGACGGAACCGGGCGCCAGGCTCTTGTGGGGGAACACGCCCTCCCGGCGGATGATCGCGTCGCCGGTGGTCTCGACCAGCTTATCGTCGATCTCTAGCTCCTCGATCTTGGTGACGAGGGGAAGGTCGGTGAGCCTGGATATAAAGCGCGCCGTGTCGTCGGGACCCAGCTGGAACTTCGGGTCGATCATCCTGTGGATCAGGGCCGAGGAGTACTCGGCGACCTCGGTCAGGAGCTTGAGGTCGGCCTCCGTGAACTCCCCGTTCGTGCCCGCCGAGAACTCCTTGTTCAGGGTCTGGATCGCGCCGAGGGTAATCGTGGTCTTGAGCGGAACGGTCAGCATCGACCTCACCTCGAAGCCCGTGGTCTTCGCGAGGGAGGCCATCATGGGCGCCTGGCTCTCCGTGTGCCTGAAGAAAACCGGCTCCCCCGACTGTATCACCTTGCCGACGATCCCCGTGCCGACCGGGACCTTGAGCTGGAGGAGCTTTGCCTCCATCTCCTTGAACTTCTTCTCCTTCTTGGGGTCGTCGCTCCAGAGGGACGGCGAGTAGTAGATCTGCTTGAACGCGATGTCGTTGCCCTCGACAAGGTAAAGGGTCATCGACTGGGCCTGCAGGGCCTCGACGACCTTCGAGGCGGTGAGCTCGATGACCGACGCCACGTCCTCCTTGCTCGGCGCGGGCTTGGAGATGATCTTGATCAGCAGTGAGCGCCTCAGGGCGCTCGCAATGGAGGGGGCGGCCATACTCGGTATGTATCAAGGGACTGCCATCGAGGAAGGCTTCCCGCAACGAGAAACGCTCCCCGCGGGGTCCGGAGCCATTTCCCTTGCGTAGCCCCGGACTTGGCAAAAAATCACGCACTGCCATGGCCGACCCAGAAAGGCACCCATTCCTGCAGGGGCTCAGCAAGCACCGAGGCGCCCCGCCGACCGTCGTCGTCATTTTCGGCGCATCGGGCGACCTGACGGCGCGCAAGCTCATCCCGGCGATCTACAACCTGAGCTTCGACAACCTTCTCCCGGCGGATTTCCACCTCGTGGGCTTCGGGCGGAAGGCGATCCCCGACGAGGAGTTCCGGTCGATCGCCGCGGCGGCGATAAAGGAGTTCTCCCGGCGCGAGCTCGATGCGGAGGTCTGGGGGCGCGTCGCGGCCAACACCTCGTACGTCTCGGGGGGATATGACGAGAAGGCGGGCTTCGACAGGCTGGCCGCCCACATCAAGGACATCGAGAAGGGCGTGGGCAGCGAGGTGCAGAGCCTCTTCTACATCTCGACGCCGCCGTCGGTCTTCAGCCCGATCATCCAGAACTTGGGGGCGAGCGGCCTCGGCGGCAAGTACCTCGGCAGGCCCCACCACTCGAAGGTCATCATCGAGAAGCCCTTCGGGCGGGACCTGGACTCGGCCCGCGCCCTCAACGCCGAGCTCCGCTCGGTCTTCGAGGAGGGCCAGGTGTATCGAATTGATCACTACCTCGGCAAGGAGACCGTGCAGGACCTCCTGGTGCAGCGCTTCGCCAACGCCATCTTCGAGCCCATCTGGAACCGCAACTACATAGACAGCGTCCAGATCACGGTGGCGGAGGACCAGGGCGTCGGGACGCGCGCCGGCTATTACGAGCAGAGCGGGTGCCTGCGGGACATGATCCAGAACCACACGACGCAGCTGCTCGCGCTGACCGCGATGGAGGCCCCGGGCTCCTTCGAGGCCGAGGCCCTGCACGACGAGAAGGTCAAGGTCCTCAGGGCGATCGAGCCGATCGCGCTCGGCCCGGGCGCGGACACGGCCCGCGCGCAGTACGCGGCCGGCATGACGGGGGGCGCGGGCGTGCCGGGTTACCTCCAGGAGAAGGGGATCGCCCCGGATTCGGCCACCGAGACCTATGCGGCCCTGCGGCTCTCGATCAACAACTGGAGGTGGCAGGGTGTTCCGTTCTACCTGAGGTCCGGCAAGCGCATGGCGCGCCGGGTCTCGGAGATAGCCGTGCAGTTCAAGTGCGCCCCGGGGACCATCTTCCCTCGCAAGGAGGGCTTCAACCTGGCCGCCAACACGCTCTCGTTCCAGATCCAGCCCGACGAGGGACTGAGCCTGATCCTGAACGCGAAGGTCCCGGGCCTTGAGACGCGGACCCAGCCTGTGAAGATGAGCTTCCGGTATGCGACCACGTTCGGCTCAAACACGCCCGAGGCCTACGAGCGCCTGGTCCTGGATGCGATGATCGGGGACGGCACGCTCTTCATCCGCGGCGACGAGGCGGAGACGTCGTGGAAGCTCTACACGCCCGTCCTCGACTCCTGGCAGTCGCAGGGGCGCAAGGGCATGGAGGAGTACGCGGCGGGTTCCTGGGGGCCCCCGGGTGGCGAAAAGCTGATCGCGTCCAGGGGCCACGCCTGGCGCCAGCCCTGAAGCCGACGGCGACCTGGCCATGTCCCGCATTTTCGAGGCGCTCCCCGGCTTGGAGGTCCCGGTCGGCGCGATTCAAAAGGGGCTCGCGCAGATGTGGGAGGGCGACGCCTCCGCCGGCAAGCCCTCGCCCGCGGGCGAGCAGTCGATGGCAACGCAGATAAACCTCGTGCTGCACCTCGGCTTCAAGACGGACGCCGCGGACGCGGTCGCGCAGTTCGAGACGGCGGTCCGGTTCTCGAGGCGCTATCCGAGCCGGGTGGTGGTCATGTGCCCCCTGATGGACGACGCCGGTGTCACCACGATGCGAGCGAAGGTCTACGGCGAGTGCTCGGTCGGGAAGTCCGCGGATGACACCCGCTGCTGCGAGTTCGTGATGCTCAGCTACCCGCGCTCGGCGCGCGTGCACCTTGAGAGCCAGGTGTCGATATGCCTCTCGACCGACCTTCCCATGTACTACTGGGCCCACCGGTTCAGCGAGTCCGCCAAGCTCGCCGACTACCGCTACCTCCTCACCACGGCGCGGCGCATCCTGCTCGACAGCGCGACCGCCCCCGCCGACGCCTTCAGCTATGCGTGGCCGCATCCGGAGAACGTCCGGGACCTGGCGTTCGCGCGCCTCCTGCCGGTGCGCCAGTCGCTCGGACAGTTCCTAAGCCGCTATCCCGTCGAGTCCCTCGCGAAGGGTCTCCGGTCGATAAGGCTCGCGCACGGCCCGGATGTCGTTGCCGAGGCGCGGGTCCTCCTATGGTGGATAAGGGACCGGATCGGCGCCTGCGGCATGGCCGCCGAGACCATCGAGATTGCGCAGCCGGGGGACATGGCCCCCAGGGCGTTCTCGCTCGGCTTCGCCTACGGGGACAAGAGGTCCTTCTCCTGGAAGGCCGACCTGGCGACGGCCCACGCGACCTTTGACGCCGACTTCGGATCGGGACGCACGGTGATGCCCGCGTCTGTCGCGCTCCTGACGCAGGAGAACGCCCTCAGCGACGCGATGTTCTTCTGACCTATTCCGCCCGGAGGAGGCAGTAGCTGCGCTTGCCCTTGCGGAGGAGGAGATAGCGCCCGAAAAGCAGGTCGCCCGAGGTGGCGGCGCGGGTGGCCTCGGCGACCCGCGCGTTGTTCAGGTAGATCCCGCCCGCCTCAATGTCCTTGCGGGCCTGGCCCTTGGAGGGGCACAGGCCGCTGTGGACGAGCAGGTCCACAAGCGGGGAGCCTGCGCCCTCGACGCGGGATCGCTCGAGGGCCCTTGTAGGGATCTCGCCGGCCACGTCCTTGAACAGGGCCTCGGTGATGCCGTCGAGTCCGCCCCCGAACATAATCTCGCTCGCCCGGACCGCGTCGTCGCAGGCCGTCCTTCCGTGGACGATCGACGTCACCTCCCGGGCGAGGGCCCGGTGGGCCTCGCGGGCAGCCGGGTTCGCGAGGTGCCTGGCCTCGAGCGCCTCGATCTCCCCCGGCGCCAGCAGGGTGAACTTCCTCAGGTAGGCCGGCACCATGCTGTCCTCGGTGTTGATGAAGAACTGGTAGAACCGGTACGGGCTCGTCTTCGCCGCATCGAGCCAGACCGCGCCGTCCTCGGTCTTGCCGAATTTCGTTCCGTCCGCCTTCGTGATCAGGGGGAAGGTCAGGCCCCAGGCCTGGACGCCCAGCTTCTTGCGGATGAGCTCCGTTCCGGCGGTGATGTTGCCCCACTGGTCGGAACCGCCGATCTGGATCTCGCAGTCGTGCGACTTCCGCAGGTGGTAGAAATCGTGCGCCTGGAGGAGCATGTAGCTGAACTCCGTGTAGCTGATGCCGCCTTCGCCCTCCATCCGCGCCCTGACGCTCTCCTTGGCCACCATCATGTTGACCGTGAAATACTTGCCCACATCGCGCAGGAAATCCAGGTACCCGACCCCCGCCGTCCACGCCGCGTTGTCCACCATTCGGGCCGGGTTCACCTTGGAGTCGAAATCCAGGATCCTGGAAAGCTGCGCCTTTATGCTGGCAAGGTTTCGGTCAAGCCGCTCGCGCGAGAGGAGGTTGCGCTCCGCGGACTTCCCCGAAGGGTCGCCTATCATTCCCGTGGCCCCTCCGGCAAGGGCGATGGGGTGGTGGCCCTGGAGCTGGAACCGGCGCAGCATGAGCAGCCCGACCAGGGAGCCCACGTGGAGGGAGTCCCCGGACGGGTCAAACCCGCAGTAGAGCGCGGCCGGACCCGCGGCGAGGCGCCCGCCAAGCGCCCCCAGGTCGGTGCAGTCAGCCAGCAGGCCGCGCCATTTCAGCTCGTCGATGATCGTCATTGGGCCCCTCAAGAAGCCCCCCGGGGGCTCCGGCGGCAAGGGATTTTGTGACCCTCCGGGGGGCCGTGGAAAAAACGATTTGCCGAGAAGGAGACCCTGAGCCACGTTACACCTTCCCTCGGATCGCTCCGGCGCGGAGCGTTCCACGACTCAGTCCCTACGCAAACCCATCCTCCACCATGCCTATAGCCACAGGAACCAAGGCCCCGGATTTCAACCTCAAGACCGCCACGGCGGACGGACTCAAAGACGTGAAGCTGAGCGACAACTTCGGGAAGAAGCAGACGCTCATCCTTTTCTTTCCCCTGGCGTTCACCGGGGTCTGCACGCAGGAGATGTGCGACGTGAGCGCCGGGCTCGGCGACTACTCCGGGCTGAACGCCGCGGTCTACGGGATCAGCGTCGACAGCCCGTTCGCTCAGGCCGCGTGGGCCAAGCAGAACAAGATCGGCGTGACGCTCCTGAGCGACCTCGACAAGAAGGTGGCCGCCGCCTACGGCGTCATCTTTCACGGGCTCGCCGGGATCGGCGACACGGCCGCCCGGGCCGCGTTCGTCGTCGGGACGGACGGCGTCGTGAAGTACGCCGAGCAGACCGCGACGCCAAAGGATCTCCCGGACTTCTCGGCAATAAAGGCCGCGATCGCAAAGTGATCCCGCGGGCCGCCCGATGAGCAAGCCGCACGATCCCTTCGGGACCCTCCAGACTTTCTCAGCGAGCGGGTCCTCGCTGAGGTTCCACTCGCTGCCCGCGCTGGCTGGGGCCGGGCTCGATGTCTCGCGGCTGCCGGTGTCGATCCGGCTCGTGCTGGAGTCCCTCCTGAGGAACTGCGACGGCCAGCGGGTGACGGAGCACGCCGTGCGGGCGCTCGCATCCTGGCAGGCCAAGGCTGCGCGCACCGAGGAGATCCCCTTCGTGGTCGCGCGAATCGTGCTTCAGGACTTCACCGGGGTTCCGCTGCTGGTCGACCTTGCGGCCATGCGCTCCGCCGCCGCGCGGATGGGCAAGAGTCCCAAGGTGATCGAGCCGCTCGTGCCCGTGGACCTCGTCGTGGACCACTCGGTCCAGGTGGACTTCGCCGGCAGCGCCGACGCGCTGGCCAGGAACCTCGAGATCGAGTTCTCAAGGAACCGCGAGCGCTACCAGTTCCTCAAATGGGGCATGCAGGCGTTCGAGACCTTCAAGGTCGTGCCCCCGGGGATCGGCATCGTGCACCAGGTCAACCTGGAGTACCTCGCGAAGGGCCTCTTGAAGGACTCCGGCGGGATCCACTATCCGGACACGCTTGTGGGGACGGACTCGCACACGACGATGATCAACGGGCTCGGGATCGTCGGCTGGGGGGTGGGGGGCATCGAGGCGGAGGCCGGGATGCTGGGGCAGCCCGTCTATTTCCTCACGCCCGACGTCGTGGGCGTGCACCTGACCGGGTCGCTGCGGGAGGGCGTGACGGCGACCGACCTGGCGCTCACGGTCACGCAGCTCCTGAGGAAGGCGAAGGTCGTGGGCAAGTTCGTCGAGTTCTACGGTCCGGGGGCCGCCGCCCTGCCGGTCGTTGACCGCGCGACGATAGGCAACATGGCCCCGGAATACGGGGCGACCATGGGGTTCTTCCCGATCGACTCGGAGTGCTCGAGCTATCTCCTGGCGACCGGCCGGAGCCCGGAGCACGTGGCCGTGTACGAGGCCTACTACAGGGCCCAGGGCCTCTGGGGCGTTCCACAGAAGGGCCAGATCGACTATTCCCAGGAGATCGAGCTGGATCTCGGCGCCGTGGTCCCGAGCGTCGCGGGCCCGAAGCGCCCCCAGGACAGGATCGAGCTTCCCAGACTCAAGCAGGAGTTCCTGAGCTCGTTCTCCCGGCCCGTGGCGGACAACGGATTCGGCAAGAAGGCGGAGGATTTCGCATCGGCGGGAGCGGAGGTCTCGTTCAACGGCAAGGGGACGGCGAAGGTCG
>Ga0265320_10001357_pt1 | contig 17846 bp, 12 predicted proteins | sample 4827metaG_FD_202087 | JGI IMG/M metagenome (GOLD analysis project Ga0265320, IMG submission 202087) | Rhizosphere microbial communities from Carex aquatilis grown in University of Washington, Seatle, WA, United States - 4-8-27 metaG | ecosystem: Host-associated > Plants > Roots > Rhizosphere >...
GCGAGCACGTCGTTCACGATGATGCCGCGGTTCACGGGGAGATTCGAGGCTCGCGCGACGTCGACGCGCGGACGGACCCCGCACGCCAAGACGACGAGATCCGCCGGAAGCGACGTTCCGTCGTCGAGGATGACGCCTTGCGCGCGCTCGTCGCCGTACACCGATTCGACGGTGCGCCCGGTGCGCACGAAGATCCCGCAGCGCGCGATCTGACGGCTCAGCATGTCGCCGCCGAGCGCGTCGAGCTGCGCGTTCATCAGTGTGGACGCGACGTGGATCACCGTCACGTGGAGCCCGCGATCCGAGAGCACTTTCGCCGCCTCGAGCCCGAGGAGCCCGCCACCGACGACGACCGCGCAGTCTCCCGAGCGCGCGAACTCGCGCATGCGAAGGCAATCGGCGATGGTGCGGTACACGAAGACGCCGGGGCGAAGCTCGCCGTCCGGCTCCGTCATGCCGTCGAGAGGCGGCACGAGCGGGCTCGACCCCGTCGCGAGCGCGGCCACGTCGTAGCGACGGCTTTGACCGTCGTGCGTCTCGACGGTCCTCCGCAACGTGTCGAGGCGGGTCACCTTCGTGGTGTGAACGAGGCGAATGCCGTGCGCGTCGTACCACTCGGGCGGCTTCGTCACGATGCTGTCCGGCGGGTCGCCGCCGAGCACGCGGCCGAGCAAGATCCGGCTGTAAGCGCCGCCGCGTTCGTCACCGAAGACGGTGATCTCGTATTGGTAGATGCCGTCGCGACGGACGAGCTCGTCGAGCAGCCGGCACGTGCCCATTCCATTTCCGACGATGGATAGCTTTTTTCTAGGCATGATCAGGGTGCGCCCTTCGATGGCACGGCGACCGCGAGCGCGCGCGCTCGAACGGCGCACACTTTGAACTCCGGCATGCGACTCGTCGGGTCGAGCGCCGGCATCGTGAGAAGATTCGCCGACCGTTTTCCGCCCCAATGAAAGGGCGCAAAGAGCGTGTCGGGGCGGATGTCCGGCGACAGGATCGCCGAAAAGCGAACGGCGCCGCGACGGCTCTCGACGAGCACCGCGTCGCCGTCGAGGACGCCGAGGCGCGCGGCGAGGCGCGGATGGATCTGGAGAAGCGGCTCGGGCTTGGCGTCGACGAGCTGGTCGACGCGCCTCGTTTGCGCGCCGGAGTTGTAGTGTTCCTTGTAGCGTCCGGTCGTGAAGTAGAGCGGGTACTCGTCGTCGGGCGTCTCCGCCGCGGGGCGATCCGGCAGCGGATGAAAGCGCGCGCGCCCCGATGGATGCGCAAACGTGTCGGCGAAGAGCCGTGGCGTGCCGGGGTGATCCGGCGTCGGGCACGGCCAGAACACGCCCTCGGCGGCGCGGATTTTCTCGTACGAGAGCCCGCTGTAGTCGGCCTTGCCGCCGGCGGTCGCTCGCCGGAGCTCGTCGAACACTTGCTCGGGCGAGGCGAACTGGAACCGGCTGCCTTCGCCGAGCCGCTCGGCGAGGTCGCGGATGATCTCGAGATCCGTCTTCACCCCTTCCGGCCTGTCGTGCACTTTCCGGCGCAAGATGACGCGACCTTCCAGGTTCGTCATGGTGCCTTCTTCTTCGGACCACTGTGCGATCGGCAAAAAGGCGTGCGCGGATGCGCTCGTGTCGTTCTCGAAGGCGTCGCACACGACGAGCAGGTCGAGCGCCCGCAGCTTCTTGTCGATGTTCGCCGCGTTCGGCGACGCGACCACGACGTTGGACCCGAAGACGAGGAGGGCATGGATCCCGCCCGCGGGTCCGAGTGAATCGAGGAGCTCGTACGCGCTCTTGCCTTTGCCGGGCAGATCGCGCGGGTCGATGTTCCAGACCTTGGCGATCTCGGCGCGGTGTTCGACGTTCTCGATGAGCCGATAACCGGGCAATTGGTCGGCTTTTTGGCCGTGCTCGCGACCCCCCTGTCCGTTGCCTTGTCCCGTGAGACAACCGTAACCGCTCGCCGGCTTGCCGACCTTGCCGAGCGCGAGCATCAAGTTGATGAGCGCGAGCACGGTGTCGGTGCCCTTCGACTGCTGCTCCATGCCGCGGCCCGAGAGGATCATGCTCGACTCCGGCTCGGCGAGGAGCCGCACCAGTCGTCGTTGTTGTTCGAGGGAAACTCCGGTGAGCCGCTCGACGTGGGCCAGATCGAGCGCGAGCAAACTTCGCCGGCACTCCTCGAAACCCTCGGTCCGTGCCGCGACGTAGTCCGCATCCAAGAACCCCTGATCGAGCGCGATGCGAAGCAGCGCATTGGCGAGCGCGAGATCGGTGCCCGGCGTGAGCTGCAGATGCAGCGCCGCGTTGCGGGCGGTGTCCGTTCGGCGCGGATCCACGACGACGAGGTTGCCGCCGCGGTTCTTCTGCTCGAACACCCACTGCATGATCGGCGGCATCGTGTCGGCGCAGTTGGAGCCCCAGAGCACGAGCGTCCGGGTTTCGGCGATGTCGGAGACGGGGAACGGGAGCCCGCGGTCGATGCCGAACGCGCGGTTCTGCCCCGCCGCGGCCGACGACATGCAGTAGCGACCGTTGTAGTCGATGTTCGGCGACCGGAGCGCGACGCGAACGAACTTGCCGAGCAGATACGCCTTCTCGTTCGTCAAGGCGCCGCTTCCGAACGCCGCGATCGCCGCGCGACCGTGCTGTTTCTGGAGCGCGAGGATGCGCTCGGCGACGAAGTCGAGCGCGACGTCCCAGCTCACCGGCACCAGACGACCCTCGGAGTTGCGGAGCTGCGGCGCCAGGATGCGCGCCGGATGGTCGAGGAGGGCCGCGGAGGTGAACCCTTTGATGCACATCTGCCCGCGGTTGACCGGAAACTCCGGGTCGGCGGCGACGACGACCGAGCGTCGATCGTTCGACGTCGTCGTGACCGACATGCCGCATTGAAACGCGCAGTACGGGCAATGCGTCCGCGTCGTCTCGGTCGCTGCGGCGCGGAGATGGGGCAGGGGTCGCGACATCGGCGGTGTCGACGAGGAATGCCGCGACGACCGTTTCTCGGCGGTGTCTGCGCGATATTGCCGGCGTGAAATATATCGATTCTCGATATTATCGAGTCTCGATAGAATTCGCGGCGCTGCGCGAAGCGCACCGGCCCGCGCCGAAATGAAGCCGTTTTCTCGGCGTTTTCGTCTCGCGCAATCGGCGCGAAACGGGCGCCGCGCGACGAAACGAGCCGGTCATCAGCGGCGCGCCGTGGTCAGACGCGCGCCCCGAGTCGGATGCGCCGCTCAGTACGGCGTCTGTCCCTGGTAGTTCCCGGCGGGCGCGTAGTTGCAGATCCAGATGTCCGTCGTGAAGCTGCCCTGGTTGCAACTCGCAACGCCACAGCCGAGCTGCATGCTGTTGCGCCAGACGATCTGCGTGTAGTGCCCGCAGCCGTCGCTGTTCAGTTTCTCGTAGCACGTCGGATCGCATTGCTCGGTCGTCGCGATCGCGCCGTACGTCCAGCACGCCACTTCGGCGGCCCAGCCATTGACGGCATCTTGTGCCGTGCTCGGGCTACTGAACGAGCCGCCCATGCTGAACGCAGCGAGGTTCTCGCCATAGCCGACCATCGAGAGTTCTTGCTCGGTGCGGTGATGCGGGCTCGCGCACGACGTCGCGGCGAGGCTGTCCGCCCATTGCTGGGCATACGCGGCGATCGTCGTGGACCACGTGAGCGGCGCGAGCGGCGGCGTCGTCATCACCATCGCGCGCACGGCGTTGTGCGCGGCGGTCATCCCGACGAGGCGACCCGTCTCTCCGTCGCCGTTCGACGTGCCGCCGGTGCCGCCGCTCGCCGCGCTCGTGCCGCCATTGCCGATCAGGGTTCCCCCAGAACCCCCGGAGTTCGACGAAGGAACGCCGCCCGTGCCGCCGAAGCCGCCGCTATTCGAGCTGCCGCCGACGCCACCGAACCCGCTCGCTCCCGGCGTGCCCCCGACGCCGCCGATTCCGCCATTTCCACCGATTCCGCCGATGCCACCGGAGCTGGCGAAGCCGCTCGCGCCGCTCGCTCCGCCCGAAGACGAGGGGAATCCGCCGCTCGACACGCCGGTGACGCCTCCGGAAGAAAAGCCGCCGTTGCCGTTGCCGTTGCCGAGTGGCGTCGACGAGTTTCCGCTGGCTCCGCCGGTGCCCGATCCGTTGCCGAGCTGCATCGGCGGGGGGCTCGCGCCGTTGCTGCACGCCGCGACGGAGAGCCCGCACATGAAAACGATTCCGCGGAACGTTCGCGATGACGAAGAGCTGAGCGCGAGATTCATCGAAGCACCTGTCTTTCGATCGACGCGACGAGCCCGACCGGATCGCTCGCTTGGTATGTGTTCTACCGCATCGATCGAGCGCAAACGACGCCGTCGAAATGCGAGTCCCCCACGCGCGCGGAATTTTTTCAGCGCGATGAAACTCGTTTCACCGATGGGACGCGAAGAGTCGCAGTTTGGCGTTCCAAGCTAAAGCGAGTGTGTTTGGGGCTATTGTCGAGAAGGGTTTGTTGGTGCGGTTTTGTAGACGGCGCGCCGTTACGGCCGTGCTCGTCGCGACGTCGGGGCCCGTCGCACACGCAAGCGACGCGGGATCGTCTCGCCGGAGAGACGTCCGCGAGCTCGGCTCAACCCTTTTCGTTCAACATCGGAAAGCCGCGCTGATGCCACACCGGGTACGCGCTCGGCACGTCGCTCGCGCGGTCGAGTCGCGCGATGTACTCCGGCGTGAGGCTCCAGCCGACCGCGCCGATGTTCTGAACGAGTTGCTCTTCGTTGCGTGCGCCGATGATCACGCTCGCGACGGTGGGGCGCCCGACGAGCCAGTTCAGCGCGACTTGCGGCACGGTTTTTCCGGTTTCGTTCGAGATGGAGTCGAGGACGTCGACGATGCGAAAGAGTCGTTCTTCGTCGTAGTGCGGACCCGTGCCGGCGATATCGTGAGCGCGGGTGCCGGGCTTCGGCGCCTGTCCGCGTCGGATCTTGCCGGTGAGCTTGCCCCACCCGAGCGGGCTCCAGATCACGGCTCCGACGCCCTCCGCGCGACCGAGCGGCAGGAGCTCCCATTCGTAGTCGCGATTGAGGAGTGAGTAGTACGCCTGGTGCGCGACGTGTCGCGGGTAGCCGTATCGATCGGCGACGGCGAGCGACTTCATCAGGTGATAGCCGGAGAAGTTCGAGCAACCGACGTACCGAACCTTGCCGGCGCGGACGAGCTGGTCGAGCGTCGAGAGCGTCTCTTCGATCGGCGTGTTGTAGTCCTGCCCGTGGAGCTGAAAGAGATCGATGTGGTCGGTGCCGAGGCGCCCGAGCGATTTCTCAACCGCCGTCACGAGGTGCTGGCGCGACGAGCCATAGTCGTTCGGACCCGAGCCGGTCGGAAACGTCGCTTTCGTCGAGAGCAAGACGCGGTCGCGCTTGCCCTTGATCGCCTGTCCGAGCACCTCTTCCGCGAGGCCGTCCGAATAGACGTCGGCGGTATCGAACATCGAGACGCCGTGGTCGAGGCAAATGTCGACCAGGCGCGTGGCGCCGCTCGCATCCGTTTCACCCCACGCCTTGAAAAAGGCGTTGCCGCCGCCGAACGTCGCCGTTCCGAAGCTGAGGAGAGGCACGCGGAGTCCAGAATTGCCGAGACGTCGATATTCCATGGGAACGTCGACTCTATGGGTCCACGCGCGCCGAGGTGAAAGCCTCGTTCCACGTCGATCGCGACCAGTCGGGGACGCCGCGCTCAGGAAAAAGAGGTAAGATCGCTCGATGGCTCAAGAACAGCGCAAGTCCGCGGGCGGTCTCGATGGAAGGTGAAAGCTGCGGAATTTGCGGAGGGGATGGTCGCATCGGCAATTCGTTCGGCCTGACGACGCGATGCCCGAGTTGTCACGGCACGGGACGCAAGGGTGACGGGGCATCGGGGATGCGCGACGTCACGAAGACGAAAGCGTCGCACCACCGCCCGACCAACAAGGCCGCCGCCGAAGCGAAGCCGCAATGGCCAGTGACGTTCGAAGGCGTGCGCCTCGCGACGGAAGTCCGTGACAGCGCGCTCGGCCCACCGGAAGTGAAGGCGCGGCTGATTCGGGAGATCATCGAATACGAGGAGACTCATGGGAGCTGCACGAAGACCTTCCAGAAGAAGATCCAAAAACAGGTGCGGCCCAAGCAAGGTTGACGGTGCTCAGACGGTCTTTGCGGCCGCGACCACGTGCTCGGTCGTGATCCCGAGCTCCTTGAAGATTTCCTTGCCCGGCGCGGACATTCCGAAGCGGTCGATGCCGACGATGGCTCCGTCGAGCCCGACGTAGTGCGCCCAGGTGCTGGTCACGGTGGCTTCCACCGCGACGCGGCGCCGGCACGATGCGGGCAGCACTTGCTCGCGATACTCCGCGGGCTGCCGATCGAAGCGCGCGAAGCAGGGCACGCTCACGACGCGGGTACCCGCTCCGAGGGATTTCGCCGCTGCGAGCGCGAGCTGCAATTCGCTCCCGGCCGAAAGCAAGATGCGCTCGAGCGGTGCGGTCTCTTTGAGCGCGACATAGCCGCCCTTGAGCACGCCCTGACGTCGCGTTTCGACCGGAATATCCGAGAGCGTCGGGACGGCCTGGCGCGTGAGCGCGAGCAACGTCGGTCCGTCGGTGCGCTCCAGCGCGGCGACGAACGCACCGGCCGTCTCTTCCGGATCCGCGGGACGAATCACGTCGAGGTTCGGAATGACGCGAAGCCCGGGGATCGTCTCGACGGGTTCGTGCGTCGGGCCGTCTTCGCCGACGCCGATACTGTCGTGCGTGAAGATGTAGATGACCGGCAGATGGCTCAGCGCCGCGACGCGAATCGGAGGCCGGCAATAGTCGGCGAAGACGAGGAACGTCGCGCCGCTCGGTCGGAAAATGCCGTGGGCGGCGATGCCGTTCATGATCGAGCACATGCCGTGCTCGCGAATGCCGAAGCGGATATTTCGACCGGTTCGGTGACCCAGCTTGAAGTCGTCAGGAGACTTGATGTCGCCGATGTAGTTCAAGGTCGACCCGTAGAGGTCGGCGCTGCCCCCGATGAGCAAGGGCACCTTCGCCGCGAGCGGTTGCAGCACGGTCTCGCCGGCCTTGCGCGTCGCGATGCTCGCGGCCTTGTCGAACTCGGGGATGCTCGCGAAGAGCTCCTCGTTGCTCGGTGTGCGTCGCTTGGTGTCGCTCGGCACGGTGTACGCCGAGGCGCGCGACGCCCCGAGCTCCTCGGCGAGCTTCGGGTTCTTCGCTTTCCACGCAGCGAAGGTCTCGCTCCACGCCTTGTATTCGGCGTCGAGCGTCTTCTCGTGCTCCGCGAAGAAGGCCGTCACTGCCGGCGAGACGTAGTAGGGCTCCTTCGGCAATCCGAGCCCTTTCCGTGCCGCATCGGCGAACTTGGCGCCCCCTTCGCCGTGGGCTTTTTGCGTGCCTGCCACCTCGGGGATGCCGCGACCGATGAGGGTCTTGGCGATGATGAGCTGCGGCTTTCCGCTGCCCGCTAGCTTCGCGCGCTCGTACGCGGCGAAAAAAACGTCCATTTCGTGACCGTCGATGGTCTGCACGTCGAACCCGATCGCTTCGAACCGCTTTGCGGTGTCCTCGCTCTGGGTTTCCTTCGCCATCGCGTCGAGCGTGACGGCGTTCGAATCGTAAATGAGGATCAAGTTGTCGAGCTTCTGATGGCCGGCGAACTCGACCGCCTCCATGGCCACGCCCTCTTGCATGCAGCCGTCGCCGGCGAGCACCACGACGTGGTGCGTGAAGATCTCGTGCTCCTTCGTGTTGAAGCGCGCTTCCGCCATCTTCGCGGCGAGGGCCATGCCCACGCCGTTCGCGACGCCCTGTCCGAGCGGGCCGCTCGTCGTTTCGACGCCGTTCGGCGTGCGCTCGAGCTCCGGATGCCCTGGCGTCTTCGAGTGCAACTGCCGGAAGCGCTTGATCTCGTCGAGCGTCATCTCCTTGTAGCCGCTGAGGTGAAGCCACGCGTAGAGGAACATCGAGCCGTGGCCGGCGGAGAGGATGAAGCGGTCGCGGTCGAGCCACTCAGGGTGGCTCGGACAATGTCGCAAGGAATTGCCGTAAAGGACGGCGCCGATCTCGGCGCAACCGAGCGGCAGGCCCAAGTGGCCGCTCTGGCTCGCGTGCACGGCGTCGATGGCGAGCCCGCGAGCGATGTTTGCAGCTTCGGAAAGTCGTTCTATCGGTAACGCCATGGGCGCGAGCGAACCACGACTCGACCCTTTAGTCGAGCCCAGCGCGCGCTACGAAAATGACACGCGGGAAAACGCCGGTCCGGCGACTTTCGGCTAGCCGAAGGCCACGTTGCGCTTCGACGCGGGTCCCTCGGTCTTGCCAGCCGCGGTGCGCTCGGCGCTCTCGCGGCACCGCGTCGCGATGGTTTCGACGATTCGCTTCGCGTCGCGCCCCACGCCGTGAATCATGACCGAGCTCATGGCGAACAGAAACGGAAGGCCGATGAAATAGAACCCCGGCTGTCCCGATACGACGCCGGCGTCATGGATGGGGCGACCGCGCGCTCCGAAGATGGGGAGATCGATCCACGAGAACCCGGGTTCGAAGCCGGTGCACCAGATGACGTTCGCGACGTCGAGCTTCCGCCCGTCGGCGAGCATCGGGACACCGTCGCCGACGCCTTCGATTCGCGGAAGACGCCGCACGCCGGCCGCATGGAGGTCCGCGGGCTTCACGCGAATCAGCGGGCCACCGTGTTCACCTCGGCTCGCCTTCCGCCCGAGGGGCGTCTTCAGCGTGAGCAGTCGGTGAAACACCAAGCGGAGCACGACGTGGACCAGCAAGACTTTCGACCAGAACCCGTCGATGCGAAACGGGACGTGCCCCGTTGCGCGTCCCGCCATCCAGGTTTCGCGCCCGAGCTTCGCGAGCTCGAGCGAGATCTCGGCGCCCGAGTTTCCGGCGCCGACGACGAGTACGGGTCCGGGCTTCAGTTGCGAAGCATTCCGGTACGCACTCGAGTGCAAATGGACGACCTCCGGGCCGAGCTCCGATGCGAACGCGGGCACTCGGGGCTGTCGGAAGCTCGAGGTAGCCACCACGACGTGCTCGGCTTCGAACCGCCGCGAGCCCGCATCGACGATGTAACGGCCGTCTTCGCGGCTGATCTTCTCGACGCGGATCTGCGTTCGCACCGGAAGCGCGAAGTGCGCGGCGTAGGCCTCGAGGTAGTCGGCCATTTGGTCCTTGGTCGGGAACGAGCTCGGCGGCGCAGGAAACCGCAGGCCGGGCAGCGCGTCGTAGCGCGCCGGGGTGAAGAGGCGGAGTGAATCCCAGCGACGGCGCCACTGGTCGCCGACGCGCTCCGCGCCGTCGACGATGACGAACCGCAAGCCGCGCTGTGCCAGGTAGTACCCCACGGCGAGGCCGGATTGACCGGCCCCGATCACGACGACGTCGAACTGCTCGGTTGTTTGGGTTTGCATGCTCTTTGCCTACGGACGAACGAGAGCTCGCGCGTCCGGAGGGACACCCAATCTGCAAGAAAAACGACGTGGGTAGTTCTACCCACGCGGGGGTAGGGCAGAACGGACGATGCCGTTTTCGTAGGCAAATGCCGTGGCTGCGGAGCGGGACGTCACTCCGGTTTTCACGAAGAGATTGCTCACGTGCCGATCGACCGTCTTTTCGCTCAGGTGGAGCTCGAGCGCGATGGCCTTGTTGGTCTTGCCGGTGGCGAGTAGCCGGAGCACCTCGAGCTCGCGCGCGGTCAATCCGTGCGGCTCTCGAGAGCCCAGCGCGCCGTCCCTCGCGTCGAGCGCGGCGAGATCGGCCTTCGCGCCGAGCCGAACGAACGTCTCGCGTGCGGCCGTGAGCTCGAGCTCCGCGCCTTCCCCGTCCCCGAGCGCAGCGCAGGCTTGTGACGCGAGGACGCGAATTTTCGCCGCGACGTACGGCGCGTCGAGGGCGTGCCAGACGCGGAAGGATTCGCGCAACTCGGCGAGCGCGCCTCGTGCGTCACCTTCCGCCAGCCGAACGGCGCCGACGGCGTGGGCGGCCGCGGCGCGGAGAATCCCTCCGTCCGACGACCGCGCGATGGCGTCGAGTTCCGTCGCGCCGACGCGCGCTCTCGCCACGTCTCCCGCGGCGAGCAGGATCTCGACGAACGCCGGCAAGAGCCGCGCGCGCTCGAACGGATCGATCGCGCCGTCCACGACGCGGCGGATCGACGTCTCGGCGACGTCGACACGTCCTTGCGCGAGTCGGAGGAGGGCCAAGCCGGGTTGCGGATCGCGGCCCTTGTCGCTCGCGCTGCGGTACGCGGCCTCGGCGGACGCGACGTCGCCGCGGAGCCGATGAACCTCGGCTTCCTGGTAAAACGCGGCGGCGGCGGCAGGTTGCACGAAAGGGGGAACGCTTCGCGACGCGCGGCCGGTTTCTTCGAGGGCTTCGCCCCATGAACCGGCGAGCGTCAGGAGCTCCGCGCGGTAGACCCGGCAATTGCCGGCGAAGAGCAAGATCTGGGGTTGCGCGTCGCACCACGACGAGAACGCCGACGTCCACTCGCGCGCGCGATGCAGCGCGTGTACCTGGTGGCAGCATTCGAGCGCCGCGCAATACATGAGTCCGGCGACGACCGGCGAGAGCTCGCCCGCGGTCGCCGACAGCATGACCTCGTCGAAAAGACCGAGGCCGTCGTCGAGCTTTCCCTGTCGCACGAGAATGCGCCCCTGCGAGCTCCGCGCGAACGCGATCAAATCCCGTTCGCGAAACTGCTCGCCGATCGTGAGCGCGCGGGTCGCCGTCGCGTACGCCGCGTCGTAGTCGCGCGTCGCGAGCGACTTCCGGATCGCGGGGAGGAGCAGGTAACCCTGCACCACGCACTCGACGCCGTCGCGATCGACGAGTCGCTGCGCCCGCGCGAGCCAAGCGTTCGCCCGCGCGGGTTCACCGAGCGAGAGCAATCTGAACCCGAGCCAGAAGGCCCATCGAGCGGCCTCGTCGTCGTCGTTCGACTCGAGGTGCGAGTGGTAAAGGCGCTCGCACAAACGGAGCATGTCGTCGTCCCGACCCACCAGTCCCGCGCACCACGACCACGACGCCAGATCGCTCGGCCCGAGGGGCGCGCGCTTGTCAGCGAGCGAAAAGGCATCGAATGCGTCCGCCCACTGCCGCTCGCGATAGAGCGCGCGGCCTCGTTCGAGTGCCTCTGCGGCCGGGTCTTCGCGCGCCTCGTCGCCGTCTGGTGGCTTCGGCAGCACGACCCGAAGCGTACCATCGTCGCCGACGTTCATTGCCGCCTCTGCGCAGGCGTTCGATGCCGGCCCGCCTCGGCGCAAAAATCTCTCGTTCTGCCTGGTCCCCTGGCGAATCGGTGACTATTCGAGGTTCGTGGAACGGGCGCTATTTTTCGGCACGACGCGGGGCGGCGAAGGCACCCCCAGATTGGACGGACGTTGAGCGAATTGAACGAAGAAGAAGCCGACGCGTTCTTCCGTGACGGGGACGCCGGAACCTACGAAGGTGGTCCTGCGGTGTCGCTCGCGCCGGTGACCACGCCCGACCTGCTGGACGAACCGCACCCCCGGAACGCCGAACACCTGGCGCGTCGCGCCAAGCTGAAGCGCGTCGTGACCGCCGTCGTCGGCTCGCTCGGTGCAGGTTTGCTCCTCGTCGGCGTGTGGCGGCTCGCGCGCACCGACGACGCGGGCGCCGCTGCGCCGACGTTGCTTCACGCGACCATTTCAGCGTCCCCGATGACGCCAACGGTCCCGGCGGAGCAAGCAGCCGCTCCGGCCGTCGCGCCCGCAATCGTCGACGCGCCGGCGCCGGAAACCCAATCTCCCGTCACCGCCAATTCCATCGACCCAGCGTCCGCCGGCGATCGTACTGCGCAGAATGCTCCGCATCGAGCCCTCCGTTCAGGGCACGCTCGCATCTTGGTCGCGCACGTTGCGTGGGGACCGGCAGGGGTCTCGAGGCGCTCGTCGCTCGGCGCCGGATACGCTCCACCGACCGCGACGTTCCCCGATGTGCATCACTGAGCGCGATCCGCGCGTTCAGGCGTCGGTGCTCTTGAACACCACGCCGGTCCATACCTGATCGAAGGGCGCGTCGGCGGCGCGGTGCGCTTCACGGACGGCTTCTGCATCGGCCGCATCGAACTCGCACACCATGCGGCGATGGTCCGAAGAGAGATAGCTCCGGACCCAACGAGCTCCGTGGGCTTCGAGACACGGAGTCAACCGCGTGACGATGGCGACGTGCTGTTCTTCGGTGAGCGGCGGGTCGAAAGAATGCTCGGCGATGAGGAGGGCCATGGATCATGTTCCTTTGTCGGAGAATGCAGGCGTTTCACTGCGGCGAAGGAGAGCTTGCGCGGCGTCCGATGTCGCCGCCGTTGGAAGTGTCGTTGAAAGGGGCGCACCGAGCTCCATCGCCGCCGCGCAGAGCGCCGCGCGCGCATCGGCCGGGAGCGTGCCGAGGCTCGCCGGGTCGTCGGAAATCCCATGGAGGACGGAGATGGCTTCGTCGCGCTTGCCGGACGCAAACAGAGTGCGGCCGAGCGCGGCCCGTGCGCGACAGACGGCGCTGCGCCGCGAAATCGCTTCGGCGGCGGCGACCGCTTCGGCGGCCTGTTCGCGCGCGCTCTCCAAATCGCCGTCCTCGAGATCGAGCGTCGCGCCCATCGTGAGGACGTACGAGAGGTGTCCTTTGGCGTCGATCGCGCGCAGCCGAACCGCGGCGTCACGAACTGCCTCGCGTGCGCCCGGTCGACGGAGCATCCGCTCGGCAAGCGCGACCAGCGAAAGCGCGACCGGCTCTTCGCTCCCGTGTCCCATTTTTTTCGCGATGGGCAGGAGCTCGTGGGCGCGACGCAGCGCGAGCTCGGGCTCCCGAAGAAACAGCGCGATGTGCCCGAGTCGGGTCAGGCACTCGCATTCGATCCAGTGATCCTTGGCGCGCAGCGCCTGAACGAGGGCGCGTTCGATGAATTCCGTGCCGCGCGCGACGTCGCCTTCGAACCAGTGAACGATCCCGAGGCCGAGCGTCGTGCCCGGCACTTCGACACCGCTCCCCGCGATGAGGGCCGCCGCCTCTTCGAGCAGCGCTCGCGCCCGCGGGATTTCGCGCTCGAGCTGCGCGAGACAACGACCCGTTTGCCCGATGGTGACCGCCGTCGGAAGGTCGGTGGCGCGCGATGCGGCGAGGGCGCGGACCGAGGATTCGTGTGCTCCGACGTCGTCGCCCTCTGCCCAGTGAAGCTCCGACAAGGCGTGAAATCCCACTGATGCCTCGGCGTGGAATCCCGCTTCCTCGGCGACCAGTATGGCGCGCGAGAACGCGGCTTCGAGTTCGCGCGCACGGTGCCTCCAGGTCATCGCGTGCACGTCGATGACGTACAGCGCGATCTCGAACGGAATCCGGACATCGAGCGGTAGCCCCTCGACGTGACGTAGTCCGAGCGCAGCAAATGACGTTGCCTCGGCGTTCGCGAAGAGCCGGAGGCAGCGCTGTCCCGCCGCGACCGAGGCTCGAATACAGAGCTCGTTCTCGCCGGCCAGTGCGGCGTGGTGCGCGACATCCCCGGCGAGTGCGCCGTCCTTGGAGCGAAGCGGGTCGAGCGCGCGTGCGATCCGCGAATGGATGAACGCGCGGCGCGGCTCCGAGATCCGGTCGTAGGCCGCGTTCCGGAGCAGATCGTGCGAAAAGTCGTATCCCGCCGAGGTTCCGGTGGCGGCGGCCCGCACCACGCTCCGTCGCTCGAGCTCGTCGATCGCTGCGACGAGGTCCAAGGTCGAGAGCGCCGTCACTCGCTCGAGCACGTCGAGGCGAAAACTCCTGCCGAGCGCGGCCATCCAGGGAAGGAGCGCCGCCGCCTTGGGCTCGAGGCGTTCGAGCCGTTCGCCGAGCAGCGCGTCGAGCGTTCCGAGGGCGTCGCCTCCACGCGCTCGCGCTTCGGCGATCTCGAGCGCGAACATCGGGTTGCCCTCGCTCTCTTCGAAGATTCGAGCCGCGTCGACGCCCTTCGCCACGCTGGCGACGAGCTCGACGATCTCCGCGAGATCGAGCGGCGCGAGGGGGATCTCCACGAGCTTCCGCTCGCGACCGAGCGACCGCATCACTCGTTGCGCGACCGGATTGTCGATCAGCTCGCCGGGTCGCGCGCCGCACGCGAGGAGTACTCGTGAGGAGGCCAGCGCGCGCGCGGCGAAGTGCAATAGCGCGGCGGATGCCTCGTCGAGCCAGTGCACATCGTCCAGCACGAGGAGCACCGGCGCTCGCTCGGCAAGGGCGCGGAGCCCGCGCACTACGGCGTCGAAGAGACGGTTTCGGTCCTCGGCTGCGCCGCTCGCGGTGTTCGCGCCGCCGAGCTCGGGCAAGAGAACAGCGAGATCGGGAACGCGCTCGGACAAGAATGCGCCCACCGCCGCCGAGCGGAACGCGTCGATGAACGGGCCATACGGGCGGACCCGTTCGGCTTCGAAGGCTCGGCCGGCGAGGACCGAACCGCCGTCGGTGCGCACGATGTCCGCGAGCTCCTCGAGTAGACGGGACTTTCCCATGCCGGGGTCGCCGAGAAGCAGCACGGCGCCGCCCGACGCCGACGCCGATGCATGGCGCGCGGCGTCGACCAGGGCGCTGCGCTCGGCGCCGCGGGCCACGAGCTTCGCGCGGGATCTGACCGGTTCAGTGGACGCTTCCGCCGTCACCGGCGCCGGTGGAGCGATGCGCCGTTCCGGTGCCGCGACGGACGGCGTCAGAGCCGACGTGAGGGCCATCCGCGTCGCCTCGAGCTCGGCCGAAGGGCGCGCCCCGAGCTCCGTCTCGAGGATACGCTTACACGTGTCGTATTGCGCGCGCGCTTCCCGCGCCCGTCCGAGACGTCCGAGAAGGCGCACGATCACGACGTGTGCCGACTCCGTCAAGGGGTCGACCCCGACGCGTTCGCGCGCGAAGCGGAGCGCGTCTTCCGGCGCTTCCGGTTCGTACCGGCTCACGAGCTCGTCGAGCACCGCGAGTCGTCGCCGTCGCGCCCGCTCGCGCTCGGTGATGAACCACTCGTGGTAGCGGTAGCAATTCGGTAAATCGAGCCCTTCGAAGAGCTCGCCGCGAAACCGCGCCGCGGCGCGCCGGAGCGCCTCGGTCGTCGCTTCGACGACGCCGGGCGCCAGATCGGCGTCGAGAGCGGCCAGGTCCACGAGCGCGCCGTTCGATTGAAATTCGACGTGCTCTCGATCGGCGACGAGTCGTGGCGCGTTGCGATCGTCGAGCAAGGGACGGATCTTCGTCAGGCTCCAGCGGAGCGCCGCCCTCGAGTCGCCGGGAGCGTCCCAGAGCAGGTCCGAGAGCTGTTCGCGGGTGTGCGTTCGCCCCGTCGCGACGAGATAGGCGAGGAGCGCGCGCGATTTCTTCGACGCCGGCAGCGTCGAGACGCGTCCCTCCCGCTCGACGGTGAGCTCCCCGAGCAATCGGATCGTCAGCGGTTCCGGGAGGGTGCTCATGCCGGATTGCGCCCTTCACGACCCTCCCAGATTTCCACGCTCCTGCCAACGCACGGCACAACGCTCGCGCCGCATCGTTCGAGGCGAGGCACGACGCCGGGCGGTCCGGACCGTCGCCTCGACGAGAGGCACAACCGAACATGGCTGACTCAGTAAACCCCCAGAAGCTCGATGCATTTCTCGGAAAAGTCGTTGGCGACGTCGGCGCGGCGATGAGCGCTGCGCTCGTCGTGATGGGCGACAAACTCGGCCTCTACAAGGCCATGGCGAACGCGGGCCCGCTCACCCCCGTCGAGCTCGCGGCACGCACCGAAACGACGGAGCGCTACGTCCGCGAGTGGCTGAACGCGCAATGCTCGGGCGGCTATGTCGCGTACGACCCCTCCAGTGGAAAGTACACCTTGCCGCCGGAGCAAGCGATCGCGCTCGCCGACGACACGAGCCCGGCGTTCGTGCCCGGCCTCTTTCAGGTGACGCAAGCCCTCTGGAACGGCGTTCCCAAGATGTCCGAGAACTTTCGCACCGGCGGTGGTCTCGAATGGGGACACCAACACCCTTGTCTGTTCGAAGGCACGGAACGGTTCTTTCGTTCGGGATACATCGGCAACCTGATGAGCGCGTGGATCCCGGCACTCGACGGGGTCGAAGGCAAGCTGCGCGCGGGGGCGAAAGTCGCCGACGTCGGATGTGGGCTCGGTGCGTCGACGATCTTGATGGCGAAGGCGTTCCCGAAGTCGACCTTCTTCGGCTTCGACTCCCACGAGGGGTCGATCGCGACGGCGAATCAACGTGCGCGCGACGCTGGCGTCCAGGACCGAGTCACGTTCGCGGTGGCGTCGAGCACGAACTACCCCGGCTCCGACTACGACCTCGTCGCGCACTTCGATTGCCTGCACGACATGGAAGACCCCGCGGGAGCCGCGCGTCACACGCGCCGCACGATCGCCAAGGACGGCACCTGGCTCATCGTCGAGCCGTTCGCGAGCGATCGCACCGAGGACAACCACAACGCGGTCGGTCGCGTCTTCTACAGCGCGTCGACCATGCTGTGCGTGCCGCACTCGCTCGCGCACCGGGGTCCGGCACTGGGCGCTCAAGCCGGTGAAGCGCGTCTCCGCGAAGTGGTCGTGAAGGGCGGCGGATTTTCGAAGTTCCGTCGCGCGACCGCGACGCCGTTCAACCTCGTGCTCGAGGCGAGGCCCTGACCCGCAGGTGAGGCATTTGTCCGCGATTGGGACGACTTTGCGTCGTTCCGATCGCGGATTGCCGTACGGAGTGCAGGTGACGCGTCGGCCCGGAAATTGCTGCCTCTCGCAACACCATGTCCCTGCCCGTCACCGCGCCCGCGACGAGCCATTCGGATGCTGCGCGCCGTTCCCCGAGTTTTTCTGAAGACGCGCCCGCTCGCGAGTACTTCCGGCGCTTCGCCCATCGCACGTCGTTCCTCGTCGGGACGCCCTGGGCATTCTCGACGGCTCTCGCAGTGGTCCTCGTGTGGGCGATGACCGGACCGATCTTTCACTATTCCGATACCTGGCAGCTCGTCATCAATACCGGAACGACGATCGTGACGTTCCTGATGGTGTTCCTGATTCAGACCACGCAAAACCGCGACGCGAGCGCGGTGCACCTGAAACTCGACGAGTTGATTCGCGCGACCAAGCACGCGAGAAATCACCTGGTCGCTCTCGAATCGCTCTCCGATCAGGAGCTCGCCGAGCTCGAGCTCGAGTTCAAGAAGGTGCACGACACCGCGGAGGCACGCGGGCTCTCGGTGACGCCGGCGCCGCCGTCCAGCGAACAACCGGTCGTCGTTCGGCGTCCCTGAACCCCGCCGGAGTCCGAGCCCTCAGAGCGACGCGCAAAAGCCGAAGCTTGCCGTGCTGCCCGGCGCGACCGGCGAGTTGTAGGACATGCCGGTGAAGACCCACTGACTGCCGCTCGTCTGCTCGGTCGCGCTCCAGGTGTTGGTGAGCATGCCCTGCGCTGGAATCGCCACGGTCCAGGAGATGGGCGCGCTGGTCGAGTTGGTGACCGTCACGTTGTTGCAATAGCCGGTCGCCCACGACGATTGCTGCATGACCGAGAATTGCGCGTTGCTCATCACGCTGCCGCCCGTCGCTCCGCCATCGACGGGCGCCGCGGGCGTCATGACGCCGCCTTCCGGCACGCCCGCGTCGTCGACGGGAAGCGGTGGAACCGGCGCGCCCACGTCGGCGTCGGGGACCCGCATCAAGAAGTGGTTCGCTTGAACCAGCGCGAGGAAGAGCCCGGACAACGACAACTTCGCGGACTGGAAATCGGCGGCGGCCTTGGACGCACCGCACGAATCGTCGGCGGTGTCGTCGATGCCGTACGCCGAGCGATACATTTGAAGCGCGAAGCAGTTCTGCGCGT
>Ga0265320_10001358_pt1 | contig 17844 bp, 12 predicted proteins | sample 4827metaG_FD_202087 | JGI IMG/M metagenome (GOLD analysis project Ga0265320, IMG submission 202087) | Rhizosphere microbial communities from Carex aquatilis grown in University of Washington, Seatle, WA, United States - 4-8-27 metaG | ecosystem: Host-associated > Plants > Roots > Rhizosphere >...
GGTGGATTTGGAGTCGGGGGCGAGGAATTATGTGATCACGGGCCAGGAAGAGTTTTTGATGACGCACAATACGGCAAAGGGACAGATTGGTCCGGCGCTGGATAAGTTGCGGGATTTAATCTCGGACAATAAGGAACAGACGAAGGCGTGGCAGAGATTGAAGGATTTGGCGGACCGGCGGGTGGAGAGTTCGGTGGCGATTGTGGGGGCGCGGCGGCAACAAGGATTTGCCGCGGCGTCGGCTTTGGTCGCGGCGAACGAGACGCGGCAGGTGAGCACGAGCTTGCGGGAGGTGATCGCCATGATGCTCACGACGGAGGACGGCCTACTGGCCGGGCGAAGGCAGGAAAGCGACCGGGAGGCGAGTCAAAGTGTGGCGGCGGCGGTGGCCACGAGTGCGGTGGGGCTGGGGGTGTTGGCGGTGGCCGGTTGGGTGATGGTGCGGCAATTCCGGTCACGGCAACAAGCCGAGGCGCACCTGGCGAAGAGCCGGTCGGATCTGCAGAGCATCCTGGATAATTCGCCGATGGGAATATTTCTGAAGGATTTGGATGGGCGCTACATTATCTTGAACGAGCCGATGCGGCCGTTGCTGGGAAAGGTGCCGGCGGAATGTGTCGGTCGGACGGCGGCAGAATTGTTTCCGGCTGAACGGGTGGCGCAGATTCAGCGGGAGGATGCCGACCTGCTGGCAGCGGGGGCGATGCGTGAGATTGACTTGGAGTTGGAGGGCACGGACGGCGTGCGGCGCACGTTCCGCACGATCAAGTTTCCGCTGCGGGACCACGCGGGGAAGATTTACGCGGTGGGTGGCATCAGCTGCGACATCACGGAACGGAACCGGATGGAGAAGGCATTGCAGGACGCGTTGAGTTCGGCGGAGGCGGCTTCGCGCACGAAGAGCCAGTTTTTAGCCAACATGAGCCACGAATTGCGCACGCCGCTGAACTCGATCATCGGATTTTCCGAAATATTGTCGGACAAACTCTTTGGGGTGTTAAACGACAAGCAGCAGCAATACGTCGGAAACATCCTCGCCAGCGGGCGGCATTTGCTGCTGTTGATCAATGATCTGCTGGATTTGGCGAAAATAGAGGCCGGGAAAATGCATTTGGAGCCAGAGCGGTTGATGGTGGAGTCGGTGGTCCACGACGGGGCAAACCTGGTGCGGGGCATGGCGGAACGCAAAGGCGTGATGTTGGAAATTGTGCCGGTGGATCCGAGCCTGGTGGCGCGGCTGGATGCGGCGCGGGCGAAGCAAATCATTTATAATCTTTTAAGCAATGCGGTGAAGTTTACCCCCAAGGGCGGGCGGGTGACGTTGTCGGCGGAGCGGGTGAGCCAGCCGCAGCCGCCGCCGCGAGCCGACGGCCAAGGGCGGGCGCGAGGAGCGGTGATGCCGGGCGAATGGCTGCAATTGACGGTGCTCGACTCCGGGATTGGCATTGCTCCTGAGGACATGGAGCGAATTTTTGCGGAATTCGAGCAGGTGGACTCAACGTATGCCCGGCAGCAGGAAGGCACGGGGTTGGGCTTGGCCCTGACCCGCAAGCTGGTGAAATTGCACGGTGGCGAAGTGTGGGCGGAAAGCCCGGGGAGCATCAATCAAGGCAGCAGATTTCAGGTGTTGCTGCCCTTGTTGGGCCCGCCCGCCCAAGTGGAGAGGTTGGCGGGGCCAGTGATGACGCCGGCAACTAGTCCGGTGGCGGCCATGACGGGGCGGCCCGGACCAGCGGGGTCGGCCCAAGGGCGGCCGGTGGTGCTGGTAGTCGAGGATGATTTGCATGCCTGCCAGATGATGAAGGAGTATTTGAACAATGGCGGATACGACATGGCGCATGCCGCCACGGGGGAAGACGCGCTGAAGTTGGCGGTGACACTGCGGCCGGCAGCGATCACCCTGGATATTTTGCTGCCGGACGTAAATGGGCTGGACGTACTGGCGCGCCTCAAATCAAACCCGGTGACCGCAGAAATTCCCGTGTTGATCGTGTCGGTGACGGATGACCGGCAGTTGGGGATGTCGCTGGGGGCGGCGGAGTATTTTGTCAAACCCGTCAGCGCGGAAAAGCTGCTGAATGCGCTGGCGCGGGCGCGGGAAATAACGAAGCGCGAAATTCGCAATGTCCTGGTGGTGGATGACGAGGCGGCGGCGCGGGAGAGCGTCAAGGCGGTGTTGGAGCCGCGGGGCTACCGGGTGCGGGCGAGCGCGTCGGGCGAGGAGGCATTGCGGTTGATCGCGGAGGATCCGCCGGACGTGGCGATTCTGGATTTGACCATGCCGGGAATGTCGGGATTTGAATTGGTGACCCGGCTGCGGAAAGACCCGGCGACGCGGCAATTGCCCATTTGCATTTACACGGCGCGAGATTTGTCTGCAACGGAAGTGAACTGGCTGAACGGACAGGCGACGGCGATCACCCCGAAGCCGTTTCGAGACCAACTGTTGAACGAACTGGAACGCGTAGGAGCGAGCTCCGCGTGAAAAACCCATGATGAACGGCAAAACCATCCTGGTGGTCGAAGACAACGCCCAAAACCGCGAGCTGGTCAGCGACCTGCTGGTGCTGGCGGGAGTGCGGGTGTTGATGGCGGAGGACGCGGAGACGGCGCTGGAACTGGCGACCCGGGAGGTGGTGGATTTGGTGTTGATGGATGTGAGCCTGCCGCGGATGGACGGGTTGGAGGCGACGCGGCAGCTGAAGGGCGATCCGGCGACGGCGCAATTGCCCGTCGTGGCTTTGACCGCGCATGCGATGAAAGGCGACCGTGAGCGAATCCTGGCAGCGGGGTGCGACGGTTATCTGACCAAGCCCATAGACACCCGGGGGTTCTCGGACGCGGTGGCGCGATATTTGACGGGTGGGAGCCCGCCGAAGCCGGCGTAACGGGCGGGTGCGGCAAGCCGAAAGCACCTCCTAACCTTTTATGAATCACAATATCTTATTTAACAACATAATGGCCCACGACCATCGCCCCCCCGCGCCCATCCCCGCCGCCGAGGACCATCCGGCGGCGGTTGGACGCGTGTTGGTGGTGGATGATGACGCGGCGAGCAGGTCCATGTTGGCCGAATGGTTGAGCGCGTACGGGCATGCGGTTACGACGGCGGCGGACGGGCCGGAGGCGTTGCTGGCGGTGGAGCGGGATCCGCCGGATGCGATTGTCATGGATGTGATGATGCCGGGCATGGACGGATTTGCAGTATGCGAGCGCCTGAAGAGCAATCCGCGGACGGCGGTGGTGCCGGTGTTGTTGTTAACCGCGTTGCATGAACGGGAGGACCGGCTGCGGGGGATGCGGGCGGGAGCGAATGATTTTCTCATGAAGCCGGTGGATTTGCCGTACGTCTTGCTGCGGGTGAGAAATGCGATTCGGATGCGGCAATTGCACGGGGAGGTGGCGGATAAGCTGGCGGAGCTGGGCCGGCAGCAAATGATGCAGGAGAGCCTGCTGCACATGATCGTGCATGACCTGCGCACGCCGCTGGCGGGGATGGAGGGGTTCTTGCAACTATTGAAAATGTCCGCGGGGGCGAAGCTGGAGGAGCGGCCGGCCCACTATTTGAAACAGGCGTTACATGCGTCGCACAATCTGGCCCACCAAATTGACCTGTTGCTGGATATCCACCGGATGGAGGCGGGGAAAATGCCGGTGCACCCGATGGCGCATGACTTGACGCAAGTGGTGGAGAAGGCGCTGGAGCCCTTGCGGCCGCTGTTTGGCGGTCGGCGGCTGCAACTGGAAATTCCGCCCGGGCCGTTGCCCGCGGTGGGGGACCCGGGTTTGCTGGGGCGGGTGATTTCGAATCTGGTGGGGAACGCGATCGCGTTCACGTCTCCGCAGGAGGGGGAGATCGCCGTGCGGCTGCGGAGCGGGCTGGGGCGCGCGCGCATGGAGGTGCACGACAACGGGCCGGGGATTGCGCCGGAAAAGCAGAAGGCGATTTTCGAGAAATTCACCCAGGTGGGGGAAAATGTGCGGAGCCGGTCGAGCGGGCTGGGCCTGGCGTTTTGCAAGCTGGCGATGGAGGCGCAGGACGGGACGATCGGAGTCGAGTCGCAGCCGGGGGCGGGATCAAGGTTTTGGTTTGAGGTGCCGGCGGGGGCGGGCGGGTAGTTTCGAGTGTGGAGTTTTTTGTTGGAATTCCGAATGCGGGAGAAATGGAAAATGGAAAAACATCGAACATCCAACAACCAACGTCGAACTTTGACCATTGGATTTGGGAATTATAAATCTTCGTCGCGGGGTTCGTCGAGGAGGCCGGCAGCGGGGTCGAGGCGGACGCGGTTGAGCCAATCCTGAATCATGGGGAAATTGGCGATGGGGTCGCTGGCGAAGGGGGTGGCGACGAGGTCAATGATGCGGGGGGTCTGGTTTTGGTCGTGGACGATGTTGCGGTTGTGCAGATCGGCGATGAGCCAGGGAGAGTGGTCCACGAAGGCGAGGCGGGGGTGGTCGCGGTCGCAGCGGAGGAAGCGGGAGGGAATGGGAATTAAATGGGGTGGGAGTAATTGGCTGGCGTCAGTGTCGTCGGGCAGGCGCTGGCCCAGTGATTGTTTGGCGACGAGAATGCCTTCGGGGGTGATGGCGACGACTTCGGTGGGCATGCCGCCGAGGGCGTGGATGAGCATTAATTTTTCGAGGAGATTGCGGTAGGTGCCGGGGATGGATTCGGCTTGGAGGAGCGAATCGTCGCTGGGTTTAAAACGGAAAGTGGCACCAATCTGGCGATTTTCCAAAGGGCGGAAGAATTTGTAAACCGACCCTTCAGAGTCTTGGAACGCCCAAGCTTCAACTCCACCGCCAATGTGACTCAGATGCAAACTTGGGCCGGACAAAGGGTCTTCCAAGTGGTCTTGAAATCCAAATGCGGCCAATGACAATAGCGGCAACGTTTCTCGAAGGCTCCGAATGGAAACGGCCAAAGCCGACCATTTTTCTCCACTCTGCGCAATAAGCGCTACCGTGGCGTCTGGCGTGGCGTAGATGTTGAGAGCAATGCCCGCACTTGCTCCAAAGCCTCGTTCTGTCGCCGCCGCGCTGAGGCGATCGAACGCCGCCAGTCGTCGCTGGTGATCGTCGAGAATAATGCCTTGTTCGCGCGGGGGAGGGAGGGCCGGGCCGCGGAGGCAGGTTGGGCGGCCGGAGAAGCGGTCGAGCATGGCGTGGCCATGGGGGGAATGCTAGGCAATCGGGGCGGCGCGCGCAATGCTCAAAACTTTTGGGTGCGGAGCCAGGCGATGCACTGGGTGCTCCAGAAATCCTTGAGGCCGAAGCCGTGGCCGCCGTAGGGGCCGCGGAGGTAGACGACCGGGACGTTGTTTTTTTCGAGGGCGGCGACGTAGGCGTCGGAATTGGCGATTTTAACGGTGGCGTCGGTGACGGAATGGCAGATGAAGGCGGGCGGGGTGTTGCGGGTGACCTGGAGTTCGGTGCTCATAAGGGCCTTGAGGTCATCGGGGGCGTTGGCACCGAGGAGTTGATTGCGGGAGCCGATATGGGAGAGGTTGTCGTCATTCATATTGATGACGGGGTAGAGAAGGATCTGCAAATCGGGGCGGGAGCCGGCGCGGTCAATGACGTCGGTGGCCGTGGGATCGCCGTTGTCGAAATGGGTGGCGAGGGTGCTGGCCATGTGACCGCCGGCGGAAAAGCCGATGACGCCGACGCGGGCGGGATCAATTTTCCAGGCGGGGGCGTAGGTGCGGACGAAGCGGACGGCGCGCTGGCCGTCGTCCATTTCGGCGGGGTGGCGATATTGGCTCGAGCCGAGGCGGTATTTGACGATGAAGGCGGCGATGCCGTTGCTGGTGAGCCAATTGGCGATGCTGGTGCCTTCGTTGGTCATGGAGAGACTGGAATAACCGCCGCCGGGGAAAATGAGGATGGCGGCGCCGGTGGCTTTGGCCGGGTCGGGGAGAAAGGCCTGGATGGTGGGGATATCCTTGACGGGGTCCTGGCCGTGTTGGAGCGGGGCGTCGCCGGCCCAGAGGCGGAAGAGCTGTTTGTCTTCGAGGGGAGGAGTAGTGGCGGCCGGGGAGGTCGACGATGCGGCCGGGGCAGCGGGCGCGGGGGAGTCGGCGGCGGAAAGGAGGAGGGGGGCGAGGAGGCAGAGGGCGAGAGGGGCGAGTTTCATGGGAGGGGTAGTTTTGGGTTTCTAATTTCTCGTTTTTAGTTGGAAGGTGTGGGGAAGGGAAGGGGGAAATGCAAAATGAGAAATGTAAAATGGAGATCGGGTCAGACGAGTCGGACAGGTCGGACAGGTCGGACAGGTCCGACAAAGAGCGGACGGAGGAAAATTTCGCTCGAATTGGCAAGGCAATCGGCCACACTGGTGGTTGAACCCCTTACTCTGGAGGCTGGCATGAATACGGCGAATGTTGAACGGCGGGATATTTTGAAAGGCGCGGCGGCCTTGGGCGTGACGGCGGCGCTGGCGCGCGGCGCGAAACTGATGGGGGCGGAAGCGTCCACGGCCGCGAAGGTGGCGCCGACCATCGGGATTCAGATGAATGTGGGGGCGCTGGCGGCGCCGGATTTGCGACCGTTGCTGGATGATTTGAAAACGCGCGCGGGGGTGAACGCGCTGTTTCCATTTATTTACAGCAATGTGAACCGCTGGACCGGTTTGCCGGCGCGGGGGTTTGTGGGTGGGAATTTTGCGATTCCGCACATGCAGTATTACAAAGATACGAGTCTGACCTACAAAGACATGCGGGCGACGGAACTGGGGGATTTGGATGTGCTCGAGCACACGATTGCCGCGGCGAAACCGATGGGGATGAAAACGTTTGCGTGGATTTTGGAAAATAACGAGAGCTTGTCCACCTCGGCGTGGGAGCCGTTGTATGAAATGGATTTTCAGGGGCGGCGGACGGACCGGCATCCGTCGGGTCCGTGTAATAACAACCCGGCGTATATCGGATATTTGCTGGGATTGGTGGAGGATTACGCGCGGTCGTATGACATTGACGGGGTGATGTGGTCGTCGGAGCGGCAGGGCGGTTTGTTTAATGCGCTGGGAGCGTACCACAACGGGCAGGGGTCGGATCCGGGCAAGGCGACGTGTTTTTGCGAATTCTGCGTGAAGAAGGCGAAGGCGAAGGGGATTGATGCGGAGCGGGCGCGAGCGGGATTTGCGGAGATCGAAAAGTACGTCAAGGCGGGGCGGGCGCGGCAGCGGCCCCGGGATGGATATTTTGTGGAATTTTTTCGAATTCTTTTGAGATATCCCGAGTTGCTGGCGTGGGAGCAATTCTGGATCGACAGTCGCGGGGAACTGATGGCGGCGATTTACCAAAAGGTGAAAAGCGTGAAGCCAAGTCTGCAAGTAGGCTGGCACGTGTGGCATGCGCTGTCGTTCAGTCCGCTGCATCGCGCGGAACTGGATTACGCGGCGATGGGAAAATATTCCGACTTCATCAAACCGGTGCTGTACGCGAATTGCGCCGGGGACCGGATGCGGAGTTTCACAGACAGCGTAGGCGCGAATGTGTTCGGCGACGCGCCGCGAGGAGAAATGCTCGATGTGTTTTACGGGATGATGGATTACAAGGAAGCGGCGTATGACCAGGTGCGCGCGGCGGGGTTTTCGTCGGATTACGTTAAGCGCGAGACGAAGCGCTGTCTGGACACGGCGGGCGGCAACGTGCAGGTGTGGCCGGGAATTGACGTGGACGTGCCAGTGCCGGCGGGGGCAAGCAAGCGGACGGCCGAGGGCGTGAAGAATGACATTATCGCCTCATTCCAAGGCGGCGCGACGGGAGTGGTGCTGTCGCGGTTGTATTATGAGATGGATATGACGGTGCTGGCGGGGGCGGGGGCGGCGGCCAGGGAATTAAGAATTATGAATTAAGAATTAAGAAAGCGGAATGGGACTTCGGGGGAATTAAGAATTAAGAAGGCAGAATTAAGAAACCACTGCCCGAATTGGGTTACCATGAATCTTTGCGATTCCGAATGAAGTCGCGGGTCAACCTTGGATCGCGGCGGGCGTCGATGACGGCCAAGGCAACCACCGGCAAACTTTTCATGGCCGACGGCGCAGGGACTTTTTCAACTCCGACATGGTGAGGACGGGCATTTCGCCGCGGTCAAAGGCGGCCCGGCGAGAATGAATCAGCTTTTTGTGCTCCGGGGGCACCGGCAATTTGTCATCGGCCGCCGAATCCCACAATTCTTCGGCAATTTGCATGCGTTGCCTGGGGGACAATTGCACCAGCCCGGGGAAGTCCGCGAGTTTCATGGTCAAATTCTGCCAGATAAAGTAAAAAGGTCTCGCGAGTTGGTGGTCATGGGAAGTTTTGGGTTTGCGGTTTACGGTTGAAGTCGTGCACCCTGGCGATTGAGGCGCGGGAAGTTTTGGGTTTTGAGTTTGGGGTTTCGAGTTGGCCAGCCCGGGCGAATTGAGAATGAAGAAGGTTGAATTAAGAAATCGCGGCCGAAGGCCCACCGGACGGATTGGGGTACGGGTTACGAGTTCTGGGTTTGGAGTTGGCGTGGCCGGGCGACTTGAGGATGAAGGAGGCGGAATTTTGAATTATGGAGGCATCTGTCGGGGATGAGGCGTCGAACAAGTTTGCGGACGGGCAGGCGAACGACCGTTTGCAGGTTAAGATTGCACCCGGGGGTGCGCTCGCTAGTATGGCCAGTCCTGTTGGCTGACGATGGACACGAAACAACCCACACTGGATGGGCTGCGCATCAATCGCGCGGCGGCACCTGCACCGAAATCGTTCGGGTGGGTGGCGGTGCTGGTTGTGCTGGTTGGGCTGGGGGCGGCGGGGTGGTATTACTGGCAGCGGATGCCGCGGGCGGTGGAGGTGCATACGGCGCTGGTGCAGGAATCCGGCGGGGCGCAGGACCGGACGCTGCTGAATGCCTCCGGTTATGTGACGGCGCGGCGGCAGGCGACGATTTCAGCGAAGACGACGGGGAAGGTAACGGAAGTTTTGGTGGAAGAGGGATTGAAAGTGGAGGCGGACCAGATTCTAGCGCGGCTGGATGCGACCAATGTGGACGCCGGGTTGAAGCAATCCGAGGCGCAGTTGGCCTCGGCGAAGGCGGCGCTGGACGAGATTTCGGTGGCGCTCGACCGGGCGGTACGCGAGCAGGACCGCATTGCGCAACTGGCGGCAAATGACTTTGCGAGCAAGTCGGATTTGGACAAGTACCAGACGGACGTGAGGACTTACCAGGCGCGCTTGGGCCGGCAGCAGGCGGAGGTGGCGGTCGCGGAACGGACGGTGGCGGTGTGGAAGCAGCAGATGGACGACATGGTCATCCGGGCGCCGTTTGCGGGGATGGTGATTTCGAAGGATGCGCAGCCGGGGGAGATGGTGTCGCCGATATCGGCGGGGGGCGGGTTCACGCGCACAGGGATTTGCACGATTGTGGACATGGAGTCGCTGGAAATTGACGTGGATGTGAATGAGGCCTACATCAACCGCGTGGTGGCGGGGATGCCGGTCGAGGCGACGCTGGATGCGTATCCCGAGTGGAAGATTCCGGCCAAGGTCATCGCCATCATTCCAACGGCGGACCGGACGAAGGCGACGGTCAAAGTGCGGGTGGGTTTTGAGAAACTCGATCCGCGGATTTTGCCAGACATGAGCGCGAAGGTGGCGTTCCAAAGCGCGGAAGTCGCGCCGGCGGCGGCCCCGACCCACGAACTCTTTATTCCCAAAACAGCGGTGCAACAAGCGGACGGCCACGCGGTCGTCTGGGTGGCCAATGGGGGGCATGCCGAGCGGCGGGCGGTGACGGTGGGCGCGGCGCATGGCGAGGACGTGAGCATTGCGGCGGGGTTGCACGCGGGCGAAAAAATCATTCTCGACGGACCGGCGGCGTTGGCCGACGGGGCCGCCATAACCGAGGCCAAACCATGAGCAACGAAAACGGGGCGCTGATTCGCGTCCATGATGTGGAAAAAACGTTTCAGCGCGGGTCCGAAAAGATCCACGTGCTGACGGGCTTGAACCTGGAAGTGCCGAAGGGCGAGTTTCTCGCGCTGATGGGCCCGTCGGGCTCGGGGAAGTCCACGCTGTTGAATTTGATCGGCGGACTGGACCGGGCAACGACCGGGACGGTGGAAATTGGGGGCGAGCAGGTGGGCCAGCTCGGCGAGCGGCAACTGGCGGCGTGGCGGGCGCGGCACGTGGGCCTGGTGTTTCAATTTTATAATTTGTTGCCGGTGATGACGGCGGAGCGGAATGTCGAGTTGCCGCTGCTGCTAACGCACCTGAACAAAAAGGAGCGGCGCGAACATGTGGAGATGGCACTGAAAGTGGTGGGGTTGACGAACCGGGCGAAACATTATCCGCGGACGCTGTCGGGCGGCGAGCAGCAGCGGGTGGGCATTGCGCGGGCGATTGTGACGGACGCAACGCTGCTGTTGTGCGACGAGCCGACGGGGGATCTGGACCGCAAGTCGGGCGACGAAATTTTGAATTTGCTGCAGGCGTTGAACCGGGAACAGGGGAAGACGATCATCATGGTGACGCACGACCCCCATGCCTCGGCGCGAGCGTCGCGGACGGTGTATTTGAACAAGGGGCAGCTTTCGACGGAGATGCCGGCATGAAGTATTTCCGGCTCATCAGCAGCAGCCTGAAGCGGCGCAAGTTGCGCACGCTGCTGACGCTGTTGTCCATCCTCGTGGCGTTTTTGCTCTACGGGTTTTTATGCACATTTAAATACGCGATGACGGGGCAGATCAACCTGGCGCACGCGGACCGGTTGATTGCGGCGAGCAAAGTGGCGATGGTGATGCCGCTGCCGGTGAATTATTTGCAGCAAATTGAAAATGTGCCCGGCGTGGCGGCGGCGGTGCACGAGACCTGGTTTGGCGGCATTTACCAGGATCCCAAAAATTTTCTGGGCACGTTCCCGGTGGAGCCGGAGGCATTTTTGGCCATGTATCCGGAGAATTTGCTCCCGGCGGACCAAAAGAAGAAGTGGCTGGAGACGCGCAACGGGGCGGTGGTGGGCCGGGCCTCGGCCGACCGGTTCGGCTGGAAAATTGGCGACCATGTGCCGCTGACGTCGCCGATTTGGGGGAGCCCGGCGAAGCAGGCCGCGTGGGATTTTGAGATTGTGGGCATATACGACGGCGCCGAAAAGGGCACCGACACTTCGGGATTTTTCTTTCGTTACGATTATTTTGACGAGGGCCGCCAAAATAACAAAGGGCAGGTGGGCTGGTACATCATCCGGGTGAAAGATCCGAATCAGGCCGACACCGTGGCGAAGGCGGTGGACAACCTGTTTGCGAATTCACCCTACGAGACCAAAACCGAGACCGAAGGCTCGATGATGAGGGGCTTTGCGCAACAAATTGGGGATATCGGCACAATTTTGATTTTTATTTTGGGCGCGGTCTTTTTCACGATTTTGCTCGTGGCGGGCAATACCATGATGCAATCGGTGCGCGAACGAACTACGGAGTTGGGCGTGCTGAAAGCCCTGGGCTTTCGCAACGAAATGGTCTTGGGCTTGGTGTTGGCGGAGTCCTGCCTCATCACCGCGTTGGGTGGATTTGCGGGCTTGGCTCTGGCTTGGGCCGTGACGCTGCATGGCAGCCCAGTGCCCGACTTTTTGCCCATGTTTTATTTCCCGAAGGCGGACATTTTTGTCGGCGTTGGGTTGGTCTTTGCCTTGGGCCTGGCTGCGGGATTGCTCCCGGCAATCCAAGCCATGCGGCTGCCGGTGGCGGTGGCGTTGCGGCGGATAGCGTAAACCATTTTTCTAATCTTCCATGTTCAACTGGCTCAATCAAGTGGTGTCCATCACCCTGGCCAACCTGCGCACGCTGCCGGCGCGCAAGGGGGCGGCAGTGGCGACCGCCGTGGGTATCGCGGGGGTCGTGGCGGTGTTTGTCGGCGTCTTTGCGATCGCGGATGGATTTCGCCAGGCGATGACCGCCGCCGGGGAGGCGGACATCGCCATGGTCATGCGGAGCAGCGCGAGCAACGAAATGTCGAGCAACCTCATCCGGGAGGAATGTCGGGTGATCCGGGATGCCCCCGGGGTGGCGCGCACGGCGGACGGAGCGGCGGTATCCGCGGAAATGGTCACGGTGGTCAATATTCTCAAGCGCTCGACGGGCACCCCGGCCAATGTGCCCTTGCGGGGAATCGAACCAGCGGCGTTTGCGGTGCGCAGCAAGGTGAAAATGGTTGAAGGCCGGGCGTTGACGCCGGGACGCAATGAATTGAACGTGGGAGTGGGAGCCGCGCGGGAATTTTCCGGATTGGAGCTGGGCGCGAAATTGAATTTCGAACAGACGGAGTGGACTGTAGTGGGAATTTTTTCGTCTGAGGGAGGATTGTCGGAGTCGGAAATCTGGGGGGATGTGGCGGTGTTGCAGCCCGCCTATCATAAGGGCGACAATTACCAGGTGGTGACCGCCAAGCTGGTGTCACCCGAGGCCTTTCAAAAATTCAAGGATGCGCTGACGTCGGATCCGAAGCTGCAAGTCAAGGTCGTCCGCCAGGATGAGTACTACGCCGAGCAATCGACCCAGGTAACGAATTTTATTCAAAGGATTGGCATCTTCGTTGCATCCATGATGGCCTTGGGCGCGCTGTTTGGCGCGTTGAACACGATGTACAGTGCGGTGGCGGCGCGGGGCCGGGAGATTGCGACGTTGCGGGCGCTGGGGTTTGGGGCGGGGCCGGTAATTGTGTCGGTATTGGTGGAGTCGCTGGTGCTGGCGCTGGCGGGTGGAGCAGTGGGGGCGGGAGCGGCTTATTTTGTCTTTAATGGATTTACGGCGACGACGATGAACTGGCAGACGTTCAGTCAGGTGGCGTTTGCGTTCCGGGTAACGGCCGTGACGCTGGTACGCGCCATGGTGCTGTCAGCGATCATCGGGGTGATTGGCGGCCTTTTTCCGGCGATTCGGGCGGCGCGGCGGCCGATTTCGCAGTCGTTGAGGGAAGTGTGAGGGCGAAGGGCGGAGGGCGTGCGTTGACGGAACGTTTAACGCTTAAAGTTTAAGGCTGACGGCGGCGGAATTGGGAAATGCGGAGAGGGTGGACGCTTAAGGAGCAATTTTTAAGGCGGGGAATGAATTTGGCGGAGGGGGGAACTTAGGGTGGGGCTGATGGGACCAAATCGGCCAATCTCCGGGTGGCGGCTTGGCGGACTTCGGCATCGTGGTCCTGCTGGGTAATCAGCGTGAGCACGCCCGTGTCCGTGAGACGCCAAACGGCACTGGCGCGGACCATGGCGACCGGATCGAGTTGGGCGACTTTAACCAGTACGGCTTGGTCGGAAATGGCGGACAGTGCGTCGTCGCGCACCAAGTAATCGGGATCGGAGAGAACAATTTTGCCCAACACAGCGGTATCTTGGACGATTTCCGGCGGGGTGGCGGAAATCTCGTCCACTTCACCAATGGGGGCGGTGCCATCCAGCCCCAGCATGCGTTCTACCGCGATGCGCCGCAACGCCGGGTTTTGGTCGCCTTGGGAAAGTTTCGCCAGCAGGGCGTGATCCGTCACTTCCCACACTGCGGCCTCGCGCACCTGGTCGTCCTGATCGCGTTGGATCACCTGCGCCAGAATCGTCTGGTCCGCCAACTGGCGCACCGCGATGGAGCGGACGGAAGCGGCGGGGTCGGAGAGGGCCAATTGGCCAAGGAAGGTGGGATCGTGCAAGCTTTGGGCGGAAGCGGTCCGCACCGCCGGCGACGAATCCGAACGCAGGATTTTGGCGAGCAGGGTTTGGTTGGAGCCCGCCAGCCTGGCCACGGCGGCGGCGCGCACGACCGCCGCGGGGTCCTCCTGGGCGAGTTTTGCCAGGGAGGTCTGGTCGGTGAGATGACTCACGGCGTACGCCCGAATTCCGCCATCCCGTTCGGCGCCTACCAGGCTGGCAATCAACGATTGATTGGCGTCCGTGAGCCGCCACACTGCGGCAAGACGCACCGGCGGATCCGCCTCGGTTTGGGCGATTTGGCCGAGGACCTGTTGGTCGGTGATTTTATTCACGGCGGATTCGCGCACCGCGGATGCGGAATCGGATTGCGCGATTTGGGCGAGAACAGCGGGATCACTCATTTGCTCCACGGCCATTTTGCGCACCGCCGAATCGGCATCCGTTACCGCCACTTTTGCCAGCACCGCAGGGTCAGCAAGGCGCCTAAGCGCAACGCAGCGAATGGAGGCGTCTTGGTCAGTGAGGGCAATTTTGGCGAGCGCCGGTTGATCGGCGAGATGCTCTGCGGCAAAGGCCCGCGTCGGGGAATCGCGGCTGGTGAGGGCGAGGGTGGCAAGGACCCGTTGATCAAGCGAAGGGGTTGGGGTCGGTGGCGGGGCCGCGAGGAACTGGCGGCGCGTTTCGGCATATTCGCGCAGAAATTCGGTCTGGCCCGCTTGGGCGGCGGTGGTGAGATCGGCCGGATTCTGCAGTTTTTCAGCGGCGAGCCAGGGGAGGGTAACATCCTCGCCGGGCAGCAACGCGATGCGGAGGAGTGCGACCGGGTCGGCCAAACCACGAACTGCGGCCTGGCGCACCTCATCGCGATTCAACCCAGTCGCCAGGGCAATTTTGGCGAGCAAAGTCTGATCGGTCAGCTTGTCCACCGCCAGGAGGCGCACGTCGCTTTCGTCCAGGAATCGGTTGCCCTCAAGCGCGACTTTGGTGAGCAAGTTTTGGTCGGTTAGGGATCGAACGGCGGAAATTTGCACGTCGGGGTCGCGGGATGCAATGGCCAGGTTGGCCAGTGTCGGCTGGTCGGCCAGATGATGCACCACGGCCCTGAGAACCACGGTCTCTGTTTCCGTTTGCGCCAGTTTCAGCAGCAGCGCTTGATCGGTCAGGTTGTAGGCGGCCAGGGCGCGAGCGTAGGGATTCCGGTCTGCGGTCACCCAATGCGCCAAAAGCGCCTGGTCTTGCAAATTTTTGAGCGCGGTCAGCCCGAGGACGGAGTCCTTTTCGCTCCGCACCACTTGAGCGAGGACGGCTTGATCCGCCACCCTTTCCAGGGCCGCGCGGCGGATGTTCTCATTGCGGGGCGAGAGGGCGATTTTGGCCAAAACCAGCTGATTGGTCAATCGTTCCACGGCGGCGAGGGCCGCGACATCATTGGATTCGTCGAGGGCAAATGTCTCGAGCACGGACTGATCGGTCAGCCGGGCGACGGCGGCGGCGCGCACGGCGTCATTCTTGTCCAGCCGGGCCATTTGCTCGAGCAGGGCTTGCGCGGTCAAATATTTCGTTGCGGAATAGCGGACTTGGTCGTCCAGATCTGACCGCGCAATTTCCGCCAGGATGCTTTGCGCGTTGGACGAACCGGCGGGATCGGGCAATTCGGCCAGTCGGGTCACGGCGGCGGTGCGAACATCCGCCACCGGATCATACCGGGCAATGTCGCCCAGAGCAGCATTTGCTGGATTGGCGATCAGCGCCACCGCGCTCTTGCGCAAATCAGCCACTACGGACTCGCGGGCGATGGTGGAATAGTCCGATTCAAGTGCTGGATTTTTAAGCAGTTCAGCCAGCACGGCATCGTCCTCCACGTCTGCCGTCACGAGACCGGCGCCGCAGGGATTGCGCGGATCGGTGGTGGTCCATTGGCCATAGGCCAGCGATTGGCCGCGGCGATCCAGTTGACGAATTTCGAGGGTAATGGTTTCGCTGGTGAAACCCACATCCGGAAACTCCGTCGTTGTGTAAGTCGGAACCAGGATAAGGTCGCCGAGCCGGCGGTGAAGAACGGGGTCGAGCAGCGCCAGCCGCAGTGAGGCCACCACCGGCAAGCCGTCATTTGCGACATCGGGATGGGTGTTCAACCGGGCGATGGCCTCCGTCAGCAGTTTAGGGTCGGAGAGACCGGCCACCGCCTGCAGGCGTACACCCCGGTCTTCCGTTGTATCGGTGAACAGCGCCGACAACGCCGCTGGGTCGGTCATTTGCCGGACGGCGGCCATGCGGGCATAGCGATCCGGCTCAACCGGCGCTGCCTGGGCGGGCCCGCCGGTGCCGGACGGGGGAGAGTCTGTGGCGGCCGGCAAGCGAAGCGGCCCGGGAAGCAGCGCGAGGGCCAACCCGAGGAAAATCCGATGAAGATACTGATTCCGATATTGTGATAGTTGATGCATGGCCGACGGTGGTTGGTTGATGCAAAGGCCCCAAGGCGCGCCGCCATGACCACTTGGCGTGTAGGGGACCGGCCCGCGAATTGGTTGATAGCGCAACACCGGCGGCGACGACAAGCAAACTTATCCGTCGACTGGCCGCGGTTTCGCCGCGAACTCCGAGGGTGCGGAAGCGATGAGGAGGGGCGACAGGTGGCCGCGCCGAGGGCGAGGAGACAGGAGACAGGAGACAGGAGACAGGAGACAGGAGACAGGAGACAGGAGACAGGAGACAGGAGACAGGAGACAGGAGACAGGAGACAGGAGACAGGATTGCGCCTATGCAATTTTTGGGTAAGGGGCAAACTTTGGTGGAGGTGCTTGGAGGGTCGAACAAGTGGGATGCGTTGGGCGGCAGCGATGTGCTTAATTACCGGAGTTGGACGGGGGCAGGGTGCCACGGAGCGCACCTTGGAGGAGCTGGGTCAAATTTTTCTCGGTAGGAACGGACAATTTCAGATCGGTGATTTTGCTGGCGCTGGAAAGGCTGCTGCTGAGGGCGGCGCGCTGTTGGTCCGTGATGGGGGCGTTGTCCAGGGCGTTCTGGGCGGCGACAGGGTCTTGTTTGGCCCAAGCGAGGAGACTGGTGCGGATTTGGTTATAACGGCTGGCGTCATCGCCAATACTGGCAGCGAGATTGTATGCCGTGGCGGGATCGAGTGGCGCCTGGGTGGTGACAAATTGGGCGACGGCCGTATCGCGCTCCTGGCCGTCGGGCAGGGACTGGGTCCAAGCAGCGAGGGCGGTTGGATCTTGTTGGGCCCATGTGGAGGCGAGGGCGGTGACCGAGGTGATACGGGTGGCGGGGTCGGCAATGCCAAGGGCGGCTTGAGTTGCGCCGGCGGGGTCGGAAGCGGCCCAAGCGGTCACAATTCGGCTCAAGGTGGGACCGTCAATCGGGGTTTGGGAATTGATGGTGTCCTGGGTGAGCGAATTGGCGATGGCCCAGGCGGACTGGGGATCGGTCACGGAGATACCGGCGATGGAACTGCGAATGGCATTATTTTGAACAGCGCCGGCGGGAAGGGACTGCGCCCAGGCGAGCGCGGTTTGGGAATTGTTTTGGGCAAAGGCGAAGGCGACGCCGGTGGTGGATTGCGCGATGTTGGGATCGTCCGAATGATTTTGGACATAGCTGGCGGCACCCGTGGGATCCACGCTGGTCCAGGTATACATGACATTTTGCATGGCTTTGCCGCGGGCGGTGCTGTCCGTGTTGGCGGGCAGGTTTTGGACCCAGGCGAGGGCGGACTGGGCATCCTGGGCGGCAAGAGCGTTGGCGATGGGGAGGGTCAGGCTGTCACGCGTGCTGCCTGGTGGCATTTGGTCGTAATAGGACGCGGCGGAGGCCGGGTCGGAAGTGGCCAATTGCGCGACGACATGAGCCTGGACGTAATCGTGTTCCGTCCCGGAAAGATTTTGATTTACCCAATTCATGGCGGAAGAGGGATCATCTTTGGCATAAGTGTCCAAAACGGTAACAAAGTAATCCTGGCGCCGGGCACTGGGCGGCAACTGGGAAACATCCGCGAGTGCGGAAGCGGGGTCGTTGGTGCTCAATTTGGCGAGGATGGGCCCGACATTGTTGGTAAAGGTGGAACCGATGGCGTTTTTCGTGAGCCAGGCGAGGGCGGCGGCGGGGTCGGTATCGCTCCATTTGTCAGCAAGAGCGGAAATGAGATTGTTGCGATAGTTGCCC
>Ga0265320_10001359_pt1 | contig 17838 bp, 15 predicted proteins | sample 4827metaG_FD_202087 | JGI IMG/M metagenome (GOLD analysis project Ga0265320, IMG submission 202087) | Rhizosphere microbial communities from Carex aquatilis grown in University of Washington, Seatle, WA, United States - 4-8-27 metaG | ecosystem: Host-associated > Plants > Roots > Rhizosphere >...
GCCCTTGCTGCTGCGCGGATGTGGTTTTCTGGGCCTGGCCGGCAGCGACGCGAGCGTCCGCGTCCTGGGATTGTACGTGGGATTGTTTTTTCTGGCGGCGCTGTGGTTATGCTCGCGCTGGACGGGGGGACGCGCACCGATCCTGAGTGTTGCCCTGCTGGGCTGCCTGCCGGCCTTCATCTTCATCGTGGGAGCCAACCGGGCTTATGGTCTGGCCAGCGGTCTGCTGGTGCTCAGTTTTGCACTGATCTGGCGCCTGGTGGAGTCTCCATCGCGCTCCCGGGCTCTTTGGGCCGGCCTGGTCTGCCTGCTGTTTGCCCATTGCGTCTATTATGACGTGGTTTTCCTGGGCCCAATGCTGGCCGCGGGAGCGCTAGTGGCGATCCGCCGCGGCCAATGGAAGACCCTGGGCGCGCTGGCGGGCATCGGCATCGTCTCCAGCGCTTCCCTCGCCATCTATCTCCCCATTATCCATCGCGGCTCGATGTATGCGTTGTTGCTCCGGGAGCCATTCTTCAGTTTCGCCATCCTCTGGCATGAGCTTCGTAATGCCCTGACAGCCCAGAGCAGCGCTCAACCCGGGAATCCCGATGGCCCGGAGGTGTGGCTCTGGATGGCGCTCTTGTTAGGCGGCTGCGTTGTGGCCGTCAGGTTGCAGGGGGCGCGCCGGCGTCAGGCGCAGGATCAAGAGGCTGCCACCGCTGCTGCCATCCGGGTTCGCGCCGACCTGGCACTGTTCTGTGTCGTGAGCATGCTGCTGGGAATCGCAGGGTATTGGGCGTTTTTGATGAAATTACAATATGTGACACAGACATGGTATTACCTCGAAATGCTCTGCCTCTGCGCGATTGCGCTCGATGGGCTGTTGGGGGCGAACTGGCCGGCGCTACGTCCCTGGGGCTGGTTGCGCATTGGCTTCATGGTGGCGATGATGTCCTGGGGCGCGCGATCCGCATGGGAAGAAGCACATACCCGGCGTAGCAACGTGGACCTGATTGCCGACGTGCTCGACAAGAATGCCGCGGAGGGGGACATGATTGTGGTGCACACCGCGTGGGAGGGAATTACGTTTGATCGTTATTATCACGGGCGGGCCCATTGGTTGACCGAGCCTCCGGTGGATTCACACAAGGTGCATCGCAACGACCTGGTATTGGAAAAGATGAACGAGCCGGACACGATGGCGCCGGTATTGCGTGAGATGACCGACACCTTGCGCAATGGCAACAGTGTCTGGCTGGTGGGGCATGTGACCATCGTGCATCCGAGACCGCTGCCACCGCCACCGCCACCGCCACCGCCACCGGGCGTGCCAGAGAAGCGGTATTTGGGGTCGTATTTTTGGTACTGGAGCGCGCAAGTCACGACCCATCTGCTGGAGCATGCATTGCAGGAACAAGTCCTGGAGATGCCTGTGGATGCGCCGGTGAATAACCTGGAAAACCTCCCGGTGGTGCGGTTCTCAGGCTATAAATCCGACGCAGCTACCAACACACCACCGACCGGAATTTAGTCGCCGCAACGCATGATCAGATGAGTATAGGGCATGCGCAGCAGGTCATGCCGGAGATGGGGTTCCACCTTCGAAAAACGCGCCCGGGCCAGCCGCAGATATTCGTCGCGCGGGCGGACAAATTTCCCCCGGTCTTTGGCCAGCAACCAACGGGCGATTCGTGACTGTTGGGGGACATAACATCCATCATAGGTGACCAGGCGTCCGGAAGGGCGCAGAGCCAGGCGGGCCAAATCGAACAATTTGGCGGCTTGCCCGTCGTCCAGGTGGTGGATCACTCCGATGGCCAGGACCAGGTCAAAAGTACCTTGTTCCCCCTCGATTGTAGCCAGGCCGACATCACCGCAACAAAAACGTCCCCTGGATCCGAAGCGTTGCTTTGCCGAAGCAATATATTCCGGGCTGATGTCGAGCCCCGTGTAGTTGACCGCCGGCAGGTAATGCAAGACGTCCGCCGGTCCACACCCGATGTCGAGAATTTTTTCCCCGGGAACCGGTCTCACATATTCAGTCAGATAAGTTTTCCAGGCCGAGTCCCCTCCCACGAGCCGCTGAAAAAAACGGTAGCCGGCCGGGAAACTCAGAATTGTGGAAAGCTTGCCGATGATCTTCATATTAAATAAGTCGCGTCGAATGAGACGTTCCATATCAAACCGGACGTCGGTCCCTCAACCGCCGGGGAGCGTACAAAGTCCCGCCGCCCGGTCAATGATTGAAGTCCCGCCCGGCGCACCACCGGAAGGGAATACGGGCGGAGACAATGTCGTTTCAGGATTTGATTGAAAAGCAGCCGAATCACCCGGGGAATTCCTGGACGGCGCGAACGACTTTGTCCTGATCGTCCTGGCTGAGGCGGTTGTAAAACGGCAATCGCATCAGACGATCGCTCCGGTCCTCGGTGACCGGGCAATTCCCCTTGCGGCCGCCCATCCGCTCACCCATGGGCGAGAGATGAAGCGGAACATAATGGAACACGCTGAGAATGCCGCGCGATTTCAGAAAAGAAATGAGGGCCTGGCGTTTTTCCAGGGACGGCATGACCAGGTAGTACATATGGTAGGATTGCTCGCAGTGGGCCGGCACCACGGGGCAGCCAATCCCGTGGTCCTGCGCCCAGCCGCGAAGCTGCTGGTCATAATACTCCCAAATCCGCTGCCGTTGCGCCTGGATGGTTTGCCGCACTTCCAGCTGGGCGTAGAGAAAAGCCGCCAGGACGTCGCTCATCACGTAGCTCGAGCCAATGTCCACCCAGGAATATTTGTCCACCTGTCCCCGGAAGTACCGGCTGCGGTTCGTTCCCTTTTCCCGGATGATTTCGGCCCGCTCAATCAGGCGCGCGTCGTTGATGAGCAGCGCGCCGCCCTCGCCGCACGTGATATTCTTGGTTTCATGAAAGCTCTGGGTCGCCAGACAACCGAAAGTGCCCAGCCAGCGGCCGCGGAATTTGCCGAACAATCCGTGCGCATTGTCTTCCACCACGGACAAATTATGCCGGGCGGCAATCCCGCTGATCACTTCCATCTCGCAACCCACTCCGGCATAATGGACCGGGACCACCGCCCTGGTCCGCGCAGAAATGAGCCCTTCCAGCTGCCGCTCATCCAGGTTCAACGTGTCCGGCCGGATGTCGGCAAAAATAATCCGGGCTCCGCGCAGCGCGAAGGCATTCGCCGTGGACACGAAGGTAAAGGAAGGAACAATCACTTCGTCGCCGGGCTGGATATTGAGCAGCAGGGCGGTCATCTCCAGCGCGTGAGTGCAGGAGGTAGTGACCATTACCTTTGGCACACCCAGCACCTGTTCCAAAAGAGCGTGGCACCTTTTGGAGTAGGTCTGGTCGCCGGCAATCTGGCCGATGGTCATCGTCCGGGAGATGTGCTCCAGTTCCCGGCCCTGAAGCGAGGATTGGTTGAACGGGATGGTATAACCTTGGTCCATTTGATTCTGGTTTATCGTCCGGGCATGGCGGCTGATTCAAAACGGATACCACTTGTGATACCAGAGTTGCAACTCCCGGCTCAGAAAACCGCACTGCTGGTAAAGACGCTGGGCCGCCCGATTATTTCCCTGGGTAACCACCGTCAGTGTTTGCGCGCCTTGAGCCCGGTACCAATCCATTGCCGCCAAAACCAGGCTCTTGCCAATCCCTTTACCGCGAACCTCCGGACTGACCCCGACCAGGCCGATTTGACCTTCCCGATGATCGGGAGCCAGGTGGCAGGAGATATAACCCAAAGGTTGATCGTCGGTCGAAGCAGCCACCCATACGGTCTGCGCGCGACCCTGGGATTCCAGGGTAATCCAGGTCGAATAGAGATCTTCCGCCCGTTGACGCGCAAAATGTGAATCACTGAAAAAACGCGTTTCCGTGTGCCCCGCCCGGGCCATCGCCTGCAATCCCGGCAGGTCATCCGGTTGAAACGGCCGGATGCCGGCAGCCGCCGGGGCCGCCGGGCGGGTCGGCACAGGTGAAGCCATCGCCCGGCACTCAAAGGTGACCCGAATATCGACCAACCCAAAGCCATGTTGCTCGGCAGTTTGGATGGTCACCGGGTCATCTACCCGCGACAGGAAATACAGGGCCCGAACACGATTGCTCCGGCTCCACTCATCGATTCGTCCGGCCTGTTCCGGCTTCAGCGTATCACCCTGGACGCGGGCGATGCGACAGCGGAAAAATTCAGTGTCCCAGGGCAGCAACTCGCAAGGGGCAGAGTCGGACCCGCTCATGCCGCCACCTCGTCACGAGGGACGATTTGCTCACGGACGGTGTAAGTCGGCCGCTCCATCATGCGGAAATGCATCCGGGCCAGGTACTCGCCAATGATGCCGAGAGCCAGGAGTTGAGCGCCTGAAAAAATTGCGATGATGGACGCCAGAAAGGTGAATCCCTGGACGCTGCCATACAGCAGATACCGCCCAACAACGAACACGAGGATGACCCCGCCAAAGGCGGTGCACAAAAACCCCATCAGATTTGCCAGCTGCAGGGGCAGGGTTGAAAAACCAGTCATCATGTTCATGGCGTGCCGGAACAGCATGCCGAAAGTGTAGTTCGAAATGCCCGTCTGGCGGGGATCGTGCCGGACTTGAATGGCCACAAACCGGGTAGTGGCCCAGGTCAGTACGACATCGATGGAAATAAACGGGCTGTGATAGCTCGCAAAGGCGTCGCGGGCCTGGGTTCGAAACGCGCGGAAGGCCGACACATGGCGGGCCGTTTCAGCGCCCATTGATTTCTGGAGAGCCAGCTTGGTCAAGCCCGAGGCGATATCCCTGAGCAAGCCGTGCTGCTGGTGTTCGGGAAAACCATAAACGGCCTCGAAACCTTCATCCAGTTTGGCCAGCAGCTTGTGGATTTCTTCCGGTGGATGCTGCAGGTCGTCATCCATCGTCACCAGGGTATCAAACCGGGCCGCCCGAATGCCACAGAGCAGGGCATTATGCTGCCCGTAATTCCGCATCAGGTTGATTCCCCGGACACAGGGGAAGGAGCGCGACAGTTCCTGGATGACTTTCCAGCTCTGGTCCCGGCTGCCATCGTTGACGAGTACCACTTCGTACCGGCTGGCCAGGGAAGCCAGTGCCGGCGCCAATCGTTTGATCAACGCCGGCAGAATCAATTCGCTGTTGTAAACCGGCACCACCACCGAGATGAAACGGGCCACTTTCAATCCAGCATCCATTGAGTGGTCAATGCCCAAGATCGGGTCCTTTGTCACGTCAAAAAGAAAACCGGAACCGGTTGGAAAAAATGGGGAACGGTCGCCGCCGGCCGTTTTCGCATGACGGAAAATCGCCACTCCGCTGCTTGATTATTGCCCAGGCACTTTGTATCTCTGCACTCGCCATGAAAACCGTCGGTTTGTTCCTTGCCTTCGTCTTCTTTGTCCAATCCGTCCTGGCCGCCGACACCGGCCGGGTCGCGACCAAACCGCTGTACCGCGACCCGGTTTACGACGGTGCCGCCGATCCAACGGTGATCTGGAATCCTTTGGTAAAACGCTGGTGGATGTTTTACACGAACCGCCGCGCCAACGTGCCCGGATTGTCCGGGGTCACCTGGGTCCATGGCACTCCCATTGGCATCGCCGAGTCGGCGGATGGCGGGGCGCATTGGAAATATGTCGGCACCGCGCAAATCAATCTGCCGGCGGCATACGGCGGCACCAATGTCACCTGCTGGGCGCCGGACGTGACCCGCGCGCCGGATGGCACCTGGCAGATGTTTCTCACCGTCGTGCCCGGCATCTTCGAGGATTGGAAACATCCCCGCGACATCGTTCAACTGACAAGCACCAACCTGCTGCATTGGACGGGCCCGAAAAAACTTTCCCTGGCCTCTGACCGCGTGATTGACCCGAGCATCCTGCAAATGCCCGACCGAACGTGGCGGCTGTGGTATAACGATGAACGCACCGGCAAATCCATCCACTACGCCGACAGCCCCGACCTCGCAAACTGGACGGACAAGGGTCTGGCATTCAAAAGCCGGGGCGAAGGACCGAAAGGATTTCGCTGGCATGACAAATTCTGGGTGATCATTGACGAGTGGAAAGGTCTCGGCGTGTTCCGTTCCGACGATGCGAATGCCTGGGCCAAACAGCCGGCCAATCTGCTGACCACACCCGGCAACGGCGCGGATGACCAGGACATCGGGCGGCATTGCGATGTGGTGGTGAGCGGCGACCGGGCATTTCTGTTTTACTTCACGCAGCCGGGCCGGCACGGACCGGATGAAAAAAAAGATGGCCCCGAACAACGGCGCAGTTCCATCCAGGTCGTCGAACTGGGATTCAAGGACGGCTGGCTGACAAGTGACCGCGAACAGCCGACGGCGATTTCACTGCTGCCACCGAGGTGATAAAGTGAAAACCGGGCATTTTCCCTTCCGGCCACGCTGAAGAACGTAATTTCAGCATTGCCATTTGCGTCGTGGAAGGGCACTCTGCTTTACTCTGAGTCGGGGCGTAGCGTAGCCTGGCTAGCGCGCTTGTTTCGGGTACAAGAGGTCGTGAGTTCGAATCTCACCGCCCCGACCATCTTTCAATTGATGATTTTCGATTGCCGATTTCCGATTTGAAGACACCAACGCGCGCGCCGGAAAACCTGGTGGTGGAATTGCATTCCATCGTCGAGCCCCTTGACCTGGCCGAGCTTTTCCCCAAAACCCAGCCGCTGGAGATCGAACTCGGTTGCGGTGATGCTTCCTTCCTGGCCGAATACGCGCACCGGCATCCGGAGCGGAATTTTATCGGCGTCGAGCGCTTGCTCGGCCGCCTCCGCAAGCTGGACCGCAAAGGGCGCCGGGCCGGGCTGATGAACCTGCGCGGGGTGCAGATCGAATCGTCGTATTTTTTGCGGCATCTGCTGCCGCCCCGCTCGGCATCCGTATTGCACATTTATTTCCCCGATCCCTGGCCGAAAAAAAAGCACCGCAAAAACCGGCTCGTCAATGAAGCGTTCCCGTCACTGGCCCGGGCCGCCTTGGCACCGGGCGGAGTGGTGTATCTGCGCACCGACGATCCGGATTACTTTGCCCAGATGACCGCGGTGTTTGGCGCGAGTGCGGCATTTCAAAAAAAAGAAACGCCGACCGAACTGTTGGAGTTGCCCACGGATTTCGAGCGCGTATTTCGCGCGCGTGGAATCAAGACGCTGCACGCGGCTTACCCGGCGCGGGTTTGAACTTCAAACGTCAATCACCGGGCCGTCGTCCTTGCCGGATTTGGGCGGGCGAGTGCGGTGCGAGAACATGACCCGGGCGCTACCCATGCCCGTCAGGGCGTTCAACGCGATGGAAACAACGCTGATGATGATGGCGCCCAGAAACGCGAACCCAAAGCTGTCCACCTGGAAGTGCTGCCCCATCAAGACCCCGACGAAATAGAGCAGCAGGGCGTTGATGACGAGCGTGAACAGGCCGAGGGTAAAAATCAGCAACGGCAGCGCCAGGAGCATGAGGATCGGCCGGACGAAGGCGTTGAGGATACCCAGCAAAAAAGCCGCAAAAACCAGATCAGCTGGCTTTTCATAGCGAATGTGGCCGCGAAGAATGATGACCGCCATCACCACCGCGAGAGTGTTGATGATCCAGCTTCCCAAAAACCGCAGAATTTTTTTTGTCCCAGGCTGCATGGTCGCACGTTAAAAATCGGCGTCCTCCAAAGTGCGGCAGCGGACAGGGAAAAACAAGGGGCAAACTGGTCGGGAAAGCCAGCCTCCTCAACACAGGGATGCTTGTCAACAACCTGTGAATAACTTGCCGGCGGAGGATTCCCACCGAGGCACGCGAATTGCGGCCTTTCTTGAAAAATATGCGCAAAAACCCATCCGATGACCCTGCGGCCCGCGACGAAATTGAAGTCACACTAGATGGTCTGCCGGTGGAAGTGCCGCCTGGACGCAGCTCTCTCAATGCCATTCGCTGTCACCTTGAAACGCTGGCCCTGGAAAGCCGGCGCATTTTGTATTCTTTCAGCGTCGATGGTGACCCGGCAAGTCTCGCCCTGCCACTGCCGGGTCGGGGAACTTTTTGCCGCGTCGAGGCTGGAACCGTTGCCCTGGAGGAAACGTCGCTCCTGGTACTCAAGCAGGCGTATCAACAAACCGAGCACGCACGGGAGTGTGTTGAAACTGCCCTTACCCTGGTCCTCATCAACAATGGCCGGGTGGCCCGCGAAGTCTGGTGGAACCTGGCGTCGGTCCTCAAGGAGCCGGTGCTGACCTTGAGCTTGTTGCCGGACAATGTTTGCGGAACGCCCGATGGCCACACCTCGCTCACCCAGCTCCGCAAATGGCAATTGGAACAAATCGCCGCCATTATCAGGGACGTGAATGAAGCCTGCCACGTGGAAGACACGATCCCGCTCTCCAATGCGCTGGAAAACCGTGTGCTGCCCTGGCTGCAACATCTGAGCGAACTGATCTGTCTGTGGCACGAAACCGCCCTGGCGGGTTCGCGACTCGGAATCAGTAACGCGACCGCCTGACCTAAGGCTGCCCGGCCACTGCGCTCTCAAGTCAAGCCAGAGGCGGAGATTGTTTATCACCCCGGACAGGCGGCAGGCCGCCGGCTTCCGCCAGAGTGCGATGGGTCGGAAGCACCTCCGATTGCCGCGAAGCTTGCCCGACCGACCGGGAACGGCGGTGATGACGTGGCTGCCGCCGTTGGCGCTGCCGGTGATAAAGAATCGCCCAGGCGAATAACCCCAGCCCGACCAGGAAAAGAGCTCCGAAATAAATAAGAAACTGGGAAACGGTGGACCCCGAAGGAATCAACGCCCGAAGTGAATTCCTTGCGTTGATACCATTTATCCCGGCCAATAAAACTGGAATCATCATAAATTGAGGAATTTCCTTTCCGGCCGGGACGGCTCTATCCTGCCCGGCGCCGGCTGCGCTGATGGGCAAGCGTGAGATGCATTAAGTATGCCAGCCGATTTGCAACGATACCGGCGGTTTTCAAGCTGAAATTGCCGGCTCAGGCTCGGCCTGGACGCGCTTTCTTCCGATAATTTGCCGGCCGTGTCTTTCCCTCTCCGGCGGGCTGGCCGCCATCCATCATCCGCTTGAGTTCCTTGATCTGGTCGCGGAGCAGGGCGGCCTTCTCAAATTGCAATTCCCCGGCCGCAGCGAGCATTTCCTCTTCGAGTTCCTGAAGAGTCGTAGTGAGGTCAACATCCATGCCGGCATCCTTGAGCATGGCGCTGCCTTGCTTACGTGTTGATTCGTAGGTGGCCAGGCTTTCCTCGACCGCGCGGATGACACTGCGCGGTGTGATACTGTGCTCGCGGTTGTAATCCAGCTGCTTCTTCCGACGGTATTCGGTCACGGCAAGAAATCTTTTGATGCTGCCGGTCATCACGTCGGCATACAGAATCACTTCGCCATGGAGATGCCGCGCGGCGCGGCCGGCGGTCTGGATCAGGCTCGTCTCGCTGCGCAAAAAACCCTCCTTGTCCGCGTCGAGAATCGCCACCAATGAAACTTCCGGCAGGTCCAGGCCTTCGCGGAGCAGGTTGATGCCGACCAGCACGTCGAATTCGCCCTTGCGCAACGCGCGCAAAATCTCGACCCGTTCAATGGCGTCAATCTCGCTGTGCAGGTAGCGGACATTCACGCCAATGTCCCGCAGGTAATCGGTCAATTCCTCGGCCGTCCGCTTGGTCAGCGTCGTCACCAGTATGCGTTCTTTCCGGTCGGCGCGCCGGCGGCATTCCTCAATCAGGTCGTCGATCTGGCCCGCGAGCGGCTTGACGGTGACCTTCGGGTCGATGAGCCCCGTCGGGCGCACCACCAGCTCAGCAACCTTGCCGTTCGACCATTGGATTTCACGCTGGGCCGGCGTCGCACTGACATAAATTGTCTGGCTCTGCATGGATTGAAATTCCAGAAAATTCATGGGCCGGTTATCCAGCGCGCTCGGCAGCCGGAACCCATGATCCACCAAAACCGTTTTGCGCGAACGATCGCCTTCATACATGCCGCCGATTTGCGGCACGGTGACGTGTGATTCATCGATGACGAGCAGATAATCCGGCGGAAAAAAGTCGAACAGCGTGCCGGGCTGCGAGCCGGGCGCACGCCCGGAAATAGGGCGGGAATAATTTTCGATGCCGGAGCAAACGCCCATTTCCTCCATCATCTCCAGGTCGTATTCCGTCCGTTGCTTGATCCGCTGGGCTTCCAGCAGTTTGCCCTGCTTTTCAAACCAGGCAATGCGCTCGCCGAGTTCCTCGCGAATGGCGAGGATGGCGCGTTTCATCTTATCGCCGGTGGTGACGAACTGTTTCGCCGGGAAAATAGTGACGGCGTCGAGCGTTTCAATTTTGTTCCCGGTCAACGGCTCGAAGCGGGTCAGGCGCTCGATCTCCTCGCCGAAAAATTCCACCCGCAGGCCGTCTTCGCGCCCGGCCGGGCGCAGCTCGATCGTGTCGCCGCGCACGCGGAACTGGCCGCGGGCGAATTCGATGTCGTTCCGATCGTACAGCAGGTCCACGAGGCGGGTCAGGAATTGTTCGCGCGACAGTTCCAGGCTGGTGCGCAACGGAATGATCATCGCCTCATAGTCCTCCTTGCTGCCGGTGCCATAAATGCACGACACACTGGCGACGACAATCACGTCACGCCGCGAGAACAGCGAACTCATCGCGGAAAGCCGCAGGCGCTCGATCTCCTCGTTCCGGCTCGAGTCCTTTTCGATGAACGTGTCGGTGCGCGGGATATAGGCTTCCGGCTGGTAATAATCGAAGTAGCTGACGAAATATTCGACGGCATTGTGGGGGAAAAAACCCTTGAATTCGGCGTAAAGCTGGGCGGCGAGCGTCTTGTTGTGCGAGATGACCAGGGTGGGCTTGTCCACGTTCCGGATGACGTTGGCCATGGTGAACGTTTTGCCCGAACCGGTGACGCCGAGGAGCGTTTGATGCCGGGCGCCGGACAAAATGCCGTCGGTCAGCTTCACGATCGCCTGCGGCTGGTCACCGGCCGGCTGGTAGGGCGCAACGAGTTCGAACATCTCCTGCGAAAGTAGGAGTGGAATTGCCGGCTGTCAACGCGGGCTTCGGGATTGAAACGAGCGGGCATTGGTGTAAACTCCGCACTGATCAAACCATGAAAACCTTTTTGCCAGCGGTGATTCCGGTCCCGGCCCGATTTTCGCCCAACCGGCCCGGACTATGATTCGTTCCTTTGCCTTCACCACGCAGGGACGACTGCATACCGAGAACATTGATCTGTTCCTGATGCCGACCTTGCTGGCGGACACCAACCTTTTCCTCTGGGTGGACCTGGAAACACCGACGGCCGAAGAAGTTCGGGCCATTCTGGCGGACGTGTTTCACTTTCACCCGTTGTCCATCGAGGACTGCGTCAAGGCCAGCCCGTCGCCGAAGGTGGAGGAATATTCGCCGAAGGAGGGGGATTGGTTCACGCCCTATCTGTTCATGGTCATCCACGCCGTGGATTACAGCCGCCAGAACGGGCAGTTTGCCACGAATGAACTGGATTTCTTTCTCGGCAAAAATTTTCTCGTGACCTATCACGAAAAACCCATCCGCAGCGTGTTGTCGCTGGAGGAACGCTGTGTTAAAAGCACGGTGTTGATCGCCCGCGCGCCCGACCGGCTGGCGCACGGGCTGCTGGATTCACTGGTGGACAATTACAAACCCGCGCTCGATGAACTTTCCATGGAGATTGCCGAACTGGAACAGCAGGCTTTGCAGTCCCCGAGCCAGAAGACCTTGAACAAAATTCTCCAGATCAAAAAGGAGGTGCTGCACTTGCGCCAGATCATCGGACCGCAACGCGAGGTGCTGGCGCGTTTTGCGGCGGGCGAATTCAAAATCATTCGCGCCCATATGGTGCCGTATTTCCGTGATGTCTATGATGCGCTTTTTCATATCAGCGAAATGGCGCAAGCCTACACCGATTCGCTCACCGGTATTCTGCAGATCTACCTGAACATGTCGTCCAACCAGACCGGCGAGGTCGTCAAGCTGCTCACGCTCATCACGGTTATCACCACGCCCCTGATGATGATCGGCACCTGGTACGGCATGAACTTCCAGCACATGCCGGAATTGAGCTGGCAACATGGTTATTGGGTGGCCGGCCTCACCATGATCCTTTCCACCGGCCTGACTTACTGGTATTTCAAGCGGAAGAAATGGTTCTAAGCCCGATGCACAATGAAAACTCTGTTTACCCTGGCGCTGGCGGTTTCCTTTCCGGTCTTCCTGCACGCTGAAATGCAAACCCCCATTCCCCTCTGGCCGACGGGCGCGCCCGGCGCGCTCGGCACCACCACCAACGACATTCCCACCCTCACGCCGTATTTGCCCGACCCCGCCAACGCGACCGGCGCGGCGATGGTGATTTGTCCGGGCGGCGGGTATGGGCATCTGGCGGCGCATGAAGGCAAAGATTACGCGCTGTGGCTGAACCAGCACGGCGTAGCCGGCTTCGTATTGCAATACCGGCTGGGCTCGCACGGCTACCGGCATCCGGCGATGTTGCAGGACGCGGCGCGCGCGGTACGCCTGGTGCGGGCGCGCGCGGCGGACTGGAAGATTGACTCGAAACGCGTCGGCATCATGGGCTCATCGGCAGGCGGGCATCTGGCTTCCACCCTGATGACGCATTTCGAAGGAGGCGATCCGAACGCCGTCGACCCGATTGAACGGCAAAGCTCGCGGCCGGACCTTGGTGTTTTGTGTTACGCCGTCATCACCTTTGGCGAGTATGCGCATCAATCGTCCAAAGACCTTTTGCTCGGCACCAATCCGTCGCCGGAACTGGTTCGGTCGCTTTCCAGCGAACTGCAGGTGACCACGAACACGCCGCCCTGCTTCATCTGGTGCACTTACGAGGACAAGACCGTGCCCATGGAGAACAGCCTGATGTTCGCCGCCGCCTTGCGCAAAAATCATGTGCCGTTCGATCTGCACATCTACCAAAAGGGCAAGCATGGTTTGGGGCTCAACGACAAACCGCCATACTCAAATCCACATCCGTGGGCTGGCGACTGCCTCTTTTGGTTGAAGGAGCAGGGTTTTGTGAAGTAAACCGCGACCCGGACACGGGCCAGGCCGGCGCTCGCCGGTGTCTCAGTTCAGGAATTGGACAATTTGCCCCGGAGCAGGGCAAGGAGATTGGGCCTCCCTGTATTTGCCAGATTTTTGGCCGGTTTTTGTCCCCGACTTTGGCACCGGCTATGCTTGCACTTTGTTGTTAAGTTTTATGAATATTATGAACACGTCAAACCCCTTTCAGGTTCCGGTTTGTTTACAAAGGGCTGATAGTCAACAACGTCGCAGGGAACGCTTCAAAAAGGGGTTTATCGCTGCCGTAGCTGCCGTCGTGGTCCTCCTGGTCGGGCTTTTAATTGAAGGCTGCATGACTGAACAGAACACCAACACAACTTCGAACCCAAAAGTAACCGATTTGCCGGCTGCCCGGCCGAATCAGCCTTTTGCGGCTGCTCCGAATCCGGATTCGCAACCGAATTTAAACTTGACCCGTCAACCCGCCGCGTCCGTTTCGATTGAGGAAAACGCAACGGCTGTCAGCCATGGCAAGACTACTTTGTACGTGATCAAATCCGGCGATACGTTGACCCGCATTGCCAAGACCCACGGAACAACGGTCAAGGCCCTCAGAACGGCCAATAGTCTGGAAAACGACCGGATTGTGGTCGGGGCAAAGTTGAAAATACCCGAAGCTTGAAAGCCGGGAACGCCTCCGGGCTTCCCTTGGAGAAGCATTGGTACACACGCTTCCCAGCCGGATGATTTGATTTAGTTTGGAGGGTGGGGATATAGAAAATGAAACGGCGCTATCACTAGCGCCGTTTCTTTTTTTGCGCTCATGGCAGGCAGTCCGCTTTGATCTGAGCGGCCGGTTTGGCGCGAAACTTCCCGCTTGCGTTTCCCGGGGTTTTCCCTATTATCCATCCTGCCTGAACGCCGCGTGTGCGGATGTTCATTGAGGCTGAGAAAAAACAGTCAACAAACAACCTAACCTTCAACCTCCGTTGCCGTTTGCAGCGTCTGGTTTGTTAGGCAATGGAGTCTTCGAAATCCCGCCCGCCGGGAGGACCAAGTCTCCCCTGGTATCATACAGTAAAGTTATGCTCACGATGGAAGAAGCCATGAAGCAAAGCGGTTCGCTGCCGTTTGCTGCCGGCAATATTGTCAAAGGCACGATCATCGAACTTCGCCCCAAAGAAGTCCTGGTGGACATCGGCTACAAAAGCGAAGGCGTCATCCCCACCAATGAATTCGTGGACACCAATGCGCTCAAGGTCGGCGATGAAATTGATGTCCTCATCGAAAAACTCGAAAACAAGGACGGCACCGTCGAACTCTCGCACGAAAAAGCGGAGTTCAAGAAGAACTGGGAGCGCATCCTCACCATCTGCAACGAGGGCGGCACGATCCAGGGCAAGGTCAAGTCGGTCGTCAAAGGCGGCCTGGTCGTCAACATCGGCGTCGAGGCGTTTCTGCCCGCGTCCCAGATCGATGTCATCACGCCGAAAAACCTCGCCCAGTTCGTCAACAACACCTACGAATTCAAGGTCGTCAAAATCAACCAGGAGCGCCAGAACATCGTGCTCTCACGCCGCGAATTGATCGAGCAGGAACGCAACGAAAAACGCGCCAAACTGCTCGCCGAAATGGTGCCCGGCGACATCCGCAAAGGCACGGTCAAGAACATCACCGATTTCGGCGCGTTTATCGAACTCAACGGCATCGACGGCCTGCTCCATATCACGGACATGAGCTGGGGCCGCATCAATCACCCGTCGGAAATCCTCAAGGTCGGCCAGGAAATCGACGTGGTCGTGCTCGACGTGAACAAGGAAAAGGAACGCGTCAGCCTCGGCCTCAAGCAGAAGATGGCCAACCCGTGGGACAACATCGAGACCAAGTATCCCGTCGGGCAAAAGGTCAAAGGCAAGGTCGTCAGCCTGGTCCCGTACGGCGCGTTTGTGCAGCTCGAAATGGGAGTCGAAGGACTCGTGCACGTCACCGAATTGTCGTGGACCAAGCGCGTGGCCAAGCCCAGCGACGTGCTCAAGCAGGACCAGGAAATCGAGGCCATCGTGCTCGGCATCAATCGCGAGGAACAGAAAATTTCCCTCGGCATCCGCCAGCTCGAATCCAATCCGTGGGACAACGCCGAGGCGAAATACGCCGTCGGCGCCCGGGTCAAAGGCAAGGTGCGCAACCTCACCAGCTACGGCGCGTTTGTGGAACTGGAAGAGGGCATTGACGGCATGATTCACGTGTCCGACGTCTCGTGGACGCGCAAAATCAATCATCCGTCCGAAATCCTCAAGAAAGGCGACGAAGTCGAGGCGGTCGTGCTCGAAGTGGACCGGCCGAACCAGCGCATTGCGCTCGGCATGAAGCAGCTCGCGCAGGACCCGTGGGCCAACATCGACCAGCTCTACAAGGTCGGCGATGTCGTCTCCGGCAAGGTCACCAAGCTCGCGAGCTTCGGCGCGTTCATCGGCTTGCAACACGACATCGATGGACTGGTGCATATCTCCCAGGTCAGTGAAGAGCGCGTGGACAAGATCAAGAACGTGCTCAAGGCCGGCCAGGATGTGACCGCGCGCGTCATCAAGATCGACAAGGGTGAACGCCGCATCGGCCTGTCCATCAAGGCCGCCAGCTATACCGACGAACAACTCAAGGAAGAGCAGAAAATATTCGATGCGCTCAAGCCCGGCGAAGATCTCGTGGCGTTGCAACACGCCTTTGACGCCGCCGACGAGGCGCGCGCCGACGAAAAGCCGGAGTAATTGCTCCGACCACTGAATTCACACGCAGGCGGGCCGGCAACGGTCCGCCTGTTTTGTCGGTAGCGGCGGTCTATGACCGCCATGAGTTGAACGGCATGACATCACGGCGCTCACAGAGCGCCGCTACAGCAAGCTACGATGCCGGTAATGCAGGATTTTGAACTCCGGCGTGTCGCGGATTTCTTCGGCCAGCACGAACCGGTCCTCAAACGGCGGAAAGAGAGCATCGCCACCCTCGACCTCGCGCTTGACCAGCGTGAGATACAAATCGGAACAGCGCGGCAGCGTCTGCGCGTAAATCTCCGCGCCGCCGCAGATAAACATGTCGGTTTGAAAATCGGAGGGGTTCAACTTCTCCACCGAATTGAATATCAAAATCTCCGTCTCCGGACCCTTCCCGGATTTGGTGAATAAAAATTTAAACTGGTAGGGTTGCTTCAGGATGCCGCCGACCTTGATGCCGCCGCGCCACTCGTGATAGTCGCCAAAGATCTCCGGGTGACTTTTGATCAACCGTTGCGGATGATGGGTCAGGATGAGGTTTTTCCGGTTCGGCAACGGCCGGCCCAGGCTTTCAAACGTCTTGCGACCCATCAGGATGACGTGGCCCATGGTCATTTGTTTGAACCATTTGAAATCCTCCGGCAGATGCCACGGGATTTTGCCACCCACGCCGATCACGCGGTTTTGCGACATCGCGGCGATAGCTTTAAAGTATTTCATTGGGCGGTTCGGATATTCATCTTGGTATAAGAGAATGAGTGGCCCCAGCCAATAATTGGTTTTTCAAGGAATCGCCATGAAATGGCAGCGATAAGCAGCGTTGTCAAGAAAGCCACGGCGGTCACCACCACATCGAGAGCATCTTTTATTTCAGGTTCTTTGCCTAAAATGAGGCCATAGGTCAGATAGAGGATTGAGACATGCGTTATGTAGACACCATACGCAATGGTTCCAAGCTGGCGCAACCAGCGAAGGCGCATGACCCCGGCAATCAGCCCTTTTTGTGCAATGACCACGCCAAGCAATAAACAGGCATAAAGCATGGCCAGCCAGGTATAACCGAAGGTCGCCAGCTCAAAAGAATTAAAGAAAACAGGATTGGTTTGCTGCTTGGAGAGGACGGTCAGGCCGCCTGCTCCCAACAGCAGAACAACCAGCGCCAGATGAAGTTGGCCCCGCCTTTTTTCGAGCCAGCAACGTGAGCGTTCCTGCCGGACCAGGCAGGCGCACAAAACTCCCAACAATAATGTGTCGGCACGGCAAGGCAGCAGCACATACGTAAAAAGTGCGGGGTGATAGAGGTAAAAATAGACCCTGAGTGCGGGCACCAGCAAAATCAGGGCAATAAGCGTGCCGGGAAGTTTTCGAACCGGTACCAGCCATATCATCAGCGGTAAGAGCAAATAAAACTGTTCTTCGATTGCCAGAGACCAAGTGGGAGCCATCCAAAACGGACCGAAAAGAGTCGTTTGGGCGACGTAAAAATTCTGTAAGAAAAAGAAATAACCCCATTGGGGGAAGCGGGGGATTTGCTCGCTGAAAACGGTCCTGTACCAGTCGGGTGGAAAACGAGGCGCGAACAACCACGGCAAAATAAAAAACAAGGACAACCAGAGAAAATACAATGGGAAAATCCGGCAAACGCGGCGAAGGTAGAACGTCCTGAAATAGTTTTCCGTGTTGCGGCAATCCATCAAAATTCCGCCAATAAGAAAGCCGGACAACACGAAGAAAAGGTCAACCCCGGTCCAGGTCAGCGGAAAAACGTTGCGGATGAATCGGTCGAGCAAACCGCCCGGCGGCGCGAAACCGCTGGCAATGTAATGATAAAATACAACCGAAAGGATCGCCAGGCCCCTAAGGCCGTCCAGCTCGGGGATGCGAACATTCGACTTTATGTCGAACCGGAGGTTCACACTGCAATCGGCGCCCTGATGGCCGGGTGCGGGTCGTAGCCAACCAGTTCAAAATCCTCGAACTTGAAGTCGTGGATGTCCTTCACGGCCGGGTT
>Ga0265320_10001360_pt1 | contig 17822 bp, 10 predicted proteins | sample 4827metaG_FD_202087 | JGI IMG/M metagenome (GOLD analysis project Ga0265320, IMG submission 202087) | Rhizosphere microbial communities from Carex aquatilis grown in University of Washington, Seatle, WA, United States - 4-8-27 metaG | ecosystem: Host-associated > Plants > Roots > Rhizosphere >...
CGGTCGAGACCACGTCGGCCGCGTACTCGTGCATCGTGTAGTTGCGCGAAGCGTGGAAATCCGTCTTCGAGCCGTCGTAGTCGATCGCGAGGCCGCCGCCGACGTCGAGGTAGCCCATCGCGCAGCCCATCTTCGCGAGCTCGACGTAGATGTTCGCGGCTTCCTGGATCGCGTTCTTGATCGGGATGATGCTCGAGATCTGACTGCCGATGTGAAAATGGAGGAGCTTCAGGCAGTCGAGCATGTTGCGCTCGGAGAGCCGATCTACGAGCTCGACGATCTGCGCCGTCGTGAGGCCGAACTTCGCGCGGTCACCGGCGGACTCCTTCCACCGGCCCATGCCCTTGCTCGCCAGCTTCGCGCGGACGCCGAGGATCGGGCGAATGCCGAGGCGCTCGCTCGCCTTCAAGACGAGATCGAACTCCTCGATGCGCTCGAGCACGATGATGACGGTACGCTCGAACCGCTGCGCGATGAGCGCGGTCTCGATGTACGTCAGGTCTTTGTAGCCGTTGCAGATGACGAGGCCCGCCGAGTCGCGCAGGAACGCGAGCGCGATGAGCAACTCGGGCTTCGAGCCCACTTCGAGACCGAAGCTCCACTGCTTGCCGAACTCGACGACCTCTTCGACGAGGTGGCGCTGCTGGTTCACCTTCACCGGGTAAACGCCGCGATAGACGCCCTTGTACTCGTACTCCTCGATCGCTTGACCGAAGGCTTCGTTGATCGAGCGGATGCGGTGCGCGAGGATCTCCGAGAAGCGCACGAGGATCGGCAGCTCGATGCCGCGCGCTTGAAGGTCTTGCGCGAGGTCGAACAAATCGATCGCGCGCTCGTTCTGCGGATCGGGCCTGACCTCGACGTGACCTTTCTCGTTGATGGAGAAGTAGGGCGCCCCCCAACCACGAATTTGGTAGAGCGCTGCGCTGTGCTCGATGCCCCAATCCGGCGTGCCGCCTGATTTCAAACGGCGGAGGTTCGGACGAGGAGGAGGCGTCGGGCGCGCCTGCTGGGTCGGTCCTGACATGGCGAAGCTCGTCAAAGCTTTCGCAGAACCACCGAGAAACGCAAGAGGACAATCAGGGGGTCGCGACTGACACACCATCGACACGCGCGGCGGCGCTTCGCGTCCGTCGCGCCGCGCACGGCGCGCGACGGTTCAGCCCGCTGCCCAGAACACGATGGGAAGCGCGCCGCGCTTCCACAGCGAGAGCAGATCCATGCTCACCGCGACGGTGATGTGGACGAGAAATCCGGCGTAGATGCTCCGCGTCCGCATCGCGAGCGAACCGAGCACGACGCCCGCGACGATCGCGCCCTGGGCCTCGAAGTACGGCTTTCCGTAGTGGATCATGCAGTACGGAACGGCCATCGCGAAAATGGCGCCGGCGCCCATCGTCCGACGGAGCGCGCCGACCATCCACCCGCGGAAGAAGAGCTCGAGCGAGAAGAACTGGAGCCAGTAGATCCCCTCCCAGCAGAGAAGATCGAACCAGCTCCGCGAGCTCAGCTTGTAAAACGGGTAGTAGTTGCCGAAGTCGGGCTGCGTCGACACGAGGAGCATCACCGGCAGCACGATCGCGAGGCAGAGCCCGTAGATCCAGAGGTGAGAAAAGAAGCCACGCCCCCGGAGCCCCATGTCGAGGAGGCTGTCTTTCGGGAAAATCAGCTTCCAGGCAGGGAGCGGGATGGCGACGTAGCCGACGAAGCGCGCGAACGACCAGAAGGCGTAGCTGAAGAGCTCGTCGTACTTCTGGACGTGGAGCCCGGGATGGGCGCGGCCGTACGTCTCGAGTGGCATTCTGATGACGTCGTCGTAGAAGCTCCGGCCGCCGAAATACTCCTGCATCGTGAGGACCGACGCCGCGATGAGGAAGCAGAGATAGGGGCGGTAGTCGACGGCCCCGCGCGCCGCGACCTCCGCCCGATACCGAGCGGCCTCGGCGTCGAGGTCGCGCCACGTGTCCCGGAAAAACCACCAGATCGCCGGCGCGATGGCGCAGAGGATCGGCACCGGGAAGAAGACTTTGACCGGTGGGTACGCGAGTACGGACTGAACCCATGACACGTCCGGCAGCGGCCGAACCGGCAGCTCGAGAGGCCAGACAACCGGCGGCACGGGCACGTTCATGATGCCAACGTCAGCTACCGGTCGCGATACGAATGCCGCGATCGAGGCGGTCGAGCGTCGCGGCGCGGCCGAGCACGACCATGACGTCGAAGAGACCCGGGCTCGCCTTGCGACCGGTGAGCGCCACGCGCACGGGCTGCGCGACGTCCTTCATTTTGATCCCCGACGACTCGACCCAGCTTTTGAAACGCGCCTCGAGCGCCGGTGCGGCGAACGGCTCCGTCTCGACGCAGATCGTCTTCAGGGTCTCGAGATACGCCGCGGTCGCCGGGGTGAGGAGCGGCCTGGCCGCTTCGTCCATCACCGGCGGCTCCCTGAGGAAGAAGTCGAGCAGGTCCGCGGCTTCGACAAGGGTGTGCGCGCGGTCGCGAATCGTCGGAATCGCCGCGGCGAGGCGCGCGCCATCCGGCGCAGCGAGTCCACGCGCGGCGAGAAACGGCGCCACCATCGAGGCGTAGTCGGCCGGGCTCGTCAGCTCGGGGCGCTTCAAGTGCTCGAACTGCACGTCCGCGAACTTCTTCTCGTCGAATTTTCCGTCGCTCTTGCCGACTCGATCCCAGTCGAACAGCTTCACGAGCTCGTCGCGACTGAAAATCTCCTGATCGCCGTGTGACCAGCCGAACCGCACCAGGTAGTTCAAGACGCCGCCGGGCGTATAGCCGCGGTCGCGGTAATCCTGGACGCCGACCGACGCGTTGCGCTTGCTCAGCTTCTCGCCGTTCGGCGCGAGCATGAGCGGCAGGTGAGCGAACTCGGGGGGCTCGAACCCGAGCGCCTTATAGAGGAGCACTTGCTGCGGAGTGTTACCGACATGGTCACGGCCGCGGGCGACCAGGGTGATGCCCATCGCGTGGTCGTCCACGACGGCGGCGAAGTTATAGAGAGGGAACCCGTCGGAGCGCATGAGGACGAAATCCGACTGCTCGGAGTTCGGCGTCGAGATCGCGCCGAACACTTTGTCGACGAAATGGGTCGCGCCGTCGCGGGGGACGCGGAATCGGACGACGTGCGGTTTCGTCGGGTCCGTGCACTCTCGAATCGGTCCTCGGTAGACGAACTCGCCCTTCGGATTTTTCGCTTTGTAGTCTGCCCGGAGCTGGTCGAGCTCTTCCTTCGTCAGATCGCAGCGGTAGGCCGCGCCGGCGGCGATGAGCCGTTCGGCGACCTCGCGGTAGAGCCGGCGGCGTTCGCTCTGGAAGTAGGACCCGTACGCGCCCCCCACCTCCGGCCCCTCGTCCCAGTCGAGCCCGAGCCAGCGCAAAGCGTCGAAAATCGCCCGGACGCTCTCGGGGTTGGAGCGCTCCTGGTCGGTGTCCTCGACGCGCAGAACGAACGTCCCGCCCAATTTTCTGGCCCATAGCCAGTTGAAGAGGGCCGTCCGGGCGCCGCCGATGTGCAGATACCCGCTCGGTGACGGAGCAAAACGCACCCGCAATGCCATGCTGACCCGGCCGCGTACCATGCGGCGCGGGGCGAGTCATCCAGCGAGCGAGCCGCGCCGGCCCCGTCCGCAACCGAGGCCCGTGGGGCGGCTCGGGAAATGTCCCTCGACCGCGGCTTGCACTGTTCGACTCACATTGCTACTAAGCCGGCCCCCGACCGCCCTTTCCGCGGTTCGGACGCGACCACCGATGAAGACCCCGCCCATCAAAGCCGTCAAGGAGCGCTTCGGCGACAAGGCCAAGCTCGTCAGCGCCGTTCAGGCGCTCTGCACCGACGAGCTCTGGCTCGATCAGCTCAACAAAGAGAAGGGGCTCGGGCGCGTCTCCAACGCGAAGCTCCTCCGGCTTCACGCGACGCTCTCCGAGGTGAAATCCGCCTTCGGTAGCCGCGCGAAGCTCATCGACTCTCTCCTCGGCTCGCTGAAGCGCGACAAGGACGCGGGCTTCCGCACCAAGCTCGAGTCGTATGCAACCCCGCGTCTCCTCGACCTTCAGAAGAGCGCCGCGCGCCGCGTGAAGGCCGACAAGACGACGAAGCCGGCGAAGGCCGCCGCTCCGGTGAAGAAGAAGACGTCGCGAACGAAGAAGGCGAAGGCGAAAGCCGCCGCCGCACCGGTCGCCGCCGCGCCGAGCGCCAGCGCGAAGAAGACTGCGAAGAAGAAGTAACGCGCGCGGCGGCCGGCCAGCTCCGTGGCTGGCGTCATCGCTCGCACGCGCGAACCGCGTGAAGTCACGCGGCGCTTCGTGAAGAGACAATCACCGCGGGCTTCGTGACGCGCGGTCCGGAGCGTCGATGCTCGACGCTGTGCGCTGGGCTCACGGCGCCATGGTTCCCCGGACGCGACGCTCCGGCGACGCAGTCGACGCACGAGCGCGCGCACGTTCTCGCACACGCGTGCCCCCCTTCGAAATCGCGCGCGCACGTTCTCGCACCTCCGAGTTCTGCCTCACGAATACAGCGAGCTGAAAAAACATCCGTTCGGACATGAGCGGCTGCTCACGACGCGAGCGAGCGTGTGTGCTCGCTCAATGTGAGACACGCGAGTAACTGCCGCGTGTGCGCATGACCGAAGGAACCGCGTGGAGCGCTGTGCATTCGAGAGCGCTCGAGGAAGGGCGCGACGAATCTGCGTGAAGCGGGTCGCGCGATGGTGCATCCTCAGGAGGTTACCTTGCCCGCACTCTTGCCGTCGTGCACCTCGACCCGTTCTCGGTGCGGAGCGACGCAATAACCCCTCAGCCCTCGGAACTTCGCGATGCAATCGGCGACTAAATTTTCGGTAATCGGCGCATGCGGCGCTCTTGCCGTCGGTCTCTCCAATTATCTCGGAGGCAACGCCTCGGCGGTCGTCGTCCAGGTGAACGGCGCGATCATCCCGAACTGCGCCGACAACATCGTGTACGCGCTCGCGCGCGGCGAGCTCGCCGGCAACGCGACGGCGACGTGCAACAACACGGCCTTCCCGTCACAGACGCCCGCGTGCTGGTCGCAAGCGACGACCGTCGCCAACTGCACGGGCCCGACGATTCCGGACAACGCGGGCAACGCGGGATCGCAAGGACCGATCAACGCGGTGAACGACGCGAGCCAGAACCCTCAGGTGTTCGTGATTCCGAAGGTGCCCGGCGCGGGCAACACCACCGTGTTCGGAACCATCACTGCGACGTTCCTCTGGCGTAACACCGCCGGGTATCGAAACTCATTCGGTTGGTACAACGTCGGCGACGACGTCACGGTCCTCACCAACCTGCACGCGATCATGCCGAGCTGGCCGCCGCCGCTCCCGGCCGGTCACGCGACGGTGCTCAACACCGACCCGGCGTACGATCAAGCGGGCCAAGGGGCGCCGTTTCAGACGACGGTCGACTTTCAAGCGATGTTCACCGCCGGCACGTACAAAGGCGGGTTCGTCGGCTTCTACTTGATGACCCCGGAGGGCCAGGCAGGCGCGAGCGGCGGCAACAACTACGACGGCTGCTCGCAGCAAGGGCACGCGCGCGGCTACTACCCGTATTTCAACTTCAACGCCGGAGCGACGGGAACCGCGCCGGCCGCGAACTCGTGTGTCGGGTACATGTACTTCACCGAAGCCGCACTGAACGGCGACGGCAACTACGTCCACAGCCTCATCTATCAGACGAAGGTTCTCGACACGAACAAGGTCCGCTACCCGTACTACTACTTCACGTTCGAAGACACGTACCGGTCGAGCGACATCGGGTACTCCGACAACACGCTCTTCGTGCAAGGGCTCGCGACGCCGTGCATTCCGACTCCCGAGACGTGCAACGGCCTCGACGACGATTGCGACGGCGTCGTCGACAACAACCCGAGCGACGCCGGCGGCACGTGCACCCAGATCCCCGGCAACAAACCGGGCGTCGGCATCTGCACCGCGGGCACGGAAGTCTGTCGGTTGCCCACGGCTCAAGGGGGCGTCGTCGGGACGCCGGGCCACGGCTCGAACGACCAGCTCTTCTGCGACGGTGAAATCGGACCGGGCACCGAGTCGTGCAACGGCGTGGACGACGATTGCGACGGCAAGGTCGACGACCCGGCGGGCGTGACGGATCCGACGAAGCAAGTGTGGGGCTCCACGACGGGAACGACGCCGCTCCCGAATCAATGCGCGCAACTCCTCGGCAGCTGTAAGGGCTCGACCGAGTGCGTGAACGGCGCGCCGCAATGTGTGCAGACGAGCGCCCCCTCGCCCGAAAAGTGCAACGGCAACGACGACGACTGCGACGGCATCATCGACGACAACCCCGCGGACGTCGGGCTCCCGTGTTACCCGCCGGGCGGCACCATCCAGGGCATTTGCAAGGCCGGCGTCACGGAGTGCCTCCCGGGCAACGACCCGTCCGACACCTTGCAATGCGAGGGATGGATCGGGCCGAAGCCCACCGAGACCTGCAACGGCCTCGACGACAACTGCAACGGCCTGGTCGACGACAACCCGGTCGACGTCGGACCGAACTTCCCCTGCACGCCCACGGGTGTGACCGGCGTCTGCACGCCCGGCTACCTCGTGTGCGTCAACGGCGCGAAGGTCTGCACGAACTTCGGCTTCGGCAAACCCGAAACCTGTAACGGCATCGACGACGACTGCGACGGGATCATCGACAACGACTATCCCGTCGATTCGAACGTCCCTTGCGGCAGTGCGGTCGGCGCGTGCAAGCAAGGGCTCCTGGTTTGCCGGTTGCCCGACGCCAAAGGCGGCGTCCCGGGAACGACGGGACACTCGCCGGGCGACACCCTGATCTGCGACGGCGCGACGGGGCCGATGGCCGAGCAATGCGACGGCATCGACAACGACTGCAACGGCGTGGTCGACGACGGCCCCGACGGCACACCGAACTCGCTCCCCGGCGTCGGCGTCGACTGCTCGACCCAGTGCGGCAAGGGCAAGACGATCTGCAAGGACGGCGTGATTCAGTGCAACGGCACGACCGGTGGCACCGTCGAGACGTGCAATGGCAAGGACGATGATTGCAACGGCATCATCGACGACCACCCCATCGACGCGGGCGGCCAGTGCGGCACCGTGGTCATCAATCCGGCGATCCAGCAAAACCCGGACTGCGCGCTCGGCGTGTACGTGTGCCGTCCGCCGGCACCGCCCGGCGTCCCCGGAACTCCCGGGAACGACCCGACGGATCAACTGTTCTGTGACGGCGAGAACCACGGCACCACCGAGACGTGCAACGGCATCGACGACGACTGCAACGGCGTCGTCGACGACAACGTGCCGGGTCAAGGCACCGTCGACTGCGCGCCCGCGGGGCTCACCTTGCCTCTCAAGGGTGAGTGCCGACCGGGCAAGCTCTATTGCATCGGCGGTGTGATGACGTGCCAGGGCGGCATCGGTCCGCAAGCGCAGGTCTGTGACGGCAAGGATCACAACTGCGACGGCACGCTCGACACCGGGCCTTGTCCGAATCCCGACGAGTGCATCCGCGGCGCGTGTCGCCAGCCCTGCCCCTCCGGCGAATTCAGCTTCTGCAGCGGCGGCACCGAATGCTCCCACGGGTACTGCGTACCGCCGGACTGCACGGGCAAGTGCGGCGCGGGGCTCGTGTGCGACATCGTGAACGGCGATTGCGAATCCGGGGACGGCGGAGTCGTCACGACGACGCCGGATTCCGGCACCGGCACTTCGGGGACCGGCGGCTCGATCGCGACTGGAACCGGCGGTAGTAGCGGAACCGGCGTCGGCGGAACGGGCACGATGGCAGACGGCGGCGGCGCCCTCTCCGGCTCGAGCGGGACCGACGGCGGCGCGATGGCGAGCAACGGCGGCTCGTCCGGAAACGGGACGGGCACGACGACTCCGGGCACGACGAATCCGTCGACGGATCCGTACGGGCTCGCGACCGGCGGCGGAGGTTGTGCGTGTCGCACTGCCCCGGCGCGGCACTCGAGCGCGCCGCTCTTGGCGTCGGCGCTCCTCGGGCTCGTCGTCCTCAGACGTCGGTCACGACGCGGCAACGGTGAAGGGAGGGCCCTCTGATGTCCAAGCGAGCCCCTTTCTTCGCCGCGCTCGGCGCGGTCGCCCTCGTTGTCGCGCCGCTGGCCCTGACTGGGTGCACCCAAGACGCCTTCTGCTTCGGATGCGAGCACGGCGGCAGCGCCGGGTCGGGCGGTAACGCAGGTAGTGGCGGCGACAATGACGGCGGCGGCATCGTGTTCAAGCCGCCGTCCAAGGACGGCGGCGGCGCCTTCTTCGGCGGCGGCGACGGCTCGTCGGCGTGCGAATCGGTGACCGACATCAGCAAAGACCCGCAAAACTGCGGAGCGTGCGGCAACGTCTGCGAGCGCACGAACGCCATCGCGGCGTGCAACAACGGCACGTGCGCGTATAGCTGCGCGCCGAACTTCTACGATCTCGGCGGCGATCTGTCGTCACCCGGCGGCGGTTGCAACTACCTCTGTCAGAAGACCAGCGACACCGAGACGTGCAACGGACTCGACGACGACTGCAACGGACTCATCGACGAAGGGCTGGTGAACGGCAAGCTCGTCGAAGGGCGAGCTTGCACCGACGCGAACAACTGCGGACTCTTCGGCAAGGCGTGCGTGTACACCAGCGCCGCCGGCGCGTGCGTGGACGGGCAGTGCGTCGAAGGCGCGTGCGCGACGGGCTTCTTCCCCGACCCGACGAAGCCGCTGCCGAACTGCGCTTACGCCTGCAAGGAAACGAACGGCGGCGTCGAAATCTGCGACGGCCGCGACAACGACTGCAACGGCAAGATCGACGACAACGCGAACGTCTCGTCGGATCCGCTGAACTGCGGTTCGTGCGGCAATACCTGCATCAGCGCGTTCCCGAACTCCGAACCGGCGTGCCAGAACGGGAGCTGCGTCCTCGGTGCGTGTTACCCCGGGTACTTCTCGGACCCGAGCGCATCGACCGTGCCGAACTGCATGGCGACCTGCAAGTCGCTCTGTAACTTTCCGTTCGCGCTCGGCATCTGCGCGAACGACGGGACGTGCTCGATGGGCGCGTGCCTCGAGGGCCACTACGATCTGAACAAGGATCCGAAGGACGGCTGCGAATACTCCTGTCAACCGACGGGGCTACCTACGGGCACCTGCAACAACCTGGACAACGCCTGCACCGGCACGGTCAACGACGGCGTCGACCTGACCACCGACGACAAGAACTGCGGCGAGTGCGGCAATAGCTGCGACCAATATTTCCCGGGCGCAAGCACCGCCTGCGTGGCGTCCAAGTGCAAGTTCGTCGCGTGCCTGCCGGGCTACGTCGCGCTGAACGGCAGCGGCTCGACCGGCGGCTGCCAGTACCAGTGCACGGTGAGCAACGGCGGCAAGGAAATCTGCGACGGCATCGACAACGACTGCGACGGCGTCGTCGACAACAAGCTGACCGACACCGGCGGAAGCTGCACGACGACCAAGCCGGGCGCTTGCGCGGCGGGCACGCTCGCGTGCGCGAGCGCCGCGCTCGTGTGCGTGTCGTCGAAGCCGCCGAGCCAGGAGGTGTGCAACGGCATCGACGACGACTGCAACGGCAAGGTCGACGACGGTCCGGACGGCACGTCGGCAACCCTCCCGGGCGTCGGCTTCAAGTGCGGCCAGAAGCAGGTCGGCATCTGCCAGTTCGGCACGACCGCGTGCGGCACGAAGCCCGACAACACGATCGGCGTCGTCTGCCAGGGCGAAATCGATCCGACCAAGGAAACCTGCAACGGCCAGGACGACGACTGCGACGGCGTGGTCGACAATCACCTCACCGATACGTGGGTCGTCACGCCCACCGCGTGCGACAAGAACCCTGCGCCGTGCAAGGCCGGCACGTACCAGTGCCTGAGCGGCGCGCAGACTTGCATCGGCGCGATCGAACCGAGTCAGGAAATCTGCGACGGGACCGGTCCCGGAACCGGGTCGAACCCCTCGTGCACGGGCACGCCGGGAACCGGCTGCGTCTGGCCGTCGGGCGCGCCCACGCGGCTCGATACGTTGAACAACGCGACCCAGGGCACCTCGTCGAACAACCAGCTCGTGAGCACGTCGATCGGCAACGAATACTTCGTCGCCTACGCCGGCATCCGTGCGGGCAATCCGTCGGGCAACAACAGTGCGTCGAACGTCTTCTTCCGTGGGTCGCAAGACGCCGGCGCGACGTGGGGCGCGGCCGAGGTCGACGTCACCGGACCGAACCTGGCCGAATCGGAGCCGAACGTGTTCGCCCGCGCGGGCCACGTCTACATGGTGTTCTCCCGCTTCACGAACAACAACGGCACCGGCAATCGCCGCATCTTCTTCCGCGAGGCCGCCGCCACCGACACGACGCCGTACACCGGCTTCTCCGCCGGCGCCGGCACGGTCGCCGTTCGCGTCCAGGGCAACGGCGGCATCGACTGCTTCGGCGCGCAGGGCGTGGTCGCCAAGTCGGATGGAACGACGGCGGGCGCCGGAGATTGGCTCGCCGTGGTCTGGACCGAGATCGGCGGAGCCCCGACGGCCATCCAGCGCAACGTGTTCCTCGCGTATTCGAAGGACGGGGGAACCACCTGGAGCACCGCGGGACAGGTCAACACCGGAACGGGCGCCAACAAGGGCCAATCGCCGGTGCTTGCGACCGACGGCAACGGACTCGTCTACCTCGCGTGGCGCGACGCGCGGAACGCCGGCGTCCCGCAGGTCTACTTCTCGACGTCAAACCTCGCGTCGGTGACCGGGACGGCCGCGCCCACGTTCGCGACCGCGGTTCCGCTCCAGCCGATCACCGGTTCCGTCGGAAGCTCGAGCGAGCTCACGATGGCGGCGAGCGGCACGAGCCTCGATGTCGCCTGGACGGACTTCCGCACCAAGTTCTCGACCATTCGCGTCGCGTCGTCGACGAACAGTGGTCAGACGTTCACGCAGATCGGCGGCGTGAACGACGGGCAGATCGTCGACCCCGACGGCACGAACAACAACGCAAGCGCCGCTGACCTCGCCATCGCCGGCAAGGACGTCATCGTGGTGTGGCAAGACAAGCGGAGCGGCAACCCGAACATCCGCGCGAATCACTCCGGCGATTCGGGCGTTACCTGGCTCAGCGCGACGCCGCGCGTCGACACGGGCACCGTGAACGGCGCGTCTTCGTCGGTGGCGCCATCGGTGGCGTTCGGTTCGACGAAAGTAGCGGTCGACGGAACGCCGACGAGGAGCGTCTACGTGGCGTGGCAGGACTTCCGGTATCCGGCGTCCGCGGTGCTCGCCAACGTGTCGCTCGACAGCGGCGTCACGTGGGCGCCCGACGCGAGCGTCGCGTATCGCATGGACGTCGACACCACGCCGCCCACGCCGGCGGCGGGCTCCGCGGCAGACAGCCAGTCGCCGAACGTCCTCGCGACTTCCGCTCAGAACAGCATGGCGGTCGTGTGGCTCGACTTCCGCACCGCCACCGGCGCAAACGGCATCAACGGCGATATCTGGACGAGGCGCTCGCAGTGACGGGAAGATCGTTCGTCGAGGCTAGAGCTAAGAGCTAAGAGCTAAAGGGAGAGCCGCAGGGAAGGGGGCTGCCTCGCTGTAGCCCCGCGTGCACCAGTATGCGCCGTCCTCACCACAACCCCTGGAGACACCCATGATCAAGGTCAGCGTGATGTACCCGAACACGCCGGGCGCCCGATTCGACCACGACTACTACCGCGACAAGCACATCCCGCTCGTCGCCGCGCGCATGGGCGCGTACTGCCTGAAGTACACGGTCGACAAGGGCCTGGCCGGCGGCACGCCCGACGCGCCGCCGACCTACATTGGCATGTGCCACATCTACGCCGACTCCGTCGAAGCCTTCAACGCCGGCTTCGGGCCCCACGCCAAGGAGATCCGCGGCGACCTCCCGAACTACACCGACCTGCAGCCCGTGCTGCAGATCAGCGAGGTCGTCGTCGGCTGATCGACCGTCGGGCCCCGGGCACCTCAATTGCTAACTGAATGCGCGAGTCGCGAGGCGCATCTTCCGAATCAGAAAAAATCTCCCCAATCACCCCATGTTCTTGTCGAACCAGTTCTCCTGGGTCATCGCGAACATCATGTCGCCGGAGAGCTTCAGCTTGCCGCTGAAGAAGGCCTGCTGGCCCGCGAGCTTGCCGGTAATCACGCGAAGAAAATCGGGGAGCGTCGCCGAGAGCGTCACGCGCGCCTTGTCGGGCGAACCCTTGGAGAACGAACACGTCCCGTTGTCGACCTTGACCTGATAGGTGAGGGCCTCATTCGGCGTCTTGATGTCCCACTGGATGACGGCGCTCTGTCCCTTGGCCTTGTCGGCCAAGAAGGCTTTCGTCATGCCCTCGAACACCTTCTGGAGCGCGGAGTCGGCGCCCATGCTGATGACGGCGTCATTGATTTCCCCGTCGCTCTTCCCGTCGATGAGATTCCCGAGTTCTTTCGGGGTGCTAATGGCGATTTCGGACATAAAAGTGGCCTCCTGTTGATTTCTGACCGCTCGTCCAGATTCCCTAGAGGACGGTTGCTGTGCCGTCAAGACGGCTTGTAACCAAAACCCCGCCAGCTCGCGTATGTCCTCGGTGCGCATCGCCCGTATCCTGCCAGCGTGGCTCGCGCTGTCGTGCGCGCTGTCGGGTTGTGATGACTCCATCGTTGAACGCGGTGCGCCGGACGCAGCGCGCAAGAACGCGAGCTCACCCGACGGGGGTCTTCTGGATGGAGCTCCGAGCAGCGACGGAGGCGGGCATCCGCTCGACGGCGGCGCTGGTTCGCGCGGCGGAGGGGATGCTTCGGTCGTCGACGGCGAAGCTCCGCACCCGAATGACGGGAGCACGGGCTCGAACGACAACGACGGGGGCAACAGGGCCGACGCGGGCACCACAGCCGACGCGGGCAACACGGCCGACGCGGGCACCGACTTCGTGCGCATCCCCGATTGGTCCGTCCGAAAACGCGTTCCTAGCGCGTCGCAGGGCGAGGTCGTCCTCGAAGAAATGCTCGCCAGCTTTGCCGACGCGAGCCCCGCCAAGACTCGCGTGCGGACCTTGCCCTCGCGCGGGGCGAGCGAGCAGACGTGGTCGACGCCGGACGGCGCCTATATCTCGGATTTTTGCCGGCACCCGTCGGGCGACGTTTCCGCGATCGTCATCGAGCTGGATCGAACGGTGTCGCTGGTCCGTCTTTCGCCTCACTTGGAGCAGACCGCGATCGCGAGGATCCACGACCCCGACATCGCGACCGACCCCAACGTGTCGGACGCGGGCGCGCTCGATCTCGTCGCGAATGGCTTGGCGCCCGATGCGGCACGCATCGCGAGCGTCGGCGAAGACGTCGTCGCGACGGTCGATTCGTCGTGGAACTCGATCATCGCCTATCGCGTCGAGCTGACCAACGGGGCGTGGTCCGCGCCGAAGCGGACGCTCATCGAACCTCCCGTGGGTCTCGAGCCGTTTCTTCCGATCGGCGGAAGCTTCGACACCTTCGGCGCGATGTTCGATTGGTTTCGCTCCATGCTGGACGTCGACGAGTCGGGCAACGCCTACGTCGCGACGTGGGCGAACCCGCGGCGCATCCGCGCGCACGCCGCGGCCTTCGGTGACGGCGCAACGCCGTTGCCCGGCGACCCGAGCGAGCCGACCGCCGGCGATTCGGACGTCCTCGTGACGAAGGTGGATCGTGACGGCGCACGGGTCTGGTCGAGGGTCGTGGGCACGACGCACGAGGACGAGCCCTACGCGCTGCGGTCGCGGCTCGGCGTGGTGGCCGTCTCCGGACGAGCGCGGCGCCTTCCCGGCTTCGACAACACGACCTGGGACGCGTTCGTGTCCGTGTTGTCGACGGACGGACAGCTCGTCGGGTCACGGGCGATCCCTCTCGACGCCTCCAGCATTTTTCTCGCCGTAGACGTCGCGCCGACGGGTGGGTTCGTTCTCGGCGGCAGCGACGGCTGGACACAAAACCCCGACGGGCTGAGCGTCCTATCCTTCGGCACGAAGCTGCTCCTCGAGCTCCCGACCTTCGACGCCGCACCCGTTCGTCTACCGCTGCCATCGGGCCCGCGACACAACGAGATCCGCACCGTCGTCGCCGAACCCACGCAGATCGCCTTCGGCGGCCACGAAGACGGCCCCGTCATGCACACCGGTGACACGGATCCGAGCCTCATCCGAGCGACGGGAGTCTTGGGGTCGGTGCCGTACTAGGCGCGGGGATCTTTGAGATCCGGGGATTTTTTGAGATCCGCGAGTCGCCTCGCGCGACGCGCCGAGCGGATCTCAAGAAAAACTCCCGCGTGCTCGAGCCAAGCGACCGACAAGCCAAGGCTCGATTGGCGAAGACCGCGCGGTCAGATGGGCGGGTGAGGCCCGGAAGCGTACCTTGGTTACCTTGGTACGCTGAGGACCGAGAGCGCCCAGATGGCCGCGTGCTCGAGCCAAGCAACAAGAGCCAAGGCTCGATTGGCGAAGACCGCGTGGTCAGATGGGCGGGTGAGGCCCGGAAGCGTACCTTGGTACGCTGAGGACCGAGAGCGCCCAGATGGCCGCGTGCTCGAGCCAAGCGAGCCTTGGCGACACTATTTGCAGGTCTTGCCGGGCGGACACGCCGACGTTCGAAGCTCTTCGCACGCCTGGTTCAGCGCGGCGTCCTTGGCCGTACCCTCGGTCATGGCGAGGATCGGCCCGAGGTCGATCGACGTCGATTTCGTCAACGTGAAGGTGTCGGAGATGACCGAGTTGCCCGTGGACGCGGAATCGAACGTGTCGACCTGAGCGGTCGTGCACGCAGAGCCCGGTGTGCACCCGTTTCCGTTGGCGGGCGAGCAGGTCTCACAACCTTCGACGCGAGAGTCGGCGTGGGGCTTCCCAGTGTCGGGCCCGGTAAGGTTGCCGGAGATGCCGCACGCGTTGTTCGCGAAGGTGATCGTCGTGCCGCTGAGCCCGCTGATGAGCCGCGACGCGCCGTACCAGCGGTAGGTCCGGAACGGCACGATGCCGGCAGCGCCGGGCCACTCCGCGTACGTATACGTGCCGGGAGTCCCCGACGAGGCGAGACGCGGGCACTCCGACGGCTCGACGTAGTCGTAGGGAGGATCGAGCGGCGTCTGACCGATCGAAACGCCGCCGCGCGGAACGTCCGTCGTGGTGTCGCCGAGCTTGCCGTCGGCGTCCGAGTCGACCCACGTCGCCTTGTTCGTGACGGTGTACGCCGTCGTTGCGCCGGGACACATGCAGGTGCTGCCTGCCGCGACCCCGACGCACTCCTCGCAAGGGGGCCACGCGCCAGCCGGGTTGGCGAGCGCGATGCCGCTGAGCGCGTACGTCGTGGGCTCGGTATACGTGCCGCCGGGCACGACGCCCTTCAGGCTCGCCTTGGCGTTCGGAAAGCCGGAGTCGACCTTCGGTTTGCCCCATGTCTGATTGGGTTGATACTGCGCGTGCGCGAAGCCGAAGAAGGTGTCGCACAGATCGGGTGACGTGCCGCCGCAAGGAATGCTTTGCACGGTCAGCGAACCGTCGCTGTTCGTCGTCTGATAGCGAAGTGCGTACGAATAGGTCGCCACGCCTCCGGGCGGTGACGGTTCGACGCCGGTAATCGAGCCGACGGAGATCGCTTTCCAGGCGACCGTGTTCTTGCTCACGAGCGCGTACGTGCCCGACAAGTCGCAAGCGCAGGTCGGACCGGTCGTCCCGGGGATCGACGTGTACCCGGCGGCACACGTGCAGCTATAGCTGCCGGGCGGGCTCAGCCCGTTGCAGCCGTTGGTGGCGACGCCACTGCCGCAGGGGTTGTTACCGCCGGCGCACTCGTTGATATCGACGCAGCCGTTAGCGCCTTTGCCGTTTCCGCTATAGCCCTTCGGGCACGTGCAGACGTAGTCGTTGGCGGGTGGGGCCGCCGGCGTGGGGTCTTTGCACGTGGCGAGCGGAGAGCACGGGTTGCCGTCGCATTCGTCGGTGTCCGGCACGCAAACGCCGTTCTCGACGATGTTCGGCGGCGTGCTCGTCGTGCAGGTGCAGCGCCTTCCGTTGAAACAATTCGTCGTTCCCGTGCACGCCGCGCACGTGGCGGCGAGCGCGCCGCACGCGTCGTCGGCACCCACGCAAGTTCCGGTCGCGTTGCAGACGCCCGTCGCGTCGCACGCAGTGAGGCCGTCCGCGCAGGCGCCGTTGTTGTTCGTCGGCTGGGCCGCGCACGTTCCGCCCGAACACACGCCGACGTTGCAGTCGTCGGTCTTGCCCGAACAATCCATCGCGGTGCTGACGCACACGCCGCCGGTGCACGCGTCGACCGTGCACGGGTCGCCGTCCGTGCACTTCTGCGTGTTGTCGTCGCTGTGCTGGCAGCCGAGGGTGGCGTCGCAGTTGTCCTTGGTGCACGGGTTGTTGTCGTCGCACGAGATGGTGACGTGCGAGCACGCGCCCGTCGTCGAATCGCAGCTATCGGTCGTGCACGCGCTGGTGTCCGAACAGTCCTTGTTCGAGTTCACGACGCACGAGCCCTCGAAGCACGAGTTCGTCGTGCACGCATCGCCGTCGTCGCACGCGGAGTTGTCGGCCGCCTTGCCGTAGTTGCACGTCGTTCCGTTGACGCACACCGTGCCGTCTTGCTTCTCGCAGACGCCCGGCGTGTTGCAGGGGAGCGCACAGCACGCCCCGCCGACACAGTTGCCGCTCGTACAGTCCGTCCCCGTGCCGCAGTCGTTGCCGTTCGGTTGTTTCCCGGTCGTGCCGCCGCTTCCGGTGGTGCCGCCGGTCGTTGCCGTACCGCCGCTTCCGGTCGTGCCGCCGGTCGTTGCCGTGCCGCCGCTTCCGGTCGTGCCGCCGGTCGTCGCCGTGCCGCCGCTTCCGGTCGTGCCGCCGCTGCTCGCGTCCGGGCCGCCATCGACGAGCGCGCCGCCGGTGCCGGAGGCGCCGCCCGATGTCGAAGCGCCCGACGAACCGCCGCCGCTCGACGCCGATGAACCGCCGCTACTCGAAGTGGCTCCGCCGCTGCCGCTCGATCCGGACGCGCCGCCGCTTCCTACGGCACTATCGCCCGCGGAAGCGCCCGAGCCCGAGGCCCCACCGCTTCCTTTGGACTGCGTCGAATCTCCGCCGCCACACCCGGCGACTGCCAACAAGACAAGAACTGGTACGAACCGATTCATCGGAACTCGCTCGCGCCGCCCGGCGCCTCGAATCCTCAACGTAGAATAGACTTCTCCGTGAGGGACTCAACCTGAATTCGGGGACGCCGAAATGCGTCTCCGTAATTTTCTCCTAAGCTCAAAACCCACATCGTCTTCGTCGCCGTTGCGTCAGAAATGATAGGTAGCTCCGAACGACAGCACGTCGAAGCTTGCCGTGTAGAGGCCGGCGTTGATGACCCGATTGGGCTGCGCAGTGGTCGCGACGGCGGCCGATTGTGTCTTGGCCGCGACGGCGTCGGCATTCGACCCGCTCGGAGCGCCGGGATCTCGCAACACGACGCCTCCGCTCCGAGTTCCACCGGTGAAGGTGCCCCCCACCCGCTCGTCGAATCCACTCCGCGGATCGCTCGCCTTGGCGGCCTCCACGGGTTGATAAGGAGGGGGCGCGACGTTGAGGGACTCACTGAAGATGTGTGAATACCCGGCGCGCAGGTCGAAGCGCCCGAGACGGATCACCGCCCCCAGCCCGAGCCCCACGCGCTCGAACGCGAACGAATCGATGTCGGCGTATGCCGGATCGAGCCCGCGGGTTTCGAAGAAGGCCCCGCCCTGCGCCGAAAGCACCCGGGGCACGATGGCGTAGCTGCCCCCGAG
>Ga0265320_10001362_pt1 | contig 17820 bp, 14 predicted proteins | sample 4827metaG_FD_202087 | JGI IMG/M metagenome (GOLD analysis project Ga0265320, IMG submission 202087) | Rhizosphere microbial communities from Carex aquatilis grown in University of Washington, Seatle, WA, United States - 4-8-27 metaG | ecosystem: Host-associated > Plants > Roots > Rhizosphere >...
GGTTCGGCCAAGCCGGCGACGGCGACCACGACTCCGAGCGGCTTGACGGTTAATTTTACGTACAACGGTTCGGCAACGGTGCCGACCGGTGCGGGCAGCTACGCGGTAGTTGGCACGATCAATGACGCCAATTACCAAGGCAGCGCAACTGGTACGTTGGTCATCGACAAAGCCACAAGCTCGATCTCGTTGGGCAGCCTGAACCAGACTTACGACGGTTCGGCCAAGCCGGCGACGGCGATCACGACCCCGAGCGGGTTGACGATGAACTTTACATACAATGGTTCGGCGGCGGTGCCGACTGGTGCCGGCAGCTACACGGTAGTGGGTACGATCAATGATGCCAATTACCAGGGCAGTGCAACCGGCACGTTGGTGATCGCCAAGGCCTCGGGTTCAGTCTCGCTGGGCAGTTTGAGCCAGACCTACAACGGTTCAGCCAAGCCAGCCACAGCGACGACCACCCCGAGTGGGTTGGCGGTGACGTTCACGTACGACGGTTCGGCCACGGTACCGACCAGCGCCGGCAGCTACACGGTGGTTGGCACGATCAGCGACGCCAATTACCAGGGTAGCGCGACGAACACGCTGGTGGTTGACAAGGCGATATTGACGGTGACAGCCGACGACAAGACCAAGATTTACGGAACACCCAATCCGTCGCTGACGGCCAGTTACAACGGCTTTGTTGGTGGTGAGAACGCCAACGTACTATCGTCACCCGTGGTCTTGAATACAACGGCAACGACCACGTGTGGTGTGGGCAATTATCCGATCACCGCCAGCAGTGCGACAGCCGCCAACTACACGGTTCAGTATGTGAGTGGAACCCTGAAGGTGATTGCAGCCCCGCAACTGACCGGTGCGAGCGTCAACGTGAACGGAACGAAACAATTTGTCGTCACCTGGCAGACGTTTTCCAATCAGACCTATCAACTCGAGTGTGTCACAAACCTTGCGGTTGCCACCTGGACGCCGGTGGGTGGTCCTGTGGCTGGGACAGGCACCCTGGTCTCCGTGACCAACAGCACAAGTGCGTCACCGCGCTGTTTCTTCCGGGTACAAGTACAATAAGCAACGCCAGCGGCGCTGCTCCAACAGATTCACCTGAACAACTTGGGGGAACGGGCCGTCGGACGAAAGTCCGGCGGCCTGTAATCTTATCGGCGGCTGACCAACATCCTTGCATCCGCGCTGTTTAAGATTGCCATGTGGTCATTGGGGCTTAGAGTATCCAGGTTCAAATGAAATTTTCGTTGTCCATTTTCGGACTGGCGTTGTTGACCTGGTTCAGCGCGTCGGCACAGATCACGGTCGAGGTGTTGTTGGATGAGCGGCAATTCCTGCCCGCCGAATCATTGCCGGTGGCGGTGCGCATTGTAAACCGGTCCGGTCAGATGATGCATCTGGGTGCCGACCCGAAGTGGTTGACGTTCAGTGTGACCGCGGAGGATAGTTATGTCGTGACCAGATTCGGGGACGTGCCGGTACAGGGTGAATTTGATCTGGGTTCGTCACAAATGGCCACCAAGCGCGTGGATGTGGCGCCCTATTTCAAGCTGACGCGGCAGGGCAGTTATCACATTGTCGCCAAGTTGCATATCCAGGATTGGAACGTGGAAGTCTCCAGTTCACCCGAGAGTTTCGAAGTGATTGACGGCGCAAAATTGTGGACGCAATCGTTTGGGATTCCGGCCCCCGCCGGGGTGACGAATGGCTTGCCGGAGGTTCGCAAATACGCCCTGGAGCAGGCGAATTACCTGCGTTCACAATTGCGGATGTATGTGCAGGTGAGTGACGAGTCCGAAAAAAACATCTTCAAGGTCCGCGCCATCGGGCCGATGGTTTCGTTCAGCCAGCCGGAGGCGCAACTGGATCGTTTCAACAATCTGCACGTGATTTATCAGAGTGGCGCGCGGGTCTTCGCTTACACAATCGTCAATCCAGACGGTGACATCCTGCATCAGGAAAACTATGACTATTTAAATACGCGCCCGCGGCTGCATACCGATGACAGTGCCAACGTCACGGTGATCGGCGGGGTGCGGCGGGTGAAACCCATCGACATGCCGACGGTCATAACGCCCGGGGAAGCGCCCGCGCCGGTTCCCGCTCCCGTAAAACCGAAAACTTGAACGTCGCTATTGGGCAAAATCCTCCTTCGAGGTGATCTGCGCCTGCAGGGCATTGACAATCATCATGGCGCGGGTGAGGGCGTTGTCCTGGGTCTCGCCCGGGAATGATTTCAACTTCACCTGCACCGCCGCGATCGGGTCGCCATTGCGGTCCCGCAAGGGCAGTGACAGCACAACCGTTCCCGTGACGCGCCCGAAGGATACCGTGCCGTTGAGGATGGCGTTTTTCTCGACGTCTGTGCCGGGCTGGCCAATTTCCTTTTCCAGCTTGCTGGCAATGGTGTGCGGCTGGCCGTGGTCGTCGAGGGTGTAGAGGCGCAACCCCACAATGCGCGGCTGCCCGGCCACGATTTCGGTTACGACTCTTTGGGTCAGCGATACGATTGGCGTGTAGGTGATGCTGGTGTCGCCAAAATAGCCCGTCGTGTCAGACTTGGTGCGAAAACCAATTTTGCCGGCGGCGAACGAATTGTCCTGCAGCGGCGGCATCACCAGTTTGTCATCCATCCAGCAGCTGATTTGGTTTCCCTGGCACTGTACGCCCAACGTGTGCCAGACGCCGGCAGCGATGTCTGCTTCCGGGCCGATGGGATCGGAACGGACGCCGTTCACGATCTTGTAAAAACGCACGTTATGTCCCAGCGCGCTGGCGCGGATGACGTAACAATTCGATTCGTTTTGAAAGCGGAACACCAGGCCGGCCATTTGCTCGGTGACCCCGCTGACGATTTTAAACCGGGACATGAGGGAGAAATCCTTGAATTTCTCACCATCGTAAATCAACATCGGAAACCGTTCATCCGTCGGATCGGTGCTGGTCTGTGCCACCACAGCGCGGCGCGTAACCACGGGCGCCTGCGGTGAGAGCGGCGCGAGCAACGGTGGCACTTCGGCCATGACGATTTTCCATTCGCCGGGCTGGCCTCCTCCTCCCAGGACGGCGTGGAAATTGGTCGGGATCTGGCTGGTGGCAACGTCACCGAAATTGATTTTGATTTCCGCGCCGGCCGCCGGCAAAACCAGGGCCAGCCAGAATCCGAAAAGAAATTTATGCATTCCGCGCAGCGTAACAAAAAAGATGGGGACGACAAGCAAGTGTTTGGTCCGGCGGGATGCCGATTCAAACCTGTGGGGCGTTCCTGTCGCTCCACCATCAATCAGAACCTGGCCCCGAGTTGTCGAAGGGTTGACCGCTAACAAATCCGGGGCAGTTGCTCGCCGCTCGGCATGTCGAGAATCCGGCTTACGCCGATTGCACTCTTCAGCGTCACCAACGGGCCGGAATCTTCCGTGGCTTTGCCAATCATCGCCGATTCCGCTCCGAGGGCATGGCGGCGCATGATGGTCATTGCGCGGTCGGCATCCTTCGCCGCGATAAACGCGGCAAAACGCCCTTCGCAGGCCACGTGCAACGGGTCGAGACCCAGCATTTCACACGCGGCGTGAACATCTTCCCGCACCGGCACGGACTTTTCCACCACTTCGATGCGCCGGCCCGCCGCTTCGGCGATTTCGTTCAAGGTGCTGGCCAGGCCGCCCCGGGTCAGGTCGCGCAGACAGTGAATTTCAATTCCGGCGTTCAAAAGTTGCAACACCAGATCGGCCACCGGGGCGGAATCGCTTTCGATCCGGCTCTCAAATTCCAGCCCTTCGCGCACGGCCATGATGGCCATGCCGTGCCGTCCCAGATCGCCGTTGACCAAAACCATGTCGCCGGCCTGGACGTTTTGCGGCGCGATTTGCTGTTCGTGTTCGATGACGCCGATGCCGGCGGTGTTGATGTACAAACCATCGCCCTTGCCTTTATCCACGACCTTGGTGTCGCCGGTGATGATTTGCACGCCGCAACGCTGCGCCGCATCGCGCATCGAGCTGACGACCCGCCAGAGGGTTTCCATCGGCAGGCCTTCCTCGATGATGAACGCGCTGCTGAGGTAAAGCGGACGCGCCCCGCTCATGGCCAGATCGTTCACCGTGCCATGAACCGCCATCGAACCGATGTCGCCGCCGGGGAAAAAAATCGGGCGGACGACGTAGGAATCCGTTGTGAAGGCGAGTTTTTTGCCGGTCCATTCCACCACTGCCGAGTCATGCTGCGTATTGAGCAGTGGATTGCCAAACGCGGTCAGAAACATCTTGCCGATGAGCTGGTGCATCAGCTTCCCGCCGCCGCCATGTGCCATCAGCACGTGTGGATACTGCGTGATGGGGATGGGGCAGGCCGGCGTAAAATTTTCGATGGGCATCTGACTCATGCGGTCTTGACGGCTGCTTCAGGCGTTTGCCTTCGATATCGGTAATATGCCGCGCAGGCGCCTTCGCTTGACACCATCGTTGCGCCGAGCGGATGCTCCGGAGTGCATTTCGTGCCAAAGGCCGGACATTCGTGCGGTTTGATTTGACCCTGCAACACCAGGCCGCTGAGGCATTCGGCCGGTTCGTCCACGTGATGGTCGGCCAGACCAAATTTTTTCTCGGCGTCAAACGCCGCGTAGGCGTCGTTCAAACCGAGGCCGCTCTGTGGAATTTCGCCGACCCCCCGCCACTTGCGCGCCACAACCTTGAAAACTTTGCGCATGATTTCCTGCGCCGGCTGGTTGCCTTCCCGATGCACCGCACGGGTGTATTGATTCTCCACCTCGGCGCGGCCGGATTCGAGCTGTTGCACCACCATCAGCACGCCCTGCAAAATGTCCAGCGGCTCAAAACCGGTGACGACAATCGGCACATGATATTTTGCCGCCAGCGGTGGATATTCCGTGTAACCCATCACTGCGCAAACGTGGCCGGCGGCGAGAAAACCCTGCACTTTGCACTTCGGCGATGACATCAACGCCTCGATCGCCGGCGGCACCAGCACATGCGAGATGAGCATGGAAAAATTCTTCAGGCCCTTTTGGGCGGCCTGATAAACCGCCATCGCCGTGGCCGGGGCGGTGGTTTCAAAACCGATGCCGAAGAAAACGATTTCCTTCGCCGGATTTTGTTCCGCGAGTTTCACGGCATCAAGCGGCGAATAAACGATGCGCACGTCGCCACCCGTAGCCTTGACGCTCAACAGGTCCGTCGTGCTGCCGGGCACCCGCAACATGTCGCCGAACGAGCTGAAAATGACGTTCGGCCGCGCCGCAATTTCGAGCGCCTTGTCAATCATTTCGAGCGGAGTGACGCACACCGGACAGCCCGGACCATGGATGAGTGTGATGAATTTGGGCAGCAGCTCGTCGATGCCGAATTTCACAATGGCGTGCGTCTGGCCGCCGCAAACTTCCATGATGTTCCACGGCCGGGTTGTGAGCCGGTGGATTTCCAGCGCCAATTGCTGCGCTTGTCCCCCGTCGCGATATTCGTCCAGGTATTTCATGGCGGATCCCGGTGGGGCGGTGGTTTGGTTTCGTTGTCCTCCAGCTCGGCGAGCTCCTCCATCTCCTTCAAATATCCGAAAACCTTGTGCGCTTCTTCTTCATCGACCCGGCTAAGAGCGAAACCGACATGGACAATGACGTAATCGCCGACCTTGACCTCGGGCACGTAGGCCAGGCTGGCCTCTTTGAGAATGCCGCCAAAATTAATTTTGCCCATGCGCGTGATCGGATCATCACCACTGATGCTTTCAACTTTTCCTGGAATGGCTAAACACATCTGCTTTTACCTTAACCTTTTGTGCGCCGTGCAGCAATGACTTGTCCCAAGGCAATTCCGCCGTCATTGGGCGGCACGCGTTGATGCCAGTATGGTCGAAAACCTTCCGCCTGCAACCGTTGGATCGCCCGCTCGGTGAGATAGCGATTCTGAAAACAGCCGCCGGAAAGCACGACGCGGTTTTGGCCGCAGTGTTTTGCCACCCTAACCATCGCTTCCGCCAGCGCATTGTGAAATTTGGCGGATAGCGTGGCGGTCGGAATGTTGTTTTTCACATCCACCAGCATGGCTTCCACCATCGGGGACCAATCAAGAACACGTGAGGCGTGAGGCGTGATGCGTGATGCGGTGCCGGTTGTCCTTCTGGTGTATTCAATCGGCAATCGGCCCCGCAATACGGGAGCAATCGGCAATGAGTACGCTGCCTCTGTCTTAATGCCATCGAGTGCGAACTCCAGTTCCATCGCGGCGTGGCCTTCGAACCGGATTTGCTGGCGAAGATTGATGAGCGAAGCCACGGCGTCGAACAAACGGCCGGCGCTGGAAGTCAGGGGCGAGTTCAAATTTTTCACCAGCATTGTTTTCAACGCAGCCAGTTCCATTGCGGAAAAGGCGGTGATGGGGGCAAGGTCCTTACGCCCAAAAATCGTGTCGCCAAAAACCTCATAAAGTAATCCGAGCGCGGTGCGGCGCGGTTCTTTGACCGCCTGGCCGCCACCGGGCAAACGGAACGGACGCAAATGAGCAACGCGTTCGACGCTGTCGTTGGTGACGAGGAAAAATTCACCACCCCAGATCGTACCATCGGTGCCATAACCGGTGCCATCCCAGGAAATGCCGAGCACGGGCGGCTCAATTTCATTTTCCGCCATGCAGGACAGGATATGCGCGATGTGGTGCTGGACTTGCATGACCCCCGGAGCGCCGGTCTCCGACCCAGCCTGTTGGCCACTCGATTCGCGCCGGGTCGGAGACCGGCGCTCCAACGCAAACCGGGTTGAGAGATAGTCGGGATGCAAATCAGCGACGATGGTTTGCGGCCTCACGTCATAAAGCCTTTCAAAATCCGCAATGACACGGTGAAAGGCGAGATAGGCCGGTTCGGTTTCCAAATCGCCAATGTGCTGGCTGATAAAAACCTGATTGCCAATCGAAAGCGCAATCGCGTTTTTAAGATGCGCTCCCACAGCCAGAATCGGTGGGGGGTTGGGATTCGAGGGTTGGGGATTGAGGGTGATGGGCAGCGGGGCAAAGCCGCGGGCGCGCCGCAAGACCAGCTCGCGGTTGAGCATCACGCGCACGATCGAATCATCCACGTGGCGGACGATCGGACGGTTATGGACAAGGAATACATCGGCTATGCCGCGCAACCGTTCCAACGCTTCGTGTTCGTCCGTGCAAATCGGTTCGTCGCTCAGGTTGCCGCTGGTGGCGATGACCGGAAATCCGAGTTCGGCCAGCAGCAGATGATGCAGCGGTGTGTAGGGGAGCATCACGCCGAGGTTGGGATTGCCCGGAGCCACGGGATTTGCGATTTGCGATTTGCGATTTGCGATTTTTTCCGCCTCGATTGAACTGCCGGCTGCCGTCACACTTTCGCGAACCGACGGCGGAGGATTCTCCCTCTCCTGTCCGCCTTCGCCTTCAGCTTCGGCGCGATCGCGTCGAAGCGAAGCGAAGACGGAGGCGAGAGGGCCGGGATGAGGGCGGACCAACCTCCTCAACAAAACAATCGGGGCTTCGGGCGAGCGGAGCAAACGTTCTTCCAGCGGCGAAACTTCACATTCAGCTTTCACGCTCTCCAGTGAGGGAAACATGAGGGCGAAAGGTTTTTCCTCGCGCTGCTTGCGCTCGCGCAGGCACTTGACGGCATGATCATTATGCGCTGCAACCAATAAATGAAAGCCGCCGAGTCCTTTGACGGCGACAGTTTTTCCTTCACGAATCGCCTGGACGGCGGCGAGCAGGGCGACGTGGCTGCACTCGTGAGAGTGCGGCGTTTTTTCAGCCGTGTTCTCACGAACACTGCCACGCCACAATTCGAGATGCGGGCCGCAAACCGGGCACGCGTTTGGCTGGGCGTGAAAACGGCGGTCGCGCGGGTCATCATATTCGGCCTGGCACTGCGGGCACATCGTGAACCCCTTCATCGAGGTGTTCGCCCGGTCATAGGGGAGGGATTCAATGATACTGAAGCGCGGACCGCAGTTCGTGCAGTTCGTGAATGGATAACGGTGACGCCGGTTGGCGGGGTCGAGAATTTCACGGAGACAATCGGGGCAGGTGGCGATGTCCGGCAGCACCAGCGCCGTCTTGTCACCGCCGGTGTCACTCGGGCGGATTTCAAATTGTTTGAAACCAACCTTGTCCAGCCACGAGGCTTCGAGGCTTTGAATGAAACTGCGCGGGGGGTTTTCGGTCTCAAGCCGCAACAGCAATTGTTCGAGCGCCCGGCGCGGGCCTTCGACCTCGATGAATACGCCCTGCGGTGAATTGTTGACCCAGCCGGCCAGTTGCAATTCGGTGGCGAGCCGGAAGATGAACGGCCGGAAGCCGACACCCTGCACCGCGCCGCGAACGGCAATCTTCAACCGCACGGTCGGCGGCGGCTTTGCCTTATTTGACGGCGAGCGCACGGATTTTTTCAACTGCAAGTATCAGGTGGCGGCGGACCGGCGGCGAAAGTTCCTCGCTAAAGCCGGTGTCCTCGGCGGGAATGGTCAGCCACCAGGCCTCGGGCGCATGGCCAAAAACATCGCGGGCCAGAGCCAGCATTGTGCGCGGGTCGGCGGCATGAGCCATGAGTTGCGAACTGCCGGCTGGTTCGAGCTTCCGGAATTGCACCTCGCGGGGTGCATCCACCGCCGCGTCCACGAACACCACGAGGCGCGCCTGCGACACCGGTTCGGCATGTTCAGGCGAAAGCTGCTGGGAAATCAGCGTGCGTACACCGGCCAATTGAAGCGCCTCCACGGCCGCAACGACCTTGGGGCCGACCCCGTCATCGCCACGCAGTTCGTTGCCGTAGCCAATGACCAGGATTTCCCGGGCCGTGCCTGTTTCCTGCTTTTGGTTCACGCGCGCAGGATAAACTTGCCAGGCAGGCAGCGCCAGCGGGGAAAACGGTGGAGGGCCGGTTTGAAAATACTCGCCCACACCCTCCGCCGCTGCACGCTCAATCCACGATGGAAATGTTTTCAACAGAACAAGTTAACCGTGGAATGTTTACCCGGCCGGAAAAATGGGTTGTCAGCGGCCTTATTTTCGTCATGCTCCTCTGAGACGCACCATGCAAAACAGATTCCCAATCTATTTTGGCCGGTGGATGTTTTGGCTCGGATTGCTTCTGTCCTTTACCACCCTGGCGGCGGACGCGCCCGTTTCCGAAACCAACGTCACCGTGGCTCCGCCCGGAGAGTGGGTGAAACCCAATTTTTTCGAGCGCGCGTTGCAGACCGCTCCGATGTCGGCCGGTGAAAACGAACGCTGGCTGTTGATTGAAACGGAAATCAACGTTCCCGAAAGTGCGACCTTCTGCCACCAGGCAAAACAAATTTGCAGTTATTCCGGAGTGCAGAACGGCGCGCAAATCTCCCTTGATTTTGACCCCGGCTATGAATCGCTGCAGCTGCACTGGGTGAGGATCTGGCGCGGCACGAATTTTTTCAACCGCCTCGACCGGGACAAGGTCAAAATCATCCAGCAGGAACGCGATTTGGATCAACAATCCCTCAATGGCCAGTATTCCGCGATTCTGGTATTGGAGGATGTCCGCGTGGGCGACGTCATTGACTACGCCTTTACCATCCAGGGGGACAACCCGGTGTTTGGCGGCCGGTTCGCGCGCTCCATTCGGCTTCAGTCCGATGTGCCGGTTGGACGCCTGCGCACCCGGCTGCTCTGGCCGGCGAAGCGGCGGCTCTTTGCCAGGAATCACGGAACCAGCGCGCAACCGGTGGTCAGCCGCGGCAAAGAGATCACCGAATATTGCTGGGATGCCAGACGCGTTCCGGCGTTGGCGGTGGAAGATTCCCTGCCGGACTGGTATGAATGCCAGCCGTGGGTGCAGTTGAGCGAGTTCCAAACCTGGGACGAAGTCAACCAATGGGCGCTGACGCTTTTCCAAAACGGCTCCGGTTCGTCCCCGGAGTTTTCCCAAAAACTCGAAGCGTGGCGGCGCATTGCCAGCCCGCAGGATCGGATCATGGCCGTCCTGCGCTTTGTCCAGGATGAAGTGCGTTATTTCGGAATTGAAATGGGCGTAAAGTCCCATAAGCCCTCGGACGCCTCCACGGTTTGCAACCGGCGATTCGGCGACTGCAAAGACAAGTCGTTTCTGCTGGTCACCGCCTTGCGGGCGTTGGGCATTGAGGCGTGGCCGGTGCTGGTCAACACCACCGAACGCCGCACCCTCGATCAATGGCAGCCGTCGCCGCTGGCTTTCAATCATGTCATCGCGGCGGTGCGCCTGGATGGCGAGTTCCACTGGTTCGATCCCACGATCAATTACCAGCGCGGGCCGCTGTCCGGCCGTTACCTGCCGGATTACGAGCGCGGCCTGATCATCAGCCCGAAAACCGCCGGCCTGGCCGTCATCCCCAACACCAGCGCCGACCGGAGTCTGACCAGCGTGAGTGAATACTTTCAATTGCGCGGCCGGGATGAACCCACCGACCTGAAAGTCGTGACTTTGGCCACCGGGGGCGACGCGGACGAACTGCGGGAACAGTTCGCCACCACCGGTCGGGATAAGATCCAGAAGAACTGCCAGGATTTTTATTCCCGCTACTATCCGCAGATCAAGGTGGCGCAGCCGGTTCAGTTCGTCGATGACGAGCAGCAAAACCGGGTCGAGATGACCGAGTTTTACACCGTTGAAAAAATATGGACGCAGTCCGCCGACGACAACCGGTTCTGGTGTGAATTCTCCCCGCATACGATCAACCGCCTCCTGTATCAAAAACCCCGGGACAAGGACCGGTCCATGCCGCTGGCTTTGGAATTTCCCGAACACCGGGTGTTCCACGCCGAGGTGATCCTGCCAGGAGTCTGGCCGGCAGACACGCGGAACAAGACGATTTCCGATCCCGCATTCTTCTTTCAGCGTCAAGTGACCGTTTCCGGCCGGAAGCTGGTTTTGGATGCGGAATATCGCACCTTTGCCGACTCCATTCCGGCGGACCGGGTGAAGAACTATCTGCAACAGCTTGACGAAGCCGCCCGCGTTTCCAGTTACGCCCTGGGCTGGCCCTGATAACTTTAGCCTTCGGCCTTTGCCTTCTCATTGGATGTTGGGTGTTGAATGTTGAATGTTGAATGCCCGCTTGCGATCCACTCGCGATTTATCGGAGTTTAGTGTTCCCCCTCTGGCTTCAGCCATTGGCCTTCTTTTCCTCCGGCGCCAAACGTTCCCCGATGAAACCTATCTTCGACCTTCCGGCATGCCCAAGGTGTTTTGCGCAGGAACGTGAGGCTGGATTTGGGCTTTGATTCGGGTGATAACGGTGGAGGGGGGTGGCGACCAGGGGAGGCGGACAATTCATTGCTTCGAATACTCGGTGATGGTGGCAAATTACTCAAGGTTGGTGTCGAATTCGGCGGCGGCGCCAAATTGCAAATCCTTCCAATCATGAGAACTGCTCCGCTTTCTTTCACCTTCGCGCGGTTTAGGTTTCCGCCCTTGGCCGACAGGGCAGCCTCGCCGAGCAGCGCGGCGAGGAGCAGGATTTCAAGGAGTAAAAAAGCCGGTTTGTTTTCAGGCCTTTGTTAACTTCGGTCCCTTCTGTAAAAAATCTCGCGCCCTTTGCGCCTTTTGGAGGCCAAAAAAACAGCGGCGCGCACGGAGTGCCGCGCCCTAACTTTATGGCTGCGGAATGCGGGTGGCCTGGCTGGCCACGCATTGCCAGCGGCCATCCCGTTTCACAAATACATCGGTCATCCGTTGCGGGCCGCTGATGTCCGTGCCCCGAAACTGGCCGTGCCACACGATGCGGAAGGTCACCAACGCCGTGCTGTCGTAGAGCCGCACGGTCACCTCGCTCAATTCATAGGCATCAATCGCCAGGTCGCCGGATTTGATCGTGTCGATTTCCCGGGTTTTCGTCCAAACCTGTCCGGCGGGATCGGTGAACACATATTCCTCCGCCTGCATCCGGTCGATTTTCCCGATGTCCTGGTGTTTCACGGCCTCGGCCCATGACTGTTCCAGGGTTTGAAGTTCTTGACCGGCCTTCGGCTGTCCAGCCGGGCGGAACTTTTCGGCTTTATTGGTCTGGCCGTGCAACAGGGACGTCAGGAAGACCGCGAGAAAAAGAAGCCGGATGCTTTTCATATTCTGTTCTTTAACCTTTTTTTGAAAAAGGCGGGGAAACGGCCAACCAAACCGTTCCCCCGCCTGGGCTAGGGGACAACCAACCAACCCAAATTTTCCTCGACGGCTCCGCGGCTCACATCCATCCCGCGTTCTCACGAACGCGGCCACGACGCCAACAAAATCAACCGCGGACCATCTCGTCAAGCACCGTGCCGTCCGGGGCCAGGAGTTGCACCTGCAGCGGCATCTGGCCGACGGCATGGGTCGAGCAGCTCAGGCACGGGTCGTAGCAGCGAATGCCATGTTCGATGCGGTTGAGCATCGGTTCTGGAATCTCGTTGCCATGCACATAATGCTGCGCGATCTGAGCCACGGTCTGGTTCATGGCCAGGTTGTTCTGGCCGGTGGCGACGATGAGATTGACCTTTTTGAGCAGGCCGTCCCGGTTGACCGTGTAATCGTGAAAGAGTGTGCCACGTGGCGCTTCGCTCACGCCCACGCCGCGAAGGCTGTTGATGCCGGCGTCCGCCCGGAGATCGTCGCTCAACAGGTCGGGATCGTCCAGATGACGTTCGATGCGTTCCAGCGAGGCAAGGATTTCAATCAGCCGTGCGTAATGATACAGGAACGAGGACATCACGGCGCCGCGGCCCAATTTCTTGAACTTCTTCAATTCGGCGTCGGCCTTGGGTGTGCCCATTTGTTCGGCGACGTTCAGGCGGGCGAGCGGGCCGACACGGTACATGCCGTCGGGCAGGCCCAGGGGTTTGTAAAAAGGCGACTTGAGGTAGGATGAGGGCTGCACCGATTCGCCGATGTACTCGTAATATTTTTGCGGATCGAGCTGGTCGGCGATGATGCTGCCGCTGCTGTCGGTGAACCGCAACTTGCCGCCATGATGTTCCCAGGTGCCGTCCGGTTCCACCAGGCCCATGAAAAGCGACGGGAAATTGCCGAAGAACTGGATTTCCTTCTTGTGGGTGTCGAGCACTTTCTTGAAGAGATCGAACGCGACTTTGGTCGTGGCGTAGGCTTCGGGCAGCCAGGCGCGGATTTTCGCGCGGCCTTCCTCGGTCAACGGACTGCGCACCCCGCCGGGCACGGCCCAGGCGGGATGGATTTTCTTGCCGCCGAGGATCTCGATGATTTCCTGGCCGAACTGGCGCAGGCGGATGCCGGCGCGGGCGAGATCGGCGTTGGAGGCGATCAGGCCGAAGACATTGCGTTGCGCGGGCGGCGTGTCCCAACCAAGCAGGAAATCCGGCGCGCTCAGGTGGAAGAAACTCAACGCATGGCTTTGGACCATCTGGCCGAGGTTCATCAAGCGGCGCAGTTTGTCCGCGGCGGGCGGGATGTTGACGGCCATGATGGCGTCGCCGGCCTTGGCCGAGGCGAGCAGATGGCTGACGGGGCAAATGCCGCAGATGCGCGGGGTGATGCCCGGCATTTCGCTGTAGGGCCGGCCTTCGCAGAATTTCTCGAATCCGCGGAATTCCACGACGTGGAATATGGCGTCGGACACGTTGCCCGCGTCGTCCATGAAGATGCTGATCTTGGCATGGCCCTCAATGCGGGTGACGGGGTCGATGACGATGCGTTTTGACATAATTTCGTGATGCGTGAACCGTGAAACGTGAATCACGGATCACGTTTAACGTTTCAGGCTTTTCTTTTTCATCCAAATTTCAAATTTGCGCCTTCCAGTTTCGGCGCCTGGCCGCTCAACACCTGAACCATGAAAGCCTTGATCCGATCAGCCGGCGGCGGACAACCGGGCAGGAAATATTCCACGTGCACGGCTTCGTAAATCGGCATCACGCGCTTGAGCAGGGCGGGTACAATGCCGTCGCCGTGCTGGGGCAGGCCCGGGTTGAACTGGGCATTGTCGATGTAGGCGCATTGGAGGACGTTCTCGTCGTTGCCCAGGCCCAGCTGGTTGCGGAGGGCGGGCACGTTGCCGGTGACGGCGCAGTCGCCGAAAGCCACCAGCACCTTGGTGCGGGCGCGGATTTTATGGAGCATTTCGAGGTTGTCCTCATTGCAGACGGCACCCTCGATGAGGCAGACGTCCACATTGTTCGGATAGGCCTTCATGTCCACGACCGGGCTGTAAACGAGCTCGATCTTGCCGGCGAGGTCGATGAGAAATTCGTCGAGGTCGAGGAATGACATGTGGCAACCGGAACAGCCGCCCAGCCAGACCGTGGCTACTTTTAAACGTTCCATTGTTTTTTCTCCCGTGCATTGACGATGAATTCAAGTTTGGTGCGGTCGCGTTCCATTTCGGACACCGTCGAGCCCTTGTTGAACAGCGCGCCGGTCGGACAGGACATGACGCATTTGCCGCAGGCCGTGCAGGTTTCGGAATCACCCCACGGCTGGTTGAGATCGCTGATAATGTTGGATTTGGCGCCGCGGCCGGAAACATTCTTGGTGCCGGCGCCTTCGATGTGCCAGCAGACGCGCACACAGCGGGCGCAGAGGATGCACCGGTTGTGGTCCATGCCGAAGCGCAGATGGGTGTTGTCCACGCTCCATTTCGGAAAGCAATAATCGTAACGCACGTGGTCCATGCCCTGGCTGTAGGCGAGCGTCTGCAGCTCGCAATGACCGTTGGCCACGCACGCGGCGCAGACGTGATTGCGTTCCGCAAACAGCAGCTCCAGCGTCATGCGCCGGTATTTATGCAGCCGTTCGCTGCTGGTTTTCACGTCCATCCCTTCGCTGATCTTGGTCGTACAGGCGGGCAACAGCTTGGCTATGCCCGTGACTTCCACGAGGCAGAGCCGGCAGGCGCCGATGTCGTACACGCCGTCCAGATGGCACAGGGTCGGGATTTTGATCCCGGCGTCCGTGGCGACATCCAGGATGGTTGCGCCTTCCTCGGCGCTGACCTGGATTCCGTCAATGGTCAGGGTTTTGGCAGCCATAAAATCAAATGGATGAATGGATTGATGGATTGTTGGATAAATGCGTTTCCGATTCGCGGATGGTTGAACCAATCAACCATCTACTCATCCAGCAATCCAAAAATCCGATGGGGAAATTCATGTTCATTTTACAACAGTTTCTTTCCTGGGTTCGCCATTTCCGCGCGGGCCAAATACGTCCGGTTGGAGCAGTTCCTCGTATTCCCGGCGGAAAAACCGCAGCGTGCTCAACACGGGGTTCGGCGCCGTCTGGCCGAGGCCGCAGAGGCTGGTGTTCCGCACCATGTCGCAAAGCTCCTCCAGTTTGGCCAGGTCGCGCGCAGTGGCCTTGCGGTTGAGGATTTTTTCCAGCAGATGCAGCATCTGCACCGTGCCGGCGCGGCAGGGAATGCATTTGCCGCAGGATTCGTCCACGCAAAATTCCATGAAATACCGCGCCACGTCCACCATGCGCGTCGTCTCATCCATGACAATCATGCCGCCCGATCCCATGATCGAGCCGAGCTTGCCGAGGGATTCATAATCCACCGGCGTGTCCAGCGACTCGGCGGGAATGCAGCCGCCGGAGGGTCCGCCCGTCTGCACGGCCTTGATCCGGCCGCCGTCGGGTGCGCCGCCGCCCATGACCTCCACAATCTGCCGCAACGGCGTGCCCATCGGCACTTCGATGAGGCCGGTGTTGGTGATCTTGCCGGCGAGCGCAAAAACCTTGGTGCCCTTGCTCTTTTCCGTGCCGATGCCGGCAAACCACTCCGCGCCCTTGCGCATGATCGGCGCCACGTTGGCAAACGTTTCCACGTTGTTGATCAACGTGGGACAGTCCCACAAGCCGCTCTCGGCCGGGAACGGCGGGCGGGGACGCGGCGTGCCGCGCTTGCCCTCGACGGACGCCATCAAGGCGGTTTCTTCACCGCAGACGAACGCGCCCGCGCCGATGCGGATGTCGATGTTGAAATTGAAAGGCGATTCAAAAACACCACTGCCGAGCAGGCCGAGCTGCTTGGCCTGTTTGATGGCCGTTTGCAGGCGCTTGATCGCCAGCGGATATTCGGCGCGGACGTAAATGAAACCCTGGTTGGCGCCGACGGCATAAGCGGCAATGGCCATGCCTTCAAGCACACTGTGCGGGTCGCTTTCCAAAACGCTGCGGTCCATGAACGCGCCGGGGTCGCCTTCGTCGGCGTTGCAGATGACGTATTTCTGCGGGCTTTGCGTCTTGGCGACCGTGCCCCACTTGATGCCGGTGGGGAAACCCGCGCCGCCGCGACCGCGCAAGCCGCTCTTGACCACGGCCTCGACCACTTCCTTCGGCGTCATTTCGCGGAGCACATCATGCAAGGCCTGGTACCCGTCAACGGCGATGTAGGCCTCGATGCGTTCGGGGTCGATCTCGCCACTGTTGGCCAGGACTATGGAAAACTGCTTCTTGAAAAACGGATCATTGAAGTCGCCGCGTTTGACATCCGCTTTGCCACCCTTCAGTGTCTGGATGAGGGCCAACGCGTCCTCGGGCGCGACTTTTTCGTAAAGCGCGCCTTGCGAATCAATGCTCACCAGCGGGCCTTCGCAACAGAGTTTCATGCAGCCGACGCCGCGGACTTCCACCTCGTTTTCCAGGCCGGAGTCCTTCACCGCCGCATCCAGATTTTTTTTGACGGCTTCCGAGTTGGAGGACATGCAACCTGCGGCCAGGCAGCAACGGATGACGGTTTTCTTGCGGCCGGCCCGCTCCTTTTCCGCAATCGCGTTGAGATCATCAATTACCATGGGGCATCCATCCTTTCACGTGGGCGAGCGCGGTTTCAGGGGTCTGCCGCGGGGTGACCACGCCGTCATAGACCACCGCGGGCGCAATGCCGCAGGCGCCGATGCAGCGCGCGGTCAGCAGCGACAGCTGATTGTCGGGCGTGGTTTCACCGGCCTTGATTTTCGATTTTTCCTCGACGGCGGCGAGCACCTTGTCCGCGCCCTTGACGTAACAGGCCGTGCCCATGCAAACGACGCAAGTATGTGCGCCCTGGGGCTTGAGGGTGAAGAAATGGTAGAAAGTGGCGACGCCATACACGCGGCTGGCCGGCAGTTTGAGTTTGGCGGCGACGAAGAGCAGCAGATCGTCCTCCAGATAGCCAAACAACTCCTGCGCCTTGTGCAACACCTCGATCAGCGCGTCGTGTTTGAACTGATGTTTTTTCATGTGCGCTTCCAGGATCTTGAAGCGCTTGTCCCCGCTGGCATGTTGCAACACCGACGCCAGACGGATTCCTTTTTCTTTTTTTAGGGTGGCGATCATTTGGCGTAAACTTATGTAAAGTTTCCGGTGAATCAGCCGGCATGGCTCTGCATAAATTGGCAAACAATCACCCTGCTTTGCGCGGCGATGAAGATTTCGGCCGTTCTTTCGCCGGCCGGGGCGGTGGTCATTGCCAATAAGGAAAAGGGCCGCGAACCCGGGCTGGAATGACCGGGGACAATCGGCCGCAGCCGGGGTTGCGAATGGCGGCCTGATCGGCTGTCCCGCAGGCGCCGGGAGGCCGCCGGCAAAGTGAATTTGCGCCTCGTATATGGGCTGTCCTGCTTTGCTGTATTAGCATGTGCCATACTATGTACCCTTTTGTCCCGCAAAGTGTTGGGTGGTCCGTTTGGTGAATTAATTTTTGCCATTTCACTTGACTGAAACGTGAGGTTTGCTTAATTTGTTCGTGTGCAAACAAGCGTTGCAAAGGGTAATTTGGATCCGGTTTTGGACGTGAAGGATCCGCTGCCGTCGCCGTGCTTTCATCGATGTGAATGTCCGCCGGAG
>Ga0265320_10001364_pt1 | contig 17814 bp, 17 predicted proteins | sample 4827metaG_FD_202087 | JGI IMG/M metagenome (GOLD analysis project Ga0265320, IMG submission 202087) | Rhizosphere microbial communities from Carex aquatilis grown in University of Washington, Seatle, WA, United States - 4-8-27 metaG | ecosystem: Host-associated > Plants > Roots > Rhizosphere >...
CGGTCTTGCGCACCCGCGCCAACGCCTTGTCGAGGGGGATGCCTTTCACTTTGCCATCCTCAATTTCCCTGATGCGGCGGAGCGCTTCGTCGCCCCGGCCACTTCGACCTTCGGGTCGGGGTTCCTACGGTGGCGGCGATCAGCAGCTCGATGAGCTCGGCCCGCTCGTCGCAGGGCAGCTGGCGGGACTCCTCGACGATTTCCCTGACCTTGCGCTTGCGCGGCATGGCGAAAATGAGGGGCGCGAAATCCGGCGAAGCAAGCGGATAGTTTAGTGCCGGGCGACCCGTGCGGCCCGGAAGGGAGTGCCGGGCAATATATCAAAATCCGCCGCCTCACCCCTTCGCCCGGCCCCTGCGGTTGGTGCAGTCGGATGGCGGCCTACTGCTTCGCCGCCGCCTCCGCGATCTCCTTCAGCTTCGCCAGACCGACCTCGAAGTTTTCGCCGATCATCTTGTCCATGTTCATGACGAGGCCCGAGGCTTTCGCGATGAAGTTGTTTTTCATGGACATGGCCCAGGTGACCTCGGTGCCGGACGGGGTGGACCGGAAGATGAAGTCGGTGGTGTTCGTGCAATACCAGGGTTTGAAGAATTCAAATTTGAACCGGACGAGCTCGTGGGGCCGGCTTTCCATGATCGTCATGCGGCCCTCGCCGACCTTGACGTTGCCCGACCAGGAGAACGATGCGCCGACGCCGGCGGCCGGTCCGGCGAAAGCGGTTTTCGCCGCGGGATCCTCTTTCACGTAGGGCGACATCTCCTGCCATTTGTGGAGGTCATTGATCTGGCCAAACGCGATGGCGGCGGGGGCCGACAGGGTGATGCGACGTTCGACCCGCAGCTCGTCCGGCCGCAGCGACGCGGCGATGAGGAACCCAATGATGAGAACGGCGAGGCCGATCAGAATATAGGTGAGCATGGGAGGGCGGATGGGTTGAAGGGAAACGGGGGCGGCGTCACGGCCGGCTGGCATGGGAGCGGTCCCACACCGTCAAGGTCACAATGACCGCGAAGATGGGCAACTCTGGAAATGGAGTCGTCGTTGGAGGTTTGTGACTGCCGGACTGGGTGAGATCGTGCAACCCAAGCCCCATTTCCGTTTGAGCCTCGGTTGTTATTTCGCGGGACCGCTGTAATAGAGTTTCAGGTATTCGGCGCGCGCCTTGCGGGTGATCTCCGGGTCCTGGCCGGCGAGGACGGCGAGGTCGATGGAGTCAACGATGCGGTTGAGGTCCTGGGCGTGCTTCAGCTCGGCCTCGGCCTGGCGGGCGCCCTCGACCATGGCCGGGCCGAAAAAAGGCAGATGGCTGAGGGCGTCCCCGAAGGCACCGTAGTGTTTCCTGACCAGGCGCGCATCCCGCGCGGAGCCTGATTCGAACGGCTCGCCCGGCAGATCCTGGAGGGGGGCAAAATAATGGACCCGGGGCAAGGGCGGCGGCAGCTTGAGGCCGTCGCGGCTCCCAAAGACGACCATGGGATCGAGGACAATCCGGCCCTCAGCCGACACGGGCGTGGGCGCGGGCTTCGGTGCGGGGGCGGGCGCAGGTGTCGGGGTGGCCATTTCGGCTGCGGCCGCTTTGGCGGCCTGCTCGGCCAGGTATTTTTCCCGGATGGATGGATCGTAACGCGGCAACGGCGCGGGCCGGGCAGCACGGACGGTCGGGGTGGCATCCACAGAGAATGCCAAAACGGGCAGCACGCAGGCCAGCAGGGAGACCTTCACGGAAAGGCAGACAAACCGGGTGACGCCAGCAGGGGAGCGCATGGGAACTGAAAGTCAGACTCCGGCGGCAAGGTAATGTTCAATGGCGGGAGCCAGGGCTGGCCAGGCAGTGCAGAGCGGCTCGGTCCGCGGGTTCGCCAGACCACAAACAACAAAGCCTGACCCCGGGCTCGTGCCCCCTCCAGCGCTTCGCGATGGAGGATGACCGGTTTCACGGCCCAACAGTCTTGCGCACCCGCGCCAACGCCTTGTCGAGTGGGATGCCTTTCACTTTGCCTTCCTCGATATCCCTGATGCGGCGGAGCGCTTCATCGCCCCAGGCCTTGTCAATCTTCGGGTCGGGGTTCCTGACGGTGTCGGCGATCAGCTGCTCAATGAGCTCGGCGCGCTCCCCGTAGGGCAGCTGGCGGGCCTCCTTGACGATCTCACTGACCTTGCGCTTGCGCGGCATGGCGAAAATGAGGGGTGCGAAATCCGGCGAAGCAAACGGATAGTTTAGTGCCGGCCGGTGCTGCCGCACGCCTGATTGAGGGACTACAAAATACAAAGCAATGACCCCTTCTGCCGGACCTCCTGAATCGACTTAGAAATCAGGGCCAAGTTTTTCAGCCATCTTGAAGATGAGAGGTGTTACGATGGTGCCAAGTAGGAGCTTCAATTTTGGGTCGTGATCAGTCACGATGGCAATCGCGCGAGTAATATTATCAGATTGACGCTGCCAAATTATACCACCGCTGAGGCGTATAAAATCGAAACGCGCGACAGAAATGTTTTTGCCGGACTCAATCTCATTCATCCTGTCAGCTTTGACTGCGACGTTAACGCTGCGATTAATTCCGGGGACGAACTCTAGCTTTGCTCTAGAAAGCAGAGTGGATTGATAGGCCATTTGCTGCGCAGAAATGAGTTCGGTCTCTGGATCAATTGTCACACTGGGATCGCTGGCCCACCGATAAGGGTATCCAGTGACAACACAGTCGCGGGGGCCATCTTCGTAAGAACCGAAAGCGGCCAGCGAAAGAAACCGAGTTCCCGCTGCGCGAACGGCATTGGCCTTCATCTCATTCAGTTGGAAGAACGCAACGTCAGCAGGGGGTGGACAAAAATACACCGTTTCTTCGCCGAGGGGTTGTAATGGCTTACCGCCTATCCAAAAGCGGGCTGCAGAAAGTCCAACTACTACATGACTGGAAGTAACTACCCATGTAGATTTTCTCGACTGCACAAGTGCTGCGGTGCCTTCATGATCAAAACCCACAGGGGTCTCCGAGTAGATGGGGCAGGTGACTCGATCAAATGCGGCCAGCATTATTCGGAGTCGCTCTCACAGCCGTCGCATATGCAAGCCTGAATGCCATATGTTGTCGTAAGATGGTTCAGATTATTGATGCGCATGACATCATGCCGCCTGGCCAACGCGATGGCTAACTGTGCGGGCGCCGGGCCGGATGCGAGGGAAAGATGTAAAGCCTGACCCCTTGGATCGGCCCCGGGCTTCGGTTCGGCTATATGGTCGGTTAGTGCTTAAAGCGAAAGACGTGAGTATCCGGTTCCAATGACACTTGGCGCACATGAGAGAACTTTGGCTCGGATTTAAGGTGGGCGCGGACCACCGCTTTGGTCGTTTCGTCTGTTCGGACTCCAAATAAGACTTCCGTTAAGGCGTCCGCCGGAAACTCAAAAAGATAAATTGGGCGGCCGTTGGGCCTTGGAGGAGGCTTCTGCGTTGTCGCTAATTTCAACGGCCTAATTACACGATATTCGTTCTCGTAGAACCACACGGAGGATTTTCTGAAGAAAATTTTCAGGTCGTCTCCCTCCGCGCTGCCCAACGTTGTCTTGTGCCGTTCGTTCTCATAATCGACATGTCGTATTCGAAAGACTTCTTCGCTTGGGCCTGTGAAGAACGAATGCGTCGACTCAAAGCCGACACATATCCCTGTGTGCTTCTCGGCATAGTGTCCCCACATTAGTATGTTTTTTGGGTCTGCGCTGAGTGTTAGTATGCCAAAACTGTCTGATAGACGTTCAAGGAAAGACTTTTGATTCAATAGCTGCACCACATCTGGGTTTCTTTCGTGAGCTCGGATTTTCTGGCGGACAACTTTTTTTGTTATTTTCTCTATTTTTCTCCGCGCGTGACGCGGTAGATTGATATTTTCCGCCGAGATATCTTTCGCGGCTTGTAAGATGATTTTCTTTTGCTGTGAACCATCTGCATACTCCGTGATATAAGGACTACATTCGAACGGGTCGTTAAATTCGATTGGCTGAGTAAACCTTAGTAGCCGTTTGCCAATGATTGAATCTACAAGATGAGGTGGTAGATATTTATAGACGGTCATTGGTCTTTTGCTCCCGTGTGATTCGCTTTCTTTGTGAGGAGGATCACGAAGGGTCAGGCTGTAGATATTGATATCGCCTGCAGCCTACCACCCGTAGCTGCGCTTGATGCGGAGTTCCTCGTAGAGGTCTTCGTCGAGTTCTTCGAGGAAGCGGGAAGGCGTTAGCATCATACCGCCCGGGCCGGCGCGGGTGGCGACCTTGGGATAGCTGATGTAGAGTTCGTTCTTGGCTCTCGTGACGGCGACGTAGAACAGCCGTCTCTCCTCCTCGACGTCGCCGCTCTCGATGGAGCGGCGGGTGGGGAATTGTCCGTCGGCGGCGCCGATGAGGAAGACGACGTCGTACTCGAGGCCCTTGGCCTGGTGGATGGTCGTGAGGCGGATGGCTTCCTCGTTGGCGTCGACGTGGCGCTCGCTGGTCTCGCCGTTGAGGAGCACGATCTGCGCAAGCAGGTCCTGCATCTCCTCGAAGCGGGAAGCGAAGCCGACGAGCGCCTTCAGTTCCTCGAGGCGGTCGATGTAGTCGGCGTAGGCGCCCTTCAGATAGTCGCCGTACCAGCCCTCGATGGCGACGGTGACGGTGTCGCTGGGCTTCTGGTTGCTTATGGCCTCGGCGACCTGTTGGAGCGAGGCGCAGAATTGCTCCCACTCCGGCTTCGCGTCTTTGGCGACCTTGCTCTTCACGTCGTCGGTGCCGAGGATGTCGATGAAGTTCTTCTGCATGAGCCGCGCGTGGTCGAGGGCGGCGGCGTGGATCTTCTGCGCGCCCTTTTCGCCGACCTTCGGGAGCAGGATGGCGATGCGCTGCCAGGCCTGGGCGTCGGCGGGGTTGTAGACGAAGCGCAGCAGGGCGACGAGGTCGCGGACGTGCTGGCGCTCGAAGAACTTCACGCCGCTGGTGATCTGGTACGGGATGCCGGCGCGGGAGAGCGCGAGCTGCATCTCCAGGGCGAGGAAGTGCGAGCGGTAGAGGATGGCGATCTGGCTGGCCGAGACGCCGTCGTCGCTGATGAGCGAGTGGATGCGCTTGAGGATGAACTCGGCCTGCTCGCGGTCGTCCATGGTCGCGACGACGTAGGGCTTGACTGAGTGGCCGCGGGCGGCGCGGAGTTCCTTGTCGAAGTGGCGGCCCTTGGGCTGGGCGTTGAGGACGCCGTTGGCGAAGGCGAGGATCTCGGGCGTGGAGCGGTAGTTGATCTCGATGCGGTGGATGACGGTGCCGGGGTGGCGCTCGGGGAACGTCATGATGTTCTCGAAGTCGGCGCCGCGCCACGAGTAGATGCACTGGGCGTCGTCGCCCACGGCCATGACGCGGTGGTGCGGGGCGAGCCGGTCCACGATCTGGGCCTGGAGGGTGTTGGTGTCCTGGTATTCGTCGACGAGGACGTGGCGGAAGCGATTGGCGAAATACGCGGCGACCTCGGGCGCATCGGTCAGGAGCTTGAGCCAGAGCTCGAGTAGGTCGTCGTAGTCGACGACGGCCTGGTCGTGCTTGGCCTTGGCGTAGGCGGTGGCGAAGGCCGGGAAGCGGTCGGCGATTTCGCCGTACTGCGGGAAGTTCTTCGCCACGGTGTCGCGGAGGGACAGCTGGGTGTTGCGGGCGAGGGAGAGGACGCTGAAGAGCGGGCCGGGGCGGGGGTTGGTCTTGTCCTTGAAGAAGAGCTTGTCGGCGGCCTCGACGGTCTGCTTGAGGAGCGTTTCCGACTCGTCGGCGTCGAGGATGGTGAAGTTCTTCGGGAGCTTGATCGCGTCGCCGTAGATGCGGAGGGCGCGATTGCCCAGGGAGTGGAAGGTGCCGCCCCAGAAGCGGGCCGGCTCGATGCCGGTGAGGTCCTGGACGCGGTGGAGCATTTCCTTGGCGGCCTTGTTGGTGAAGGTCAGCAGGAGGATCTCGCCCGGCTTCACGCCCTGGGACAGCAGGTACGCCACGCGGTAGGTGAGGGTGCGGGTCTTGCCCGAGCCGGCGCCGGCGAGGACGAGCAGAGGGCCCGGCGGTGCCGTGACGGCGGCGAGCTGCTCGGCGTTGAGCAGGGCCGAAAAGTCGATCGCGGGGACCGAGGGCGGGCGGGCGGCAGGGTCGCTGGGGAGGACGAAATCCATGGAGGCAGAGGCCAGAGGACAGAGGTCGGAGGACGGAGGCAAAAGAAAAGGCGAATTGTCTGAGGTGGGGCGGTGGGTCCCTTCACCGCCGCATCGACCGGGGCGCGGAACGGAGTCCGTGCCCTACCTGGGCCTTCCGGGCCGCCGCCGGCTTATCCCGCTTGCGCCGGGTGGCGGCGGGGCGCAGGCTGGACGCCTCGTTTTCCCATGAAAAAGGCGGTCCGCATCGGCATCATCGGTCTCGGCAACATCGGGCAGGTGCACGCCCGGCACCTGCTCGAGGGCAAGGTCCCGCGCGCCACGCTGGCGGCGGTGGTGGACAGTGATCCGGCGGCGCGGGCGGCCCTGCCCGGCGTACCGGGTTATCCGGACCTGGCGGCGCTGGTGCGGGCGCGGGCGGTGGACGCGGTGATCGTGGCCACGCCGCACTACCATCACACGGTGGCGGGCATCGCGGCGCTCCAGGCGGGGCTGCACGTGCTGATGGAGAAACCGCTGGCGGTGGACAAGGCGGACGGCGCCAGGCTGCTGGCGGCGCACACGAACCCGCGGCAGGTGTTCGGCCTGGTGTTCAACCAGCGCACGGACCCCGCGTACCGCCGGCTGCGGGAGATGGTGCGCGGCGGCGAGCTCGGGGCGGTGCGGCGGGTGAACTGGACGATCACGGACTGGTTCCGGCCCAACGCCTATTATGCCGGCGGCGGCTGGCGCGCGACGTGGGCGGGCGAGGGCGGCGGCGTGCTGCTCAACCAGGCCCCGCACAACCTCGACCTGCTGGTCTGGATTTTCGGCCCGCCGGTCCGGGTGCGCGGTTTTTGCCAGTTCGGCCGGTATCACCCGATCGAGGTCGAGGACGACGTGACGGCCTACCTGGAGTTCGCCAACGGCAGCCATGCGACGTTCATCACCTCGACGGGCGAGGCGCCCGGCACGAACCGGCTCGAGGTCGCGGCGGAGAACGGCCGGGTGGTCATCGAGGACGGGGAGTTCCGGTTCACGCGCAACGCGGTGCCGATGGCGCGGTTCGGCCGGACGACCCAGGATCGCTTTGCCAAGCCCGCGGTGACCGAGCGGCCGGAGAAGTTTGCCGACCACGGCGGGCAGCACGCGGAGATCGTGCGGAATTTCGTGGCGGCGATCCGGGACCGGCGGCCGCTGATCGCGCCGGCGGCCGAGGCGCTCCGCCCGGTCGAGCTGGCCAATGCGATCCTGCTGTCCGCGGGGACGGGGAAAACCGTGGCGCTGCCGCTGGACGCCGCCGTCTACCGGCGCTGGCTGCGGCGGAAGATCGCGGGGTCGCGCGGGAAATGACGCGAGCGACGACGCAGCCACGCTGCGGGCGGCGGGCCCGGGACGGCAGGGCGCACTTTCCGGCCGTCCCGGATGTCGCCGGCCAGATCCGGTTCAGACCGTGGTGAGTTCCTTCTCCTTGTGGGCGAGATGGGTGTCGATGTCCTTGATCGTCTTGTCGGTGAGCGCCTGGATGTCCTTTTCGAGCCGCTTCGACTCGTCCTCGGAAACCTTGCCGTCCTTCTGGGCCTTCTTGACAGCCTCCATGGCGTCGCGGCGGGCGTGGCGGATGTTGACGCGGCCTTCCTCGGCGAACTTGTGGGTCATCTTGACGAACTCGAGGCGGCGTTCCTTGGAGAGGTCGGGGAGGGGGAGGCGGATGAGCCCGCCGTCCACGATGGGGTTGATGCCGAGGTTGGCCTGCTGGATGGCCTTCTCGACGGCGCGGATGAGGCCCTTGTCCCAGGGCTGGACCTGGATCATGCGGGGGTCGGGCGTGGAGATGGCGGCGCACTCCTTGAGGCGCATCAGGGAGCCGTAGGCCTCGACCATCACGCCCTCGACCATGGAGGGGGAGGCCTTGCCGGTGTGGATGGTGCTGAACTCATGCAGGGTGAAGTCGATGGCCTTCTTCATGCGGGCCTGGGCGTCGGTGAGGGCGGGGTGGGACATGGGGGCGGGGAGTTGAAAGTTGAGAGGTGAAAGTTGAAAGAGGAGAGAAAGCGGAGAGGGGACCTTCAACTTTCAACCGGCATCTTTCAACTGTCCACAACGTCAGTTGTGGACCAAGGTGCCGATCTTCTGGCCGAGGACGGCGTTGCGGATGGCATGTTCCTGCTCCAGGTTGAAGACGAGGATGGGCACGTTGTTGTCGAGGCAGAGGGAGAAGGCGGTCGAGTCCATGACGTTGAGCCGCTGGCGGAGGGCGTCGACGAAGGTGATCTCCTCGTAGCGGACGGCGTCGGCGTGCTTCTTGGGGTCCTTGTCGTAGATGCCGTCGACCTTGGTGGCCTTCATGATGATGTCGGCGTGGAGTTCGGAGGCGCGGAGGGCGGCGGTGGTATCGGTGGAGAAATACGGGTTGCCCGTGCCGGCGACGAAGATGACGACGCGCTTCTTCTCGAGGTGGCGCATGGCGCGGCGCATGATGAACGGCTCGGCGATCTGGTTCATCGGGATGGCGGACTGGACGCGGGTGTTGACGCCCATCTTCTCGAGGCAGTCCATGATGGCGAGGCCGTTGATGACGGTGGCGAGCATGCCCATGTAGTCGCCGGTGGTGCGGTCGACGCCGCGCTTGGCGCCCTGGAGGCCGCGGAAGATGTTGCCGCCGCCGATGACAACGCAGACCTGGACGCCGAGGTCGTGGATTTCCTTCACCTGTTCGCACATGCGCTCGAGGGTGGCGGCGTCGATCGGCTCGGTGCCCTTGCCGCGCAGGACCTCGCCGCTCAGCTTCAGGACGATGCGCTTGTATCTTACCGGGGTGACGGCGGACTTGGTGGGCATTCCGCGGTATCAAACGGCCGGCCAAAAGCGGCGTCAATGCCCGAGATAGGGAGGCGGGGCGGGGCGGGGATTCACTTCGCCGGCGCCGCCGGCGGGCCCTGGGGCTCGCCCCTTGCCGCGCGGCGCGAGGCCCGGACGGCGAAACCCACCCCGATGAGCAAAAACAACAGCACGCCCACCACGAGGGCGATGTTCACCTTGGTGGTGCGCTTGCGGGTGTTGACGAGCGGCTGGCCGGCGGTTTGTGGTTCGAAGCCCATGAGCGGGAGGGTTGCGTACAAGGACCGGTCGGATGGGCGCGGGTGGCGAAGATTCTTTGGCCGGCCATGATTCCGCGGTGGAACCCGCGCCGGGGAAAGCCATTGCCATGATGGCGGGACTGGGGCGTCATCCGGCGAAGGATCATCCCCCGACATGAAATTCGAACACTTCGCCCTGAATGTCCCCGATGCGCGCGCGCAAAGCCGCTGGTATGTGGAGCACCTCGGCTTCCAGGTGGTGCGACGCCGGGAGGAAGCGCCCTACACGCACTTCCTCGCGGACGAGACCGGCCGGGTGATCGTCGAGTTCTACACCAACCCCCGGGCGGCGATCCCCGACCTGGCGGCCGCCCATCCGCTGGTGATGCACGTGGCGCTGTTCGCGCCCGACGCCGGGGCGGAGCGAGACCGCCTCGCGCGGGCCGGTGCGACGCGGTTCTCGGACGAGATCATGCCCGACGGCAGCCGGCTGGTTTTCCTGCGCGACCCGTGGGGGCTGCCGCTGCAGCTGTGCCAGCGGGCGCGCCCGTTTCCGGGCTTTTAATCCGGCGGCGGCGCGGCTAGATTTCCGACCTTGACCCGCGGTGGGCCAGGGGGCTTCCTTCGCCCTCCTTTGCCTGATGGTGTAATGGTAGCACAGGCGACTTTGACTCGCCTAGTCCTGGTTCGAATCCAGGTCGGGCAGCCATTCGACGCGCGGTCCGAACACCGCTTGCTCATGGCCTGCGGCCGGCATATTCGAATGCCGTGAATATGTTGGTTGCCAAAGCGCGGCGAATGGCCCCGAGCCTGTCGAGGGGCATGTCCGTCGTCTATTTCCTGCGTCTGCGTTCCGGAATGCTCTACGTCGGAGCATCGATTGATTTGGAGCAACGGCTTGATGACCATGTCTCTGGCCAAGCTTGCCGAACAACCGCACTCGATCCGCCCTTCGCATTGCTTCGAATCGAAGTCTATTCGACGTTTTCCGATGCACGACAGCGCGAGGCACAACTTAAGCGCTGGTCGCGGCCAAAAAAGGAAGCCCTCATTCGCGGCGATCTCAATCATCTGCGCAAACTCAGCCAGTCTCGCGAGCAATCACCTAGTGGTGGTCCGTAGGACATTTCCGCTAACTGCAAAACGGCTCCAATCTCCCCGCCCGGGCATTAGCCTCACGAAAGTTCGCATTTCCATCCGGACCGGGCAGCCATTTCGGGAAAATTTAAGTCCGCGCAGCCATGGGCGCTGGTCATCGACCAGATACCCAATGAATGATTTAAGTCCCGGGATGCGGAATACCCAGCCGAGGGCACGTTGTCTGGGCGAGTAATTGACCGTTCTTAGAAAATGGCCGAAAGACCGCCATAGAAAGCGCGCCGCGGACCATAGGCCGGGGCGGCAATGCCGAGACCGGATCCGTCGCGGATCTCATAAATTCTGTCGAGGAGATTGAGGCAATCGAAGCGCAGCTTCAGTGCTTTGATCCGTCCCGCAGGCAAACGGAAGACATGCTCAATGCCAACATTCCCCGTTCCGTACGCGGGCATTTTTTCGAGATTGGCAAACCCTGCCCTCAGGCCGTTGCCATAAAGAAAGTCGGTGTAAACCCGGGTATCCCGGGAAAACTTGTAGGCGACGCCGCCGGATCCGGTGAATCGCCCTTGATGATCCAGTTGGATTGAGTGCGTCGCGATGTACGCGAGCTCCTCGCGGGGAAACTCGAACTGAACGGAGTCGATGTCCTGCGCCGCGGTCTGAACGAAGGAAAAGTTCCCGTAGGCGGAAAAGCGGCCCTGATTGTAGGTGGTGCTGATCTCGGCACCGTAAATGGTACCCTTGGTATAGTTGAAATTATTAATGATGACGGCATTCCCAAACTGTCCGTCGTCGAGCAGGTTTCGGGCAAGCTTGAGGTATGAGTCGAGCGTGACTTGCCAGCCGGAGACCATTTGATGGGAGACGCCGAGGTCGAAGTAATGATCGCGTTCGACCTTTTGCGAATAGTCTTTGTCGTTGAATGGTGCGTTAGTGGTGTTCTGGAATCTCCCAATGGTTGCCGGCTGAATGTACTGCAGGGTCGGCGGCATGAAATAGCGGGCATAGCCCGCATGGACGGAGGTGGCATCGGCAATCTGCCAGACCAGATTCACCCGGGGGCTCAACTGGCTTTCTCGATCGAACGAAGCGTCGAATCTGCCGTAACGGGCGCCATAATTTAGCGTCAGCCGGTCGTGAAACCGCCATTCGTCTTGGAGATAAATGCCGAAGCCTGAGCCGTGATTACCACTGTTGTCCACGATATGGATCGGAATGTCGGATGTCTGTTCTCCAAGTGAGTCCACCCGGAAGACTGCGGTATTCGTGTCCAGCTTCTCGTGGTCAAAGGTTGCGAGCAGTCCGGCGCGTAGCGTATGATGATCGCCCGGGGCAAATGATGCGTCCGCCTGAATGCCAGATACAAAATCGCTGTTTCCCACCGTTCCGGCAACACCGCCGAATAGCAGATCTTGCACCGGGTCGGGACTGAACTGGAGGTCGGTGTCGCGGACAAATGCTGATAGCTGAAGCGACACCTCCCTCGTTGATTGTTGATAGGAGGCCACGGCGTAATAGTTCTGCTCGGTCTGGTTTTCATCGACTGCAGCGGAGTCGGCCGAGGGGTTTCCAGCCAACCGGAATTGGGGCGCTAGTCCGGGGGTATCCGGGATCTGAAAGTTGGCATATGAGGCTCCCAGCAGCAGGGCCACTCGACGGGTGTCGTCGAGACGGCACGAGAAATAGCCAAAGGCCTTCTCCTGGTCGGTGACATCGTGCAACGGCCTGGCACTGGAGGTCGTGTTATCGATGCCGAGATCGTCGTGCTTGCCGGAAACGACAGCGAAATATTCCATTTTGCCGTGGGTCCCCCCGGACTGCAGTGACGATTGGAGGGTGTCGTAACTTCCACCATAGACCGACAGCTCGCCGCCGTTGAATTGGGAACCCGTCTTGGCCGTCACATCGATAATGCCCGCCGTGCGGTCGCCAAATTGAGCGGGTAATGTTCCGGTCAGAAGAGTGACTGCCCGGATCATGCGGGTGTCGAGCTCCTGGGCGAAGCCGTTGAGGCCTTCTGGCAAGAGCACCCCGTTGATGCGATACTGCAAGTCGCCGTGGTCCCCGCGCACATGCACTTCCCCGAATTCGTCCTGCACCACGCCAGGGGCTTGTAGCAGTACCTGCTGAAATGATGCGTCTTCACCCTGACCCATCGACTGGATCTGGTTTGAGCCGATCGTGTACCTCACGGCCCCCAGGCTTGGCGCGATTTCCTCCCTCGCAGCATCGAGCTCAGCCGAGACGGTGACGACCGCAAGTTGGACCGGGGCATCTCCGACCGCTCCGCCCAGTGTATTTTGAGTTCCGGCCGACTTACCCGAAGTTTGATCGCCTGCCGCCGGCTGGGGTGATGCCAATGGACCCTGCGCCCATGCGGTAGTCATTCCGCTTGGAACAAGAGCGATGATGACAGCCGCAAGCACTGCGAGCAGCATGGGGCATCTGCGCTGGCTCGTGGGGCCGCCAATTGCATGGCTGAGGGAAAGTTGCATAACAATCTCTGCGCTCCGTCATTGGCCGGCGACCACGCTGCTGGCGTCGTGGACGGCCCCGGTCGCGCCGGCTATCCCAAGCGGCACGTCCTTGAACAGGACTCCAGGGAGCGGGTCCTTCGCCCATTTGTAGCGGGCCACGTAGCCCACGCTGACCAGAAAGGACGAACCCGCGATGGCCAAACAACGCAGCCAGGGCCGGGTAGAACCATGGGGCACATCGACTGCGCCGCGGAAGCCCTCCAGAAAATGCAGAGTCCGGCTTAAACCCGAACTTTCTTCGCTGTAATCGGTGCCGTTCATGCCCCCTCCCAAACCCCGGCGCCGGATAAACAATTAGCTGTATAACTAAACATTAGACATACCTAAGAATGCGAGGAATGGTTATTGTCAACAAACACATTTAGGCTCGCCTAATCTTTATTCACACGGCTCAAACAAATCGATCAACATGCATTCGTCCACGTCACCCTCCGAAAACTGGGAAGATTACCTCGCACGCATTCATGAGTTGATTGAAGCCAAGGGCTACGCGCGTGTGGCTGACATTGCAGATCAGCTGAAGATTGCCTCAGCCAGCGTGACGTCGATGATCCAGAAAATGGCGAAGGCCGGCTTACTAAATTATGAGCGGTATCGGGGGCTCTCCCTGACCCCGACTGGAGAAGCCGCGGCTCTGGGGATTCGACACCGGCACCGGGTACTGACGGCTTTTTTGACTCAATTGGGCGTGCCGGCGGATGTCGTCGAGCGCGATGTCGAGGGCCTTGAACACCACTTGAGCAGCGTATCGGTAGAAAAAATTGCAACTTTGCTCCCGAAGCTGAGGTCACGCCATCAGTGATTCAACTTAAGATTGGGCACCCGGATATTGGCCCTCTGACCCGGCGGTTGTCGGCGCAAAATCGCGTTTTCTTCCGATCTGAACCGGGAACGAAGCAAATGGAGCAAATCCGAGGCTCCTTGGACTCGGATTGAACCTGCTGCCGACCCTCGCGCACGCGCTCAGCCAGAAATTGCGCAAGCGGATTGAGGAGATATTCGTTTGGGCGAATACGACGGGCTGATTCCGCAAGAGCCGCTACCGCGGGGTCGAGCGCACGCACGCGCAGGGCGAATCGGTCGTCGCCGCGCTGAACCCGGTGCACATGGCCACGCTCCTCGGCGGCGGACCGCCACAAACCGCGTGGGCGTGACGCCCGCCGGGCCTGCGGTGTGCCCGCATACCGCGCTTCGGTCCGCACACGATACCGGCCGCGCCAAAAACGGCGCGCAAAGCGAGTTGCAGAGCTTGGGTTCTCAGCGAAAATGACGAAAAGAGATCGTGCGATACCCCAACGGGGCGTTTTTCAGCAGCAAGCTAGCCGCCACTCGCGTCCTCGCAGGCGCGAATTTCAATTCGGGACGTGTCGGCTGGAACTGGAGCAAGGGGTATCCGATACTCCGACCAACCAGACATTTTCGGCCCGCGCGGAATGTCCTGTGGCGCGAACCGAGCCGGAATTTCGCGCAGCATATTTCCGTTTTCGTCAAACAGCGTGACTGCAAGATGAGTTCGGGTCGTGTCCTCGACGCCGACCTTTCGCATGACCGAGCCAAGCAGAACAAGTTGTCCATGGTCGCGCGCAAATGTTGCTCTCGCGATGAAGACGCGCGATGAGTCAACCCGGTCTAGTTTGATTTGTGCGACCTCCGCCGGAACCTGCTGGAAAGAAGCGCAGCCGGTGAGAGCCGCAGCAGCGAGTGTGAGGAGTAGCTTTGTCTTCATGGGTGGGACGCAGAAAGATCCTAGGAGCCGGCGCTCAGGTCTTGTTCATGGGCTTGTCGGCAGGCGCCGGGGATTTCCAAGTCACCTTCGTGGCCACATCCTGCCCCGTTTCGCGCTCGCTACAGAGCTGCACAACTTGGTCCGCCGTGAGATCGGCCAGCGTAGCGGGTTTGCCGTCGCGCCACAGCCGGGTCCGGCCGTCTTTGATTTGAAATCCGGTCGGACTGACTTTTTCGGCCGATGCGAGAGTCAACACATGCTTCTCGACATTCAGTGCGCAAACGACGCCTGTTAGCGGGTGCTGCAACGGGGACAACGCGCGGGTTGCCGTGGTGGCAGCTGCGAATATGATGAGTAAATATAGGAATGGATATTTCATGTGGACTCCGGCTCGGCGATGGTCGCTGCAGTTTCAGTTTCGAACCACGGGTAGAGTATCGGCAAAATCAACAGCGTCACCAAAGTCGCCGTGATCAACCCGCCGATGATGACAACGGCAAAGGGTCGAGAAGTTTCGGCCCCCACCGCAGTGGATAACGCCATCGGCAGCAAACCCAACGCAGCCATCAGCGCTGTCATCACCACGGGCCGAACGCGCGACATCGCGCCGTTGCGGACGGCATCTAAAGCCGACTGACCACGGTCGCGCAGTTCGCGGATACGCTCTACCAAAATGACCCCGTTCAACATCGCGATGCCGAACAGCGCCATGAAGCCGACCAGCGCGGAGACCGAAAGATTCAGTCCCGCAAGCGGTAACGCCAGCACACCGCCCACGGCTGCAAAAGGCACGACCAGCAAGATCAGGGACGCCAGCCAGCCCGAATCGAATGCGGTGAACAACAGGAAGAAGATCGCGATCAGCGTGATCGGGACGATGATTTTCAACCGTGCCACGGCGCGCTGCTGGTTCTCGAACGCCCCCGTCCACTCCATACGATAACCCGCCGGCAGCTTCACCTGCATGCCGACTTTTTCCTTCGCCTCGGCAATCAGGGAACCAAGGTCGCGCCCGCGAACGGAGAATTTTACTACGGTCCGGCGAGCGTTTTCTTCACGGAGAACACGAGAAAAGCCGTCACGCACCTCCACTGAGGTTACATCACCCAACGAGAGGCGTTCGCCGTTCGAGCCGAAAACCGGGATTTTCCGAATGGCATCCAGATCGGAAGTGCCTTTCGGCGAAAGTTTCACCACGAGGTCGAATGTGCGCTCGCCTTCCAGCACCTGCGTCGCGGTCGCGCCGCCGAGCGCGGTCTCGACAATTTGCTGCACGTCGGAGACCGATAAACCATAACGCGCGATTGCCACACGGTCGATTGCGATTTGGACCTGGGGTTGCCCGATCAGGCTTTCCGTTCCGACGTCGGCTGCGCCAGGGATATTTTGCAGGATGTCCACCGTTTTGTCGGCCAGTGCCTGAAGCTGGCGCACGTCGTTACCGTAAATTTTGACGCTCAATTCGGCTTTTACCCCCGAGATCGCCTCGTTCACGTTGTCCTCGATATATTGGCTGAACTGGAACGACATTCCCGGAATCTGCGTAAGCTGCCGGTTCATTGCGTCCACGAACGCTTCGCGCGTGGACGCGGTCTTCCATTCCGAACGATCTCTGAGTTCCACTGCGCACTCGATGGTGTCCCAGCCGTTAATGTCGGTGCCGTCGTCGGGCCGGCCCAACTGAGAAACGACCGTTCTCACCTCGGGAAAGGTCGCCATAATCCGGCGCACTTGCACCGACAGCCGGTCCGACTCGCTCGGCGAGATCGTTTGGGGCATGAAGCCGCGCACCCAGAGCGAGCCTTCGTCCAGTTTTGGCAGGAATTCCGTGCCAATGTTAGCCAGCACGATGCCCGCAATTACCAGCATCAACACCGCGCCGCCCAGGAACAGTGCACGCGCTTTCAAGGCGCGGTTGAGCAAGGGGCGATACCCAGCGTAGAGTCGGTTGACAATCCACGATCCGTCGCCGCCGGACTTATTTCTGAGCACGAAACTGGCCAGCACCGGAATCAACGTGAGCGCGAGAATCGTGCCGGTCACCAGCGCGAACGTGAGGGTCAGCGCCATCGGGCGGAAAATCTTCCCCTCCACGCGCTGCAACGTGAAGAGCGGAATGAACGCGGTCAGCAGGATCGCCTTGGAGAAGAGAATCGGCCGGCCCATCTGCTGCACGGCCTCGATGATGATCTCGTGCAAGGAGCGCTTCCGTTCGGGATACTGCTCCAGCTTGTGCAGCACGTCTTCGACGATAATGACGGCGGTGTCCACGATGATGCCGAAATCGATTGCTCCGAGAGCGATGAGATTCGCCGGAATGCTGTGCAAATCGAGCATGAGAAACGCCCCGAGCAGTGACAGCGGCACCACCGCCGCAACAATCAGCGCGGAACGAAAATTGCCGAGCCCCAAGAACAAGACCAGCACCAGCAACACGAGGCTGATGCCTTCGATCATGTTCTTTCCTGCTGTGTGGAGCGTGCGCTCGGTCAAGTCGGTGCGGTCGTAGTGAGACACGAGCTTCACCCCGGCCGGCAGATAGTTCTGGTTGATGTCGTCCACTTTGGCGCGAACGCGTTTCAACACTTCCAGCGCGTTTTCGCCGCGCCGCATGATGACTATGCCCATCGTCACATCGTCCTGGTCCGACTGGCCCGGTATGATCTTTCCAACCCGGCCCAAGCGCAGTTGATGGCCAATTTGCACGTCGCCGAGGTCGCCGATCTTTATCGGCGTGCCGTTGCGCGTGTCCACGGCAATAGCGCGAATGTCAGCCAGCGTTTGCACAAAGCCCAGACCACGGACGATGTAGAGTTCCGGCCCGTGTTCGATATACGATCCGCCCGCGTTTTGATTGCTCTTGGAAAGCGCGTCGAAAATCCGGCTCAGGGTAACGCCATAGGAGCGGAGTTTCGACGGATCGATCAAGACTTGGTATTGCTTGGTCGGGCCGCCAAACCCGACCACGTCCACGACGCCCGGCACGGTGCGAAACTGTCGTTCCACCACCCAATCCTGCACGGCCTTCAATTCGACATCGGGAAAGCCCTTCGGCGCTTCCATGGTGTAGCGGAAGATTTCACCCACGGGCGTGGCGTTGGGAGAAAGCCCGGCTTGGGCGCCGGCGGGCAGTGTCACCGCCGCGAGGTATTGGGCGGCCTGATTGCGCACGAAATCCACGTTCGCGCCGTCCTCGAATGTAATCGTGACTTGGGACAGGCCGAAAAGCGAGATGGAGCGGATGG